>Ga0335083_10005923_pt1 | contig 15410 bp, 15 predicted proteins | sample Lox_Sample_42_FD_206716 | JGI IMG/M metagenome (GOLD analysis project Ga0335083, IMG submission 206716) | Soil microbial communities from Loxahatchee National Wildlife Refuge, Florida, United States - Lox_Sample_4.2 | ecosystem: Environmental > Terrestrial > Soil > Wetlands | place: USA... | reverse complement strand
CCTCGACAGCCACGATGGCCTGTGTCGCGATATCGCCAATCGTCTTCCCGCCGTTGTTATCTCGGTGGCTTACCGGCTGGCGCCCGAACACCGGTGGCCCGCGGCAGCCGACGACCTGTACGCGGCCACCGAGTGGGCTTCGGACAACGCGTCGCTGCTGGGCGCTGACCCGCAACGCATCGTCGTCGGCGGCGACAGCGCCGGAGGTAACCTCGCCGCGGTGACCGCCCTAATGGCGCGCGACTGCGGCGCCCCGGCGCTGGCCGCGCAGTTGCTCCTCTACCCAGTCATCGCAGCGGACTTCGACACCGAGTCCTACCGGCTGTTCGGCCATGGCTATTACAACCCCAAGCCGGCGCTGCGGTGGTACTGGGACCAGTATGTCCCGGCAGTCACCGACCGCGCACACTCCTATGCCACACTACTGAACGCGGAGCTGAGCGGACTGCCGCCCGCAGTGGTCGTGATCGCCGGACACGACCCCCTGCGCGACGAAGGGATCGCCTACGCGTCGGCGCTCGATGCCGCGGGGGTACCGGTGCGACGTGCCCAATTCGACGGTGGCATACACGGTTTCATGACGATGCCGATGCTCGACATCGCGCACGAAGCTCGCCGCCGAGCCTGCCTCGAGCTCGCCCAACTCGTTGGTCAAGGCCGCCTTCGGCAACCGATGAGCGGGACACGGTCGACCACGGCGCCGTGCGGGGCGCTAAACCATAGCTAGCGCCCACTAAATCGTAAGTAAGGCAACCAATTTCGACTGGTACCCTAAACGGCATCCCCCGTGCCGATCCCTGTGCTCACCGTGGTGTGTTCAAGCGTGGGCTGCAATGGTTCTTCGCGACGAGACTTGGTGTTTCCCTGACGCGTTCGCTGGTTGTGCCACTCGACCAGCTGGCGCTGAGGGCTACCCGGGGCCATGTCAGTGTCACGATGGGCACGGCGCCGATAGCCGTGTTGATCTCCACGGGTGCCCGCAGCGGGCTGCAGCGCGAGACTCCGCTGCAATACTTCACCGACGGAGATGACGTGGTCTTGGCCGCCTCCAACTTTGGCAGTGGACGCAATCCGGGGTGGTATTACAACCTGGCGGCTCATCCGGATTGCGATCTTCGCGTGGGTGCCGCAATGGGCCGGTTTGTTGCCCGCGAGGTCGCGAATGAAGATCGAGACAGGCTTTTCGACCTTGCGATCAAGCTGTATCCCGGCTATCTGAAGTACGCCGGCCGAACTGAAGGCATTCGCCAGATCCGCATGATGCGGTTGACGCGGCAATAGCCGGCTCAGTGTTCCGGCGACGTGCCTTAGCGACCCGACCAATTGCAGCCGGTCAGCTGCACGGAGACGGTCCATAGTCGTCGGGCGACTACCGGGTCGGCAGCGTAGCGATCAATTCGAGCCAGCCGGGTTTTCCCACAAGTGCAGCGGTCCTCGTAGCACGGGATAGGCGCCGTTGGGTAACTCGCCGCCGCCGTCGGCACCGGTGACGATGATTCGCATTTGGTCAGCCGACGATCGGAAAGCGCCGTTGTGCCGCAAGCCCTTTCAGGGCATCCTGCATCACCGAGCGCACGTAGGCGTCCACCGCGTCGATGTCTGGATTCTCGCCGAACCGTGCCGCGATGTCGATCGGTCCGAGAACCTGCGTGACGACTTTGGTGGGCAGCGGCAGGTTGAGCGGGATCAAGGCCAGCCCGAACGGGAGTCCCAGCGATATCGGGAGGATGTCGGTGCGCATCCGCTCTTTCAGCCCCAGCCGCTTCGCCAACCACATGCCGCGGCCCAGATACAGCTGGCCCTCTTGGCCGCCGATGGAAACCATCGGAACGATGGGCACACCCGCCTCGATGGCCGCCTTGACGTAACCCTTGCGGCCCCTGAAGTCGACGGTGTTCTGCTGCCACGTGGGGCGGTACGCGTCGTAGTCTCCGCCCGGGAAGACGAGCACCGCCGCACCGCTGCACAACGCGCTCGCGGCGTTGGGGCGACTGGCGCCGATAAGTCCAAGGCGTCGCATCAGACCGGAAGTCGGTCCGCTCAAGACGATGTCGTGAGCCAGGCCGTAGAGCGGCCGGCCGAACCCGAACTTTCCGTAATAGTCGGTGGCGAAGACCGGCATATCGGTAGGCAAGGCACCGCCGGAGTGGTTGGAGACCAACAGAACACCGCCCGGTGGGATCCGATCCAGACCTCGCACCTCCGAACGCAGCCACGCTTTGACCGCAGGCCGAAGCACCGACATCCAGCGCTCGACGAGGACCGGGTCGAACTTGTCGATTTCCGGAATATCTAATACGGATTCGGGCATATCGCTATCCTTCGGCTGGGCTCGTGGGTGGGATCGCAGCGGTGGGATCGCCCGCTACGCTAACCGCCGACAGACGGCCGCAATCCGCCCGCTTCCCCCGGTTGGGAAGCTACTGACGAGTTGTGTCAACCAGCGGGAGAATGGTGGATCTCCAACTGCCGGGTCGCCTGCACATCGGCGGCACCATAACGTTGTTCTGGGTCAAGCACGCAATGCGTCCGCCCGAAGACGGTGACCATGCATTTGTCGTTGTGGGTGCATCTGCTGCGCGCTTGCGGGTCGGCGATCATCTTGGCGACCAGGTCGGGCTCGCGCAGCAGTGCCCGCCCCATCGCGACGAAGTCGAAACCTTCTCGTATGGCGGTCTCGACGTGGTCCCGGTTCGTGATGCCGCCGAGCAGGATCAGCTTGGTATTGCGCATCACCGGCACGAATTGGCGGGCATTCTCCAGCATGTAGAGATCGTGGTAGGGGTAGTCGCGCATCGCCCACCTGCCGATGAACCGAATGTCGGCGCGCATAGGCTGCGGCATCACCTGGGCGAACTCTTTGACCGGTATGTCGCCGCGGAACAGGTACATCGGCTTGAAGACCGACGAACCCTGCGTCAATTCGATCGCGTCAAGAGTGGCGTCGGCGTCGAGCAGCGCTGCGGTTCGCAGCGCTTCCTCGACCCAGATGCTGCCGGGCACACGGACGCCGGATTGACGAACCTGCTCGGCGCGACCGGGGTAACCCCGGTGAGCTTCTTGTGGGCCACCACTCCGGCGTGCCCGAGCTGGGCCGAGATCGCCGCGCCGTCCCGATGAACGGCGTCGGTCAGCCTGCGCAGCCCGGGCAATGCAGTCCGGCGCATCACGATCTGTCCGGGTGCGCTGGCGCCCTCGCGTGACACACAACAATAGGCGACGGTCGTCATGCCGACGCCGCCCTGGCCGAAGGTGCGGTGGAATTCGGTGAGGTCGTCGGTGACCAGGCCATCCGGAGATCGCCCCTCCGATGTGGCGGCCTTGATAACCCTGTTGCGCAACGTCACCGGCCCCAACCGGGCGGGAGCGAAAGGATCGGGGATCGCCGTTGTCATTCGGCCATCGTTACCCGAATTCTGCTGCCGAACCAAGGTACTTTCCCGGTGTCCGGGAGTACGACAAACGCCGCATCAGCGGTGCCATACGGTCGAAGCATGGCTGACGGCGAAGTGTTCGTGATCGACCGCGTGGTGACCCGGCCGGGCTGCGCCAGGCGGTTCGTCGATGCCTACCTGACCGAGTACGCCCCGGGCGCGCGCGAGCGCGGCATGACGCTGCGCGACGTTCTGGTCAGCCCACCGATCTGGTTCGACGACTCCGACGGGCAGCTCAACACCATCACCATCACCTGGACGCTGCCCAGCCCACAGGCGTGGTGGGCGATGACCTGGAAAGGGCGACCGGACCCCACACTGGGCCAATGGTGGTCACAAATCCGCGAATTGGTGCAGGAAAGGTCGCGCTCTTTCGCCGCGGCGGCCGACGACGTGGACGGTCTGTGTGATGTATAACGTCACGCGTCTGCTCGACGTCGCGGAGCCCGATCGCGACCGAGTGCTCAGTGAATTACGATCTGCCGCAGAGGTTTCCGGTGCGACGCGCTGGGTCGTGCAGCCGACGCTGCCCGGCTCACGTAACGGGGGTGACATCCTGCTGCACCTACGTTTCGCCGCTGAAGATCAACGGGATTGCGCGGCAAACAGGTTCGCCGCACTACTGGCCGACCCCGCGGTGACCCGGATCGACGGCGTGGCTTATGCGGGCGCGCCCAGACCCTGCGGCGAAACACCGGGCACGGTGTATCGCACACTGCTGGTGCGCGTACAGTCCGGCACCGACGCAGCCACGATCGCCCGCTTCGAGCGAGAGCTGGCGTCGATGCCGCGCTACGTATCGACGATCCGCGCCTGGCAACTGAGCCGCGTATCCGATGCCATCGGCGCCACGGCGTGGACACACGTGTTCGAGCAGGAATTCTCCGACGTCGACGGGCTGATGGGCGCCTACCTGATGCACCCCATTCACTGGGCCGTCGTCGACCGCTGGTTCGACCCCGAAACCACCGACGTGATCATCCGGGATCGGTTGTGCCACAGCTTCTGTGCGATCACCGATCCAGTGCTCACCTGCTAGTGCGTGCTACCGCGGTGGCAGTGTCCCGACGATCATCCGCATGCCCGCACGCAACGCTGATCGCAGACTTTCGAAGTCGCCTTGCTCTGCCCAGTGAACATAGGCCTGGCGACAGACCTGAATCACCAACTGGGCAGGCAACGTCCGGATGAAGGGATCGCTACCGAGATCGAAGCGAGCGGCGAGGAAATCCGAAATCGGGTCGACCAGATCCTGCCCCCAGTCGAGCCAACGAAGCCGGTACTGAGGTTCGGTGATCATGAGCAACATGAACTTTCGGTCCATCTCGACTTCCCCACGCTTGACGACCTCGGTGCCGAAGGCCTCGACCAGTGTCTCGACGGTGTCGCTGGTCGGTGGCGCCTGTTCGAGGACTTGAGTGCTCAGTCCACCGAACCGACGGAACAGTGGCATCACGACGTCTTCTTTGGCCGGGAAGTGACGGTGGAATGTGCGCGGCGCGATACCCACGACATCGCAGATTCGCTCCACGGTCGCCGACGTCGAGCCATCCGCGAGGAAGATGTCGCGCGCAGTCTGGGCGATCGTCATCCGGAGCTCTTCCACACGCCGCTCGGTCAAATTCGGCCTGCTCGGCGCATTCACGTGAGGCTCCTTCGTTTGCCCGGCGCGGGCTTGGTCATCGTAACCGCCCGGTGATTCCAGTCCGCCGTCGATTTGTCTTGCCTTTGTGCCGCGGCTTAGCTTACCATGATTGATGTCAGATTCTGACAGTCATGCAGATTATGACACAAGTCGTGTGTCGCTCTGCAGCGCCACGGCATACGCCGAGAATTTCACACCATCGCGACCGGAAGACGGAGAACCCGAATGGCAACCGAACTCAACTACGACGACTACACCCACGACTTCATGGGCAAGGTTGGCAATATCGAAGACTTCTCGCGGGACTTCCTGGCAGGTTTGGCCCGCGTGTTCGAGGACACGCTGAATTTCGTGTCCTATGCGCACGTGACAACCTATTCGTCGAAGATCGGCATCAATGCCGCGATGGACGTTGCCGCCGAGGTGTCACGAGCCGTGATGCGGCAGGTGATGCCAATGGGTCGGTACATCGCCCCACGCGCATGGGACTGGAAAAACGCTCAGTACCAAGCTATTCCGTTCGACATCCACGCGGAGGACCTGACCAAGGAGGCCCTGATCCGGCTGATCAAGACCTACTGGGACCAGTACCTGAAGGGACATAACTACTTCATCGACCAGTGGACAAAATTCATCCCCGAGGAGGAGGTCTGGCTCGGATTGCCGGATATGTACCAGCTGATCATCGACTACGAATACCCCAAGCTGGCTGACGTGTTCAAAATCGAGCCCGTGCACGTCGTCGACTATCTCAAGCTGGCCTGCCTCAGCATCGACGGCACGCTCGGCTACGGGGGCGAGTACATCGTGCATAACCCCGACCACGTAGTCCTCAACATGCGACGCTGCGAGGTGCTGCAGAAGTACACCGACGAGGGCCTTTATCCGCCGGCGCGCGCGTGGATGAACTGCACCTTCGAGCAGCGGATCTCGGCGCCGTTCTTCCCGGGCTGCAAACTGGACATCAACCTGCCCCCCAAAGACTTCAAGTTCGCGCAAGGTGAGCCGTTCTGCGTCTGGACCTACACCCGCGGCAAAGAGAATCATGCCGCTGCCGCTGCGGCGCCCGACCCTCGACTGAGTGCGATGAAGAAGATCCCAATCATGCCCGTGACGTCCGGCGCATAGGGCCAGCAGACGCAAAAGCACCGACACGCCGCGCGTGCGGGTGCTTTTGCGTCTGCTCGCGCAGTTAAAGTCCGGCAGGCAGGATGTTGGGGTTGGCCGAAGCCGGCGGCTGCAGCGGCGGCAGCAACTGTGTGCCATCGAGGCTGTGCACCTTCAGCCCCTGCGACCACGGATAGTGCAGGCTGAACGCGACGAGCCCGGTCCGCTCGGCGGCCGGCAGGTGACACATCGCCAACACCGTCTCGGCCAGGTACTCGACCGGTTCGGTCGGGAAGGTGTCCGGAATCAGTTGTGCCGCACCGGGTGTACGGATCGCGGTGGAAGGCCCCACGCAATTGACCGCGATATTTGCGTCGAGCAGTTCAGCGGCCACACCCTGAGTGAAGCGGTGCAGCGCTGCCTTCAACGACGCATAGATCACGTCGCCCGAGGTCTTGTTGTATTCCCGATACGGGCGTACCGGGGCCACCCCCGTCACCGACCCTATATTGACGACCCAGCCGGCGCCCTGCTCACGCATATGCGGCACAGCCGCTTTCGTCAACACGAACGGCGTCCGCAGATAGTGCTCCACAGTGCGGTCGAACGTCTCCAGGCTCATCTCCTCGACCACGCCGTAGTCGGCGAAGCCGGCGTTGTTGACCAGAATGTCGAGGCGGCCAGTGCGATCTAGCACCTCGTCGACCAACCCGTCGCGTTGGCCGGCGGCTTCCAGGTCCGCGGCCACCCCGAAAGCCGTGCCGCCGGCCGCCTCGATCAGCTCCACCGTCTCACCGATACTGCCAGGGAGGACGGCAGCCCCGCCGGCCCGCAGCGACGAGGACGGTGCATACGACCGGGCCGTCACCGCCACGGTGGCGCCCTCGGCGGCCAACCGCTGCGCGATAGCGCGGCCGATTCCCCGGCTGCTACCGGTAACCAAAGCGGTTTTGCCGCAAAGCAACTCGCTCATCGAAGTTCGAAGTCTTCTTCAACCGGAGCGCGATGACCATACCAGACATCGACCAGGCGGTACGGGAACGCGGTGACGATGCGACCCCCGGACCGGTAGTAGGTGTGCGCCGACGGAGTGTGGCACCAGACGGTTCCGGCCATCGTGGCATCGATGTCGGCAACGTAATCCTCGTAGGCTCGCTGTGTCACCTCCATCACGGATGCCTTTCGCAGCGCCATCAATTGCAGGCATTCCATCACGAAGTGCACCATCGCCTCGACGCCGAAGTTGTGGCCCGCGCCGTGCCCCGGACTGTAGTTGGGCGCCGACGAGATGAACAGGTTCGGGAAGCCGGGCACCGTTCCGCCGCGGTAGGCCCGCGGGCTGTCGCCCCACTCGTCGGCCAGCTTCTTACCGTCGCGGCCCCGAATATCCACGGTGGAAAGGAAATCCAGATAGTAGCCGGTCGCGTAGACGATGACGTCAAGGTCGATCTGGTGGCCGTCGGCCGTCACGATACCGGCTGCGTTGACTCCCGCGGGCTGGCTGGCCTCCACATCCACGTGGTCACGTGCCAGCGCGGCGTAGTACCCGCCGGGATCGCGGATGATGCGTTTTCCATACGGCGCGAAATCCGGCGTGACCTTGCGGGCCAGCTCGGTGCCGGCGCCGAACACCCGGTCGATGTACTCCAGGCACATCTGCAGCAGCATGTCGTTCGCGGGCGAGATCGACAGGTGCCCGGCCGCCCACTCGGCGTCACGCAGGATCACCGGGTAGTTGTTGTCCGCGGTCCCCCAAAACGACTTCAGCCGAACCCAGTTCGCGTAGTACGGCAGATGGGTGCCGAGCCAGCGCTGGTAGTCGGGGACGTCGTCGGTGAGCCGCCGGCGCGGCGCCACCCAGTGCGGCTGACGCTGGAACACGGTCAGGTGGGCCACCTGGTCGACACAGGCGTCGACGATCTGCACCGCGGTGCAGCCCGCGCCGATGATCGCGACCCGCTTGCCGGTCAGGTCCAACTCGGGATCCCAGTGCGCCGAATGGATTTCGATTCCCGAGAACGTGCCCCGGCCCGCCAGTTCCGGCCAGCGCGGCCGGTTCAGGTAACCGGCGGCCGGCACGACGACGTTGGCGTAGCTGACGTCGCGAGTGCCGTCGGGGCCCACCGCGTGGATCTGCCACTGGCGGCGCTCGTCGTCCCACCACAAGGCTTCGACCTCGGTGCCCAGCCGAGTGTGCTCGCGCAGGTTGTACTTGTCGGCCACCGACTCCAGATAGCGCTGGTATTCCGCGCCCAGCGGGTAGTAACTCGACCAGTCGCCGTTGATGTCGCGCGACAGCGAGTAGTACGCCGAAGGGGTGTCCACGCCGATGCCCGGGTAGGTGGTGGTGTACCAGGTGCCGCCGACCTCGTCGTTGCGGTCGAAGATCTGGTAATCGATACCTGCGGCGGCCAACTCCAGCGCCGCGGTCAGGCCCGCGATGCCCGCGCCGATGATCGCGACCCGGAAGCCGTCCGGAAGCTTGGCGGTGCGCGGCAGCACCGGTTGCGGCGGATGGAATCCGCCCTGCTCGAGCAACAGCGGCAAGTACTCGGCTCCGACGGCTCCGCCGAGTGCCACAGGCGCGATGCGCGCGAACAGGTCGGGGTCGTCGGCGACGCTGGCGCCGGCTGGGCGGGGCGACTGCAAAGCGGCAACCACCGCCTCGATCAGCTCCGCGAGGGTCGAAGGGTCGGTCAGACCGGCCTGCTCCGGCGGGGCGGGGACGTAGGTGATCCGGGGCGCGAAGCGATCGACCACCGCGGGGTCGCCGGTCAGCTGCGCCAACACGGCAACCAGCACCCCGGGATCTGCCTGGCGCAGGTTTGTCCGCAGCTCGCCGGGATCTAGCTCGGCCGGTCTCATGGCATCGAGTATCGAGGCGATGGCCGCCGTCGCGCACTGGCGTGTCTACTCAGTGGGACACCGGCGTCGGGGCGCCGGGCTGTGGCGCCTACCGTGACGTGCATGCAAGGGGCGATGACAACGCATGGCGAACTCGACGCCCCGATCGCCCGCGCTCGGAGTCAGGCGCTCGGCGACATCCCCCGCCGCACGGCCCGCAGGCACCCGGACAAGACCGCGATCATCGACGGTGACGTGGCACTGACGTTCGCCGAATTCGAGAAGCTGGTGGACAGGGTGGCAGCAGCGCTGCACGACAACGGGTTTCGGCCCGGTGATCGCGTCGCACTGCTGTCGCACAACTGCTGGCAGTATGCGGTGCTGGCGTTCGCGACCGCGCGCGCCGCGGTGGTTCTGGTACCCATCAACTTCATGCTCACCGCCGAGGAAATCTCCTACATCCTGCGCCACAGCCGGGTCGGCGGATTCATCGTCGAGGGCGCTTTGATGCCGACGGCCGAGCAGGCGATGCGGCTGGGCGGCTCGGTCACGACGAAGGTCGCGCTGATGCCGGCCGGCGACCATCCGCCTGCCGGATGGGACGACTTCGCGCAGTGGCTGACCACCGCCACCCCGGCACCGCACCCGCACATCGACGACGACCAGCTGGTGCGGCTGATGTACACCAGCGGAACCGAATCCCGCCCCAAAGGCGCCATGCACACCAGCCGCAGCCTGATGTGGAACTACATCAGCACCATCGTCGCCGGCGATATGTCACACGACGACGTCGAGATCCACTCGCTGCCGCTCTACCACTGCGCACAGCTGGACAACTTCCTGGCCACCGACGTCTACCTCGGCGCAACCAGCATCATCCTGCCGCGGCCGGACCCCGAAGTGGTGCTGCGCACCATCGAGCGCCACGCCGTCACCAACTACTTCGCGCCCCCGACGGTGTGGATCTCACTGCTGCGCTCACCGGTGTTCGACGAAGTGGACCTGTCCAGCCTGCGCAAGGGGTACTACGGCGCGTCGGCCATGCCGGTCGAAATCCTCGCCGAGATCCGCGACCGGCTGCCCAATCTGAGGTTGTGGAACTTCTACGGCCAGACCGAGATGGCACCGCTGGCTACCGCGCTGGGGCCCGACGAGCAGGACGCGCACGGCGGCGCGGCCGGACGCCCCGTGCTGAACGTCGAGACGGCAGTACTGGACGACGAGGGCAACCCGGCCGCGCCGGGCACCGTCGGCGAGATCGTGCACCGCAGCCCGCATTTGATGGTCGGCTATCTGGACGATCCCGAGAAGACCCGGCAGGCCTTCCAGGGTGGCTGGTTCCACTCCGGCGACCTCGGCTACTTCGACGAACACGGCCTGCTGTACGTGGTGGACCGCAAGAAGGACATGATCAAGACCGGTGGCGAGAACGTCGCCAGCCGGGAGGTCGAGGAAGTCCTGTACCGGCACAGCGGAATCGAGGAAGCCGCGGTGTTCGGTCTATCGCACCCGGTCTGGGTGGAAGCCGTGGTCGCAGCTGTCGTCGTCCGCGCGGGCACCAGCCCGACCGAGGAGGACATCCTCGCCCACTGCCGGGCACACCTGGCCGGTTTCAAGACACCCAAGCACGTTTTCTTCGTCGACTCGTTGCCGAAGAACCCCAGCGGCAAGCTGCTCAAGCGTGTCCTGCGAGACCGGTTCAGCCTCGAATCGAGCAGCCACTGAAGGGATACCGATTCCGTGTTCACAGGACGCCAATAGTGCCGGTCCCCCGGTTGGTGCCACCCGCGACCGTCGACCCCGCCACGACGGTCGACCTGCGAGACGAGGTCCGGCAGTTCCTCGCCGAGCAGCTGGCCGCCGGCGCGTTCACCCCGGCCGTCGATGCGTGGCTGTCGGGCTGGGACGAGAACTTCACCGCCGCGCTCGCCGCCCGCGGCTGGCTGGGCATGACGGTACCCGCCGAGTACGGCGGGCACGCCCGCTCATTCGTGGAACGCTTCGTCGTCACCGAGGAACTGCTGGCCGCCGGCGCCCCGGTCGCCGCGCACTGGATCGCCGACCGCCAGATTGTGCCGTCGCTGCTCAAGTACGGCACCGAAGTTCAGAAGTCCGAGTTCCTGCCCCGGATCGTGCGTGGGGAATGCTTCTTCGCCATCGGCATGAGCGAGCCGGACTCCGGTTCGGACCTGGCCAGCGTGCGGACCCGGGCGACCCGTGTCGACGGCGGCTGGACGCTGTCCGGCACCAAAGTCTGGACGTCGGGCGCACACCTGGCGCACGCATTCATCGTGATCGCACGTACCGCACCGGTAGATCCAGCGCATCGGCATGCGGGGCTCAGCCAGTTCATCGTCAACCTGCGCGGGCCCGGCGTCGAGATCCGCCCCATCGTGTCGATGAACGGCGCGCATCACTTCAACGAGGTCATCCTGGACGAGGCGTTCGTGCCCGACGACATGGTGTTCGGCGAGATCGGCGAAGGCTGGAAGCAGGTGACCTCGGAGCTGAGCTTCGAACGCAGCGGACCCGAACGGTTCCTGTCCACCTTCGTGCTACTGGCGGCCTGCGCCGACCGGATGGCGGCCAACGCGATCCCCCGCAACGCCGAGCTGGGACGGCTGGTAGCCCGCATCGCCGGGCTGCATCAGATGTCGACGGCTGTGGCCGGGGCGTTGGAAAGGCATGAAGCAGCTGACATTCCCGCCGCGGTGGTCAAGGTGCTCGGCACCACCACCGAGGGCGACATAGCGGAGTTCGCCGACCTTCAACACTCCCCCGATGCGGTGTTCTCCAGCCTGGTGCGGGCCGCCGTGGACCAGCGGCCGGGCTTCACCCTGCGCGGCGGCACCAACGAGGTGCTGCGCGGGGTCATGGCACGCGGATTGGGCCTGCGATGAGCGTCGACCCCGCCCTGGTGGAGATGATGGGCGCCGTCTTCGCCGAGTACGCCGAGGACCCGAAGCTGTGGCAACGGCTCGACGAGCTGGGCCTGGTGCGGCTGACCGGTGCCGAGGAGCACGGTGGCAGTGGGGCCGGCTGGCTCGAAGCCGCCGAACTGCTGGCCGCCGCCGCGCGTAACGGTGTGCGAATTCCATTGGCGGAGCACGATTTATTGGCGTGCTGGCTGCTAGAAGCCGCCGAGTTGCCCGTCGACGCCGCGGTGCGGACGGTGTGCATGCTCGACAAACACGGTCGCGCTTCCGGCGTGCCCTGGGCGGTCGGCGCCGACCGGGTGGTGGTCGTGTGGCGAGCCGAGGGCGGGCACCGCGTCGCCGACGTCGCTGCCGACGGGCTCACCATCACCCCGGGCGCCAACCTGATCGGTGAACCGCGCGACGAGGTGCTGGCCGACCTCACCGGTCTGCAAGGAACGCCGGTCACGCCGGCGCTGGTCACGCAAGCACGGCTCAAGTCGGGGATGGTGCGGTCGATCCAGGTGTGTGCTGTCCTGGATCGGATCCTGCAGCTGTCGATCGAGCACGTGACGTCGCGGGTCCAGTTCGGCCGCCCATTGTCGAAATTCCAGGCAATACAGAACCAGATCTCCGATATCGCGGCCGAGGCTGCGCTCGCCCGGACGGCGACCGAGGCCGCACTGACCGCCGCTGTCATCAGCGAGTGGTCGGCGCACAATCTGGATCTCCTTGTAGCCGTGGCGCGTTCGTGCGCGGGCCATGCCGCGTCAGTCGTCGTGCGTAACGCCCACCAGGTGCACGGTGCGATCGGCACCACCCGTGAGCATCGGTTGCACGAGTTCACCCGGGCCGCGCTCGCGTGGCGTTCGGAGTTCGGTTCGGTGCAGTACTGGGACGATCAGGTCACCGACGCGGCGATGCACGCCAGTGCCGGCGGGCTGTGGGACCTGATCACTGGCCCGACGGTGTCCAGTTCATCGGTGAGTTCGTAACTGGCAATGCCGCACTCGATCAATGCCAGGGTCTTCCCGGCGTGCCCGATCACGTTGGTGTTGGCGCCGATTGAGAAGAATCCGAAATGATCCGGCGGCGGGGGCTCGCCCAGCGCCTTGGCCGCCATCGGCCCACGCACCCAGCGGTTGCGGTGCCACTCGGCCTTCCCCTCGCGGATGCGAATGCCGTGCACCATCCCGTCGCCGATGAACCAGTGGTACAGCTCAGGGTCGAGTTCACCGACGGGATTAGCCCCGTTGCGCAGATACCGGCCGTCCAGGAATTCGGGAATGCCTCCGGTGACCTCGAGGTCGGTCAGCGTTAATTCCTGGTTCATGGGGGCGAACGGACCGTGCAGGTAGCGATTGGTCACTGGCGAACCTCCTGGATCGCGCGGCGGCCTTAACGGCTGGTGCTGACGCCGTCCCGCTATCGTGCGGCACAACTTGACACGTGTCAAGTTCGAATCAGCGTTCCACTGACCGGGCAACCCGGGTATCGGCAATGCCCCGTCCGTGTTGACTCGCTGCTATGAGCGAGCAGATCACGCTTCCGGAGCTGCAGGAGTTCATTGCCGGCTTCTGGTACCACTACGACGAGGCCCACTACGACGACCTGGCGGCCAGCTACGCCGACGACGTGCGCTACGTGAGTAGAAGCGACAGTGGCGCAAGCCCATTCGAGGAGTTGATGTCGCCCGAACTGACCGGGCGGGACGCGGTCATGGGTTGGCTGTCCGATCACCGCAAGCAGAGCCCCTACCCGTTGCGGCACCACGCCGCCAACGTGCACCGCACCGGCACCGACGGCGACGTCACCCGCGCACGCTTCTACATCCTCGTCAACCAGATCGCGAATTTTGTGCCGTTCGCCGTCTCCAGCGGCATCGCCAACGTCGCCGTGCGGCGCGGCGGGAACGGGCTAGAGTTCACCGAGATGGAAGTCATCCTGGACACCACCAACTCCGTCCCGCTGGCCGAGTTCACCGCCGGCAGCGCCGCCGGTTCGTGAGCGCCCGCGAAACATTCGCCGGTGGTGTCGCCGTCATCACCGGAGCCGGCGCCGGGATCGGGGCGGGTCTGGCGCGCCACGCCCATCAGCTGGGTATGACGGTGGTGCTGGCCGACATTGATATTGAAGCCGGGGCATCCCTGCGCGATGAACTGGGTGACCGCGCCGTCGACGTGGTGTGCGACGTACGCGACCCGGATGCCGTGCAGGAGTTGGCCGACCGGGTGTACCGGGAGGTGGGCCCGGTGCGTCTGTTGGTGAACAACGCCGGCATCGAGCAGTTCGGCTATCTGTGGGACACGCCGCTGCCGAACTGGCAGCGCGTCATCGACATCAACATCAGCGGCGTCTTCCACGGGGTGCGCTCGTTTCTGCCCAAGATGATGGCCACTGACGAACCGGCCTGGGTCTGGAACCTGTCGTCGGTCGGCGCGGTGGTCGCGATTCCGATGCAGACGCCCTACATCATGAGCAAGCACGCGGTGCTGGCGATGACCGAGTGCCTGCGCCTCGAGGTGGAAAAAGCCGGGCACGGCAACCACATTCAGGTGCAGGCCGTGCTGCCCGGCGCGGTGGTCTCCAACATCTTCGAATCCGCCGGTGGCGTCGGCTCCGCCGGTGACGCCGGCAGCGCCGAGGCGCAGCGCTCCGCGATGCTGGACCTCAAGGCCGGGGCGATGGATCCGCTGGCGGCTGCCGAGACGCTGTTCGAGCAGGCGGCCGAGGGCCGATTCTACTTGGTCACCCAGGAGTCGGTCGTGACGGCAATGGAAAGACGTGCCGAAGTCCTTGCCGCACAGCTTCCCCCAACGCTGAGATGACTCTGGATCCGGATGCTGCCGCACGGGTTGCCTCGTTCGGCGACATCGGACCGATGCGGGTGCGCGGTCTGGCGGCGGTGCGGGCCGCGATCGAAGCCGCACCGCTACCCGACGACATGCCGGAGATGGCTGCCGTCACCGACGCGGTCACACCCGGCTCTGTTCCGGTCCGGATCTACTGTCCGACGAGCGATTCCGGCCAGGCGGTGCTGGTGTACTTCCACGGCGGCGGGCTGGTCATGGGGACCAACCACTCCTTCGAGCCGCTGGCCCGGGCACTGGCATCCGAGTCCGGCGCGGTCGTCGTCGCGGTGGACTATCGGCTGGCGCCCGAGCACCCGCCGCCGGCCCAGTTCGACGACGCCTACACCGCCACCGAATGGGTCTCGCGGCAACCCTGGGTCGATACCGGCCGACTCGCCGTGGTCGGTGACAGCGCGGGCGGTTCGCTGGCCGCGGGGGTGGCACTTGCCGCACGCGACCGCGGCGGCCCCGCGATCTGCGCGCAGGTGCTGCTTTATCCGGGCCTCGATCGCGACATGAGCGCTTCGTCCATCACTGAGCTGGCCGACGCGCCGATGCTCACCCGCGACGACATCGACTACATGCACGCCCTCGTCGACGGCGATGCCGGCCC
>Ga0335083_10005922_pt1 | contig 15411 bp, 6 predicted proteins | sample Lox_Sample_42_FD_206716 | JGI IMG/M metagenome (GOLD analysis project Ga0335083, IMG submission 206716) | Soil microbial communities from Loxahatchee National Wildlife Refuge, Florida, United States - Lox_Sample_4.2 | ecosystem: Environmental > Terrestrial > Soil > Wetlands | place: USA: Florida... | reverse complement strand
CGGCGGCGGACCGGGCGTCGGTCCGGTCGCAGTCGGCGCGCATCTGGCGAAGTTCCTGCCGAACCAGACGTCGTCCGGCTACGAGCGCGACGCCAACGGCATCGGCGCCGTTTCGGCTGCGCCTTACGGCTCGGCATCGATCCTGCCGATCTCGTGGATGTACATCGCGATGATGGGCGCGAAGAACCTCACCGCCGCCACCGAAACCGCGATCCTCAACGCGAACTACGTCGCCAACCGCCTCGCGCCGCACTATCCGGTGCTGTATTCGGGCCCGGGCGGACTCGTCGCGCACGAATGCATTCTCGATCTGCGTCCGCTCAAGGAAACCAGCGGCATCAGCGTCGACGATGTCGCCAAGCGTCTGATGGACTACGGCTTCCACGCGCCGACGATGAGCTTCCCGGTGCCGGGCACGCTGATGGTCGAGCCGACCGAGTCGGAATCGAAGGAAGAACTCGACCGCTTCATCGAAGCGATGATCGCGATTCGCGACGAAATCCGCGCCGTCGAAGAAGGCCGCGCCGATCGCGAAGACAACCCGCTGAAGCATGCGCCGCACACGGCAGCGGTTGTCGTCGCCGACGACTGGAAGCATGCCTATGCGCGTGAAACTGCGGCGTATCCGCTGAAGTCGCTGGTGGCGAAGAAGTACTGGCCGCCGGTTGGCCGTGCGGACAACGTCTATGGCGACCGCAACCTGTTCTGCTCGTGCGTGCCGATCGCGGATTACGCATAACGTCCAGATCCGGGTCCTGAACCGCACGCTGCCTGACAGAAACATTCAGGCAGTGTGCGGTCCTGTCGTTCGCGCCCCGGAACGGCTAACATCACACACCGAATGAGCCTAACGAAGGAGTTTCGCATGGCGCGAAAGGTGCGATTGATGCAACGCCGGACCCACGGCGCGAAAGCGCGCTCATGGCAGAGGGCCGGCGCATCGCTGGCGAGCCTGTTGTTCGCCTTCGGCGCGCTCGCGATGCCGATGCAGCAAGCCCACGCAGCAATGAATTTCTGTGCCGCACCCGCACTGCAGACGAGCGAACGCACGAACGCCGATCCCGGCGTGAAAGCACTGGTCGCCAATGTCCAGAAGCATCTGAACGATCCTCCGCATGCGCTCGCGCAGCTGCATACGGAAGGCACGCTGCCGCACGAAGGCATCTACGATCAGAGCGTCGAAGCGGAAAAAGACCTCGACCTGCTGCGGGACGCCGCGCTCGCCTGGCGCGCCACGAGCGACGACCGCTTTCTGAAACTGGTCGACCGCCTCCTGTACGCCTGGGTGACGACCTATCAACCGAGCTTCAACCCCATCGACGAAACGCGTTTCGAAGGCCTGATCCTCGCCTACGACATGACCGCGAGCGCCTTGCCCGTGAAAACGCGCAACGCGACGATGGCCTTCCTGACGAAATTCGCTAACGGCTACATCGAGCAGATCGACGCGCAGCCGCGGCCGCTGCAAGGAACGTTCCGCAACAACTGGCAGAGTCATCGGGTCAAACTCACAGCGATGGCGGCGTTTACGCTCGACAACCGCAAGATGATCAATGCGGCGCAGCGTCTGTTCGTGGAACACCTCGGCGACAACGTCGCGCCGGACGGCTCGACGATCGATTTCGCCGAGCGCGATGCACTGCACTATGTGACGTACGACCTGCAGCCGCTCGTGACCGCGGCGCTCGCCGCGCGCCGCCACAATCGCAACTGGCTGAACGAGAAAGCGCCCAATGGCGCCACGCTGGCCGCCGCGCTGAACTGGCTGACGCCGTTCGCGATGGGAGCGAAGACGCATGAAGAATTCGTGCATTCGAACGTATCGTTCGATGCAAAACGTCGCGAAGCGGGCTTGCCCGGCTATTCGGGTCAATGGGATCCGCAGAACGCGATGGAACTGTTTCACCTCGCCGCGCGGCTCGACGGACGCTTCACGCCGGTCGCGCTGAAGCTGTCGCCGACGCCGCCCGCGTGGCTCGCTGTGTGCCTGCCGCTGGCGGCACGCTAATCCGGTTTTCTATTTGCAGGAGCAGTAATGGCAGTCAGCGTGTTCGATCTCTTCAAAATCGGCATCGGCCCGTCCAGTTCGCATACGGTCGGCCCGATGCGTGCGGCCTTGATGTTCGCCCAGGGGCTCGAACGCGACGGGCTGCTCGATGCCACAGCGTCGGTGAAGGTGGAGCTGTATGGTTCGCTCGGCGCGACCGGCAAAGGTCATGGCACCGATCGCGGCGTGATGCTGGGCCTCCTCGGCGACGCACCCGATACCGTCAATCCCGAGACGATCAGCGAACGCCTCGAAGCGGTCCGCACGACGCGCACGCTCGCCCTGCTCGGCAAGCACGACATTCCGTTCGTGCAGAAGGAGCACATCGCGTTTTATCGCCAGGCGCTCGCCGAGCATCCGAACGGCATGAAGCTGTACGCCTTCGATGCGGCAGGCGCGACCTTGCGTGAAGCGACGTATCTGTCGGTGGGCGGCGGCTTCGTGGTGACCGCGGGTGCGCCGAATACCAAGGTGCTGAGCGCCGTCGAGCAACTGCCGCATCCGTTTCGCACCGGCAATGAACTGCTCGAAATGTGCGCTTCGACGGGCAAGTCGATCGCGCAACTGATGTGGGAAAACGAGCGCGCGTGGCACACCGAAGAGGAAACGCGCACGGGCCTGCTGAAGATCTGGGACGTGATGCAGGCGTGCGTCGCGCGCGGCTGCGGCATCAACAATCCCGATGCGGACGGCACACTGCCCGGTCCGTTCCAGGTGAAGCGCCGCGCGCCGCAACTGTATCGCTCGCTGTCGGGCAATCCGGAACTGGCGCTGCGCGATCCGCTTTCGATGGTCGACTGGATCAATCTGTACGCGATTGCCGTCAACGAAGAAAACGCCGCCGGCGGGCGCGTCGTCACTGCGCCGACCAATGGCGCGGCGGGCATCATCCCGGCCGTGCTGCATTACTACACGCGCTTCATGCCTGGTTCGAACCAGCAAGGCGTGATCGACTTTCTGATGACAGCCGCCGCGATCGGCATCCTGTACAAGCTCAACGCGTCGATCTCCGGCGCGGAAGTGGGCTGCCAGGGCGAAGTGGGCGTCGCGTGCTCGATGGCCGCGGGCGCGCTCGCCGCCGTGATGGGTGGCACGCCGTCGCAGGTCGAAAATGCCGCCGAAATCGGCATGGAACACAATCTCGGCCTCACCTGCGACCCGGTCGGCGGGATGGTGCAGATTCCGTGCATCGAACGCAACGCGATGGCATCCGTGAAGGCGGTCAACGCAGCGCGGATGGCATTGCGCGGCGACGGCAGCCACTACGTGTCGCTCGATTCCGTCATCAAGACGATGCGCGAAACCGGCGCCGATATGAAGACCAAGTACAAGGAAACGTCGCGCGGCGGGTTGGCGGTGAATATCGTCGAATGCTGATGTTCTGATGGGTTGATGCGCGCGTGCGTTTGCAAGCCGCGCGTGCAGTTGACGCGCTGCGCAAAAGCCCGCCCCGTGACATCGGGCTGCCTGTCGGCGTAAGCTGTCGAAGCTCGTTTTTCCGACCAGAAACCAGACTGGAGGCTTCTTCGCAATGTCGCTGCCGCACGTTTCCGATTCCGCTGACTCCACCCGCTCCGCCACCACGACCGGCGCACGACTCGTCGTCGATGCGCTGTTGACGCATGGCGTCGAACGCGTCTTCTGCGTGCCCGGCGAGAGCTTTCTCGCTGTGCTCGATTCGCTGCACGACGAAACCGAACGCATCCAGACGATCGTCTGCCGCCACGAAGCCGCGGCGGCGAACATGGCCGAAGCCGTCGGCAAGCTGACGGGCCGGCCGGGCGTCGCGATCGTCACGCGCGGGCCGGGTGCCACGCACGCGTCGATCGGTGTGCACACCGCGTTCCAGGATTCGACGCCGATGATCCTCTTGATCGGCCAGTGCGCGCGCGAACATCTCGATCGCGAGGCCTTCCAGGAAATCGACTATCGGCGCATGTTCGGCCAGATGGCCAAATGGGTCGCGCAGATCGACGATCCGCGCCGCATCCCCGAGTATCTGAGCCATGCGTTTCATACGGCGACTTCGGGCCGGCCCGGGCCCGTCGTGCTGTCACTGCCCGAAGACGTATTGAGCGACGCCTGCCCGGTCGTGGCTGGTGCGCCGAAGTATCACCGCGTGGCCGCATCGCCTTCGAAGGCGCAGATCGCGCAGTTGCAGCAACTGCTCGAAGCCGCCAGGCGTCCGATGGTGATCGCTGGCGGCAGCGGCTGGACCCCGCAGGCCTGCGCCGATTTTCGGCGCTTCGTCGAGAACTGGCAGTTGCCGGTCGGGCTCGCGTTCCGCTACCAGGACACGCTCGATAACGAGCATCCGAACTACGCCGGCGACGTGGGCCTCGGCATCAATCCGGCGCTCGCGCAGCGCATCCGCGACGCGGACCTGCTGCTGGCACTCGGCCCGCGCCTCGGCGAAGCCACCACGAATGGCTACACGCTCCTCGATATCCCGAAGACGAAACAGACGCTCGTGCATGTGCATCAGGGCGCGGAAGAACCCGGCCGCGTCTATGCCGCCGATCTGCCGATCGTTTCAGGCATGCCGGAACTCGCTGAAATGTTGGCCGAGCTGAAACCGTCGGCGCCGCCCGCATGGGCCGGCGCTGCGGAAGACGCACACCGCGCGTATCTCGAGTGGCGCAAGCCCCGCCCGATTCCCGGCGACGTGCAAATGGGCGAAGTGATCCAGCAGTTGCGCGCGCATCTTCCTGACGACGCGATCCTGACCAACGGCGCGGGCAATTACGCGACGTGGCTGCATCGGCATTTTTCCTATCGCCACTTCCGCTCGCAGCTTGCGCCGACGAGCGGTGCGATGGGCTACGGCGTGCCGGCCGCGATCGCGGCGAAATCGATGTATCCGGAACGGGCCGTGGTCGCCCTTGCCGGCGACGGCTGCTTCATGATGGCGGGCCAGGAACTCGCCACGGCGATGCAATACGATCTGCACGTGATCTTCATCGTGGTGAATAACAGTCACTACGGAACGATCCGCATGCATCAGGAGCGCCACTATCCTGGCCGCGTGCACGGCACGGGTCTGATGAACCCGGATTTCGCCGCGTATGCGCGCTCGTTCGGCGCGCATGGCGAACTGGTCGAACGCACCGAGGATTTCCTGCCTGCGCTCGAGCGCGCACGTGCCGCGAAGCGTCCGGCGTTGATCGAGATCCGCATGCCACAGGAAGCGAGCACACCTGGCGCCACGCTCGAACAGATCCGCGAGCAGGGCCGCAAGATGCGCGGAGAAGCGTAACCGCCTGCGCCTCTCGCGCGAGGAAAGCGCCAAGGCGAAAAAAAGCCCCGCAAGTGTTGCCTTGCGGGGCTTTTCAACTTCTACGGTGTAAAACGCTGACGCTGCGAGCAGCTTACTTGCCGCCCACGCTTTGCAGCGTCGTCCACTTGCCGTCGACGACCTTGTACAGCGTGATGCCGCCGTTCTTCAGGTCGCCCTTCGTGTCATACGCCAGATCCTTGGTCGTCACAGCCGGCATCGACGTGTCGGCGAGCAGCGGCAGGTACTTCGCCGGATCCGTCGAGTTCGCCTTCTTCATCGCGTTGAACATGGCCATCGCGCCGTCGTAGGCGTACGGCGAGTACGTCTGCACGTCTTCGTTGAAGCGCTTCTTGTAGCGCGCGACGTAGTCCTTGCCGCCCGGCATTTCGTCGATCGGCAGGCCAGCCAGCGATGCCACCGTGCCGTTGGCCGAGTCACCTGCGATCTTCAGGAACGTGTCGGTCTTGACCATTTCGCCAGCCATCAGCGGCGACTTCATGCCCAGCGTCTTCATCTGCTTGACCATCGGGCCTGCCTGCGAATCCGCGCCACCGTAGTAGACCAGATCCGGATTCGCCGACTTCAGCTTCGTCAGAATTGCCTTGAAGTCGACTGCCTTGTCGTTCGTGTATTCACGCGTCACGATCGTGGCGCCGGCTGCCTTCGCCGCCTTTTCGAACTGGTCAGCCAGGCCTTGGCCATAAGCCGTGCGGTCGTCGACGATCGCGATCTTCTTCATGCCGAGCGACTTCACCGCGAACGTGCCGGCCACCGAGCCTTGCTGCGTGTCGGAGGTCATCATGCGGAACGTCGTCTTGAAGCCCTGTTGCGTGTACTCCGGTGCCGTCGCCATGGCGATCTGCGGAATGCCCGCGTTCGCGTAGATGCGCGAGGCCGGGATCGTCGTGCCCGAGTTGAAGTGGCCGAGCATGCCCTTGATGCCGTCGTCGACGAGCTTCTGTGCAACCGTCGTACCGGTGCGCGGGTCAGCCTGGTCGTCGGCCGCGTCGAGCACGAAGCGCACCGGCTTGCCGCCGATCACCGGCTTGGTGGCGTTTTCTTCTTCGACGGCGAGCGTGATGCCGTTCTGGAAGTCCTTGCCGTAGTGGGCCTGAGCGCCCGTCATCGGACCGGCAAAGCCGATCTTCACGTCTTCTGCCTGTTGCGCGTGTGCTGTCCCCGCCAGCGACATGACTGCGACGAGCGTCGCGCCTGCCAGCCCTTTCATCGTGTGTTGCATAGCTTCTCCATGGTACCAGGTGTGAGTGGAGCGGCTTCGGGGTCGCCGTGCCGCTTCCGTTTTTTTGAATTGACCGTCGAGGTTCGCTCAGCCGATCGTCATCAAATTCGCATTGCCGCCTGCTGCTGCCGTATTTACGCTGACCGAACGTTCCGTCAACAGACGTTCAAGTGCGTAGTCTTCGTCGCCGTTTTCCAGCGCCCGTGCGGCCACGCCCTGCACCGATACGATCGGACCCGGACGTTTCGCCACTTCCTTGACGAGCGCGAGCAGTTCGTCGCTGTCGCCTTCGAAGAGCACTGCATCGAAGGTGGCATCGGCGAGCCTGCGCACGCTCGCGTATTGCTTCAACCCGGCCGGCAACGCGGCGGCCAGCTGCTCGCCTGCCGCGCCTTCGAAGAGCGCGCGGTTGCCCGTCGCCAGCACTGCCGCGAACTGCGCCCGCGCGCCGCCCGCCGTCGACGGCACGCACAGCACCGTGCCGCGTGCGCCGAGCGTGTAGGTGTTGCGCTCACCGGTCGGCCCCGGCAGCACCGCCGTCGCGCCGGCCAGCACGTGCGACAGATAGCCGTCGCAGCGGGCAGCCAGCGCCGGCTGACCTTCCCCGATCAGCCAGTCGCGCAGCATCGTCAGCGCGGCAGCCGGCGTATCGCTGGTTCCGTTCGTCACTTGCGACGACTGCGACGCTGAAGGCGCGTCGACCACCAGCGCACTCGCCAGCGACTTCGGCAAACCGGCCGGGCGCTTGGCCAGCAGACGCTGCAGATACAGCGGGCCACCCGCCTTCGGACCCGTGCCCGACAGGCCTTCGCCACCGAACGGCTGAACCCCCACCACCGCCCCGATCACGTTGCGGTTCACATAGATATTGCCCACATGCGCCCGGCCGACCACATGCGCGATCGTTTCGTCGATCCGCGTGTGCACGCCGAGCGTGAGGCCATAGCCCGTCGTGCGGATCTGCTCGAGCAGCTTGTCGAGCGCGCTGCGGCGATAGCGCACCACATGCAGCACCGGACCGAACACTTCACGCTTCAGTTCGTCGATGCTGTCGAGTTCGATCAGCGTCGGCGGCACGAAGGTGCCCGGCGCGCAGCCCTCCGGCATTGGCAGCTGGATGACCTTGCGACCCTTTTCGCGCATCGCCGCGATGTGCGCGTCGATGCCGCGCTTCGCCTCGGCGTCGATCACCGGGCCGACGTCGATCGACAGGCGATCCGGATTGCCGACCGCCAGCTCGCCCATCGCGCCCGTCAGCATTTCGAGCGTGCGATCCGCGACGTCGTCCTGTAGACAGAGAACGCGCAGCGCGGAACACCGTTGACCGGCCGAGTCGAAAGATGACTGCAGCACATCGGCGACGACCTGCTCGGCGAGCGCCGACGAATCGACGATCATCGCGTTCTGACCGCCCGTTTCGGCGATCAGCGGAATCGGTTTGCCTTCGGCGTCGAGGCGGGCGGACAGCGTCTTGTTGATCAGGCGCGCGACTTCCGTCGAGCCCGTGAACATCACCGCGCGGGTGCGCGCGTCGGCCACCAGTGCCGCGCCGACGGTTTCACCATCGCCCGGCAGCAGTTGCACGGCGCCCGCCGGCACGCCGGCTTCGCGCAGGATGCGCACAGCTTGCGCGGCGATCAGCGGCGTCTGCTCGGCGGGCTTCGCGAGCACCGTGTTACCGGCAGCCAGCGCAGCCGCGACCTGACCCATGAAAATCGCCAGCGGGAAGTTCCACGGGCTGATACACACGACCGGACCGAGCGGGCGATGCGTATCGTTGGAGAATTCCGTGCGGATCTGCGTCGAGTAGTAGCGCAGGAAATCGATCGCTTCGCGGATTTCCGCGACGGCGTTCGGCAGCGACTTGCCCGCCTCACGCACGACCAGACCCATCAGCGTATGCATCTGCGCTTCGAGCAGGTCGGCCGCGCGGGCGAGGCAATCGGCGCGCGCTTCGACGGGTGTCGCCTGCCAGATCGGCGCGGCGGCGACGGCATACGACAGCGCCGCGCTCACGTGCTCGGAGGTCGCCTCGACGACCGTGCCGACGAGGTCGCGATGATCGGCCGGATTGCGCACATCGCGCGCCGTGCCGCCGGCGATCTCATCGCCGTCGAGCATCGGCACCGCGCGCCACGGATAATGCGCGCTCGCGAGCAACGCCGACGACAGCGACGCCAGCCGGTGTTCGTTCGACAGATCGAGGCCCATCGAATTGGCGCGCTCTGCGCCGAACAGATTGCGCGGCAGCGGGATCTTCGCGTGCGGCGCGCCGAGCGGCACGATCTTCGACGCCTCTTCGACCGGATCGGCGATCAGGTCCTTGATCGGCACCGATTCGTCGGCGATGCGGTTGACGAACGACGTATTCGCGCCGTTCTCCAGCAGGCGGCGCACGAGGTACGCGAGCAGCGTTTCATGCGTGCCGACCGGCGCGTACACGCGGCACGGACGGTTGAGCTTGTCGCGGCCGGTGACCTCTTCGTAGAGCGGCTCGCCCATGCCGTGCAGGCACTGAAATTCATACTGGCCGGGATAGTAGTTCTGGCCCGCGAGGTGATAGATCGCCGACAGCGTGTGCGCGTTGTGCGTCGCGAACTGCGGATAGACCGCGTCGGGCGCGCCGAGCAGCTTCTTCGCGCAGGCGAGGTACGACACGTCCGTGTAGATCTTGCGCGTGTACACCGGATAGCCTTCGAGACCGTCGACCTGGGCGCGCTTGATTTCGCTGTCCCAGTACGCGCCCTTCACGAGGCGAACCATGATGCGGTGACGGCTGCGGCGCGCGAGATCGACGATGTAGTCGATCACGAACGGGCAGCGCTTCTGGTAGCCCTGCACCACAAAACCGATACCGTTCCAGCCGGCCAGTTCGGGATCGAAGCACAGCGCTTCGAGCAGATCGAGCGACAGTTCGAGGCGGTCGGCTTCTTCCGCGTCGATGTTCAGGCCGATGTCGTAGCGGCGCGCGAGGATCGCGAGCGAGCGCACGCGCGGCAGCAGTTCGTTCATCGTGCGTTCCTGCTGCGAGCGCGAATAGCGCGCGTGCAGCGCCGACAGCTTGATCGAGATGCCCGGGCCTTCGTAGATGCCGCGGCCGCCGGCAGCCTTGCCGATGGCGTGGATCGCCTGCTCGTAGGAAGCGTAGTAGCGCTGCGCGTCGGCTTCGGTCGTGGCGGCTTCTCCGAGCATGTCGTAGGAGTAGCGGAAGCCGCGTGCCTCGTATTTGCGGCTGTTGGCGAGCGCTTCCGAGATGTTCTCGCCGGTGACGAACTGCTCGCCCATCAGGCGCATCGCCATATCGACGCCCTTGCGGATCAGCGGCTCGCCACCCTTGCCGATCAGGCGCGTGAGCGCCGACGAAAGACCCGTTTCGCTATTGGTGGTCACCAGCTTGCCGGTGATCATCAAGCCCCACGTCGCGGCGTTGACGAACAGCGACGGCGCCTGGCCCACATGCGACTTCCAGTCGCCCTTGCTGATCTTGTCGCGGATCAGCGCATCGCGCGTCGCGCGATCGGGAATACGCAGCAGCGCTTCGGCGAGACACATCAGCGCGACGCCTTCCTGGCTCGACAGCGAGAATTCGTGGATCAGACCTTCGACCCCGCCGCCCTTGCTCTTGGCGCGCAGCGTTTCGACGAGCTTCGCGGCCATCGCTTCGACGTCGCCGGCAAGGTTGGCCGGCAGACGCGCCTGGCCGAGCAGGAACGGCAGGCATTCCGGCTCCGGCCGGCGGTACGCGGCCGTGATGGCCGCGCGCAGCACCGATTGCGGCTGCACGCTCTGGGCGAATTCGAGGAACGGGTGCGACGCACCCTCTTCCTCCGATTCGACGGCTGCGCCGTCTGCGAGATCGGCCGAGCCGTTCAGTCCCGACAGCTCAGCGGGCAACTGGCCATGCTCGATCTTTTCGAGGTACGCGAAGATCGCCTGCTTGATGAGCCAGTGCGGCGTGCGCTCGAGTCGCGTGGCGGCATCTTTCAGCCGGGAACGGAGGAGGTCGTCGACTTTGACGCCAAGAGTAGTGCTCGCCATGATTCCTTCGAATGCCGATTCACATCGGCTAAGACTAGAAAGTTGGCCAGATGCTACGCCTCCCAATAAAAAGGTGCAACCGCACTTTGACAAAGGTTGCACCCAGCGAGCAGCCTTATACAGACTGGGTTTGCCGCCGGCGGCACGGTGCGGGCTGAACCCGGTTGCGCTCGGTATTTTCCCTGGGAAGAATCTTTTTTTGACCACCCTTATCGAATCGCCGCGCGCGCCGATATACAGGCATGCACCCGGGACCAGGTGCGCGATAAAAAAGGTGGGCGAAATGGAAAAGTGGCTTGTAGTCTGCGGCATCTGGACGATGTGCGCGCTGTGCGCCGTGCTGTTTATTCGCGGCGCGACGTGTTCCGCAACACGGGAGATGAAACCCGCGCGCATCGATGCGCGGTCGGAGCGCTCGTCGAAGGGCGCTTCCTGAAGCGATCGGGGGTATAGGCGGCTTTTGCGGTTCGGGTGCATGGGGTGCCGCCCGAGCGTGCGATCAGCAGAGCGCGTGGGCAGCCGGGTTCGGCGCCGCGGTGGGCCGACGTGCGTGCTGCCGCGCCCGGCGCCAGCGTACAAGCCAGTGCACCGGCTAGCGCATCAGCCTGCCCGATAAGCCAGAACGCTCAAAGAGCCGGAGCGAACTGCCCACAGGTGTCGGTGGGTGAAACCAGCCGGTCGTGCAACAGGCACAACCGGCTGTCGGCGACGCTCGCGCCAAACCCCGAACCGAATACCGTGAGACCAGCAATGCTTTGCTCGAGGAAATGCCGGTCGGCCGCCCGGTGTCGGCACCCGGCGCAAGCTGGACGGCCCGCGCCGAGAAGCGCCGCCGTGTCGTCGATGTCGTGCGGCGAGGCCGTGCTCATCACTGCCCCAAGCTATTCCAGTACGACGCGAACACGTGCGCGGACAGCACGTAGCCGATGGCGATATTGACCACCACGCCCGCGGTGAAGGCGAGGAACGGCTTGATGCCGGTGGCCGTCAAGGAACGCAGGCGCGTCGTCAGTCCGATGCTGAAGAAGCAGAAGATGAAGGCCCACGTGCGCAGCGCGGTGATCGGCGCGACGAGTTGGGGCGTGACGACCTTGCGGTAATCGGCCAGCGAGTAGCCGCTCGCAATCCACGTCACGAGTGCGGAGGCGATCACAAAGCCAATCACGAACTTCGGAAAACGGGCCCAGATCTCGCCCGCGTTGGCTTTTGCCTTGACGCCGCTGTCTTCGGTTTCCCAGCGCGTGGTGGCGACAATGGCCAGCACGAATGCCCAGATGCCGATCCAGATGTCGCGGCCCACCACCTTCATCAGCGTGAAGGCCTGCAGCGAAGCTTCGGGCGCGCCTGCGATCGCGCCCGCTGCGCTCTTCGCGAAATCGCCGTAGGCCTGCGCGGCGGCAATGCCCGCGGCATCCGCGAATTCGGAAGTGCCGATCCAGGCACCGGCCACCCCCGTCGGCAACCCCAGCGAGCGCGAGGCGAACGGCAGCACGAAGATCATCACGATCGCCCAGAGGATGACGAGCGTAATCGCCACCGAGGCCTGCTCGCGCTTCGCCCGCACCGCACCGGCAATCGCGATCGCAGCCGACACGCCGCACACTGCACCGCCCACACCGAGCACGGCAGCGAAGCGTTTGTCGAGACCGAAGGCCCTGCTGGCAAAGAAGATCACAAAGAATGTCACGAGCGAAACGATCGTCGCCTGACCGACAGCGACAGGCCCCGCCCACACCAGCAACGTGAACGGCAAGGTTGCACCGAGCAGCACGATGCCGACCTTGATGTAGAACTCGACACGCAGGCCCGCTGAAAACCACTCCGGCAGACGGAACACGTTCGAGATCACGAGACCGAGCGCGAGCGCGACGAGCGGCGGCTCGAGGTTGTACTTCGCCGCATTGACCCAGGCGCCAAGCTGGAATATCAGCACCGATGCGACAAACAGACTCAGGAAAGACGGTAGAAAATGCGCGACTTTTTGCTTCAGGGCCGCGAGACTCACGCCGAAGAGCACGGCAAACGTGACGAACAGCGCCGCGTAATTAGGTAGATGTTTGACGAGGTCGGCGCCCGCCGCGCTGGGGCTCGACCATCGGGCAGGCGCCACGGCGAGCCACTTGATGCTGCTGCCCGAGGCGAACAAGGCCCAGGCGATCACGGTGACGAACAGGCCGACCCACACTGCCCACCAGTCTTCGGTGGAAAAAAGGCCACCGCTGCGCTTGGCGTGGATGTCGCCGGTATCGCGGTTATTGCGGGAATCGCGGTCTGGATGGGTGCTGGCTGGCTGCGCGCCGGCCGACAGGCTGTGATTGGTATCGCTCATCGCAAAGCCCCGGAAAGTTGAGGTGCGTCGGCGCGAAGGGTGGGTTGGACTGCAATTGTTGTGAAAGCCGCGCCGATCCGGCGAAATATAGTTGGGCGGCCTCGGAAAGCGAAACGACCTTTCGCTCTATCGATATGACTTTAAGGGCTTTAGGCGCAAGAACGCGTCAGATGTCGAGCGGATCGACTTCGAGGTTCCAGCGCAACACGCCTTTGAGCATGCGCAACTTTGGCTGCCAGGCATGCAAGGTGGCCTGCAACGCGCCACGCGAGGCGCTTTCGATCAGCAACTGCGCCCGGTGCACGTGCATCACCTTGACGATCGTCAGCGGCACGGCGTCGTAGACGGTCACCCGTTCGGCCGCCGGAATCTCCGACAACACGGCCGCAGCCTGCTGCAGAAAGGCGAGCGCCGCCTCGAGCGTGCGGCCTTCGGCGCGCAGCAAGGCTTGATAGACGAACGGCGGCAGATGCGCATCGCGCCGCTCGGCGAGCTGCGACTTCGCGAAGCCGACGTAATCGTGCCGTGCCAGCGCGTGATACAGCGCATGACGCGGATAACGCGTCTGCACCAGCACTTCGCCCGGCAGGCCGGCGCGGCCCGCTCGGCCGCTCACCTGCATCAGTTGGGCGAACAGCCGCTCGCTGGCGCGGAAGTCGTGCGAGAACAGCGCGGTGTCCGCATTGAGCACGCCGACGAGCGACACGCGCTGGAAGTCGTGCCCCTTCGCGATCATCTGCGTGCCGACGAGAATATCGACTTCGCCCGCGTGGACGTCCGAAAACAGCGCCTGGGCGCTGCCTTTGCGCCGCGTGCTGTCGGCGTCGATGCGCAGCACGCGCGCGCCCGGCACGGCGGCTGCCAGCGTTTCTTCGACACGCTGCGTGCCGCGTCCGAGCGGCGCGATATCGACGTTGCCGCAATCCGGGCACGACCGCGGAATGCGCGATTCCCAGCCACAGTGGTGGCAGCGCATCGCGCGTTCGGGCTTGTGCAGCACCACGTACGCGCTGCAGCGCGGACAGCCGGCCACCCAGCCGCAGGCATCGCACGACAGGACCGGCGCATAGCCGCGCCGGTTGAGAAACACGAGGCTTTGTTCGCCGCGCTCGAGACGCCCTTTCAACGCGGCGATCAACGGCCCCGACAAGCCATCCACCGATGCGCGTCCGCGCCGGTGTTCCTCTTCGAGATCGATGAGCTTGACCGTCGGCAGCACCGCTTCGGCCACGGCGCGGCGCGACAAGGTGAGCCGCGTGTAGCGCCCCTGATCGGCCTGCCACCAGCTTTCGAGCGACGGCGTCGCCGAGCCGAGCACAACCGGAATGCCAAGCTGCTTCGCACGCCAGATCGCCAGATCGCGTGCCGAATAGCGCAGCCCTTCCTGCTGCTTATAGGCCGGATCGTGCTCCTCATCGACGACGATCATCGCCAGCTTCGGCAGCGACGCCAGCACGGCGAGCCGGGTGCCGAGCACGATGCGCGCGCGGCCCGTGTGGGCGGCGAACCAGTGCCGCGCGCGTTCGCCTTCGGCAAGACCGCTGTGCAAGGTGACGATCGCGCCGCTGTCGAGCGCCGCGAACCGCGCGCGGAACGCCGCCTCGAACTGCGGCGTGAGATTGATTTCCGGCACGAGCACGAGTGCCTGGGCATCCGGACGCGCGTCGAGCAGTGCAGCCAGCGCGCGCAGATACACCTCGGTCTTGCCGCTCCCGGTGACGCCGTGCAGCAGGAACGGAGCAAAGCCCTCGGCGGCACCGATCGATTCGACGGCGGCCGTCTGCTCGTCAGTCAGCGTGGGCAGTTCAACTGGCGCAAGCGTCGGCGGCGAAACGTTGCCCGGCGCGGTTTCCCGCACGTCGGCGGCTTCGATGACGTCGAGCGCGAGCCAGCCTTGCTCGCGCCAGGTATCGAGCGTCGCGATCGCCTTGGGATGAAGCGCGCGGGCATCGGCGGCCGAAAGCGAACCGGCTTCGATGACGGCATCGGCAAGGCGGCGCAGCGCGCTGGCACGGGCCGGCAAGGCGTCGGGCAAAGCCTCGCGCCCGGCGGGCAGAAGCCGGTAGCGCTCTTCCGGCGCGAGCAGGCGGCTCCAGCGCGTCGCATCGCGCAACGCCTGCGGCAATCCCGGCAAGGCCACCTCACCGAGTCCGCGCTGGTAGTAATCCGCAGCAAACGCGGCCAGCGCGAGCCACTCGGCGGACAACGGCGGACAGGCCGAACAGATCGCGTTGACGGCCCGAACCCGGTCCGCCGGCAACTCGCTGTGCCCGCTTACTTCGCAGACGAGCCCAACGGTGTCGCGCTTGCCGAACGGCACGCTGACGAGCGTCCCTGGCACAGGCGGTGCAACGGCGTCGCAGCGGTAGTCGAAGAGGGTCGGCAGCGGATGATCCAGCGCGACGCGGACGAAAACAGAGCTCACGCTGTCGACGTCCGAAAATGGCGGGAAGCCTGTACCCCGTTCAGAGCCCAGGTGA
>Ga0335083_10005921_pt1 | contig 15414 bp, 16 predicted proteins | sample Lox_Sample_42_FD_206716 | JGI IMG/M metagenome (GOLD analysis project Ga0335083, IMG submission 206716) | Soil microbial communities from Loxahatchee National Wildlife Refuge, Florida, United States - Lox_Sample_4.2 | ecosystem: Environmental > Terrestrial > Soil > Wetlands | place: USA... | reverse complement strand
GCCCGCCTCGATGAGGATGGCGCGCCGCGCGCCGCGCGGGCGGTAGAAGCTCGCCAGCATCAGGTGCAGGTTGGCGGTGAGCGAGTTCATCGCCACCACCTCGTCGAGCCCGGCGCCAGTGATGAGCGCGAGCCCCGGCGTCAGGTTCTCGTGGTAGGGGATCCAGGGCCGCCGGGCATGCTCGTGGCCCTCGACTGCGAGGCTGGCCCAGTCATCGAGTTCCTCGTTCACCAGCGCGCGCGCCCCGAGCGGCATCAGCCCCAGGGAATGGCCGCACAGGTAGGTGAGCGCCCGGCCGTCACGAGCGCGCGGCAGCGCGAACCGCTCGCGGAAGCCACGCAGCGCGTCGGCGGCGTCGCGCTCGCGCGCCTGGCTCTCCGGGGCGCTCATGGCGCGCCGCCGTGCAGCTCGTAGAGCAGCGGCCGGCTCGGCACCGCATCGCCGCCGAGCGCCGGCAGCTGCAGCTCCAGGAGCCACGCCCCGTCGGCGGCCGCATCCGGCACGTAGGCGAGCTCGGTGACGGTGGCATCCGGGCGGCTGGCCGCGGCGAGCGTGCGCGCCCCCGGCGGCAGCCCGAAGAACACCCGGTGGGCGGTGAGCAGGCCCTCGTCGTGCTCACGGTCGAGCGAGGGCAGGTCGGTGACCAGGTGCAGGATGCCGCGCTCGACCAGGAACTCCGCGGCCTCGCGCGACAGGTAGGGCGGGGTGGTGCCCGAGTAGTCGCGCGTGCGCTTGGCGGGCGGGTTGGGGAGCGTGCGCAGCACCAGGGCGCGCGCCTCGAACGGGGCGCGCGGCCAGGCCTGCTCGAGCGCGTGCCGCGTGACCAGGCGGTCGGACGGCTGCGGCGGTGGCGCGCTGCCCTCGCGCGCGTCCGCGGCGGCCTCGGGACTCACCGACACCAGCAGCGCGGGCACCAGCCCGAGCGGGGCGACGCGCGCCGCCGCGACGCGCTCGCGCGTGAGGTGGCCGACGCACTCGGTGTGCGTACCGTTGCAGTGCGGCACGAGGGTCAGCACCTCGCAGTTGCAGCTGCCGCCGGCACTGACCGCGCCGGTGAAGTCCCCGACCTCGAGCGGCGTGGCGGTGGCCGGCGGTGCGCCGAAGTGCCGCACCTGGGGGCCGCCGAACTCGAGCGGCACCGCGAGGTCCACGGGGCGCGACAGGTCGATGCGCAGCTCGCGACCACCGAGCGCGATGCGGGCATGCACGCTAGGCGCGCTCCATCACCGTGCCGCAGCGGGCGCAGGTGCGTTTCTTGAGGTTGTTGAAGAAGCGCTCGAACACCGGCGGGAACTGGCGCTCGATGTCGGTAAGCGGGAAGAACTCCTCGTACAGCAGGTAGCCGCAGCGCTCGCAGTACCACTGGAAGCCGTCGAGCTCGCCCGGCTTGCGGGCGCGCTCGATCACCAGGCCCACGGTGTTGGCGGGCCGCTGCGGCGAGTGCGGCAGGTGCGGCGGGATCAGCAGCACGTCGCCGGCGCGGATCGGCACCTCGACCTGGCGCCCGTCCTGGATGGTCTTGAGCACCATGTCGCCCTCGAGCTGGTAGAAGAACTCCTGCCCGGGGTCGACGTGGTAGTCCTTGCGGGCGTTGGGGCCGCCGACCACCATGATGATGAAGTCGCCGTCGCGGAACACGCGCTTGTTGCCGACCGGCGGCTTGAGCAGCGCCCGGTTGGCCTCGATCCATTCCCGGAAGTTGAAAGCGTGCAGGGATTCCATGTGTCCTCCCACCTGTTGGCGTATGTTACGCGCTGCCGCAGGCAGCGGCAGGAGGGGTTCGCACATGCCTTCGATGACACGGCCGTTCGTGCCGCGCATGCTCGCCCTGGCGCTGATGGCCCTGGCCGTCGCCGGTTGCAGTCACCTGCAGTGGCCCTGGCACCGCGCCCCGCCGCCCGCGCCGGCCCCCGTGCACGAGGTCGACATCCAGGGCAGCGCCGCCTCGTTGCCGCAGTACTGGAAGCGCAACACGCTGGTCATCGACCTGTCCGGCGCCGCAGGCAGCGGCGCCGTCACCGTGAAGCCGGTGGCGGGCACCACCTGGCCGGTGCGCATCGCGTTCCGCGTGCGTCCAGGTTCGTTCCAGGTGCTGGAGGTGCGCGGCGCGCAGCGCGTCACGCTGCCGGTCGCGCCCGGCGGTGCGGCCGTGGCCGACCTCGAGCTTCCGCCCGGGGCCTACCTCCTGAAGACTCCCGAGCTCGCGGTCAGCTGGGGTCCGGCGGCCGTGCCGGTGCAGTAGCGCTTCAGCCGATGCGCTGGTGCGCGGCGCAGCCGACCGCCACCGGTTCGCGCTCGCGATCGAGGTCGAAGGCGGTCAGCGCGCCGCCCCACACGCAGCCGCTGTCCAGGCCGACGATGCCCGGGCGGATGACGAGCCCGAGGGCCGACCAGTGCCCGAAGACGATGCGTGCCTCGCGGCTGGCGCGGCCGGCGTGGTCGAACCAGGGCAGCAGCTGCGAGGGCGGCGGCGGCGGCGGCCCCTTGAGGTCCATCGCCAGCGTGCCGTCGGCGGTGCACACGCGCAGCCGCGTGAACACGTTGATGATGAACCGCAGCCGGTCGAAGCCCTTGAGGCCCTCGCTCCAGCGCACCGGCTCGTCCCCGTACATGTGCTCCAACAGCCCGCGCGGGTCGCGCGCCAGGGCGCGCTGCACCTCGGCGCTCAGCTCGCGCGCCTGCGGCGCGCTCCACTGCGGCACCAGCCCCGCGTGCACCATGAGGTCCCGGCCGGCGGCGTGGGCGAGCGGCAACCCCTGCAGCCAGCCAAGCAGCGTGTCGCAGTCGCGCGCCTTGAGGATCGGGCCCAGCGTGTCGGACTTCCTGAGGCGGTGCGCGCCGTGGGCGATGGCGAGCAGGTGCAGGTCGTGGTTGCCGAGCACCGCCACCGCGTTCCCACCGAGGTCGCGCACGAAGCGCAGCACCTCGAGCGAGCCCGGGCCGCGGTTCACCAGATCACCCACCAGCCACAGCTGGTCGCGGTCGGCGTTGAAGCCGACCTTCTTCAGCAGGGCGCGCAGCTCGCGGTCACAGCCCTGCACGTCCCCGACCGCATAGCGCGTCACTGCAGGATGCCGGGCATCGCCAGGCGGAACGGGTCGATGGGGGCATCGAAGCGCGCGCCGTCGTCGGCCAGCATCTGGTAGCTGCCCTGCATGGAGCCGACCGGGGTCTCCAGCACCGCGCCGCTCGAGTAGCGGAATCCCTGGCCGGGCTTGAGGTAGGGCTGCTCGCCGACCACGCCGTCGCCGCGCACCTCCTCGACCTTGCCGTTGGCATCCGTGATCACCCAGTGGCGGGTGAGCAGGCGCGCCGGCACCTGACCCTCGTTGCGGATGGTGATCGTGTAGGCGAACACGTAGCGTTCCTCGTGGGGATCGGACTGCTCGCCCAGGTAGCTGGTCTCGACGTCGACGCGGATCTTGTGCTCGCTCGAGCTCATCGGGCGATTCTACCTAAAGCGCGGCACTCAGCCGCTCTTGGCGCGCATCGCCAGCACGTCGCAGGGCGCGGCGTGCAGCACGGTGTCCTCGGTGAGGTTCACCAGGATCGACGGTCCGTGACGCTCGCGGCTGCCGATGATGATGAGGTCGCTCCTGAGCTCGCGCGCCACGCGCACGATCTCGCTCTTCACGTTGCCGCTCTCGACGCGACAGCGGGCGCCGGCCAGGCCGAGCTCGGCGGCGAGCGCCTGCAGGCGCCGCTGCGAGCGCTCGACCAGCTCGTCCTGCATCTGCACCGCCGGCAGCAGCGTCTCGCCCATCGGTTCCACCGGCACGAACTCGACCACGTGCAGCAGCTCGACCTCCGCGCCCAGTGCCTGCGCCAGCGCGCGGGCCCGGGTCCCGATCGCGGGACTGTCCTCGCTCAGGTCGACCACCAGCAGGATGTGACGGTACGGGCCCACCATGCGTCTCCGGCAGCGGCTGACCCGCGTAAGACTAGCCGGCCGCGCCTTCCCGGTCGAGCATCCCCGCCAGGGCGTTGAAGGCTTCCGCTGTCAGGGTCTCGGGACGGGCGCCGGGGTCGACGCCGGCGCGCGCGATGGCCTCGGCCGTGAGCAGTTGCCGCAGCGCGTTGCGCAGCGTCTTGCGGCGCTGGCCGAAGGCGGCCGCCACCACCTGCGCGAAGCGCGGCGCAACCGGGAAGCGCGGCGCGGCGCGGCGCACCAGGTGCGCCACCGCCGACCACACGCGCGGCGGCGGCCGGAATGCCCCGGGACCGACATCGAACAGCCGCTCGATGTCGAAGTAGGGCGCGAGCATCACCGTCAGGCGCCCGTAATCGGAACTGCCGGGGGCGGCGGCGAGCCGCAGCACCACTTCCCGCTGCAGCATGATGGTGAGGTCCGCGATGGCCGGCCCGGCGGAGGCCAGGTGGAACAGCAGCGGGGTCGAGATGTTGTAGGGGAGGTTGCCGATGACGCGCAGCGCGCCGCCGCGCTCGGCGGCCAGCGCGCCGAAGTCGAACTGCAGCGCATCGCCCACGTGCAGGCGGCGCGCCGGCGCAGCGAAGCCCGGCGCGAGCCGCGCGGCGAGGTCGCGGTCGATCTCGAGTGCATCGAGGCTCACCCCGGGGAGTGCGAGCAGGTGTGCGGTGAGGGCGCCGAGTCCCGGGCCGATCTCCACCAGGTGCTCCCCGGGACGCGCCGCGAGCGCCTCGAGGATCCGCCCGATGACCTGAGGGTCGTGCAGGAAGTGCTGGCCGAAGCGCTTGCGCCGCGGCGGCGCGCCCGCGCCCGGGGCGCGCATCAGGCGCGCTGCGCGGCGAGCCGCACGGCGAGTTCCACCGCGGCCTTCAGGCTCGCGGGGTCGGCGCGGCCGCTGCCGGCGATGTCCAGGGCCGTGCCGTGGTCGGGCGAGGTGCGCACCAGCGGCAGTCCGAGGGTGACGTTCACCGCGCGCTCGAAGCCGGCGTGCTTGATCACGGGCAGGCCCTGGTCGTGGTACATGGCGAGCACGGCGTCGAAGCCGGCGAGCACCCGCGGCACGAACGCGGTGTCGGCCGGCAGCGGTCCCTGCGCCTGGATGCCCGCCTCGCGCAGGAGCGCGATGGCCGGGGCGATGATCCGGATCTCCTCATCCCCCAGGTGGCCGCCCTCGCCGGCGTGCGGGTTCAGGCCGCACACCGCGATGCGCGGCCTGGCGATGCCCCACCACTCGCGCAGCGCGCTATCCAGCGTGCGCGTGGTGCGCACCAGCGACTCGATGCTGAGCGCGCCGCTCACGCGCGCGAGCGGCAGGTGCGTGGTGGCGAGCGCCACGCGCAGCTCGCCGCTGGCGAGCAGCATCACCGGCGGGCCGCCGCCGGCGCGCTGCGCCAGATACTCGGTGTGGCCCGAGAAGCCGATGCCGGCCTCGTTGATGACGCTCTTCTGCACCGGGGCGGTGACCAGGGCGTCGAACTCGCCGGCCAGCACCCCGTCGAGGGCGAGGTCCAGGAGCCGCAGCACGTAGTGTGCGTTGCGGGCATCGGGATGGCCGGCCGCGCTCGGCACGGCGAGCGGCTCGCTCACCACGCACAGCCGGCCCCGGCGCCGGGCCTGCGGAGCGCTCCCTGGGCGCCAGGCCGCGAGCTCGGGCGCCTGGGGCAGCGCACGGGCGCGCGCGGCCAGCAGGCGCTCATCGCCGAGGCACACCAGTTCGCAGGGGGGCAGGTCGAGCTGCGCCAGCATCAGGCACAGCTCCGGTCCGATGCCGGCCGGCTCGCCCGAGGTCAGCGCGATGCGCGGCAGCTTAGGACTTGTACTCGACGTAGGCTTCGTCCCGCATGCGGCGCAGCCACAGCTCGGTCTCCTCGTCGGCCTTGCCGGCACGGATGGCCTCCATCGCCTGGCGCCGCTTGACCTCTTCGGTGTTGTCGATGCTGCGCTTGCCGAGAAGCTGGACGATGTGCCAGCCGTACTGGGTCTTGAACGGCTCGCTGATCTCGCCTTCCTTGAGGCTGGTGAGGACCTTCTCGAACTCCGGCACGAAGGTGCCCGGCCCGGTCCAGCCCAGGTCGCCGCCGTCCACCGCGGAACCGGGGTCCTCGGACAGCGTCTGCGCGAGGCCGGAGAAGTCCTCGCCCTTGAGGATGCGCTCGCGCACCGCCTCGAGCTTCTGCTTCACGGTGGCATCGTCGGCCAGCTCGTTGGTCTTCATGAGGATGTGGCGTGCGTGGAGCTGTTCCTCCACCGCGTGCGGGGTGCCGCCGCGCACCTCGTTCAGGCGGATGATGTGGTAGCCGGTGGGCGTGCGCAGCGGCTCGCTCACCTCGCCGGGCTTCATCTTCACGATCACGTCGGTGAGGAAGGTCGGCAGCTCGCTGCCCTTGCGCCACCCCAGGGCGCCGCCCTCGAAGGCGGTCTGGCTGTTGGAGTAGGCGACCGCGAGCTTGGCGAAGTCCTCGCCGCCCTTGGCACGCTCGTACACCTCATTGGCGCGCTTGGCGGCCGCGTCCAGCTGCGCCTGGCTCGCCTCCTGGCCGACCGCGATCAGGATGTGCGACACGTTGTACTCGTCGCGGGCGTTCGGGGTCTTGGACTGCTTGTCGAGGAACTGGTCGATCTCGCGCGGCGTGACTGCGATGCGCTGCAGTACGTCGCGCTGGCGCAGCAGCTGCAGCATGATCTCGCGGCGGATCTCCTCGCGGTAGGTCGGGTAGTCGATGCCCTGGCGGGTGAGCGCCTCGGGCAGCTGGGTGAGGGTCATGCCGTTGCGCTTGGCGACGTCCTGGAGCGCGGCGTTGACCTGGTCGTCGGAGACCTTGATGCCGGCCTTGTTGGCGCGCTGCACCTGCAGCTCCTGCAGCACCAGCCGCTCGAGCACCTGCTGGCGCAGCACGTTCTGGGCCGGCAGCTCGAGCTTCTGCTCGCGCAGGCGCTCGGTGACCGCCAGCACCTCGGCATCGAGGTCGCTGTTGAGCACCACGCCGTCGTTGACGATGGCCACGACCCGGTCGAGCAATTCGCCCTGGGTGGCGAGTTCGCGGGTCTGCGCCAGCGCGGCGCTGCCCAGGGACATAAGAACGAGTCCGGTGACGGACGCCAGCAGGGATGAAAACCGCATAAACCTCAATTTCCTTACCAGACGCTCTTTAAGGGGCCCTGCGGCCGGGGAGTGGTCGCATCGAGGGGCCGGTAACCCCGGATTTCCTCGGTCAGGAAGGCGTCCGAAGCCGATCCGACACCGGCGAGGCCGGCGAGTTCCAGCTGCAGCCAGATTCCGGTGTCCTGGCTGCCGTCGTGGTTGTTCACGAACCGCCGCACCCCCAGGCGCAGCCGCCAGCAGCAGGACCGGTATTGTATGCCGACAAAGCGCTCCAGTTCCCCGTGAGTTTCGACCACCGCGGTGGGGGGTGCCTGCCCGGGCGGCAGCACGGCAGTATCGGAGGTCACCGGGGTGTAGTCCCGCAGGGCGTAGACGTCGCGGATGAACAGGTCCCAGTTCTTGCGGATCGGCCAGGCCCCGGACAGCTCCAGCTGGTCGAAGCCCTGCCAGTAGGGAGCCACCCCCGGCTGGTCGGGGTCGGGCTGGATGTACTGGAAGCGTTCGTAGCGGTAGGCGAAGTCGATGACCGCATTCTCGGCCGGCTTGTACTGCAGGTTGAGCAGCGTGCGCTCGCTGCGCTGGTTCTCCGGGTCCCACTGCACGCCGATATCGGCGCTCCAGTCCTGGAAAGCGGTGAGCGAGACCTGCGCCACCACGTCCGAGCGCTTGCCCGTGGCCGGCGCCTCGAACGGCAGCGTGACCCGCGGGGTGGTGAAGTAGTAGGCCTGCCCGAGGGTCGCGGCCAGGAACTGCCGTCCGTCGCCCGCGTCCAGCAGGCGCGAGGTGACCCCGACGGCGACCTGGTTGGCATCGCTCATGCGGTCGGCGCCGACGTAGCGGTTGTCGCGGAACAGTTCGACCGGGTTCAGGTCCGGGACCGCGGTGTCGAACACCGGCAGCTGGTTCTGGTCGCGGTACGGGACGTACAGGTAGAGCACGCGCGGCTCGAGCGTGAGTTTGCGCTGGTCGTGGGAGCCGGTGTACTTCTCGAACTGCAGCCCGGCATCCACGCTCGCCACCGGCAGCGCTCGCGAGGGCGCGCGCTCGTACTGCCCGGGCGCGACCGAGTCGAGCTCGTACTGGGTCACGCGGTAGGCGAGGTTGGGCCGCAGGAAGTAGCCCGGCCCGGTCAGGTCGAGCCCGACGCGCGGCATCAGGTCGGCGCGCCAGCCGTTGTTGTCCGGGCCGTCGATGTTGCGGTGGAAGTCGACCACCTCGGAGTCGAACCCGTAACGCAGCATCACGCTCGAGCCGACGCTGTCGGCGGCGTTGACCACCAGGCGCGGCAGGCGCGCGTACGGCCGCTGCAGCTCGGCGAGGTTCACGATGTCGATGGTCTGGTACTGCTGCACCTGGCCGTCGACGTACCAGTGCTCGGTGCGGTAGGTGAGGTCGGCGCTGCGGTCGAGGAACGCCGTGCTCGCCCCTTCCGGGCCCTGCGAGAAGTCCTCGAAGTACTCGGTGTCGCTCACGTTGGCGGCATCGAGCGTCAGGCGCAGGTCCCAGGGCAGGTCCATGACGTCCTTGAGCCGCTCGCGGCTGCGGCTCGCGCCGAACACGCTGTCGTAGGGCAGGTAGTTCCAGTCGAGCTCGCCGCGCTGGTTCTCGGTGAGCCAGCGCAGGTCGCCGCCGGCATCCACGCCGCGCTTGGTGTACTCGGTCGGCTCGAAGGTGAAGTCGGCGCCCGGTGCGATGTTCCAGTAGTAGGGCACCGTCAGCTGCGCCCCGCCGGTGGAGGTGTTGCCGATGCTCGGGAACAGGAAGCCGCTCTTGCGCTCGCCGCTCAGGGGGAACGACACCCACGGCAGGTACATCAGCGGCACCCCCATGAAGTCGATCTGGGCGTGGCGCGCGGTGCCGATCTTGCTGCGCGTGTCCAGGGTGATGTCGCGCGCCTTGAGGGCCCAGGACTGGTCATCCGGCGGGCAGGTGGTGAAGGTCACGTCCTTGAGGTCGAGCACGCCGTCGGGGCTGAGCAGCAGGTCCTGGGCGGTGCCGCGCGCGCTGCGCTGGATGAGGGAGAACTGCGCGGAGTGGAACGCCGCGCCCGCGGCCGCCGAGTAGCTGCCGTTGGCGCCGGTGATGTGCACCAGCGGGTCGCGGTAGTCGATGTGGTCGTCGCTGCGCACCGCGGCGCGCCCGCGGTCGTACTGCATCTCGTTGGCGTGGATGTGGCGCGCGCCCTGGGTCACCTGCACGTTGCCGCGCAGCGTCGCCTTGCCATCCACCCCTACGGTGGCATGGTCGCTGTCGATGTTGACGATGCTGTCCTCGGGGCGGGGCGGGGCCGGCGGCGGGGCGGGGATCGCGGCGGTCGCAGCGTCGCTCGACAGCGCCAGCTGCAGCGGGCACATCGGCGGCGCGGCGTGCGCCCCGGCGGGGAGGCCGAGCCCGGCGAGCATCAGGGTGAGGACTGGTCCCGGGCGCGGCATGAGGGGCGGCATTATAATGGCGCGCCACAGCAACGCGGGCCGAAAAACCTCGCCGCATCACATGCTTGAACCCGACGCGCGACGCGCGCTCATTGCCGACTGGTTGACGGGCGCGCTGCGCCTCACCCTCAAGGGCCTGGAGCCGGCCTCCAGCGACGCCAGCTTCCGGCGCTACTTCCGCGCCTTCACCGCACGCGGCACCTACATCGTCATGGACGCGCCTCCCGGGAAGGAGGACGTGCGCCCCTACCTCGAGGTCAGCGCGCTGCTGGAGCCCCTGGGCGTGCACGTCCCGCACGTGCACGAGCGCGACGAGGCACGCGGGCTGCTGCTCCTGGAGGATCTGGGCTCGGTGCAGTACCTCGCCCGCCTCGAGGCCGGAGATGACCCGGGACCCTTGTACGCGGACGCACTGGCGAGCCTCGCCCGCATGCAGCTGAACGGCGCGCAGGCGGCCGCGCACCTTGCGCCCTACGGCCGCGGCGAGCTCGCGCGCGAGCTGAACCTCATGCCCGAGTGGTTCCTCGAGCGCCACCTCGGGGTTCGCGTCCCCGCCGGGCTCCTCGGCCGCACCTTCGAGTTCCTCATGCGTGCGGCGCTCGAGCAGCCGCAGGTGTTCGTGCACCGCGACTACCACGCGCGCAACCTGATGCTGCTCCCCGAGCGCAGCCCCGGCGTCATCGACTTCCAGGACGCGCTGTGCGGTCCGGTCGGGTACGACCTCGTCTCGCTCCTGAAGGACTGCTACATCGCCTGGCCGCGCGCGCGCGTCACCGGCTGGCTGGAGGCCTACCGAGCGCACCTTAAGGCCCGCGGCGGCCCCGCGGGACGCGATGCGGCCGAGTTCCTGCGCTGGTTCGACCTGGCCGGCGTGCAGCGCCACGTGAAGGTGCTCGGCATCTTCTGCCGCCTGTGGTACCGCGACGGCAAGCGCGGCTACCTCGCCGACCTGCCGCGCACGCTCGACTACGTGCGCGAGGCGTGCACGCTCTACGCGGAGCTTGCGGGCTTCGGGGAGTTTCTCGAGCGCGAGGTGGTGCCGCGGCTGAGCGCGGCCAATGCCCGCGCGCTCGCCGGAGCGCACGCGTGAAGGCCATGGTGCTCGCGGCCGGCCGCGGCGAGCGGCTGCGCCCGCTCACCGACACGCTGCCGAAGCCACTGGTGGCGGCCGGCGGCCGGCCCCTGATCGCATGGCACCTGGAGGCGCTCAGGCGCGCCGGCATCACCGAGGTGGTGATCAACCTCTCCTGGCTCGGTGAGCGCCTCAAGGCCGCGCTCGGCGACGGACGGGACTTCGGCGTGCACATCACCTACAGCGAGGAGGGTCCGGTGGCGCTGGAGACCGGCGGCGGGATCCTGCGCGCGCTGCCGCACCTCGGGCCCGGGCCCTTCCTGGTCGTCAGCGGCGACATCTGGACGGACTTCGATTTCCGCACCCTCGCGCTCGAGGACGGGTACCTCGGCCAGCTGGTCCTGGTGCCGAACCCCGCCCACCACCGGCGCGGGGACTTCGGGCTCCAAGGCGGGCGCCTCCTCGCCGCGGCCGCGGTCACCGAGCGCTTCACCTACGGCAACATCGGCCTGTATCGGCCGGAGTTCTTCGCCGGCTGCGCGGACGGGCGTTTCCCGCTGCTCGAGCCCCTCAAGCGTGCGATTGCGGCCGGGCGCCTCGGCGGGCAGCTCTACCTCGGCCGCTGGTGCGACGTCGGCACGCCCGAGCGCCTCGCGCAACTGAACGCCCGGCTCGCTCAGGTACAATGACGCGGTCATGTCCGACCCCAAGGGCACCCTCACCGCGGCGCCGCCGGCCCCCGCGCGCAGCGGCGAAAAATACATTACCCCTCAAGGCTTTACAGCCGTACGTGACGGCGTGAAGGCCCGGGGCGGCGTGCCCGCCGCCCCCCCGCCGCGCAAGCCCTCCTGGCTTCGGGTGGCCGCCCCCATGGGAGCGGGCTACCAGGCGGTGCGGGGCCTGGTGAAGGAACACCGGCTCGCGACCGTGTGCGAGGAGGCCAAGTGCCCGAACATCGGGGAGTGCTGGAACGCCGGCACCGCGACCCTGATGCTGATGGGTGCGGTGTGCACGCGCGCCTGCCGGTTCTGCTCGGTCGACACCGGCAATCCGCGCGGGTGGCTCGATCCTGAGGAGCCGGCCAACGCGGCGCGCACCGTGACGCTGCTGAAGCTCAAGTACGTCGTGCTGACCTCCGTCGACCGCGACGACCTCGCCGACGGCGGCGCGGCGCACTACGCTGCCTGCGTGCGTGCCATCAGAACGCAGAACCCCGGGACGGCGGTCGAGGCGCTGACGCCGGACTTCCGCGGCGTCACCGCCGACGTCGCCACGGTGGTCGACTCCGGCATCGAGGTGTTCGCGCAGAACCTGGAGACGGTGCGGCGCCTGACGCACCCGGTGCGCGACCCGCGCGCCGGCTACCAGCAGACGCTCGGGGTGCTGGCCGCGGCCAAGCGCCGCCGGGCCACGGTCCTGACCAAGAGCAGCCTGATGCTCGGGCTGGGCGAGAGCCAGGCGGAGGTGCACGAGGCGCTCGCGGACCTGCGTGCGCACGGCGTGGACATCGTCACGCTCGGGCAGTACCTGCGTCCGACCGCGAACCACCTCGCCGTGGAGCGCTTCGTGAGTCCGGCCGAGTTCGACGCCTACCGCAGCCATGCGCTCGGGCTCGGGTTCCTGGAGTGCGTGGCGGGCCCGCTGGTGCGCTCGAGCTACCGCGCCGAGCAGGCGCTCAACCGCAACAACGCCGGCCTCGACAACGCGGCATTCGCCCCGTGACCACCCACACTGCCGCGGTCGCCGCGGCCCGCGCGCTGCCGCCCCCCGAGCTCGCCCACCTCGGCCTGTGCGACTACGAGCCGGTGTGGCGCGCCATGCAGCGCTTCACCGAGGCGCGCGCTGCGGCGACCCCGGATGAGATCTGGTTCCTCGAGCACACCCCGGTGTTCACCCTCGGCATGAACGCGAGCCGCACGCACCTCATCGCCCCGGGCGACGTCCCCGTGGTGCAGATCGACCGCGGCGGCCAGGTGACCTACCACGGGCCCGGGCAGCTGGTGGTCTACCCGCTGATCGACCTGAAGCGTGCCGGCCTCGGCATCCGCGACTTCGTCACCGCCCTCGAGCGTGCGGTGATCGCGCTCGCGGCCGACTACCGCATCACGGCCGAGTGCCGCCGCGGCGCGCCGGGGGTGTACGTGGGCGGGGCGAAGCTGGCGAGCGTCGGCGTGCGCGTGCGCCGCAACGGCGCCTACCACGGGCTCGCCCTGAACGTGGCGATGGACCTCGGGCCGTTCGGGCGCATCAACCCCTGCGGCTACGCCGGGCTTGCGATGACGCAGCTCGCCGACCTCGGCGGCCCTGCCACGGTGGCCGAGGCCGCGCAGGGACTGGCGCCGCACCTGGTACGCGAGCTCGGCCTGCCAACTGTAACCGCGCCATAACCGCGGGCGCGCTTAGGATCGCGCATGCGCTCAAGCCTCCCCGGCCGCCTCGCGGCCCTCGTACTCGCCGTCGTGGCATTTGCCGGCCTCGCCGCCTGCCAGCGCGAGGCGGCCGGCGCGCACCGCGTGACGCTCCTGAACGTCTCCTATGACCCGACGCGCGAGCTGTACGTCGACTACAACGCGGCCTTCGCACGCTACTGGAAGGGCAAGACCGGCCAGGACGTGCGGGTCGACCAGTCGCACGGCGGCTCGGGCAAGCAGGCGCGCTCGGTCATCGACGGCCTGCAGGCCGACGTGGTCACCCTGGGGCTCGCGGCCGACATCGACGCCATCGCCGCCTCCGCCAAGCTGCTGCCGCTGAACTGGCAGAGCCTGCTGCCCAACAACAGCTCGCCCTACACCTCGACCATCGTGTTCCTGGTGCGCAAGGGCAACCCCAAGGGCATCCACGACTGGGGCGACCTGGTGAAGCCGGGGGTGGCGGTGATCACCCCCAACCCCAAGACCTCCGGCGGCGCGCGCTGGAACTACCTGGCCGCCTGGGCCTGGGCACTCGCGCAGCCGGGCGGCGATGACCGGAGTGCGCGCGAGTTCGTGCGCGCCCTCTACCGCAACGTGCCGGTGCTGGACACCGGGGCGCGCGGCTCGACCACCACCTTCGTGCAGCGCGGCCTGGGCGACGTGCTGGTCGGCTGGGAGAACGAGGCGCGGCTCGCGCTGCAGGAGCTCGGCCACGACAAGTTCGAGATCGTGGTGCCCTCGGTGAGCATCCTGGCCGAGCCGCCGGTGGCGGTGGTCGACACCGTGGCGCTGCGCCGCGGGACGCGCGAGGTGGCGCAGGCCTACCTCGGCTACCTCTACAGCAAGGAGGGGCAGGAGATCATCGCCAAGCACTTCTACCGTCCGCGCGATGCGGAGGTGGCGGCGCGCTACGCCGCGCAGTTCCCGCAGCTGCAGCTCGCCACCATCGCCGACTTCGGCGGCTGGACCGCAGCACAGGCGACCCACTTCAAGGACGGCGGGGTCTTCGACCAGATCACCGCGCCCTGAAGGGGCGCCCGCCTCAGTCGGCGATGAGCTTGTAGCCGGCCGCGGCGGTCAGCAGCAGCGACGGCGCGGCCGGGTCGGGCTCGATCTTCTGCCGCAGGCGGTGCACCAGCTGCTTCAGCAGCTGCCGGTCACCGCCGCTGCGGTGGCCCCAGACCTGCACCAGCAGGCGGTCGGAGTTGACCGTGTGCCCGGCATTGGCGAGCAGCATCTGCAGCAGCCGCAGCTCGAGCTTGGTGAGCCGCACCGGGTGCGCGCCGCCGATGCGCACCGTGTACTCCTCGAGGTCGAGCGCCACGCGCCCCGCGGCGAGCGGCGCGCTCGACTCCATGCCGGCGCGGCGCAGCAGCGCCTTGATGCGCGCCAGCAGGGTGCGCGGGCTGAAGGGCTTGTTGAGGTAGTCATCCGCCCCCAGTCCCAGCGCGCGCACCAGGTCCTCCTCCTCGCCGCGCACCGTGAGCATCATCACCGGCACGCGCGAGCGGCGGCGGATGGCCTCGCACACCTGGAACCCCGACAGGCCCGGCATGTTGATGTCGAGCACCACCAGGTCCGCGGCTTCCTCCTCGAAGCGCCGGAGCGCCGCCGGGCCGTCGGCGGCCTTGATGACCAGGTAGCCGGCCTGGCTGAGCGTGAACGCCACCAGGTCGCGCAGGTCGGCGTCATCGTCGGCAACCAGGACCTTCATGCCCTAATTCCCCTCCACCGGCAGGGTGACGGTGAAGCGCGTGCGCCCGGCGGCGGTGCGCTCGAAGCGCACGGTGCCGTGGTGGCGCTCGATGATGGACTTCACCAGCCACAGACCCAGGCCGAGGCCGGCAGGTTCCGGCTCGCTGGCGCCGCGCCGGAAGCGCGCGAACAGCTGCGCGCCGTCGGCGGCGGCAGGTCCCGGGCCCTCGTCCTCCACCCACGCCTCGAGCTGCGCCGGCGTGGCGTGCGCGCCCACGCGCACGGTGCTGCCCTCGGGCGCGAACTTGTTGGCGTTGGCGAGCAGGTTCACGAACACCTGCGTCAGGCGCGTGCGGTCGCCCTGGACCTCCGGCAGGTCGGCCGGCAGCTCGGCGACCAGCTGCTGCCGGCGCTGGGCCAGGAGCGAGCCGACCAGCGCCTGCGCCTCCTCGACCACCTCCGCGAGCGCGACGCCCTGGGCGCGGATGGCGAGCTGGCCGGACTCGATGCGCACGCTCTCGAGCAGGTTGTCGATCAGCTGCGTGAGCCTGAGCGTGCCGCGCTCCAGGGAGGCGACCAGCTCGCGCAGCTGTTCGCGCGGCATGCGCTCCAGTCCCGACAGCAGCAGCTCGATCGAGGCCAGCTGTGCCGCCAGCGGGGTGCGGAACTCGTGGCTGATGTTGGCGAGCACCGAGTCGCGCGCGCGCCGCACCGCTTCCAGCTCGGTCTCGTCGCGCAGCACCTGCACCTGCAGGCCTTCCGCGGGCGCGGCG
>Ga0335083_10005919_pt1 | contig 15418 bp, 12 predicted proteins | sample Lox_Sample_42_FD_206716 | JGI IMG/M metagenome (GOLD analysis project Ga0335083, IMG submission 206716) | Soil microbial communities from Loxahatchee National Wildlife Refuge, Florida, United States - Lox_Sample_4.2 | ecosystem: Environmental > Terrestrial > Soil > Wetlands | place: USA... | reverse complement strand
CTCGGTCTGGAACCCGATCAGCCCGCGGGCCGGGATCCGATATTCCAGCCGCACGCGCCCCTTGGCATCGGATTGCATGTCGGTAAACTCGCCGCGCCGCTGGCCCAGCGCCTCCATGACCGCGCCCTGGTGCTGCTGGTCGACGTCGATGGTGACCAGCTCATAGGGCTCGCGACGCTCGCCGTCGACGTCGCGCATCAACACACGCGGCCGCGATACGGCCAGCTCATAGCCTTCGCGGCGCATATTCTCGAGCAGGATGGTGAGATGAAGCTCGCCGCGCCCCGACACCAGAAATACATCCGCATCCGCTGTGTCTTCCACACGCAGCGCGACGTTCGCCAGCAACTCTCTCTGCAGTCGTTCGCGCAACTGGCGGCTGGTGACGAACTTGCCCTCCCTGCCGGCGAACGGAGATGTGTTGACCTGGAAGTTCATGCTCAGCGTGGGCTCGTCCACTGCCAGCATCGGCAGGGGCTGCGGACGCTCGGGGTCGGTCAGCGTGCAGCCTATGGTCAGATTCTCGATGCCTTGCAGCAGCACGATGTCGCCGGCTTGCGCTTCTTCCTGCGGCACGCGCTCCAGCCCCTCGAACCCATAGAGATGGGCAACTCGAGCCGGCTCTGCTACGCCGTCGGCGCCGAAGATCAGCACGGCCTGCCCGGCTTTCAGCCGCCCGCGCCCGATGCGGCCAATACCGATCTGCCCCACGTAGCTGGAATAATCCAGCGCACTGATCTGCAGCTGCAGCGGCTGCTCGGGATCTCCGGTGGGGGCAGGGACGTGCTTGAGGATGGTGTCGAACAGCGGCCGCATGTCGGTGCCCGGGTTGCGCAGATCGAGGGTGGCATACCCGAGCAGCGCGGATGCATACACCACGGGGAAGTCGAGCTGCTCTTCGCTCGCGCCGAGCTTGTCGAACAAATCGAAGGTGTGGCTCACGACCCAGTCTGGCCGGGCATTGGCACGGTCAATCTTGTTTACGACCACGATCGGTCTTAGACCGCGCGCCAGGGCCTTGCGCGTGACGAACCGCGTCTGCGGCATCGGGCCCTCGACGGCGTCGACCAGAACCAGGACGCCGTCCACCATGGATAGCGCGCGCTCAACCTCTCCTCCGAAGTCCCGATGGCCGGGCGTGTCTACGATGTTGATGTGCACGCCCGCGTAGTCGAATGCCGCGTTCTTCGCGAGAATCGTGATGCCCCTCTCCCGCTCCAGGTCGTTGCTGTCCATCACGCGCTCTTGCACATGCTGGTGGGCGGCGAAGACGCCGGCCTGGCGCAGGAGCTTGTCGACCAACGTGGTCTTTCCGTGGTCGACGTGGGCGATGATGGCGAGATTGCGTACGGGTCGGTGCATTGGTAAGGACGCGTAAATAAAAAGCCTGCCAGTTTAGCACGTGCTGTGCCTGAGCCGTGGTTCGTGGCACGTGGTGCGCGGTTCGTAGACCCCGGGGAACCAAAGGCGTCGAGCGGTGGTTACGAAACACGTACCACGGATCACGAGCCAGGTTCCCTCACCCTGCTTCGCGAAAAATCTGCATCGGCGGAGTGCGGAGCACACGGTGAGTTCCGACCAACCCGGCTGCCAGGACCCCGCCCGTCCCTCCCACCAGCCCCACCAGCCAAACCCAGGCGCTTACACTGTAAGGCACGGTCAGAACCTGCGTCGCCAGCACCCAGCCCAGCAGCGAAGCACCGATTGCCGCGAGCAACCCGGCGAGCGCCCCGATGGCAGCGAACTCAGCGGCGTGGGCGGACAGCATCTGTCGCCCAGTGGCGCCGACAGTGCGCATGATGGCGGCGTCGAATACGCGCTCGTCGTGGGTGGCGCTGATCGCCGCGAACAGCACCACCAAACCGGCCAGCAGGCCGAATAGGAATACGAACTCCACTGCCCGTACGACCTGATCCATGATGCGCTGGACCTGCCCCAGCACCGTCGCCACATCGATCACGAGAAAATTGGGGAAGCGCTTCACCAGTTGATCCATGAGGCCAGAACGATCCGATGAGAGATGAAAGCTGGTGACGAAGCTGGCGGGGTACGCGTCCAACACACCGGGCGGCACGACGACGAAGAAGTTCACCCGGAACGAATCCCACTCCACTTTGCGCAGCGATGCGACCTCGCCTTCAAGCGTGCTTCCGGCGATCTCATATGTGAGCTTGTCCCCCATTTTGATCCCCAGGGTCCTGGCGATGCCCTCCTCCACCGACAACAGGCGGCGACCCCGATCTGTCTCGCCCCACCAGCGCCCCGCGACGATGACATTGTCCGGCTGCGTGTGCTGCGCCCACGACAGGTTGAACTCGCGATCGATGAGCCGCTTGGCGCGGTCGTCGGCGTAGTCATTCGATGAAACGGGCTTCCCGTTGCGCGCGATGAGACGCCCTCGAATCATCGGGAACAGCTCCGGGGCTTGCAGGCCGTTTTCGCGAAAGAACGCCCGCAGCGGCTCGAGCTGATCGGGCTGGATATTGACCAGAAATCGGTTCGGTGCATCCGGTGGCAGAGTCTTTTTCCAGCTTGCCAGCAGATCGCCACGCACGAGCGTGAGCAGAACGAGCGCCATGATGCCGACCCCCAGCGCCACGACTTGGGTGATGGTGGCGAGTGGCCGGCGGCGCAGGTTCGCAAGGCCGAAACGCCACGCGAAACCCGCGTGCCCTCCGGTCCAGCCAAATGCGCGCATCAACGCCCAGGTCACGAGTGCGCATACCGCCATCGTGCCGACTCCGCCGCTCAGCACATAGACTCCCACTTTTGGGTCCTGCGCTTCCCATAGAACCAGCGCGGCGAGCGCTACTACGCCCAATGTATAGCCAGCCATGCCTGCGGTGTCGGGCAAGCCCAGATCGCGTCGTAGCACCCGCAGTGGAGGCACCTTGCGCAATGCGACCAGCGGCGGAATGGCAAAGCCCAGGAGCAGCACGAATCCCGCGACGAAACCTTGCAGTACGGGTAGGAGGCCGGGTAGCGGCAGGTCGAAGCCGACCAGCGGCTTGAGCAAAGTGGAGAGAACTGCCTGGCCAGCGAAACCCACGACACAGCCCGCTACGCTTGCTGCGAATCCAAGCGCCACGAACTGCTGAACGTGCAAACGCACGATGAGTGCTTGGCTTGCACCGAGGCAGCGCATGACCGCACATCCGTCGAGATGGCGTTTGAGGTAGCGACGGGCAGCCAGCGCTACCGCGACAGCAGCCAGCAGCACGGACAATAGCGCGGACAACCCAAGAAACTTTTCGGCCCGCTCCAATGCCGAGCGAATCTCGGGTCGTGCGTCGCGCACGTCCTCGACGCGCTGTCCCGGACCGGCGCGTGCCTGCGAGAACGTGCGGAACTCCCGGATGGCATCTGGGGTGCCGGCCAGCCCGAGGCGATACGTAACCCGGCTGCCGACCTGGATCAATCCGGTGGAGGGCAGGTCCGCGATATTCATGATCAACCGCGGTCCGAGGTTCAGGAATCCGACGCTGGTTTCCGGTTCCTCGTTGAGGCGGGCGGCAACACGAAACTTGCGAACGCCCAGCGCGATCCCATCTCCGACACGCATCTCCAGACGCGCCAGCAGCCGCTCGTCCACCCAGACGGTCCCCGGGGAAGGAATCCCGTCGACCTGCCTGTTCGCAGCATGCTCACCGTCGTCGATGATCAACCGCCCTTTGAGCGGATAGCCAGGCGCGACCGCTTTGATCTCGCTGAGCTGCGACCTGCCTTCATGCAGGACCATGCTGGGGAAGCGGACCGTCTCCACCATGCGCAAGTCGAGCCGCTGCGCTTCCGCGCCAAACAGTCGATCGATCGGACGGTCGGACACGATCACCAGATCGGCGCCAAGCAGCTGGCTCGCTTCCAGGCTGAGCGCCTGGCGCACGCGGTCGGCAAAAAACGCTACAGTCGTAAGACTGCTGACGCCGATGAGCAGACCGACCACCAGAACGTGCAACTCGCCCGCGCGCCAGTCGCGCGCCAGCATGCACAGCGAAAGTACGACTCCGCGCCACCAGGACAGCTCACTTGAAACTCCTTCTCCGCCCGTAGCAGGAGGTTGGGTCGGCGGTATCACGCCACCCCCGATCTACCGACGCAGCCAGCCGGACGGCTAGGTCCGCAGACCATCGAGCAGTCTGCCTGCCGCCAACCGCAGCCGGCGACCACAGCGCGCCGCCAGGCGTTCATCATGGGTAACGAGGAGCAGCGTCGTGGCGCGCTCGCGATTCAGATCGAACATCAGGTTCACGATCTCGTCGCCCGTAGTCGAGTCGAGGTTGCCGGTAGGCTCGTCGGCGAACAGCAGTCTGGGCGGGCCGGCGAATGCGCGTGCGATGGCCACGCGTTGCTGCTCCCCGCCGGAGAGCTGGCGTGGGTAATGATCCAACCGCTCGGCCAGACCAACGCGCGTAAGTAGGTCGAGGGCCGCTTCGCGCGGGTTGGCAGCGCCCGCCAATTCCATCGGCAGCATGACATTTTCCGAGGCGGTGAGCGCAGGCAGGAGCTGAAATGACTGGAACACGAACCCCACCAAACGCCGGCGCAGCGCAGCGCGCCCGTCTTCGTCGAGCGCGCCGAGATCGTCTCCATCGATGAGAACCTGGCCCGCCGTAGGCACATCGAGTCCGGCCAGCAATCCGAGCAGGGTGGTCTTGCCCGACCCGGAGGCGCCGAGGATGGCGACGGCCTCGCCGGGAGCAATCTCGAAACTCACGTCCTCCAGGATAGTCAGACGGCTGCGCCCGGTCTCGACTTGCTTGCCGAGAGCGACGGCCTTCACAATAGGTCGCATGAACCGATCACTGCTCCGAATGCTCTTGCTTCTGGCCTTGATTGGCCCCTGGCTGAACTCGCTAGGCGCGCCGCCGCCGGCGATCATGGTGTTCGGCGACAGCCTCTCGGCCGGCTATGGGCTGCCGCAGGGCAAGGGCTGGGTCGATCTGCTGCAACAACGGCTGGAACGCGACAACTACGCATACCGCGTGGTCAACGCAAGTATCAGCGGCGAGACCACGTTGGGCGGCCGCAACCGGCTGGCCGACGCATTGGCACAACACCATCCGCGCATCGTGATCCTCGAGCTCGGCTCCAATGACGGCCTGCGCGGCCAGGCGCCGGACGCGATGCGCGAGAATCTAGTGGCGATGGTGCGCTCGTCGCAAGCGGCGAAGGCCAAGGTGCTGCTGGTCGGCATGCGCATTCCGCCCAACTACGGCCCGGATTACACGGAAAAGTTCCACGCCGGTTTTATTGCGGCAGCCAATCAGACGCGCGTACCTCTCGTATCTTTCCTGCTCGAGGGACTGGCCGACAGGCGCGACCTGTTTCAGGCCGATGGCATGCATCCCGACGTCGAGGCGCAGAGCATCTTGCTCGACAACGTGTGGGGAAAGCTGCGGCCGATGTTGATCGGGCCGGCGCAAAAACGATGATGCACAGGTGCGATGTGTCGCCGCTTGGAACATGGCGAACCTAACACAACTGGCCGATTTTGACGAGGTGATCGATGTGCGTACGCCCTCGGAATTCGCCGAGGACCACGTGCCCGACGCTGTGAATCGGCCTGTGCTCACCGATCAGGAACGCGCACATGTCGGCACGCTGTACAAGCAGGTCTCGGCTTTTACCGGCCGCAAGGTAGGCGCCGCGCTGGTCTCGCGCAACATAGCGCAACATATCGAACAGGAATTCATGGACAACCCGAGGTCCTGGCGGCCGCTGGTCTACTGCTGGCGTGGCGGCAAACGCAGCGACGCCATGGTTCACATCCTGCGGGAGATCGGATGGGACGCGCATCGCCTTGAAGGAGGCTACAAGGCCTATCGTCGCACGGTCGTGGCGGAGCTGCAGCATCTCGCGCGACGATGCAGCCTGAGAGTGATCTGCGGCCTCACCGGATCGGGCAAAAGCTATTTGCTGCAGACTCTGACCAGCTTCGGCGCTCAGGTTCTCGACCTGGAGAACCTCGCCGCGCATCGCGGATCGGTGCTGGGCGACCTCCCGGACCAACCCCAGCCGGCACAGAAGATGTTCGAAAGCCGCATCTGGTGGCAGCTAAGGAACTTCCGCACCAGCGCACCGGTCTTCGTCGAGTCGGAGAGCAAGCGCATCGGTCAGTTACGGGTGCCCGAGGAACTGATGACCGTGATGCGGGAAAGCGAATGCTTCCGAGTCAACACCAGCATCGCAACTCGCGTCCGACTGCTCATGGAGCACTATCCGCATTTCCTGGCGGACCCCGTCGAGCTCGGGCGCCAGCTCGACCGCCTCGTGCAGCTGCACGGCCGCGCGGCGATCGAACGCTGGAAGGCTCTTGCAGAACAAGGCGAATGGCAAGTCCTGGTGCAAGAGCTGCTCGAGCATCACTACGACCCCGCATACAACCGCTCGATCGCTGCGCATTACCCACGCCTTGCGCAAGCGCGCTCGGTCGAGATCGCGACCTGTGACGAGGCCAGCTTCGGCGCAGCGGCCCGAGCGTTGATAGCAGACGCAGCACAAGCAGCTGCGTAGCGTTCTAGCGCACCAGCGGCTGCTATACTTCGGCCCGGCTTCCCGCCCCGCCACCAATGACTGCGCCGTCCGCACTCGACAACCGCAAGCTGCTTCTACTCGCTCTCGCAGCGCTGATCGTCTGGTTCGCCAACCTGGACTATCGAAAACTGATCAAGCCCGACGAGGGACGTTACGCCGAGATCTCACGAGAGATGGCCGCGAGCGGCGACTGGGTCACGCCACGCCTGAACGGCATCAAATACTTCGAGAAGCCGCCGCTGCATTATTGGGCTGGCGCTGCCGCTTTCAGTCTCTTCGGCCGACACGAATGGACGGCGCGATTATGGAGCGGCCTGACCGGCGTGCTCGGCATCCTTCTGGCGTGGTACACGGGGCGGCGATTGTTCGGTGCAACCGCGGGCCTCTACGGCGCCGCAGCGCTGGGCAGCTGTCTGATGTATGTCGTCGTGGGACACCTGAACACGCTGGACATGGGGCTCACGCTGTTTCTGTTCGGTACCCTGTGCGCCCTTCTACTCGCGCAGCGCGATGGCGCCAGTGCGAGAGAGAATGCGGTCTGCATGCATCTGGCGTCGGCGGCTATGGCGGGAGCGGTCCTGACCAAGGGGCTGGTTGGAGTCGTCATACCCGGCGCCACTCTGATTCTGTATACGTTGGCTCAGCGCGACTGGCGTCTATGGCGTCGTCTGCATATCGCGACGGGGCTGTTGTTGTTCCTGGCGATCACCGCACCGTGGTTCATCGTGGTGTCGTTGCGCAATCCGGAGTTCGCCTGGTTCTTCTTCGTGCACGAGCACTTTCTGCGCTATACCACCACCATTCATCAGCGCGTCGAGCCTTGGTATTACTTTCTCCCCCTGCTCGTCGTAGGCTGGGTACCCTGGACCGCGGTGGTGGTCGATGCGCTGTGGCACGCATGGCGCAAGGATCCCGGCACCACGTTCCAGCCGCGCCGGCTACTGCTGATCTGGTGCGCATTCGTGTTCCTGTTCTTCAGTGCCTCGGGCTCCAAACTCCCCTCCTATATCCTGCCGTTGTTTCCCGCGGCTGCATTGCTCACAGGCTGGCGGCTGAGCTCGATCTCGGGCACCAGGCTCGCCTGGCAGATCCTGCCGATGAGTCTGCTCGGACTGGGGGGCCTGATCGCCTTACCCTTGGTCCGGACCTCGGGCGACACGCCAATCGCGTTGATCCAGGCATTCAAACCGTGGATCGCTGGCGCTGCGCTGATGGCGCTGGTCGGCCCGATCTATGCAGGATGGCGCGCGCGCCGGGGCGACGTGGCGCTGGCTGTCGCGGTCACGGGAATCGCAGGCCTGGTCGGCATGCAGCTGATCGTGACCGGTCACGAGTCGCTGTCCCCTTCGACGTCAGCCTATCGCATGGCGCAGGAGGTCAAGCCATACCTGAGACCGGATATTCCGTTTTACAGCGTGAGTACTTATGACCAGACGCTGGACTACTATCTCGGCCGCACCGTGACTCTGGTACAGTTCCGCGACGAAATGGACTTCGGCCTGAAGCAGGAGCCAAAGCTTGCCATCCCCACCATCGAGGCATGGATGGATGTCTGGAAGCAGCAGCCATATGCGCTTGCGTATGTCGAAAAGGGAGTCTACGAACAGCTCCGGGCAGCCGATTTTCCCATGGAGTTGATCGCCAACGATCACCGCCGATACTTCATCAAGACGCCTTGAGCATCGCAGATCCGCATATCCCCAGCCGATGAACGCCCTCAGCTTCTCGCTCGTGCTGCTGGGCGTGCTGCTCAACGCCGCAGCCCAACTCTTGCTCAAGGCCGGAACCAACGCGATCGGTCAGTTTCAATTCAGCGCCGCCAACGTCGTACCGATTGGGTTGAAGGTAGCCACGCAGCCTTTCATCCTGGGAGGGCTCGCTTGTTACGTCGTCAGCGTTGTGGTGTGGATCATGGCGTTGTCGCGGGTGGAAGTCAGCGTGGCGTATCCCATGCTGTCCATCGGCTACGTCATCAACGCGGCGGCAGCGTATTTCCTGTTCGGAGAGGCGGTCGGACCGCAGCGGATGGTCGGGATTGGCGTCATCATCGTAGGAGTGTATCTGGTTGCAAGGAGTTAGAAGCCGTGGCTCGTGGTTCGTGACTCGTGACCCCCGCGAGGCTGCGCCGGACTTGAGTTACGTACCACGAAACAGGTAACACGAACCACGTATGGAATATCTGCCATTCGCCAGACCGACCATCGACGAGGACACGATCGCCGGCGTCGCCGACGTCTTGCGGTCAGGCTGGATCACCACGGGTCCGCACGTGGCGGAGTTCGAACGCGCGCTGTCGGACTACCTGGGCGGCCGGATCGTGCGTACGTTCACATCGGCCACCGGTGCGCTGGAGGTCGCTCTCCAGGCCTGCGGGATCGGGCCCGGCGACGAGGTAATCGTGCCGGCCATGACGTTCGCTGCGAGCGCCAACGTCGTCGCCCGTGTGGGCGCACGACCGGCGTTCGTCGACGTCGAGCTGACCACCCGGAACCTCGATCCCGCACGGATCGAGGCGGCGATCACACCGCGCACGCGCGCCATCATGCCAGTGCACTTCGCCGGACTGGCGGTGGATATGGAGCGCATCTACGAGATCGCAACACGATACAAGCTGCGCGTCGTCGAGGACGCTGCACACGCGATCGGTACACGCTGGAAGGATCGCAGAATCGGTAGCTTCGGAGATCTGGTCTCGTTCAGCTTTCATCCGAACAAGAACATGACGACGATCGAGGGCGGAGCATTGAGTCTGCCCTCCGATGCCGAGCTGAAGGCGGTCGAACTGCAGCGCTTTCACGGCCTCGAGCGCGACGCCGAAGGCAATTTCGACGTACTGGTGCCCGGAGGGAAATACAACCTCAGCGACGTATCTGCGCGGATCGGCCTGTCCCAGCTCCAGCAGCTGGAAGGCTTCATTCAAAGGCGCCGGGCTTTGGTGAAGCGTTACTTCGAGCGCTTCAAGGCAGAGCCCTCATGCCTGCTGCCATTGGCGGAGGACGCGGGTCATAGCTGGCATATCTTTGCCCCTTTGCTGCCTTTGCAACGGGTGGACTTGACTCGCGCTCAATTCATAAAGGCAATGCACGAGCGGGGCATCGGCGTTGGCGTGCACTATCCGGCCATCCATCTTTTCTCTGCTTATCGCAAGCTCGGATACAAGGAGGGAGATTTTCCAAACGCCGAGCGCATCGGGCGCGAAACCGTGACCCTGCCGCTGTTTCCTTCCATGCAGCTTTCCGATGTCGACAGGGTGTGCGAGGCGGTATCCGATATCCTGCGCTCGGCGAACAAGGCTCACCGGTAGGCTAGAATACCCCCATGCAGACGCCGGACCTGTCGGTCATCATTCCGGTCTACAACGAAGAGGAGGGGTTGCCGGCGCTCTTCGCTCGTGTGTACGCAGCACTGGACGCGCTGCATCAGAGTTACGAGATCGTATTCGTCAATGACGGCAGCCGCGATCGCTCCGCGGCGTTGCTGCGAGAGCAATTCCAGAAGCGACCTGACGTCACCCGCGTCATTCTTTTCAACGGCAACTTCGGCCAGCACATGGCCATCATGGCCGGGTTCTCCCACGCGCGCGGCCGCCGTGTGGTGACACTGGATGCTGATCTGCAGAACCCGCCAGAGGAAATCGGCAACCTGATGGCCGCGATGGACGACGGCCACGACTATGTGGGCACGATACGACGCAACCGTCAGGACAGTGCGTTCCGACGCTACGCATCGCGCGCCATGAACCGGGTGCGCGAGCACATCACGCGCGTAAAGATGACCGATCAGGGCTGCATGCTGCGCGCGTACAGCCGCGACATCGTGGATGCCATGGCCAATTCGCGCGAGGTCAACACCTACATCCCAGCCCTGGCCTACACCTACGCCGCCAATCCGATCGAGATCGAGGTCGCGCACGAAGAGCGGGCCGCCGGGGAATCGAAGTATTCCTACTATCAGCTGCTGCGGCTCAACTTCGACCTCATCACCGGGTTCTCGGTTGTGCCGTTGCAGATCTACTCGATTCTCGGTTTCCTGGTATCGCTTCTCGCTGTCGCGTTTTTCGGAATCATCTTGTACCGGCGGTTCATGTACGGGTCCGAAGCCGAAGGTCTGTTCACCCTGTTTGCCATCGTCTTCCTGCTGCTCGGTGTCGCACTGTTCGGGATCGGAATGCTGGGCGAATACGTCGGCCGCATCTACCAGCAAGTCCGCGAACGCCCCCGTTATCTGATCCAGGCCATTCTGGAGGCCGGGGACGAGCCCGCGGTCCAAAGCGACCGACAATGGCACGGGTCGGAGCCGGTTCGCTCTTCCGTGCTTACACCCGATTCTCGGTGATGCGGGCGGTCGTCTTTGCCTACCACAACGTTGGCGTCCGCTGTCTTTCGGTCTTGCTTGCCCATGCGGTGGACGTCGTCCTGGTGGTGACTCACGACGACGATCCAGGCGAGAACGTTTGGTTCGAAAGCGTCGAGCGTCTGGCCTTGCTGCACGGCCTGCCCGTCGCCAAGCCAACGGACCCCAACACGCTGGAGCTGGTACGTCAGATCAACGCTCTGCGGCCCGATTTCCTGTTCTCGCTCTACTATCGCAAGATGCTCGCATCGGGCCTGCTCGAAGCGCCAGCGCGCGGCGCTCTTAACATGCACGGTTCGCTGCTGCCCCGCTTCCGCGGCCGAGCGCCGGTCAACTGGGCGGTGATCAAGGGCGAGCGAGAGACAGGTGCGACGCTGCATTACATGGTGGCCAAGCCCGACGCGGGCGACATCGTCGCGCAACAGGCGGTTCCAATTCTGCCCGACGATACGGCGTTTGATGTGGTCGGCAAGGTGACGCTGGCAGCGGAGATGACACTGGATCGGGCGCTGCCCGGGCTTCTCGCCGGGACTGCTCCTCGGATCGCGCAAGATCTCGCACGCGGCTCCTATTTCGGAGGGCGCAAACCGGAGGATGGGCGCATTGACTGGAGCGCGAGCGCGGCCGAGATCCACAACCTGGTCCGCGGGGTAGCGCCGCCCTATCCCGGCGCCTTCACTGAGATCGGAAGCAGACAGGTGCGCGTGCTGCGCACGCTTTCCTCGCGTGACGGGCCGCCCCAGCTGGGATTCCCGGCTCTGTTCTGTCAGGACGGACGTTGCTATGCGGAATGCGGCGACGGCAGCGCCTTGCGCATCCTGTCCCTGGAAGTGGACGGTAGAATGCTCGATGAGCGCAGCTTCCAGCTCGCCGGCACTACCCCGCCCGTGCGGCTACCCACCCGGACTCGCCCTCAGCCATGAAACGAATCTGCATCCTCGGCGTCAACGGCTTCATCGGTCACCATCTGTCCAAGCGCATCATCGACACGACCGACTGGGAAGTGTACGGGATGGACATGCAGACCGAGCGGGTCGCGGATCTCATGCCGCATCCGCGCTTTCATTTCTTCGAAGGCGATATCACCATCAACAAGGAATGGATCGAGTATCACATCCGCAAGTGCGACACGGTGCTGCCGCTGGTCGCCATCGCGACGCCGGCGACCTACGTCAAGGAGCCGCTGCGGGTGTTCGAGCTCGATTTCGAGGCCAATCTCCCGATCGTGCGGTCATGCGTGAAGTACGGAAAGCGCATTCTGTTTCCGTCCACGTCGGAGGTGTACGGCATGTGTCGGGACGCGGAGTTCGACTCCGAGGCGTCGGAGCTGGTGCTCGGTCCGATCAGCAAGCAGCGCTGGATCTACTCGTGCTCCAAGCAGCTCATGGACCGGGTGATCTGGGCCTATGGATCGGAAGGGCGGCTCGACTTCACTCTGTTTCGGCCCTTCAACTGGATCGGCGCGGGATTGGACAACATCCATACGCCCAAGGAAGGCAGCTCCCGGGTCATCACGCAGTTCTTTGGTCACATCGTGCGCGGCGAAGAGATCAAGCTGGTGGATGGCGGCACCCAGAAGCGCGCCTTCACCTACATCGACGACGGCATCGAGGCGCTGATGAAGATCATCGAGAACCGTAACGGAATCGCAACCGGAAAGATCTATAACGTGGGTAACCCGCTGAACAACTACTCGGTGCGCGAGCTGGCGCAGATGATGATCGACCTCGCGCTCGAATATCCCGAATATCGGGCGCAGGCGGATCAAGTGAAGATGGTGGAGATCAGCTCGGGCACCTATTACGGCGCCGGCTACCAGGACGTGCAGAATCGCGTGCCCAAGATCGAGAACACCCGTCGCGAGCTGGGCTGGGAACCCAAGGTCGCTATGCCGCAAGCCCTCCGCTACATCTTCGACGCCTATCGAGGGATGGTGGCAGAGGCGCGCGGCCTGGTGGATTGAGGCTGCGCGCCAGCACCGCATGAATCTCGCGCTCAAGATCGATGTAGACACGTACCGGGGGACACGCAACGGCGTGCCGCGACTGGTCGAGCTGTTGAAGAAGTATGATGCCGGCGCCACATTCCTGTTCAGCCTGGGCCCCGACCACACGGGCCGCGCTATCAAGCGCGTATTCCGCCGCGGATTCATGGGGAAGGTCCGCCGCACCTCGGTCGTGTCCCACTACGGCCTGACCACGTTGCTGTACGGCACCGTGCTACCTGGTCCGGACATCGGCCGCCGCTGCGCAGCCATCATGCGACAAGCGCGGGACGATGGATTCGAGGTCGGTATCCATACCTTCGATCACGTCGAGTGGCAAGACCATGTGAGCGGCGAGGACGCCACCTGGACGCGCCGTCAGATGGAGCGGGCCTGCGAACGCTTTCGCGACATCTTCGGAACCGATCCCAAAGTCCACGGCGCCGCCGGATGGCAGATGAACCGTCACGCCTATCGCCTCACGCAACTGCTCGGCTTCGGCTACTGCTCGGACACGCGCGGCGCGAGGCCTTTCGTACCGGTGTACGAGGCCGAGATCATCGCCTGCCCGCAGCTCCCGACGACGCTGCCGACCCTCGACGAGTTGATCGGCGTCAACGGCATAACCGTCGACAACGTCGCACAACACGTGCTCGAACTCAGCCGGGATCCGCTGCCGAGCGGCCACGTCTTCACGCTGCACGCGGAGATCGAAGGATTGAAGCTGGCGCCCGTGCTGGAACGCCTGCTCGAGGGCTGGTACGCCATGGGCTACAACCTGATGTCACTGGGAGAGTATTTCGATTCGCAGCCCAACAAGAATTTTCCGCGGCACGAGACAGCTGTTGGCGAGATCGCCGGGCGCACGGGAACACTGGCTGTGCAGGGCCCGGAGTTCCTCGTCTGAAGGAATCCTCGGAACGGCGATCCATAACTCAACGCAGGAGACCACGTCCATGCTCGAGAATCTGGCAGTTCCCGACTTCGAAGCGCCGTCTACCGACGGCAAGACCTTCCGCCTGCGCGACATGCGCGGCGGGCCTGTCGTGCTGTACTTCTATCCGAAGGACAACACGCCCGGATGCACGGACGAGGGAATGCAGTTCCGCGATCTGTACTCCGAGTTCGAGAAGCTCGGTTGCGCGGTATACGGGCTATCCCGAGACAGCCTCAAGTCGCACGAGAACTTCAAAGCCAAGATGACCTTCCCTTTCCAGTTGCTGTCCGATCCGGACGAGCGCGTGTGCGAGATGTTCGGTGTGATGAAGATGAAGAATATGTACGGCAAGCAAGTGCGAGGTATCGAGCGCAGCACCTTCGTCATCGACAAGGATGGTTATCTGAGGAAAGAATGGCGCGGGGTAAAGGTCCCCGGCCATGCTCAAGTCGTGCTCGATTTCGTCAAGACCCTCTGAGCGTGACTCTTGACAAGCCCGCGGCTCGCAAGCGGCCGTGAAGTGCCATGACTCGCGAACACCCGTGATCAGTAACCCGACGCCCATAACACGCTTTCTGACTCCTGACACCGACCCCTGATGGCCCAGCGCAAACCTGCCTCCGTCACTCGCCTGCATCCGAGCACTAAGCTGTTCGTCTTGGACACCAACGTTCTGATGCACGATCCAACTAGTCTGTTCCGCTTTCAGGAACACGATATCTACCTCCCCATGGCCACTCTCGAAGAGCTCGACGCCAACAAGAAGGGGATGTCCGAGGTGGCGCGCAACGCGCGTCAGGTCAGCCGCTTTCTGGACGAACTGCTCAATCACGCGGGGCAGGATATCGATCATGGTATTGCACTCGAACTACACGGCGCCAAGGAGGCGACTGGCCGTCTGTTCCTCCAGACCAGCGCGATCAATGGCGAGCTCCCCGCGAGCCTCGCTACCAGTAAAGCAGATAACCAAATCCTGGGCGTGGTGCGTCATCTTGCCGAGGCTCAAGGCAAACGCCAGGTGATCCTGGTCAGTAAAGACATCAACATGCGCATCAAGGCGCGAGCGCTCGCCCTTGCTGCCGAGGATTATTTCAACGACAAAGTTCTCGAGGACACGGATCTCCTGTACACCGGCGTCGGCGAGCTGCCAGCCGACTTCTGGGATACCCACGGCAAGGAGATGGAATCCTGGCAGCAGTCGGGACGGACTTTCTACCGGGTGCACGGCCCGTTGTGCTCCAGCTGGCTGGTTAACGAGTTCGTCTACCAGGAAGCCGAGCGTCCATTCTATGCTCAGGTCAAGGAGCAATCCGGCAAGACGGCTGTCCTGCAGACACTGGTGGATCACTCTCACCAGCGCAACAGCGTCTGGGGCATTGTCGCGCGCAACCGTGAGCAGAACTTTGCGCTGAACCTGCTGATGAATCCGGACGTCGACTTCGTGACCGTGCTAGGCCAGGCCGGAACCGGCAAGACGTTGCTGACTCTGGCTGCAGGCCTGATGCAGACGCTGGAGCACAAGACCTATTCCGAGATCATCATGACTCGCGTGACCGTGCCGGTGGGCGAAGACATCGGCTTTTTACCCGGGACCGAAGAAGAAAAGATGA
>Ga0335083_10005918_pt1 | contig 15418 bp, 15 predicted proteins | sample Lox_Sample_42_FD_206716 | JGI IMG/M metagenome (GOLD analysis project Ga0335083, IMG submission 206716) | Soil microbial communities from Loxahatchee National Wildlife Refuge, Florida, United States - Lox_Sample_4.2 | ecosystem: Environmental > Terrestrial > Soil > Wetlands | place: USA... | reverse complement strand
CGACGCCCGGCCGGGCACGGTCTACCTCTTCCGACCCGACCAGCACGTCTGCGCGCGTTGGCGCGCTCTGGATCCTGCGCAGGTGCGTGCCGCCATCGCCCGCGCTACCGGGCAACATCTGCACTGAGGCGATCATGCTCAAGACGGAACCCAACCTCGAAGCGCCCGACGATTTCTATGAGGAGCTGATCGATCTGCATCGAGGGCTGAGCGACGAGGAGAGCGCGCTTGTCAACGCGAAGCTGATTCTGTTGCTTGCCAACCACGTTGGCGACATGGCGGTGTTGCGCGAGGCCTTCACTGCAGCGCGAGAGGACATGGCTGCGGACCCAAAAACAACCCCTGTATCGGAGCATCGATGAACTATCGCGACATTCTCGTTGAAACCCACGGCCGCGTCGGCGTGATCCGCCTCAATCGCCCGCAGCGCATGAATGCCCTGAGCGACGCGCTCGCGGCCGAGCTGGCGTCTGCGCTCGCCGCGTTCGATGCCGATGCGGAGATCGGCGCGATCGTCATCACCGGCAACGACAAGGCATTTGCCGCCGGCGCCGACATCGGCGCGATGGCGGAATGGGACTACCAGAAGGTCTATGGTGACAACTACATCATGAGCTGGGAGTCGGTGAAGCACACGCGGAAACCCGTGATCGCGGCGGTCGCCGGGTATGCGCTCGGCGGTGGTTGCGAGCTCGCCATGATGTGCGATCTCATCATCGCGGCGGACAGCGCGAAGTTCGGCCAGCCGGAGATCACCATCGGCACGATGCCCGGCCTCGGCGGTACGCAGCGGATGCCGCGCGCGGTGGGCAAGTCCAAGGCGATGGACTGGTGTCTGACCGGAAGGATGATCGACGCGGCCGAAGCCGAGCGCAGCGGGCTCGTCGCCCGCGTCGTCCCCGCCGACAAGCTCGTCGACGAAGCGCTCGCGGTGGCGACGAAGATCGCGAGCTATTCGCTCCCGGTCGTGCTGAAAATCAAGGAAGCGATCAACCGCGCCTACGAGTCATCCCTTGCCGAGGGCTTGCTCTTCGAGCGACGCGAGTTTCACTCGACCTTCGGGCTCGAAGACCAGAAAGAGGGCATGCGCGCCTTCGTCGAGAAGCGCAAGCCCGTATTCAAGCACAAGTAGGCTTTGGTGCTCGCCCTCGGCAGCGTTCGAGCGGGCTCAATGGAGCGCGGCGGCACCCGCGAGCGCGACCTGGCCGTCCTGCGCATAGGTTCCGCCGGAGGTACCGATCGCACCGACGATCTTGCCGTCGATCACCAGCGGAACCCCTCCCTCGGCGGCGACCACGCCTGGAAGGCTCAGGTAGCGCAATCCGATCCCGCCGGCCGCGACATCGTCCTGGAACGCTTTCGTGGGCCGCCGGAACAGCGCCGCCGAGCGCGCCTTGGCGGGAGCGACATCCTGGGCCGCGTTCTGCGCTCCGTCCATTCGCTCAAAGTAAATAAGGATGCCGGCAGGATCGGTTATGGCGACCGCGTGGGTCCAGTTGTTCTTGCGGGACTCGGCCAGGGCAGCCGCGCTTACCTTCTTTGCGTTATCGATGGATATCGGAGGACCGTAGGGCAGGGCCTGTGCGGACACTTCGAACGCAGATGCCATGAGGATTGCCGCGAACGTCACCTCGATGATCGATTTGAGTTTCGAGAGCATGCGCTTCCTCCGTAAGGATTATTGAACGGCTCTTAGATCATACCCTCCAAGCTCACGGCCTGCGATTTTGAGCTCGGCGCTGGCCCCGGCGGAGCCGGATCAGGTCCCGCGGGCCAGATGTCGCAAGAAGTCGGTCAGCACCTCGGAGTTAACATCCGACACCGCCCACCATTCCATGCCAGAGCCGGTCTCGTGGACGACGTTGAAGCCGCGCTGTGTTGCCAGCTTGGGCGGCGCGGCTTCCGGCGTCTTCGCCGCGAGCGGCCGAACGAACACGTCGATCGTGTGCTGGCGATAGCGATAGACGAGGGTCGCGACCGGATGACGGTCGAGATAATCGAGCCGCCCGCCGGCCAAAGGAAAACCTTCTGCCGAGAGGTCCTGCACCGGCGGCGAGTAGTCGAGCCGCGCGGAAAGCCAGGGCTTCACCGTGTGCTGGTCCGACGATGCGACGTCGATCAATCGGTTGCCGAGCGTGGCTCGCGTATGGTTGGTCACCGCTTCGCTGACGAGATCGTGGTCCGCTTGCCAATCGAGCACGGCCGTGCCGACGAACCACGCGAGCACGGTCGCGGCGCACCCGGCGAGCGCTCCCGCGGTGAGCCAGCTCCAGCGGTCTCGTGGCGGCCGCGTCGGCGCAGGGGCAGAAACGGCGGCGTCGAGCGCAGCCAGAGCGCGGGCGCGGACTGCAGCCGGCGCGCGATGGTATGGCACGTCGGCGCGGATGCGCGCGCGAAGTGCCGCCAGGTCGTCACGGCGAGCCGCACATTCCTTGCAGCCGATCAGATGCCGCTCGATCTCGGCGCTGCGCACGGGATCGAGCTCTCCGTCCCCGTAAGCCTGCAACAGCGCATTGCTTTCATGGCAGTCCATCGTTCACCTCTGCATTTCCATCGTCGCTTTCATCATCCCCGCCCGGCGTTGCCTTCGCGGATCGCATGGAGCAGGGGCGAGCGCTGCAGCATGCTGCGAGCACGCGCGAGGCGCGACATGACCGTGCCGATCGGGATGTCGGCCACCCGCGCGATCTCCTTGTACGAAAGCTCCTCCAGCTCGCGCAGGATCAGCACCTCGCGATAGCCGGGCGGCAAGGCCGCAATCGCCTCGTTGAGCGCGTTGCCCGCCGCGTCGCGCATGACGGCCTGCTCGGGCGTGACGCCGGCCGGATCGGTTGCGTTCTCGATCGCTTCGGTGCCGTCGCCCGGAGCGATCTCCGCCGGCCGGTTGCGCTTGATCCAGTCGTAGGACGCGTGGCGCACGATGGTCAGGAACCACGCCTTCGCATCGCCGCCCCGAAACGCTTCGAAGTAACGCAGCGCCCGCTCGCACGCCTCCTGAACGACATCCTCCGCATCGTTGCCGCTGTGCGTGAGCCAGCGCGCCAGGTTGTACGCGGCATCAAGCTGCGGCAGCACGGCCTGCTCGAAACGGGCCCGGTCGACGTGAGCGCTCTTCACATCCCCAGCATACTCGCGCCATGCGTCATTTATTCCCGTGTTAGCATCATCGGCGCTCCCATGAGCGCTCCCGCTTCCCCGTCGGCTGCCCGAATGCTCGACCGTTGCGAGGCGCTCGGGCGCTGCTCCGAGCAGCCCGATGGCCTGACGCGCGTCTACCTTTCGCCCGAGCAGCGTGCAGCCAACACGCTCGTGCTGCACTGGATGACCGAAGCGGGCATGACCACGCGGCTCGACGCGGTCGGCAACGTAGTGGGTCGCTACGAGGGCGATCGCCCGGGGCTTCCCTGTCTCATGCTCGGCTCGCATCTCGATACCGTGCGCGATGCCGGCAAGTACGACGGCATGCTCGGCGTGGTGACCGCGATCGAGTGCGTCACGGCGCTCAACGCGCGCGGTCGCCGACTGCCGTTCGCAATCGAGGTGGCCGGCTTTGCCGACGAGGAGGGCGTGCGTTTCAACGCGACGCTCATCGGCAGCCGCGCGGTTGCCGGCAGCTTCGATCGTGCCAACTTCGAGCGCACCGACCGCGATGGACTCAGCCTGCGCGATGCCATGCGCGGCTTCGGGCTCGATCCGGAGGCGATCGGCGAGGCCGCGCGGCGGCGGGAAGAGCTGCTCGCTTACGCCGAGTTGCACATCGAGCAGGGTCCGGTGCTCGAGAACGAAAGACTGCCGGTCGGTGTCGTCACCGCGATCAACGGCGGCAATCGACTCGCGATCGAGCTGTCGGGCGTGGCGGGCCACGCCGGCACCGTGCCGATGCACTTGCGCCGCGACGCGCTCGCCGCGGCCGCCGAATGCGTGCTCGCCGTCGAGCTCATCGCCGGCAGCGATCAGGAGCTGGTGGGCACCGTGGGCAGGATCGAGGCCTTGCCCGGAGCCATCAACGTCATTCCGGGGCGCGTGCGCTTCTCCGTGGACGTGCGCGCGCCGACCGATGCGCAGCGCGAGCGTGCGGTCGGCGCGATCCGCGGCGCGTTCGCGGACATCGCGCGCCGGCGCAAGGTCGCGCTGGACATTCAGCCGATCTGGGAGGCGAAGACCACTCCGTGCGCGCCGTGGCTGCAGGAGCAGCTCGCTGCCGCGATCGCGGCGGAGGGGATTGCAGTGCGGCGCCTGCCTTCGGGCGCGGGTCACGACGGCATGTCGATGATCGCGATCGCCGATATCGGCATGCTCTTCGTGCGCTGCAAGGGTGGCGTCAGCCACAACCCCGCTGAAGCGATCAGTGAAGAGGATGCCGCGGTCGCCGCGCGTGTGTTCCTGCGCTTCATCGAAAGTTTCCGGTCGCAGCGCTGATGGCGGACCCACGCGCGATCATCCATGAATTCCTGGCCGCGCGGCGCGAGGACGCGACGCGTTTTCTCGCCGAGCTGGTGCGCGTTCCCTCGGACAATCCGCCGGGCGATTGCGCGCCGCATGCGGCGCGCGCGGCGCTCCTCCTCGAGCATCTCGGCTTCGCGGTCGAGCGACATCCGGTGCCGGAGGCGCTGGTGCGCGCGAACGGCATGGCGAGCTGCGTCAATCTGCTCGTTCGCGAGCGCTTCGGTGCCGGTCCGACGATCGCCTGCAACGCGCACGGCGACGTGGTACCGCCGGGAGAGGGCTGGAGCGCCGATCCGTACGGCGCAGAAATTCGCAACGGCCGCGTGGTCGGGCGCGGGGCGGCGGTGTCGAAATCTGATTTCGCCACCTACGCTTTCGCGCTGCTCGCGCTCAAAGCAGCCGTTGCGGCGGGCGCGAAGCTCAACGGTGCGGTCGAATTGCATTTCACCTACGACGAGGAAGTCGGCGGTGCGATCGGGCCGCCGTGGCTTCTCGCGCAGGACCTCACCCGTCCCGACTATGCAATCTCTGCCGGCTTCGGCTACGCCATCACCACGGCGCACAACGGCTGCATGCACCTCGAAGTCGAGGTGCGCGGCAAGTCGGGCCACGCCGCCGAGCCAGCGAAGGGCGTCGACGCGCTCGAGGCGGCGACAGCGATGCTTGCCGAGCTGTATGCCCTGCGGCGCGGTTATGCGTCGATTCGTTCGCGCACGCCTGGGATCCACTCGCCGACCTTGGTGGTCGGGCTCATCGAAGGCGGCATCAACACCAACGTCGTTCCCGATCGCGTCGTGTTCCGGCTCGATCGACGTATCATTCCCGAAGAAAACGGCGAAGAGGTCGAGCGTGCGCTTGGAAAGGTGCTGCACGAATCCGCCGCCCGGTGGCCGGGCATCACGATCTCGCTGCGGCGCATTCTTCTCGCCACGCCGTTCGTCCCGATCGCGGGGCAGGAGAAGCTCATCGCCGCCATCCAGCGCAACGCGAAAGCGGTGCTCGGCGAGGACATCCCCACGCGCGGCGTTCCGCTCTACACCGATGCGCGCCACTACAGCGCGGCCGGGATACCCACCGTTCTCTACGGTGCCGGCCCGAGGACGCTCGAAGAAGCCAACGGGCACCGCGCCGACGAGAACCTCCTGCTCGATGACCTGCACAAGGCCACTGAGGTGGTCGCGCTCGCGCTGTGCGACCTGCTCGCGGCTGCGGCGTGATCGGCGCCGCGCCGAAGAGCGCCGAGCGTTCGTCGGCGGTTCGGCTGACGCGGCTGATCCCCGCGCTCGGCGTCGCGCAGATCATCTCCTGGGGCACGCTCTTCTACGCTATCGCCGTGCTCGGCGAGGGGATGCGCAACGATCTTGCGCTCTCGTCGACCTGGCTCTTCGGCGCGTTCACGCTCGGTCTCCTTCTCTCAGGTGCGGCGTCGCCGATCGTGGGCCGTCTCGTCGATGAGAAGGGCGGCCGCTTCGTGCTCTCGTGGGGATCGATCATTGCGGCGTTGGCGCTCGCGGCGATCGCATCGGCCAGAGGTGCGATCGCGCTCTTCCTCGGGTGGGCGCTCGCCGGCATCGCGATGGCGGCGTGTCTCTACGACCCGGCGTTCGTGACGCTGCACCAGCTGACAGGCAAGCGCTATCGCAGCGCGGTTACCGCGCTCACTCTATTCGGGGGATTTGCCAGCACCGTTTTCTGGCCGGTGTCGCAGTGGCTGCTCGACGCAGTCGGTTGGCGCGACACGCTTTGGATCTACGCTGCGCTGCATCTCGGCATCTGCCTGCCGCTCCATCTCGGCCTCGTGCCGAAGCCGCAAGCAATCGCGTCGGCCGGCGCGCCCGGCGACGATGAGGCCATCCTGGCAAGGGCTCGTGACGACCACCGCCCGCACGCCAATCGCGCGATCTACTTCTGGCTTGCCGCCGCACTCTCCGTCGCGGCATTTCTCTCCGCGACGCTCTCAGCACATCTCATCGCCATGCTCAAGGCCGCGGGCATGACGGCGGGCGAGGCGGTGATCGTGTCGTCCCTGATCGGTCCGATGCAAGTGGCGGGGCGCATCGCCGAGTTCGCTTTCGCCCGGCGGTTTTCCGCGATTCAGATGGGTGCGCTTGCCTTCGCGCTGATGACTGCAGGCATGATCTGTCTCGCTCTGGTCGACGGATTCGCCGCGACGGCATTTGTCTTCGCGATTCTCTACGGCTGGAGCAACGGCGTGATGACCATCGTGCGCGGCACCGTGCCGGCGGTGCTTTTCGGAACCCGCGACTACGGGGCCTTACTGGGCAGGCTCGCCCTGCCAGCCTTCGTGGCCAAGGCGATCGCGCCCGTGGCCTTTGCTTCCATTCTTGCGGCCGCCCTCCCGCGAGAGGCCCAGTTGTGGGGACTGGCGCTGGGGGCGGCCATCGCGCTTGCGGCCTACTGGCTGGCCACGGGCGATCGTCAGCGCTAAATCGAACGCCAAATCATTGATCAAGCTCAAGATAGTCTCGGCGAACGGACCCCGACTTGCCGCTGTCCGGACTGGCCCAGGCATCGGGGCGCCGCAGGTTGCAATAATTAATGCGAATCATTACCATTACGATTAGTTCTCTTAGGCGCACGCGGCATATGAACCTGAAGATGTGGCCCAGGCTGGTCTTTTCGGCGGCTCTATTTTTGGCACCGGCTATAGCCGCGGCCCAGGATGCCGAAGTGAAGCTCGTCATCCGCGAGCACAAGTTCGAACCCGCCGAGGTGACCGTTCCCGCGGGAAAGAAAATCAAGCTCGTAATCGAAAATCAGGATGCGACCGCCGAGGAGTTCGAAAGCTACGAGTTGAATCGGGAGAAAGTGGTGCCTCCCAAAGGTCAGATCATCGTGTTCGTCGGGCCGCTCAAGCCCGGGCGTTATCCGTTCTTCGGTGACTTTCACAAGGACAGCGCCAACGGCGCGCTGATCGCGCAGTAGCGGAAAAGACCATGGCCGGCATCGCCGTACTCGTTTTTCGCGAAGTGCTCGAAGCGGCGCTGATCATCAGCGTCGTCTTCGCCGCCACGCGTGGCGTGCCGGGCCGCAGTCGCTGGATCGGAGCCGGGATGCTCGCCGGCGTCCTCGGCGCGGTTGCCGTCGCACTGTCCGCGGGGTTGATCGCCGATGCGGTCTTGTTCGCGGCGGTAGTGATGATCGCGTGGCATGCGATCTGGATGGCCACGCACGGGCGCGAAATGGCCATGCAGATGCAGACGATCGGCGCCGAGGTGTCCGGGGGCCAGCGGCCGCTCGCGGCGCTGCTCATCGTCGTTGCCATCGCAGTGTTGCGCGAGGGCTCGGAAATCGTCCTGTTCCTCTTTGCGCAGGCTGCCGGCGGATCCGGTTGGGTCGACGTCGCCGGCGGCATGGCGCTCGGCATCGCCGGCGGCTGCGCCACCGGCCTGGCCCTGTATTTCGGCTTGCTCCGCATTCCGATTCGTCACTTCTTCACGGCGACCAACTGGCTGCTGCTGCTCCTAGCCGCCGGCATGGCTTCCCAAGCGGCGCGGTTCCTGGTCCAGGCGGACTTCCTTCCGGCGCTGGGGCCTCAGCTCTGGGACAGCTCGGCGGTCCTTTCCGAGCGCTCGATCCTCGGACAAACCCTGCATGCGCTCATCGGCTACGACGCGCGTCCCGCCGGCATCCAGATTCTGTTTTACATCGTGACCGGCACGCTGATCGCCATCGGAATGAGGGTATGGGGAAAACCAGGAAAGGGAGCACCCCGCGCGGCCTGATCGCGTGGGCAGTCGTCGCTGCTGCACTGTCGCTGCAATCACCTGTCGTCAACGCCGATCCAGCAGAGAAGGTGTTTGTCCCGACCGTCGTGCAGGGCGAGCTCGAGCTTGAGCTGCTCGGCGGCTATCAATGGTGGCGCGACAACGAGGAGGACCGGCTGCGCCAGTTCGTCGGCGAGCTAGGCTACGGCCTCACGCCATGGTGGAAAAGCGAGCTCGGCATCGGCACGACGCGGCTGCCGAACGAGTCGTACAAGCTCGACGAGATCGAGTGGGAGAACATCTTCGCGCTGACCGAGCCGGGGCAGTACTGGCTCGATCTGGGGCTCTTCGCCGAGTTCGCTCACGACTACGCGGTGGGCCGCAACGCCATTGCGCTGGGGCCGATGTTCCAGAAGGAATTCGGCTCGCTGCAAACCAACCTCAATCTGTTCTTCGAGCGCGAGCTGGGCGCTGGCGCTGAGCCGGGCGCGGAGGTTGCCTACCAGTGGCAGCTCAAATGGCGCGGCGATCCGCGCTTCGAGCCGGGAGTCCAGGGATTCGGGTCGCTCGGGCGGACCAATAACTTCGGACACGAGACCGAGGCCAGCATTGGTCCGGCGTTCTTCGGCCAGATTCTGACCGGCGCGCGCAGCAAGCTCAAGTACGACGCAGCAGTGCTGTTCGGCCTGAACAAGAACACGCCCGACACGACGCTGCGCTTCCAGATCGAGTACGAGATGTATTAGCGGGTTCGCCGCTCGCGCCACCAGCGCCACACGAGCCACGGGATGCCGACGACGCTCAGCACGGCCCACACGGCCAGCGCGAGTTGAGAGCGCGGCCGGGGCGGCGGAAGCAAATCCGCGTCACGCAGCCGCTCCGGGAACGGGCGCTCCGGGACCGGAATGATCTGCCGCTGCCCAGGGTCTGACGGAAGGCGAGCGTGATATTCGCGCGCGCTCGCGACCGGATAGTCGCCCCATGCTCGCGAGGATGGAAGCTGGGGAATGCGCAGGAAGACAATCGCTTCCAGATCCTGCGCCAATGTTGACTCGAGCGGTGTCGCGGAGCGCGCGAGCTCGCCCCGCGCCATGCGCAGCAGGTCGGCGCCAAGCTCCTCGAACGCCGCTGCGGGCAACAACCGCGTCTGATCCTCGGTGAGATAGTCGAAGGCTTGTGCTGTCCGGGCGATGCTGAGATCGCGAAGCGCGAAGTACGGCACCCCGAGCGCCGCGCCGATCCAGCTCGTCGCGCCGCGCGCCGTTACCTTCCATCCCAGCCAGCGCAATACGTCGACGCTCACGCTCGCGCAGTTCATGGTCGAGTGACGGTAGACGAGCTGATGGCGATAGAACTGGTTGTAGGTGCGCTCCAGCGCGCCCTGGATGCGGCAGGCCACGCGCTCGTCGCGCAGCACCGCGACCAGGATGTACGAGGGCCGGTACCATGCCTGCCCGCTGTTGAGATCAGCGAGATAGTTGTCGAGCGGCAGCATGCTGGCGATGATGCCTTTCTCGCTCTCGAGATCGAGCGGGTAGAAGTTGTTGGCGAGCCAGTCGCCGATCGCGCCGCCGGCGCCCACGCGTCCGGTGACGAGCGCGAAGTGTCCGCCGTGCGCTTCGTCGTCGTCGCCCTGTGCGCCGTTGAGCATCACGGCGAGCACGGGCGCGTTCTCCCACAGGCGCGCGCTCCCGGGCGAGCGCTCCCACAGCGGCATGCAGGCAAACGGGCTCTGCGCGCCTCCGCTTGGCTCGGCGCGCACGAGGACGCGCAGCGCTCCCGGGGAGGCTTCAACGTGCTGTAACGCGGCGCTGGGATCGAGGCGGAAGTCTTCGGGCCAGATCGTGCGCGCGGTGAACATGTCGTCGTGCGTCGTGCCGCGTACCGAAAGCGGTCGCGCCGCAAGGAAAGCGGTCGATTTCTCGTTGTAGTACGAACGGTTGAGCGGGACCTTGGGCACGATGGAGAATGCAAAGCGCCGGCCCGCGACGTCGAGGAAACGCCCGTCGGAGGAGAGATCGGCCCCGCGCAGAATCTCCGGCGAGCCGATCCATACGAGCGGCGGCTCGTCGATCGCTCCATCCGGCGGATGGGTCGCCGCCCAGCGCTCCAGGTCTTCGCGAACGGTGAGCCCGGGCGTGAAGCCGGCGACCGGCACGCCCTGCCGCGGCGCGGCGATCGTCTCATCGAGGAAGTACCACAGCGCCTGCGGTATTGCGGCACAGTCGCCGCAGCGGCCGGTGGTGAGTCGAAAGTCCTTGCCGGCAAAAAGGCCGATCGATGACGCAAAGGGGGAATTCGAGGTTGCGGATTCGGGCACGGGATTTGCGAGCGGGTTCAATATCCGCGGAGATTGCGAACAGCACCGCGAGCGATTTGTCCCCGGCGCGCACGAGTCGTGGCATTCTTCGCAACGGCGATCACAGGCATCGTAAGCGAATCGGTTTGTGCGGCCGAGGCTGTAAGTTTTTCAAAACAACCGCGACGGTTATTATCCAGTTTTAAGGGGGTGAACGATGGCGCGATGGGCGACGGCCCCGTATCGGGGTGCCGAGCGAGTGGCGCGCGGGTATCGGCTGATCAACCGCATGATCGGCCCGCTGCGACCGCAGGCGCGCACCGAATGGGCGGGGCTCATGGAAGGCTTGTTCGCAGAGCCGGCCGTGATTCCGCCGAAGTATTTTTACGATGCGCTCGGCTGCACGCTATTCCAGGCGATCTGCGAGCTGCCCGAGTACTATCTCACGCGCACCGAGCGGGCGATTTTCGCAGCGCACTCGAGCACGATCACCGCGGTCGCCGGCCGTGGGCGCCAGTTCGTGGACCTGGGCGCCGGCGACTGCGCCAAGGGCGAGTTCTGGCTGACCCAGCTGCAGCCGCGACGCTTCATCGCCGTCGACATCGCGGCGCCGGCGATCGAGCCGGCGCTGGCCCGGCTCGCCGCGGCGCATCCGGACGTCGAGTTCACCGGTGTCGTCAGTGATTTTTCGGAGGTGCTCGACCTCGGCTCCGAGCTGGACAGCGGCGGAGTAACGTTCTTCTATCCCGGATCGAGCATCGGCAATTTTGCGCCGGACGAGGCGCTTGCATTCCTGGCGCAGGTGCGGCGGCTGTGCGGCGATCGAGGAGGGCTCCTCATCGGTGCCGACACGCCCAAGGAGGCGGGGCGGCTGCAGGCCGCCTACGACGATGCGCTCGGCGTCACGGCGGCCTTCAACCGCAACGTGCTCAGCCACGTGAACGCCATGATCGGCAGCGACTTCGAGCCGTCAGAGTTCACGCATGTCGCGTTCTACAACGAAGCGGAGAGCCGCATCGAGATGCATCTGGAGGCTCGCAGCGCGCAGGTCGTGCAGATCGCGGGGCGGGAGCGCGTCTTCGTCCGAGGCGAACGCATTCATACCGAGAACTCCTACAAGTACAGCCCCGAGGCGTTCGCGGAGCTGCTCAAGCGCGCCGGGTTCTCCTCGGTCGTGCAATGGCAGGACGAGGCGGGCGACTTCGCCGTCTATTACGCAGAGTAGCGTCAGGCCTCTGCGATCTCGACCAGAATCTCCGCGGCGCGCCGGCACTGCTCGCGCGTCACGTCGAGATGCGTCACCGCGCGCAGCGTGCGCGGACCGAAGGCGAAGATGAGCAGTCCGCGCTCCTTCGCCCGAGCGACGACGGTGGCGGCGTCCGGGGCGCCTTCCGCCACGCTGAAGACGAGAATGTTAGTCTGCGCGGTGGCGAGATCGATCGCGATGCGGCGGCTCTCCGCCAGCCGCTCGGCGATGAGGCGAGCATTCGCATGGTCCTCGCCGAGGCGGTCCATGTGATGCTCGAGCGCATGGAGGCCCGCGGCGGCGAAGATCCCGACCTGTCGCATCGCGCCGCCGGACATGCGGCGATAGCGCACTGCCCGCTCGACCAACTCGCGCGACCCGGCGAGGAGCGATCCGCCTGGAGCGCCGAGACCCTTGGACAGCGCCACCGCAACCAGGTCGAAAGGAGCCGCCAGCTCGGCCGGCTTGCGGCCGCTCGCCACGGCGGCGTTCCAGAGCCTCGCGCCGTCGAGAAAGCTGGCCAGCCCACGCTCGCGGGCAGCGGTGCAGATACGCCCGACCTCGTCCTGCGGGAATATGACACCCCCGGCCCGGTTATGAGTGTTCTCGATCTCGACCAGGGTCGTGGGCGGGTAGATGACGTGACCGCGCGGCTTGCAGGCTGCAACGAGCTCTGCCGCCGTGAAAGTGCCGCGGCTGCCGATCTCGGTGAACTGCACGCCGGCGTTAGCGGCGCCCGCCCCGGTCTCGTGCCACACCGCATGGCTCTCGCGGCTTACAACCACGTCGTCGCCCGGGCGCGTCAGCACGCGCAGCGCCACCTGGTTCGCCATCGTCCCGGAAGGCACCCACAAGGCAGCTTCCTTGCCGAGGAGGGCGGCCACGCGCGCCTGCAGGGCGTTCGCGGTCGGATCTTCGCCGTATTGATCGTCGCCGACCGCGGCGGCCGCCATGGCTTCGCGCATGGCGGCGGTCGGTTTGGTGATGGTGTCCGAGCGCAGGTCGATGAGGGCATGCTCGTCGATGGCCACAGGTCCTCCGGGCGGTCGCTACGGGTTCGATGGCGAAGCTGTGGCGACGCCTACGCGTCGCGCGCGAGCCGGATGCCGGTGAACTGCCATCGCGCCGCCGCGGGAAAGAAGTTGCGATACGTGGCGCGAATGTGCGACCGTGGCGTCGCGCACGAACCGCCGCGCAGGACGTATTGGTTGCACATGAACTTGCCGTTGTATTCGCCGACGGCGCCCGGCGCGGGACGGAATCCCGGATAGGGCGCGTAGGCGCTTTGTGTCCACTCCCAAACGTCGCCGAACATCTGTCGCAGCGAATCGGCGCCGTTCGCGTTGGCGCGCGGTCGCAGCCACCCGTCCTCCAGGAAGTGGCCCGTCACCGGCAGCCCGCAAGCCGCGACTTCCCATTCGCTCTCGGTCGGCAGCCGCGCTTCCGCCCAGCGCGCATAGGCGTCCGCTTCGTACAGGCTCGCGTGGCACACCGGCGCGTCCGGCTCGAGCGCGAGCATCCCGCCAAGCGTGAAATATCGCCATGCGTTGGCGTCGCGCTCCCAATAACCGGGCGCAGCGATCGCGTTGCTGTGAATCCAGTCCCAGCCCTCGGAAAGCCACAGCTCAGGACGCGTATAGCCGCCATCATCGATGAAGGCGAGGTATTCGGCATTGCTGACCGGACGCGTCGCAAGGGCGAAAGCGGGAACGAACGCGCGATGCCGCGGCGTCTCGTTGTCGAAGGAGAATCCGGGCGGCTCGTGGCCGATCTCGGTCAGCCGCTCGCCGAACTCGACCCAGCCCGCGGGCGCATCGGCCGGGGCGTTCGCGGAGCGGCGTGAAGCTGCATAGGCGGGCTTCAGCGGGTTGCACGACAGCATGTGCTTCACGTCGGTGAGGATCAGCTCCTGATGCTGCTGCTCGTGATTGACGCCAAGCTCGATCAGATCGGCGAGCATTGCCGGCGCGTCGTCGGCCGCGAACAGCGCCTCCATCGCACGGTCGACGTGCCGCCGATACGCACGCACGCTCTCGAGCGATGGTCGCGACAGCAATCCGCGCTGCGTCCGCGGGTGCTTGTCGCCCACCGCGTTGTAATAGGAATTGAAGAGCACGCGAAACGCCCCGTCGTAAAGCGCGTAGCCGGGTCGATGCGGAGCAAGCACGAAGGTCTCGAAGAACCAGCTCGTGTGCGCTAGGTGCCATTTCACCGGGCTCGCGTCGGGCATGGATTGGATGACGCAGTCTTCAACCGACAGCGCAGCCGCGAGCGCCTCGGTGGTTGCACGAGTCTCCGCGTAGCGCGATGCGAGCGCGGTTTCGGGTGCGAGATTCGCAGCGAAACCCGGCGCAGCCAGGCGATCGTTCATTGGAATGGGATACGAGCGGGGAAAGGTATTTTAGCCTTCCGACCATGCGCTGCCAGCGCCGTTCCGCCGCGTATTGTTCCGGGGCTGCGACGTCGTCGCGATGCAATGAGGCCACAGTCTAAAGTCCATGTCGCTAGTAGTTGAAAGCAAAGGGCTTTTCAGCTTGCTGCCAGTAGCGTAGGATGATGATCGTCATTTGCAGGACGATGTACCGGTCGCGGCCTGTGGCGGTATGCGAAGGGCACGGGGAGCCGCGAAGAGCATCAGCGGCCGGGCACGTCCGATTGAGGAGAAGTATTGAAGCCGACCGATATCGCGGATCCGAACTACTTCCACAAGGTCGTCGATTGCCAATGGGCGTGCCCCGCCCACACTCCTGTTCCTGAATACATCCGGTTGATCGCGGCCGGGCGTTACAGCGACGCCTTCATGATCAACTGGCAGTCGAACGTCTTCCCCGGCATCCTTGGCCGGACCTGCGACCGCCCGTGCGAGCCCGCGTGCCGTCGCGGGCGCGTGGAGGAGGGCACCCCCAGCGACAACGGCCATGGCGAGCATTTCCGGCCGGAGCCGGTGGCGATCTGTCGCCTGAAGCGCGTCGCGGCTGACCTGAAGGACGACATCCGCCATCGCCTGCCGAAGCGCGCCCCGAGAAAACACGGGAAGCGCATCGCGCTCGTCGGCGCGGGCCCGGCTTCGCTCACGGTCGCGCGCGATCTCGCACCGCTCGGCTACGAATGCGTGGTCTTCGACGGCGATGCGCTGGCCGGCGGCATGATCCGCAGCCAGATTCCGAGGTTTCGCCTGCCCGAGTCGGTGATTGATGAAGAAGTGGGCTACATCATCGATCTTGGCATCGAATTTCGCGGCGGCACGCGCATCGAGAGCCTGAAAGGCCTGCTCGAGGAGGGAGGTTACGACGCGATCTTCGTCGGCAGCGGCGCGCCGCGCGGCCGCGATCTCGAAATCCCCGGCCGCCGGGAAGCGGCAAAGAACATCCATATCGGGATCGACTGGCTCTCGAGCGTGTCCTTCGGGCATATCGACAAGATCGGCAAGCGCGTGATCGTGCTCGGCGGCGGCAACACCGCGATGGATTGCTGCCGCAGCTCGCGGCGCCTCGGAGGCGAGGACGTCAAGGTGATCGTGCGCTCGGGGTTCGAGGAGATGAAGGCTTCGCCATGGGAGAAGGAGGATGCCATGCACGAGGGCATCCCGATCATCAATTACCATGTGCCGAAGGCCTTCACGCACGACAACGGCAGGCTCACCGGCGTGACGTTCGAGAAAGTCGAAGCCAAACACGACGCCGACGGGCACCGTCAGCT
>Ga0335083_10005917_pt1 | contig 15418 bp, 20 predicted proteins | sample Lox_Sample_42_FD_206716 | JGI IMG/M metagenome (GOLD analysis project Ga0335083, IMG submission 206716) | Soil microbial communities from Loxahatchee National Wildlife Refuge, Florida, United States - Lox_Sample_4.2 | ecosystem: Environmental > Terrestrial > Soil > Wetlands | place: USA... | reverse complement strand
GCTGGCGATCGACGATGCTTTCGGCCTGGTAGTCGATGACCGCCTGCACGACTCACGAGCGTCAACCCCATCCGCCAACACACACACCCCGGTATCTGCGATACGTGCGCCGGCTGTTAGCAATTGAATCCGAGGTTGTAGGTGCATATGCTTACAACCATGAAGGAGGCGCAAACACTCGTCGCGGAAGCTCGGAAGACAGCCGCGCTTTCGCTGCGCGAGCTTGCGCGTCTCGCCGGCGTTTCGTTCACCACGATTCGCCGTGTCGAGGCCGGCGACATGGATCCAACGGTCGGGATGCTTCGGCGCATCCTGGCTGCGGCGGGCGAAGACCTTGAGATGACGACGAGGCCAGCTGATCGCCCGCGGCCTTCTCTTGCCGCGCTGGCTAATGCCTGTACGACTGGCGCTGCCGGTGAGCGCCCCGACTGGACGGCGCTTCGGGCGCTCAACGACTATCTCGCGCTGCACCCGGACGAGACCGCAGCCGCCATCGCCCAACAACCGCACGCGAAATCTCGGCTGATGCGTGCCCTGCTTGCAGGTATCGCGGAAAAGCTCGCGGACGACCACGACCTAGGCCGCCCTGGCTGGACGTGGACTGCGCCGAAGATGACGCCCGAGTGGGAACTTCCCGGGACTCCTCGGATGCGCGCCGACCGTCGTGCCCACGCTCCGAGACAGCTCCTCGACCGCGGAATCGTCGTCGACGAGGCCACCTTGTGGCGTGATCGGGCGACCGTCAGTGCCTGACCAACCACTCGATCGCACCCAGATCGTCGCGCTGCTCGAGGAGGTAGCGGCAGAGCTCGGGGACGTGGGCAGCCGACACGTCGTGATCATCGTCGGAGGGTCGCTTCTGGCGTGGCACGACCTTCGAGAGTCGACCGTCGACGTCGACTCGATCCGCCGCATCGACGACGAGCTCGCTCGCGCGGTCGAGGTCGTGGCTTCTCGGCACACCCTCGCGCCACGGTGGATGAACGACCGGGCGGCGATGTTCATGCCGCAGACGTTCGAGGAGTCTTCATGCGAGGTGCTCCTCGAAAGGGCGAGGCTGATGGTGCTGGGCTTGCCGCTTCGCGATGCGTTCTTGATGAAGTTGTTCGCCGCTCGTGGACGCGACCACGACGACCTGGTCTCGCTCTGGCCGCGTTGCGGCTTCGCCACAGCGCGGGACGCGGTCGCCGAGATGTACCTGGCTTATCCGGCAGCGCCGGACGATCCTCACCTGGAATCATTCGTCGAGCAGATCATTGACGAGGCGACGAGCTAGTCCCGCCGAGCCCTGATAGATGGAGTTGTTCGGAGACCAATGGCCGCCACTATTCGGCGAGACGATGTCCTACCGCCTGGGTTTGACCATCCGCATGCCTCCGGCGCGGCACGCGAGATTGCTCAGCGGGGCCTGATCCTTCGCACTCAAGTGGGATCCGGACTATCTCGATCGGCTCCGCGACGACTGGCCGGCGTGATCATTCTCGATGCCAGCGTGGCATCGCGCACCTCGGTGCCGATGACGCCCTGCATGATCGAGCGGCCGAGTTGCTGGTCGACCTCGCGGAGGACGAACTCGGCATCAGTCCGCTGACTCTCGCCGAGCTGTACGTCGGACCGGCGCGGGCGGTCAAACTCCCACAAGCCCAACAGGCGATGCGCGACCGTGACGTCGCCGTCGTCCCATTTGGCGACGACGCACCTGAACGACTCGCTGAGCTCCGATCCTCGACCGGGCTGCGACTTCCTGACTGTTGCGTCCTGTACGCCGCGCAGGTCGCCGCGGCTGAGCTTGCGACATTCGACGATCGACTCGGATCGGCGGCGACGACGTTGGGATTGACAGTCCGGGGATAGGAGAGTCACGTTGGAGGCCGATGGCATGCACGGGGTCCGGCGACTCTTACCGCTTCTTGCCGTCTCGAAAGAGTTGGAGTGTCTTCTCGATGCGCCGCTTCCGCGTGTCGTCGGTCTTCGCCGAGACGATGTTGTCGACGTGGTAGCGCTGGAGGCTGTTGGACAGCCCTTCGAAGAACGCGAGCAGCGCGGGTTCCGCGTCGAATGCGGCAGCGAGGTCCTCGGGTATGACGACCTCGCGCGGCGAGTCCGCGACCGTCAGTACGACGTGGATGGGATCGCCGCCGGTGAGCCCGGTGTCCTTTCGCACTGCGGCGCTGACGCTGATCAAGTGTGTGCCGCCCATGACGCCGACCGTGTTGCGGTACTCATAGCCGTTCACGTTGACGACGACCGCGGGCCTGCGTCCAGCTCCCAGACGCTCGATGGCGTCGTCGGGGACGACGATCCCGGTGTTGTTTCCGTGGGCCGTCACGATCGTGTCGAATTCAACCCTCGCTGTCACTCCTTCGCCTCCCTTCGACCCCGCGCAGGCGCGGGCGAGCCATATTGGAACTAGACCGTACAGTACTAGAAGAGTCGTCTCTTGTGATGCGGTGAGGAGGCATCAATGGCCGAGCGGTCGGTCGTCGCGGGGAGCGAAGGACGGTCGGCGTACAAGCGACGCGCGATCGTTGAGGCTGCAACCGCGTTGTTCCTGCGCGAGGGGTACGGCGGGACGAGTGTGGACCAGATCGCCGCGGACGCGGCCGTCTCCAAGCAGACCGTCTACAAGCACTTCGGCGACAAGGCCCAACTCTTCCGGGCCATCGTGCTGCGAGTTACCTCGCACGCCGAGAGCATCGTCAGCGAGATGTCAGCAGTCCTCTACGACGAGGCCGTCACGACCACCGATACCCTGCGTGCGGCGTTGACGAGCCTGGCGCGCCGTTATCTCGACGGGGTTCTGCAGCCGTCCGTGCTGGCGCTGCGACGCCTCGTGATCGCCGAGGCGGAGCGCTTCCCGGACCTTGCCGATATCTACTACCGGCAGACCGTGTCACGCGCCATCGACGTGATCGCCGATGCACTGAGCACGTTCGAGGCGCGAGGGCTGCTCACGGTTCAAGACTCACATCTCGCCGCGGGCCACTTCGCGTACCTGGTGCTGGCGATCCCGCAGGACCGCGCCTACTTCGCTCCGCGCCGTCGAACCTCCGCCGCGGAGCGTGACCGGCTCGCCGCGGAGGCGGTCCGAGTGTTTCTCGCCGCCTACCGGCGCTAGGACGCCCCAGCGTGTTCGCTCGCGTTGTTCCATCGACTCAGGGTCGGGTTGAGCGGAAGATTCGGTGAATCGTCGCGAGAGTTCCTGCTCCTACGTTTAATCCCGTGACTGCAGTCATGGTCTGGATCGTGTGATCGCCTTCATTGATTGCCCCGGTCACAACGTGTTCGGGCACGTGGGAGAGTTGACTACCCGCGCATTCGGTGGCGACGGTCGCGTCGTGCAGACGTGCCGGCCGGCCGTGAACGGTGAGGTGACGTCCAGGTAGTTGCGAGAAGCGCCCTACGCCGATGGTCGCTGTCCACAGCACGAGTACGCCGTGTCCGCCGACCGCTTCGGCGCGTGCCCGGCACTTCCCGCTCGAGATCGGACGTGACCCTAACGACCGTGACAGGTCGTGATGCAGGTAGGCAATGCCGAGCGCTGCCCCTCGTCCGCCCGCCGACACGTCGAGGGTACGGCCCGTCGCTGTCCAGCTCTGCGGGTATTTGAAGGAGAGATGCATCGGACCGGGCGGCTGGCGATACGTCGACCACCCGTCGCTCACCAGGCCCACGGCGGGCGTGGTCGGGCTGTCTTGGGTGAGCGGTGCGGAAGCCGCTCCGCTGCATCCGGTCGCCGAACCGGCCGCGACCGCCAGCGAGGCGGCGATCGCCGCGCGCCGAAGCTTGTGCATACTCGGCTCCACACCTCGGTCAACGCCGACAGTGCGCACAGTATGACAAGGACGGGCTGCCGACCGTGTTGGCGGTGAACACGCGCCGTTTCGTCGCGACTGACCAGGCCGGCGTGTGGGTTTGCCTCCGGATCGGAGGCGCTGTAGACGTACGGAACGTCGAGCATCGGGCGGCGACCAGGACGAGCCAGACGCCGAGGACGGACCGGGAGTGGCGCGCGCAGAAGTAGCCCAGCCGATGCAGAAAGCCGGACAATGCTCCCTCCCCAGGACCGCGCGCACGCATAATCCGGCCACCGAGGTTGAGGGGGAGATCCTGCGGATGGCGGACATGTCGGGAGCCCGACTCCCGCGGCGAGGCCGATCGTCTCTACGCGGCCCTCAGCGACGGTGGGAGCGAGTCGACCGGCATGACCGAGATGCCATGGGATTGCTGGGGCTGCACGCTTGATCGGTACGGCATCCGGTGGATGTTTAACGTCCCCTAAACCCCTTCAAGCCCGGCAATAGCCATTAAATCGGCATGAGAGAAGTCTCACGGCCGGCTCATCCAGCGGCCACGTTTGTTTTCCGACACTCGATGGAGAACCCGGACTGCTCAGTGGAAGGACCCGCGATGCAACGCGCCTCTCGCCGGCTAGCCGCGCTCGCTACCGTCGGCGCGGTCGTGACGGGTGGTGCGGTGGCGATCAACAGCGCGGCCGATGCGTCGAGTGCGAGCCCGAAGCAACCTGAGGTTGATGTCGCCTCGGTGCGAGCGCATGGTGCCGCCGCGGCGTCGGCCGAGCTGAACGCGGCGACCGCGCGCGAACATGAGCTGAACGCGGCGGTGCGTCGAGCCCGCGAGGCATTGCTCGCTCGTCGCCGCCTGGCCCACCGCCGCGCCCAACAAGCGGCGGCCGCGGTAGCCGCGGCCGCGGCGCAGCCGGTGGTGGCCAGCGAGCCAGCGGTCCCCGCGCCGGCTCCGACGACCGCGGCGCCTGCGCCCTCGGCGCGGCCGACCCACAAGTCGGCTTCGAGCCCGAAGCCGACCAGCGCACCCACGACGCAGGGGAGCACCGGCGCGAGCGGCGCGGCCTATGGTCACGGGTCCGATGACGGGTCGGGAGACGACGGGTCACGGGGCGGTGACGGCGGAGGAGACGACAACGGTGGCGACGACTAGGACTGAGCACCCGATTTCGAGGGGGATCGTCGGGATCGTTATCGCCGGGTCGGTCACAGTTGCGTCCGTGACCGTGGCGTGGGCGAGCGCCACGGCGCCCGCGCCCCATCACGCGGCCGGCCCCACAGCCGCGGACCTGCGGCGGGCCGCACGCATCCGGCAACAGATCGACGCGGTCAGGGCCGCGCAGCATCGCGCCGGCGTCGAGCGTCGGCACGCGCACGCGCTTGCGAGGAGGCTTGAGCGGCTCCACCGCCGGACCGAGCGGATCTCGCTCTCCCCCACCCGGCCGGTGACCGGTGCTGCGGTCGGGTCGGGCACAACCACGACCGGGGGATCGCGGTCGGGGACGACCTCACACGCGCCCGCTCAGCCGTCCCGACCGGCGCCGTCGGCACCCAAGTCCAGTCCGGCCCCGCCGGTCACCCAGACACCGCCCCCGGTGAACGGATCGACGGGGGCGAGTGGTGGTTGACCCGGCCTCGGTGAGCCTCGGGACGCTACTGAACGAGGCCCAGCTGGTCGGTCACGCGATGGGCAGCCGGATCTCGCTCACTGCCGTCTCGACCTCGATCCGCAGGGCGGAGCTGGTCGATCTCCTCGGAGTCGGCATGGATGAGTTCGCCGCGGTGGATCGTGAGTGCACCCGGTTCGACCCGAGTAGCTCGCTGATGCGCGCCAACCGCGCGGGCGAGCGGTGGGTCGAGGTGGACCGGCGGTGCGCGGAAGCGCTGCAGGCGGCCGAGACGGCATACACCGCGACCGGTCACCGCTTCGACCCCCGCGTCCACGACGACCTCGTGCGGCTCGGATACGACCGGTCCCGTCGCTTCGGTCCGATCAGCCCGCGTCGGCGCGACGCGCTCTCCCGCCGTCCTGCCCTGCCCGATTGGCAGCCGGAGTTCGACCACGCCCATGGCCGGGTTCGGATTGGGCCCCGGGCGGTCGATCTCGGCGGAATTGCCAAGGGGTACGGCGTCGATCAGGTCGCGAGCCTGCTGTCGCGATCGGTTGACGGCTTGCTGGTTGAGGCGGGTGGGGACTGCTGGTGCGGCGGGGTCACGGCGACCGGTGAGCCATGGCGGATCGCGGTGGAGGACCCGCACGGCGGCCCCGGTCCGGTCGCGGTGCTTGCGCTCACCGACCGAGCGGTCGCCACCTCGTCGACGCGAGTGTGCTCATGGGAGGTCGACGGCGTCGAGGTCCACCATCTGATCGATCCCCGGACCGGCCTTCCGGGCGGCGAGGGGTTGGCGGCAGTCACTGTCGTCGCGATCGGCGCAATGACGGCAGAGGTGTGGAGCAAGGTGCTCTTCCTCGAGGGCGTGGATGGCATTGCCAAGGCCGCCGACGACTTTGGCGTTCCGTGTCTGTGGGTCGACACGGAGCGTCGTCTGCACGCGACGGCGGACATGTCGCGTTACCTGATTTGGCGCGGCGATGAGTGATGTCGTGGCCCCGCGCCGACCGTCGTGGCTGCTCGGCTGGCTCGCGGTCGCAGCGGCGGTGGGATATCTCGGGATCAGCCTCGTGGTGTCGCACGTCTCCGTCCAAATGCTTCCCTGGGTCCTCGGTCGCGCGTTCGGTGTCGCCGCCTATCTCGCCCTGGTCGTCATGACCGGTCTCGGGCTGTGGTTGAGGCATCCGTGGCGGGTTAGCCGCGCACGCTGGTCGGGACCCGCGGTCCACCGTGCCCACGCTCTGTTGGCGACCGTCACACTGATCTTCGTCGCCGGGCACATCGTCGCGCTCGGGGTTGACAGGTACGCCGGCGTGGGCTGGGTAGGGACTTTCGTGCCCGGCCGGTCCGGCTACCGGCCGGTCGCCGTGGCGCTCGGCACGATTGGTCTCTACGTCGGTGTGGCGGTCGGGCTTTCTGCCCGCTTGGCGGGGTGGATCGGTGGCCGGGCTTTCCTTCGGGTGCATCGGTGGGGCTCCGCCGCGTGCGTCGCGATCTGGTTCCACGGTGTGCTGGCCGGCAGCAACGCCCGAGCTCTGGTGCCGATGTATGTCGTCACCGGCGCGGGCCTAGCGGCGCTGGCCGCCACTCGGCGGTGGGTCAATCCGCCCTCGAGCACGGTGTCGCTCGAGCCGGGATCCGGGCGGTGAGCGACCGTCGGCGCGACGCCGACTTGTCGCTGTCGGTGGACGCGGCGGCCTGCGCCGCGCACGGCATCTGCGCGCATGTGATGGCCGATCGAGTAACACTCGACCCATGGGGGTTCGCGATCGTCGATTCGTCGGCTTTGGACAGCGCCCGGTTGGCTCGCAAGGCCAAGCGGGCAGCGAAGGCATGCCCGGCCCGGGCGCTTCGGGTCACGAAAACGCCACCTGGCCAATGAGCCGCGGCGAGGATCCGCCCCGGGACGGTCGGCGCTCTCGGTCGTGGTGGCTGATCCCGGTGGTGCTCGCGACCGGGGCGACGCTGGGATTCGTCGCGCTCGCCGCGCCGCAGTGGAGCCACCACACCCGGGTGCCGCCGCTGATCGCGGTTCGTGCCGATGCCGCTGAGCCGGTTGACGTCGACAAACCGACCGCAGCACCGACGCTGGCGCGGCATCATCGTCCCCGACCGAAGCCGTCCCAGTCCTCGGCCCCGCCGACCACGGCGACAGCCACCGTCACGGTCGTGCGGCCGGTTCGCCCGGTCGTCACCGCCGCGCCGACCGGCCACGACCACGATCACGACTCCGACGACCGTTCGGATGACAGCCACCACGGCGGCAGCGACGACGGCAGCGACGACTCGAAGTCCGGCCGCGACCGGTGAGGGCGCCCGAGGCCGCTGACCGGTCACCGGACCCGGTCGTGATGACGATTCCCGCCGGCTCCCCGCCCGTCGATGGGTCCGGCGCCCACCCGCGCCGTAACAGGTCCAGCACCGCAGTGCGGTTGGCACTGCTACAGCTCGGCGTCTTGGCGGTGATCCTCGCCGCCGTGGTGCTGAGCCTGGTGCGAACCTTTGCCGACCAGTCGCGGACAGCGACCGTTCATCTGCTGACCTCTGAGGTTCAGGGTTTCCAGCGCGCGGCCGATGCCCGTCCGCCCAACCAGTCGTTGGCGGCGTTCAGCCGCTCCTACCTGCGGACACATCCGACACCCGCCGGTGGGCTGGTGCTGATTGCGCTCCCGCGCATCGGCATTCTGGGCACGACCGGGTCGTCGAGCCTTGCTCGTTCGCTGCCGGTGTCCACTCTCCTGGCTAGGCCGCCGAGCCGATCGATACAGAGTTCGGTCGTTGTCGGGAATCGGACCTACGAGGTGCTCGCCGTGCCGGTGACGGCTGGATCGACAACGGGGACGATCGTCGTCGCCGATGCCCAGGATTCGGTGCGGGACAACGAGGGTCGAGTGCTGCACCTTGCGATCCTTGAGGCGCTGGTGGCGCTTGTCGCCTGTGGCCTCGCCGGTTACCTGCTCCTTCGCGGACTGTTGCGACGTGTTGGCCGAATTACCGAGACGGCCGCAGGCTTGGGCCAGGGCGAGATGGATCGACGGCTCGGGGACCAGGGGACCGACGATGAGGTGGGTCGGCTGGCTGAGACCTTCGATGCGATGGCCGATCGGGTGGCCGCCGCGATGGCCACGCAGCGGCGCATGCTCGCCGACGTCTCGCACCAGTTACGCACCCCGCTCACGGTGGCACGCGGTCATCTCGAGGTGCTCGATCGCGGGGGCGCAACCGATCCGTCCGAGGTGCGGGACACGATCAGTTTGGTCGTCGATGAGCTGGATCACATGAGCGTCACGATCGAGCGCTTGCTTCAGCTCGGGCGGGCGCTCGAGCCGGACTTTGTCGCGCTCGCCCCGGTCGACCTGCGCAGCCTGCTGACCGATCTGCTGGAGTCCGGTCGAGTGATCGCCGATCGCGACTGGGAGCTCAGCGAGATTCCTGACGTCACCCTCAACGCGAGTCTCGACAAGCTTCGCGGAGCGCTGCTCAACCTCATCGACAACGCCGTGAAGGCAACCCGTCCCGGCGACCTGATCCGAATCGAGTCGGGGCTGACCACGGATGGATGGCTGGAGATCGCCGTGCTCGACTCGGGTCCGGGCATCCCGATCCCCGAGCGGGAACGCGCGCTCGATCGGTTCGGGCGTCTTGCCGACACCGCGACGAGTGGCACCGGTCTGGGGCTGGCCATCGTGCGAGCCGTGGCCGAAGCACACGGCGGCCGGGTCGAGATCTCCGATGCACCGGGTGGCGGTGCCAAGGTGGCCATCCTGCTCCCGCCCCAGACGCTGTTGCGCGGGGTGACCGACTGATGCGCATTCTTGTGGTTGAAGACGACGACCGGATCGCTGCGTTCCTACAGAAGGGCCTGCGCGCCGAGGGCTACTCCTGCGACGTTGCCGCCTCGAGCGAAGCCGCCGAGGGTTTCCTGACCTCCGGCAACCGCCCGGATCTCGTACTGCTCGATCTCGGACTTCCGGATGCCGACGGTGACGTGCTGCTGCGTCGCGTCCGAGCGCGCGGGGACACCGTGCCGGTGATCGTGCTGACCGCCCGCTCCGAGGTGCGTGACCGGGTGCGCGGGCTCGACGCAGGAGCCAACGACTACGTCGTCAAGCCCTTCGCCTTCGACGAGCTGCTCGCCCGAATCCGGGCCTGCCAACGCACCGCGGAGCAACCGTCGTCCACCGAACTGACGGTCGGTGATCTTCGCCTTGACCTTCTGACCAAGGTTGCCTGGCGGGCGGGCCGGCGGATCGACCTTGCACCGCGAGAGTGGGCGCTGCTCGAGCTGTTCATGCGCCAACCGACCCGGGTGTTCAGCCGCGCCCACATCCTGAGCAGCGTCTGGGACTACGGAAGTGACCCGGGAACCAACGTCGTCGACGTGTACGTCGGATATCTCCGGCGGAAGCTCAACGTTGATGGCCTGCCGGCATTGATCCACACCGTTCGCGGAGCCGGCTACCGCCTGGTGGAGCCCTAGGTCAGCGGCGTTGGAAGCATCGGCCGGCGTGAAGTCGCGGTACATGTCCCCCGTGCGTGGCGCTCGATCTCCGACCGGAAGGCGTCAAGGGAGCTCATGGCGAAACGCACCGCACCGTCTGGGTGGTTACATGCGCCGCGCTGGCGAAGGAGCTCGACTGCCCGATCGATCTCCCGATTCGTGCGTGCTCCTCTCCTCGGCCGGTGCGGGGCCGCAAGGCGGTCAAACATCTCGGCAAGCCGCGGGAGACCGTGCAGGCACGGACCGCACTGCCCGGCGGACTCCTCGGCGAGGTAGTCCAAAACCCGGGCCGACTCGACGAGGGCGCAGACGTCGGCCGGAAGCGCGAACAGCACTCCCGCGCCGAGCGCGGTTCCGAGGGGGCGAAGGTCGTCGTTCGCCATCGTCAAAGACGCCGCGCTCGCGGCTTGTACCCAGCCGCCGTGGTAGCCACCGAACAGCACGGCCTGGATCGGCTTGCTCAACCCACCCGCGGCGTCGAACACCTGACGGACCGGAGTGCCGAGGGCTGCTTCCACGACGCCCGGCTGGCGGACCGCGCCGCTCACCGAGCACAACATCGTGCCGGGTTCGTCGACCGTCCCGACCGCACGGAACCACTCCGGACCGTAGCGGGCGATCAGAGCAACGTGCGCCAGCGTTTCGACGTTCTGCACCAGCGTCGGCCGACCGAAGGCCCCCCGCTCGAAGACCCGGGGTGGCTTTGAGCGGGGGAGGGCTTCGCCTCCTTCAATGACCGAGACGACCGCGGACTCCTCGCCGGCGATGAACCGGTCCGGGGCGACCGCGACGTCGATCGCCGGTCGGTCGACTGCAGCAGCGCGACGTTCGAGCACCGCTCGACGAACGACGTTGATCAGTCGGTGGTCGTTGTGGACGTAGAGGAAGACCCGTACGGCGCCGACCGCCCGTGCGGCGAGGGTCAGCCCGTCGAGGACGAGGTGTGGGTCGCGGTCGAGCAGTGCGCGGTCTTTAAACGCCGCGGGCTCTCCCTCCGCGGCGTTGCCGATCGCGATCGCGGCGCCGGACCCGCCCGCGACCGCCCGTAGCTTGCGCGCAACCGGGAACGCGGCGCCACCCCGGCCGGTGAGGCCGGCCGCCTCGACGAGGTCGATCAGCCGCTCGCCGGTGATTTCCGGCAGGAGGCCCCGCCGATCGACGTGCGCCCCGAGGGTCGCTGCCCCCCGCGGGCCGGAGGGGTCGAGCACCCGCTGGGTGGACGCGGGCGGCGCGGATCGGGCCAGGTGATCGTGCTCGGCCGCGGTCACACGCTCTCCTCGGGGTCGACGGTGGATCCATCTCCCACTATGAGCGGCTCGTGTGGGGGTCGGCTGAAGGATCGATGAGAGTTCTCTTATTGCGGGGTGCCGGTGGCGATCGCGCGAAGGTCCGCGATGGAGTTCCGCAGTGCCAGTTGCAGGTCGCCGTCGTCGGTGCCGGCGGCCCAGCGTTCGACGGCCACCCGAAACACCGACATGCCCGCGTCGGCGCTCAGCGTTGCTTGCGGTTCGCTCACCCCCCTCCCTCGCAGGGCGAGCGCGACCGCAGCGGCGAGGTCCGCCAACTTGGCGGACTCGCGCTCTCGAAGCTCGGGATTCGCAGCGATCACGGCCTGCCGGCGCGCCACAAGGTCGCGTCGGCCTTCACCGACGATCGCGCCCGCCTGGTCGAGACCGCGGGCGACCGCGTCGAGCGGGCCGTCGCTGGGCGGTGCTGTGGTCACGGCCGTCACGACCCGCTCCTTGAGCAGGGCCGACCCGCCGAAAAGCACCTCCCGCTTGTCGGCGAAATGCCGGAAGAACGTGCGCTCGGTCAGTCCTGCCCGGGCGGCGATCTGAGCCGCCGTGGTCTGGTCGAAGCCGTTCTCCGCGTAGAGCGTGAGCGCGGCTTCGTGGAGGCGGCCGCGACTGTCCGGCTCCCAGCGACCCACGACACCCTCCGAGGTTGACAGCCATGACGTGTTGACAGTCACTGACATCACTTCCTAGAGTGATGTCTGTTACTGACATCAGGATAGACGGAGGCGCCAAAGATGAAAGCATTTGTTACCGGGGCATCGGGCTGGATCGGCTCGGCGGTGGTTCCCGAGCTGCTAGCCAGCGGCCACGAAGTCGTCGGCCTGGCGCGCTCCGAGGCCGCCGCCGGTCTCCTCGAGAACGCGGGCGCCCAGGTGGCGCGGGGAGACCTCGACGATCCGGACGGCCTGGCGAAATTGGCCGCCGACTCGGACGCGGTGATTCACCTTGCCTTCCAACATGAGGTCGCGTTCGGTGCCGGGAACTTCGCCGCGGCCGCCGCGGCCGATCGCCGAGCGGTCGAGGCGATGGCGGTGGCGCTGGCCGGCTCGGATCGGCCCTTCGTGCTCGCCTCGGGCATGATCGGCCTCGCCGTCGATCGACCCGCGACGGAAGACGATGGCCTGGTGCCCTCGGCTGAGGTTCGGGCCAACCCCGCCGGCCTTCGAGCCGCCACCGCATTGCTCGTGCTGTCACTGCGCGGGATCGGCGTACGGTCCAGCGTGCTCCGTTTGCCCCCAACCGTTCATGGCGAGGGTGACGTGGGATTCATCGGGATGCTGGCGAGAACGGCTCGTCAACGAGGGGTTGCCGGGTACGTCGGTGACGGCGCGAACCGCTGGCCGGCCGTCCACCGCAGTGACGCCGCCCGGCTCGCCCGGCTGGCGATCGAGGGTGCTCCGGCAGGGTCGGTGCTCCATGCGGTCGGTGAGGAAGGCGTTCCGATCCGCGCGGTCGCCGAGGCGATCGGGCGCCGGCTCGGCGTCCCGACGGCCTCGGTCCCGTCCGCGCAGGCGGCCGAGCACTTCGACTATCTCGGGCGCTTCATCGGGGTGGACTGCCCGGCCTCGGCCGACCGGACGCGCGGGCTCGTTCCCTGGCAGCCCAGCGGACCGACACTGCTCGAGGACATCGATCGCGGCTACTACGACGACGTCGCCTAATCGGTCCGTCTGGGCCGTTTCGGCGGTCCGTCCTCGGCGCGAGCGGCGCCGGTTCTATACCGTCCAGACGGTACAGCGCGACAGCTACGATGGGTCATGCCCTCAACCCGCGACCGAATCCTTGACGCCGCCGAGGGCATCGTGATCCGCGAGGGCGTCGCGCGCCTGACCCTCGCCGATGCCGCGGCCGCGGCCGGCTTGAGCAAGGGTGGCGTCCTCTATCACTTCGGCACCCGCGACGCCCTCGTCTCGGCGATGGTCGACCGGCTGGTCGCGGCCTTCGATGCCGACCTGGCCGAGGAGTGCGCTGCCGATCCCGATCCGCGCGCGGACGGTCGCTACACGCGTTCCTACGTCCGCGCGACCGTCCGGGCACCCAGGACCGTGGCGGAGATCCGGCGCGAGCGCGCGGGTGCGGCGATACTCGCGGCGATGGCCGCCGAGCCGGAGTTGCTCGCGCCATTGCGCACCGCGTTCGAACGCTGGCAGGCGAGGCTCGCCGAGGACGGGATCGACCCGGTCCGGGCGACCGTCGCCCGGCTTGCCGCGGACGGCCTGTGGCTGTCCGAGCTGTTCGGCTTCGCGCCGCTCGACGACTCGTTGCGCGGCCAGGTCGCGACCTTCCTCGAGTCGCTGACCGAGGTCGCGGACGTGCGGCGATGACCGCGCGAGCGAAGCGGCTCGTCGGCGTTCTTGCGGTCACTGCCTTCATCGAATGGCTGGGTGCGAGCGCGATCCTTCCGCTGCTTCCGGCGTACTTGAAGCAGCACGGCAGCTCACCGGCGGAGATCGGGCTGGTCATGTCGGCCTACTTCATCGCCGGCCTGCTCGTGCAGTATCCGGTCGGGCATCTCGGTGACCGGATCGGACAGCGCCCGGTGCTCGTGGCCGGGCTGTTGAGCTACGCGATCGGAAGCCTCGGTTTCCTCGCCCATCCGGAGGTCGCGGGGTACGTCGCCTTACGCGGCGCGCAAGGGGCCGGCGCGGGCGCCGTGCAGGTCGCGTCCTTCGCGATCATTGGTGCGGCGGTCCCGCTCGAACGGCGCGGACGGGCGTTCTCGATGCTCTTCGCCGGTCAGCTCGGCGGAATGGCGATCGGACCGCTCGCCGGTGCCATCGTCGGGGTGTCAGGCATGGGCGTGCTGTTCGCCGTCACCGCGCTCACCTCCACGATCGCCAGTGTCGCGGTGCTACGCGGAATCCCGCGACTGCCACCCGCGCCGGTGCGCGAGCGGGCGCGGCTGGTCGTCAATCGGATGTTTGCCGGTGTGCTCATGACCGGCGTGGTGGGCGGTCTCATTACCGGCGTGTACGAGACCTGTTGGACCTTGCTCCTGGACCTGCGGGGGGCACAGGCATGGCAGGTTGGCCTGTCCTGGACCCTGTTCGCGGCGCCGTTCGCCGCGTTCTCGCCGATTGCCGGCACGATGGCCGACCGCTTCGACCGGACCAAGCTGGCGTTCTTCGCGCTCGCCGGTTCGCTCGGCTTCGCCGCGGTGTACCCGTTCGTGCACTCGCTCCCATGGCTGATCGGGCTGGGCTCGATCGAGTCGATCGCGGTCGCGATCGCCTATCCGGCGGCGCAGTCGATCCTCGCGCAAAGCGTTCCCGAATCCGCCCAAGGCCGAGCTCAGGGGCTGTTCAACGCGACGCAGACCGCGGCGATCGCGATCGCCGCTGCCTCCGCAGGGGTGTTGTTCGGCGTGGCGCCGTGGGTTCCGTTCGTCGGTGCCGCGCTCGTGTCCGCCCTCATCACCGCAGCGCTCCCGTTCGTCTGGCGCGCGAGCTCCGCCGAGACGCCCGTCGCCGCCGAACCCGAGCGCCGGCTAGCACCGGTTGTCTAGCGGCCGGTGGCCGATCCGCCATCGGGGGATGCGCCGCTATCGTGCCGCTGTGAGGAGGCGCGAATCCGATGAACTCCACCCAGCACCGGCTTGACCCGCGGCGGGTCGAGCGCCTGCTCGCCGATGAGCGCAGCCGCTTCATCGCTACCCACCCGCGATCGGTCGCTTTTCATGACCGCGCACAGGACGCGTTGCTCTACGGCGTACCGATGAACTGGATGACGCGGTGGGCGAGTCCGGCGTCCGTGGTCGTCGCGCACGCGAGCGGCGCGACGATCGAGGACATCGACGGCAACACATACGTCGATCTCTGCCTCGGCGACACCGGTGCGATGGCGGGCCACGCCCCGGCGCCGGTGGTCGCGGCGGTCGCCGCGCAGATGGGCAAGGGTGCGACGTTCATGCTGCCGACCGAGGATGCGCTGTGGGTCGCCGACGAGCTGACCCAACGGTTCGGGATGGCGCACTGGCAGTTCTGCCTGACCGCGTCGGATGCGAATCGATTCGTGTTGCGGCTCGCCCGTCACATCACCGGGCGGCCGAACGTGGTCGTGCACAACTGGTGCTATCACGGGTCGGTTGACGAGACCTTCGCGCTCCTTGACGACTCGGGCAGGGTCATTGTGCGGCCGGGCAGTGTCGGTCCTTCCTACGACGTCACCGAGTCCACCCGGGTTGTCGAGATCAACGACCTC
>Ga0335083_10005916_pt1 | contig 15418 bp, 13 predicted proteins | sample Lox_Sample_42_FD_206716 | JGI IMG/M metagenome (GOLD analysis project Ga0335083, IMG submission 206716) | Soil microbial communities from Loxahatchee National Wildlife Refuge, Florida, United States - Lox_Sample_4.2 | ecosystem: Environmental > Terrestrial > Soil > Wetlands | place: USA... | reverse complement strand
ACCTCGACCGTCAGTTCCCCCCGGCGCACCGCCGCGACCACGCCGCGCGCGAGCACGCCCGCGCCGTCAACCAGGTCGACCTGCTCCCCGGTCCGGAGCCGACGGACGTCGGCCGCGTGCCGACCCTCGGCGCCGCCCAGCACGACAACATCGGCCGTGGCCGCCTCGGCGCATTCGAAGACCGGCGGCGTCATCGGCTACTTGAACGCGTCGCGAATCCGCGAGAACAGCTTGTGCCCGTGCTCGGTGGAGGTCGGTGCGGTCGCCGTGATCTGCGGGTCGTCCTCGCCGCGAGCCTTGGCCAGCTCGCGAAGCAGACGCTCCTGGTCGGCATCGAGCTTGGTCGGCGTCTCGACCTCGAAGTGCACGTAGAGATCACCGCGGCCGACGCCGCGGTTGAGGTGCGGAACGCCCCGGCCGCGCAGTGTGTGCACCGTGCCGCCCTGCGTGCCTGCCTTCACCACGAGGTTCTCCTCGCCGTCGAGGGTGGCGAGCAACACCTCGGTGCCGAGGGCGGCGGCGGTCATCGGGACGACGACTCGGCAATGCAAGTCGTCATGATCGCGGGTGAACTGCGGGTGTTGACGCTCGTGGATTTCGACGTACAGGTCGCCGTCAGGCCCGCCCCCGGGGCCAACCTCACCCTCGCCGGACAGGCGCAGGCGCATCCCGTCCTCGACACCCGCCGGGACCTTGACGGTGACCGTGCGGCGGGCACGCACCCGCCCGTCGCCGCCGCAGTCGGGACACGGGTGGGTGATCTTCGACCCCATCCCAGCGCAGTCGGGGCAGGGTCTCGATGTCACGATCTGACCCAGGAACGATCGCTGCATCGACTGCACCTCCCCACGCCCGCCGCACGTCTTGCACGTCTCCGGATGGCTGCCCGGCGCGGTGCCCGCTCCGGAACAGGTCGTGCACCGAAGTGCGGTATCGATGGTGATTTCTCGCGTCGTACCGAACGCCGTCTCCGGCAGGTCGAGATCGATGCGCACCAACGCATCCGCCCCCGGGCGGACCCGCGACCTCGGGCCGCGCTGACCCATCCCGCTCGCGCCGCCGAAGAAGGCGTCCATGATGTCGGCGAAGCCTCCGAAGGGACCGGCAGTACCCCCTCCCGCGCCACCGGGCGCCAGCGGGTCGCCGCCGAGGTCGACAATCTCCCGCTTCGCCGGGTCGGAGAGCACCTCGTAGGCGGCGGTGACCTCCTTGAACTGCTCTTGCGCCTGCGCGCTCGGGTTGACGTCGGGGTGCAGCTTGCGGGCGAGCCCGCGATAGGCCTTTTTGATCTCCTCGGCGCTGGCATTTTGCGGCACGCCAAGGATGGCGTAGTAGTCGCGGGTGGGCACGACGTCAGGCCTCAGCGAGGATCTGGCCGACATAGCGGGCAACCGCCTGAACCGCCCCGATCGCGGCGGGGTAATCCATCCGGGTCGGGCCGAGGACACCGAGCGACGCCAGCGCCTTGGAGGAGTCCGCGCCGTAGCCCGAGGTCACCACCGACGCCGTCCGCAGGCCCGCGTAGGTGTTCTCCTCGCCGATCGACACGTGCACGGTCTGCGCGTCGTTGGCTTCGCCGAGCAGGCGAAGGAGAACCACATGCTCCTCGAGCGCTTCGAGCACGGGACGGATGGTGCCGCGGAAGTCCAGCGCACCGCCGCGAGCGAGGTTGGCCGTCCCGGCGAGGACGACCCGTTCCTCGACGCGCTCGACGAGGGTCTCGAGAACCGTGCTGATCACCGCGACGACGTTGGGGCGCGCGGCGGGAGGCACGCTGTCCGGAAGATCGATCACGAGGTCGGCCGCGTCCGCCAGCAACCGACCGGCGATCCGCGCGTTGAATGCGGTGCGCAGGTCCGCGACCTCCTCGAGGGTGAACGACGCGGGCAGGTCGACGACCCGTTGCTCGACCCGGCCGGCGTCGGTGATCAGCACCACCATCAGTCGGGTCTCCGACAACGGCACGATCTCGAGATGGCGGACCGACGCCCGGGTCAGCGACGGGTATTGCACCACGGCGACCTGGCGGGTGAGCTGGGCGAGTAAGCGCACCGACCGGTTGACGACGTCTTCGAGATCCACCGCACCGAGCAGGAACTCCTCGATCGCGCGTCGCTCCGCGGCACTCAGTGGCTTGACCGTCGACAGCTTGTCCACGAACAGGCGATATCCCTTGTCGGTGGGCACCCGCCCCGCGCTGGTGTGCGGCTGGGTGATGTAGCCCTCCTCCTCCAGCGCCCCCATATCGTTGCGGATCGTCGCCGGGGAGACGCCAAGGTGATGCCGCTCGACCAGCACCTTGGAGCCCACCGGCTCGTTGGTCGAGACATAGTCCTCAACGATGGCGCGCAGCACGTCGAGCTTGCGATCGTCGAGCACGCATCCCTCCTCGACTGGCACTCCCATCGACCGAGTGCCAGTGTACGGCGCAAACCCGCCGGCCGCCCGGTCTTCCGAGCCCGTAACGCGGCGTGATCAGCACGACACGGCGTCGTAACGCAGGTCGGGAAACCTGTGCGTAGGTCACCACGGCGAGGGCGACATGGGCATCCAATTGCGAGTGAGCATCCCCGATCAGCCCGGCGCGCTGGCTCGAGTCGCGCAGGCGATCGCGCGCGCGGGCGCGGACGTGATCTCGGTGTCCGTTCTCGAGTCCGAGGCGGGTCGGGTGATCGATGACTTCCGGTTGCGCTGGCCGGATGGAAAGAACTCCAAGCCACTGACGGACGCGGTCAGGTCCGTGATGGGCGTGGAGCTCGTCGGGTGCCGCCGGACCCGTTGGCTCCTCGACGGACGCCCCGACCTGGACCTGTTGACCTACCTCATCGCCGTTCCCGAGCGCGGCCTGGAGACGCTCGTCGACATGGCACCCGCCGCGCTCGACGCGGACTGGGCCGAGCTACGCCCGCCGGCCCGCCGATTGCCGGCGCTGTACCTGACCTCCGCCACGCCGCATGACGAACTTGCGCCCGAGTCGATGCCGATACGTGCGGCCGCGTGGGAGGACCCGTCCGGCGCCTGGGCGTACTTCCCGCTCGCGGCGTTGCACTCGGTTCTGGTGATCGGCCGGGACGGCGGGCCGACCTTCCTGCGCTCGGAGATCTCGCACGCCGAGCGGGTGCTCGACCTGGCGATGAAGACCCTCGAGCGGGTGCTCCGCGCGTCCGGGGCGCCGAACGCCGCCAGCGAGCTGACCGCGTACCTGGGTCACGCCGAGCCGGCGTAACCCCGCCGACCCGAGACCCGGGTCAGCACAGGTAGTGGTTGGGGCGCGACTGCCACGGGGCGAGTTCGAGCCCGCCCGGCTGCTCCCCGCGCCCGAGCAACCAGGCCAACGTCCGGCGCCGCCCGTCCACCGTCAGCCGCTCGGCGAGCCCGCGCAGGCCGATCGCGAGCTCTCGCTCGACGTAGTCGACCGGCCACTGTGCCACCGAGTACCCGAGGTCGAGGTCGGTGTGGTGAACGGTCACCTCCCGCCACCGGTGAAAAGGCATCGCTTCACAAGGCCAGGTCTGTCCGGCCGCGTTGAGTCCATGACCACGCCAGGCAAGCGGCGTCATCCGCTCCCAGGTGCGTTCGAGCCGGGCGATGCTGCCGGCGACGTCGGCGACGAGCTCGGCCGCCGGCCGGGGCGCGCCCGCCTCGATGTCGGCGGCGCGCCGCTCGATGCCCCCGTCGTACTGCGTAACGCACTCGCCGTTCATGGCCGCGGTCATCATCCGGGTGTAGGAGTCGCCGTTGCGCGCGATGTGGGTGAGCACGTGACCGACGCTCCAGCCCGGGAGCGCGGACGCCGAGCGCGCCTGGTCGTCGGTGAGGGTGCTCAGGTCGGCGAGCAGGAGAGCGTGCGCGGCGCGCGATCCCGCGAGTGCGGACTCCCGCTGCTGCCCGTCGTCGGCCATCGGCTCCCTCGCGACACTGTCATGACGGCTCGGTCAGCCGACGAGGCTACGGATCACCGCATCGCCGAGCAACCTGCCCCGCAATGTCAGCACCGCCCGGCCATCGGCGTACGCCGTCGGGTCGAGCAGTCCGTCGCCAACCGCGCGCTCGAGCGGCTCCCGACAGCGTGACGCGAGCGCCCCCACCGCCATTCCGGATCGCAGCCGCAGCCGCAACATGACGTCCTCGAGCGCGCGATCCGCGTCGCTCAGCACCTCGCGGGCGGCCGCGGGCGACACCCCGTCCGCGAGCCGGGCCGCGTAGTCGCGCGGATGCTTGACGTTCCACCAACGAACGCCACCCACGTGGCTGTGCGCACCCGGCCCCGCGCCCCACCAATCGCCGCTGGTCCAGTACAGGAGGTTGTGCCGCACCTGGTCGCGCTCCGCACGCGCCCAGTTCGACACCTCGTACCACCCCAGCCCGGCCGCGGCGAACATCTCATCCGCGATCGCGTAGCGATCGGCGAGAACGTCGTCGTCGGGCATCGGGAGCTCGCCGCGCGCCACCCGACCTGCCAGTCGGGTGCCCGGTTCCACGATCAGCGAGTACGCCGAGACGTGGTCGACCCCGGCGTCGAGCGCGGCTCGGACCGAGGTGCGCCAATCCTCGTCACTCTCACCGGGAGTGCCGTAGATCAGATCCAGGCTCACCCGATCGAACCCGGCCGCGCGAGCCTGATCGACGGCCTGCCGGGCGCGACCTGGCGTGTGCGTGCGATCGAGGGTTGCCAGCACATGCGGCACGGCCGACTGCATTCCGAAGCTGATCCGGTTCACTCCGCCGGCACGCAAGGCGGACAGTGTCGCCGGGCTGACCGACTCCGGGTTGGCTTCGGTGCTCACCTCCGCGTCGGCAGCAAGCCCGAAGGTCTCCGCGATCGATCGCAGCACCCGGACGAGGTCCTCCGGCGGCAGGAGCGTCGGTGTGCCGCCGCCGAAGAAGACGGTCCGCGCCGGGAGGTCGACGTCACCGAGGACCCGCCGGGCAAGCGCGAGCTCGCCGATCACCGTCTCGGCGTACTGCGCAGCCGACGCCCCACTACCGAGCTCGGTAGCGGTGTAGGTGTTGAAGTCGCAGTAACCGCAACGCGTCGCGCAGAACGGCACGTGCACGTAGACCCCGAACGGGGCCGACCCGAGCGCTGCCATCGCCGAGGACGGCAGCTCGCCCGAATCCGGTGCGGGCGATCCTTCGGGCAGGGTCGAGGGCAGCGCGCTCAGCCCTCCGCAAGGTCCCCGACAGCCGCGAGGATGTCGGCGGCGACCTCGTCCTCGCTGCGGTTGGCGTCGACCACCCGCAGCAGACCACGGTCGCGGTAGTAGTCGACCAACGGATGGGTCGCTTCGTCGAAAACGTGAAGCCGGTTGCGGACCACCTCGGCCGTGTCATCGCTGCGGCCTTCGATCGTCGCGCGCGCCAGGATCCGGCGTACCAGCTCCTCGCGGCTCACGTCGAGGTAGATCACGGCATCCGGTGTCGCGCCGGCCTCCTCCACCTGCCCACGGGCCACCTTCGCCTGGCCCACCGACCGCGGAAATCCGTCGAGCACGTACCCCTTGCCCTCCTCCACGGCCTTGATCACCACCGGCACGACGAGCTCGATGACCACCTCGTCGGGCACCAGGTCGCCACGGTCGAGGTACGCCGCCGCCGCGCGCCCGATCGGCGTACGCGCCTGCACTTCGGCGCGGAGAAGGTCGCCCGCGGCGATGTGCGCCAGCCCGAACCGCTGCGCGAGTCGGTCCCCCTGCGTCCCTTTGCCGGACCCGGGAGGGCCGATGAGCAGCAGCTTCACCCCCTCAGGGTGTCATGCCCTCGCCGCCCGACCGCACGGCCGGTCCGGCCGTCCGTCACCCGCGAAGGTCCGACCAACTCCCGGATCAGGACTTGGTCGGCTCGCTGGTCGACAGTGCGGCGATGAACGCCTCCTGCGGTACCTGTACTCGCCCGACCATCTTCATCCGGCGCTTGCCTTCCTTCTGCTTCTCCAGCAGCTTGCGCTTACGGGTGATGTCCCCGCCGTAGCACTTCGCGAGCACGTCCTTGCGCATCGCGCGAATGTTCTCCCGGGCGATGACCCGCGAACCGATTGCGGCCTGGATCGGCACCTCGAACTGCTGCCGCGGGATCAGCTCCCGCAACTTCGACGCCATCTGGGTGCCGTAGGCGTAGGCCTTGTCGCGATGCACGATCGCGCTGAACGCGTCGACCGGCTCCCCTTGCAGGAGGATGTCGACCTTCACCAGGTCGGCCTCCTGCTCGCCGGCAGGTTCGTAGTCCAGCGAGGCGTATCCGCGAGTGCGGGACTTTAGCTGGTCGAAGAAGTCGAAGATGATCTCCGCGAGCGGGAGCGTGTACTTCAGCTCGACCCGGTCTTCGGAGAGGTACTCCATCCCTTTCAGCGTCCCGCGCCGGGTTTGGCACAGGTCCATAACGGCGCCGACGTAGTCACTCGGGAGGAGCAACATCGCGTCAACGATCGGCTCGAAGACCCGGGCGATCTTGCCGAGCGGCCAGTCGGCCGGATTGGTCACGATGACCTCGTCGCCGTCGTCGAGCTCGACTCGATACACGACGTTCGGGGCGGTCGAGATGAGCGCCAGGTCGAACTCGCGCTCGAGCCGCTCGCGGACGATCTCCAGGTGCAACAGACCGAGGAAACCGCAGCGGAAGCCGAACCCGAGCGCGGTCGAGGACTCCGGTTCGTAGAGCAACGCGGCATCGTTGAGCTGGAGTTTGTCCAGCGCATCCCGCAGCAGCGGGTAGTCGCTGCCGTCGATGGGATAAAGGCCGGAGTAGACCATCGGTTTCGGGTGCCGGTAGCCGCCGAGCGACTCGGTCGCGGGACGGTGAGCCGAGGTGATCGTGTCGCCGACCCGGGCCTCGCGAACATTCTTCACCCCGGGGATCACGTAGCCGACCTCGCCGACCCCCAGGCTCTCGGTCGGCGTCGGGTCCGGCGCCGCGACACCCACCTCGAGGGTCTCGTGCGACGCGCCGGTCGACATCATCAGGCAGCGATCTCTGGTCGTCAGCCTGCCGTCGACGACCCGCACATAGGTGATCACGCCGCGGTAGATGTCGTACACCGAGTCGAAAATCAGCGCCCGGGCCGGAGCGTCCGGATCGCCTTCGGGCCGGGGAACCTGACGGACCACCTCGTCGAGGAGATCCCGCACCCCTTCGCCGGTCTTCGCGCTCACTCGCAGTACCTCGTCCGGCTCGCAACCGATGATGTGCGCGATCTCTTCGGCGTACTTCTCCGGTTGCGCGGCCGGAAGGTCGATCTTGTTGAGCACCGGGATGATCGTCAGGTCGTTGTCGATCGCGAGATAGAGATTGGCGAGGGTCTGTGCCTCGATCCCCTGCGCCGCGTCGACGAGCAGGATCGCGCCCTCACAGGCCGCGAGGCTCCGGCTCACCTCGTAGGAGAAGTCGACGTGCCCCGGCGTGTCGATCAGATGCAGCACGTAGCTCTCACCGTCGACGGTCCAGGGCAGCCGAACGTTCTGGGCCTTGATCGTGATGCCGCGTTCCCGCTCGATGTCCATCTTGTCGAGGTACTGCGCCCGCATGTGACGGGTCTCGACGATGCCGGTGAACTCCAGCATCCGATCCGCGAGCGTCGACTTGCCGTGATCGATGTGAGCGATGATGCAGAAGTTACGAATTCGGCCCGGGTCAGTGCGCGTGGTCGCGCGAGCGGGCTCGGAAGGCACATTCCATCGTGTCACGTCCCGATCCCCGAGCGGCGCACGCCGCGGGATTCGTCTTGGGCGCTCGCTCGCTGCTACCCTTTTTGGCGACGTTCGACCAGTCCATCCAATCCTGTCCAACCCCATGACGAGGTAGCTTCCGCGTGGCCAACATCAAGTCGCAGATCAAGCGCAACCGCCAGAACGAGGCGGCTCGCGTTCGCAACAAGGCCGTCAAGTCGGAGCTCAAGACAGCCGTCCGTCACTTCCGTGAGACCGCCGACGCCGGTGACGCCACCGCGGCGAACGCCGCGATGCGCGACGCATCGAAGCTGCTCGACAAGGCGGTGTCCAAGGGCGTCATCCACAAAAACCAGGCCGCGAACCGCAAGTCGGCGATGGCCCTGCGCGCCTCCGCGCTCTAGTCCCTCTCGCCAACTGTCAGTTAACGGCCGTTTTCGCGGCGAAAACGGCCGTTAACTGACAGTTGGGCGGTAGGCGGCGGTGTTGGCGGCCGCGGCAACCGCGAGCACGGCCCGCTCCACGGCGTACGCCGGATCGTCCGCGGCACCTTTGAGATCGGCATCTGCCCGCGCGACCGCCCGTACCGCGGTGGCGACCGCGGCCGGACGCCACCGGCGAAGCCAGCCCTGAGCACGCCGGACCTTCCATGGCGGCAGCTTCAGCCCGGCCGCAACCGACTCCGCCGAGCCCGCCCCTGCCCCGGCCACCTGCACGAGCAGCCGAAGGTTGGCCGCAAGCGAGCTGCTGACCAGAATCGGATCGAGCCCCGTCGCAAAGGCCCAGCGGATCGTTTCCATCGCGGCGGCGACATCGCCTTCCATCGCGCGGTCGGCGACCGCGAACCCGGTCGATTCGGCGCGCCCGCGGTAGTACGTCGCGACCTGCTCCGTCGAGATCCGCCCACCCACGTCCGCGACCAACTGCCGGCAGGCGGTCGCGAGCTCACGCAGATCAGGACCGACCGCCGCGACCAGATCCGCGGCCGCATCCCGGTCCAGGCTGCCGCCGGCTGCCCGAACCTCGTCCATGGCGAACTGCTCGCGATCGCGGACGGTCTTGATCGGCGCCACCTGGACAACGGCCGGCTTCGTCGCCCGCACGGCCTCGAGCCCCGCCTTGCCTTTGACGCCGCCGGCGTGGGTGACGACGACCGCCACCCCCGGCTCGGACGCCGCGGCAACATCGACCACCGCGGCGACCAGTTCTTTGTCGGCGTCCTGAAGTCCTCGGATCACGATCAGGCGTTCTTCCGCGAACAGCGAAGGGGCGACGACCTCGTGCAGTACGTCGACGGTGCACTCGCCGGCCGCGAGGTCATGCCGGACCGGTGTCGTCTCCCCCGCCGACAACTGAGCCTCGTGCGCCGCGAGCGCGGCGGAGACCGCGCGCTCGACGAGCAGGTCCTCATCGCCGATCACGAGGGTCAACGCGGGCACGACCCCAGACTCTCACGCCCGCACGACGACGCCACCGGAGGAGGAGAAGCGCGGCGGCGAGGAGTGCCGCGGCGACGGGCAGGAGCGCGATCACAAGACCACGCGACCACTCCACACCCGCGGCCGGCAGCCCGGCGCCGCCCCGGGCGACGACGGCAATCATCGTCGCCGGCATTGCGGCGGCCCACGCCATCACTGTGCCGAGGGGAACGCTGAGCGTCGCGAGCACGGCCGCACCCACGCCGAGGATCGTCGCCGGAGCCACGGCCGGTCCGGCGAGCAGGTTGGCGGGCACGGCGTACGGGGTCAGCTGGCCGAAGGCGACCACCAGCGCCGGAGTGCAGGCGAGTTGGGCCGCCGCCGGGACGGCGATCGCGGCTGCGAGCGGGCGGGGCATCCACCGCCGGAGCGAGCCCGTCCAGCGAGGCGCGATCATGATCAGGCCCGCGGTCGCGCAGACGGACAGGATGAAGCCGATCGAGCGGGCGAGGAACGGGTTGACCACGACCAGGACCAGCACCGAGACCGCGAGTGCGGGCAGCGCAGCCGAGCGGCGGCCCGCTGCCATCGCGATCAGCGCCAGCCCACCCATTACTGCCGCCCGTAACACGCTCGGGGACGGCCGGGCCAGGACGACGAAACCGAGCAGAGCGGCCGCGGACACGGCGATCCGCGACCGCCGGCGCAGCCCGATCGATCGGGCGACGGCCAGCGCGACCGCCAGGATCACGTTCACGTTCTCCCCCGACACGGCCTGAAGGTGGGTCAGACCGGTCAGTCGCATGTCGTCCCTCAGCCCGGCGGGTTCGGCGACGGCATCACCATCGACCAAGCCCGGAACGAGCCCTCGTTCGTCGGCAGGAAGTCCGGCGCACGCCTGTTCCAGCTTCTGTCGGACCCGCCCGGCCAAGCGCTGCCACCACGGAGGCCGGCCGAGCAGTGTCGGAGGCCGGTCGACGTCGATGACCCCGGTGACCGAGTCGCCGCGGCGCGGGCGGGAGATCCGACCGGACAGCTCCACCTGCTGACCCGGCAGCAGACCGGTCCATCCGCGGCCGAAGGAGATCACCAGAACCGGTGCCGATACCGGTATCCATCCGCGCTGGTACACCGCCGTCACGGTCGCATCCGTCAGCGTCATGACGGCACCGGCTGAGGTGAGGGCGGGAGTCGGATCCCGCACCAGGCGCGCGTGCACTTCCACCTCGGCGTTCGCACCTGCCAGCGCCCACACCGGACCGTCGTGCAGCCGGTGCAGGTGCCACGCGCCCGACAGGGCGCCGGCGGCGACGCCGACAAGCGCCGCGGCCACGAGCTGACGCCAACGCCGACGCCAACGCCCGAACAACGGCACGCTGGCTGCCGCCCCGAGCCCGACAACCACACCGGTCCGCGGCGACATCATCGTGGCCGCGGCCGCCGCCAGCCACCCACCCGCCGCAGCGGCGACCAGCACGGCGCGACGCATGGGCGCTCACGGCGTGACGAGCGGCGAGAGTTCGGCGTAGCGGGCCGGCCCGATCCCGGAGACCTGCTGGAGCTGCTCAACGCTGGTGAACCCGCCGTGCGCGGTTCGCCAGTCGATGATCTTCTGCGCCGTGACCGGGCCGACTCCGGGCAACGTCTCGAGCTCGTCGAGACTGGCCGAGTTCAGTGGGACCGGCGACGGCGAAGCGCTCGGAGCGGATCCGTCCGCGCCGCCCGCCGGGACGCTGCCGACGCCGACGAGCAACAACTGCCCGTCGCTGACCCGAGCGGCGAGGTCCACCCGTACAAGCTCCCGGCGATGCACAGGGCCGCCCGCCGCGTCGATGGCGTCGGCAACCCGAGCGCCTTGCGGCAAGGTCACGAGGCCTGGTTTGCGCACCCGGCCACCGACATCGACCACGATCGACGTCGGGTCGGTGACGGCGGACGACAGAGCCGAAGCGTACGGGTCCGGCGACGATCCGCTCGACGCCTCCCACGATGGGCTGGGTGGCGCTTCCGAGGAGTACGCCGTGACCACCCCACCTCCCGAACGCCCGTGCACGACGATCAGCACGATGGCGACCGCGACGGCGATCGCCACCAGGATGCCGAGCGGCCGTGCGAGGCCCCAGCGGTCGAGCGCGGGGTGCACGGTGACCGGCACCCGGTCACGTAACCAGTCGACCGCGCGACGATCCGATCCCGGGCCGGACGGAGGCCTCGTCGCCGGCGCCGCCGGCACCCAACCGGCAGACGCGTCATCCTCGCTGCGACCGAGCCCGAGAGCGTCGAGCCGGTCGTGCAGACGTCGATCGTCGTCCGGCCGATCACGTCCGTTCCGAGGCATTGCGCAACGCTAGGAACCGTCCGCGGTCGGGCAGGACACCGAAGCGACACTGTGGACGATCGACCACCTCCCACAGGCGTGTGGACGATTGGCACGTCGTCACCGAGGCGCCGACGCGGCTTGTCACCCGCCTCCGCAGCCAACACACTGGCCGAAGTCCTGAGGAGGAGGAGCGATGGAACAACAACGGGTGACAAGCAGGCGCAACGTGCTGCGCGGTGGGGCCCTTGCCGGCGGCATGGTCCTCGGTTCGGGCCTCGCGACCGCGCGTGCGGCCGCGAAGGAGACGAGTCCGAAAGCCGCGGCCGCAGACGCGGTCACTCCGGCGGCGAGTGCGACGTTCGTCGACTACTTCCTCAAGATCGACGGCATCAAGGGCGAGAGCCAGGACTCGACCCACCAGGACTGGATCGACGTCGCGAGTTACGGCTTCCGGGCGACCGACGCCACGAAACCGACGAGCGCCAAGAAAGGCAAGGTCTCGTTCAAGGGGATGACCTTCACGAAGACCGTCGACAAGTCCTCACCCGCGCTGATGACCCACTGCGCCACCGGCAAGCACATCCCGCAGGCCACCCTGACGATGCGGGCGAGCAACGCCAAGCAGGACTTCCTCACGATCACGCTGTCCGAGGTCGTGATCTCCGCCTATGACCACTCGGCCGCGGACAATGAAACGCCGAGCGAGCAGATCAGCCTCAACTTCGGCAAGATCGAGATGAAGTACAGCACGCAGAATGCGAACTAGACCGGCACGACGTTGACCAGCTTGGGCGCCCGCACGATGACGGTGCGCACGCCACGACCGTCGAGCGTGCGGCGCACCGCCTCCGACTCCAGCGCGAGCTCGCGAAGGTCGACGTCGGTGATGTCGGCCGCCACCGTCAGGCGGTCCCGCACCTTTCCCGCGACCTGAACGACGCACACGACGCTGGACTCGACGAGCAACGACTCGTCGTAATCGGGCCACCCGGCCGCAACCACCGATGGCTCGTGGCCGAGCAGCGACCAGGCTTCCTCAGCCGTGAACGGCGCGTAGATCGACAACATCCGCGCAAGTGCGTCCGCGCCCTCGCGCACCGCCGCCGCACCTGCTGCCGAGGTCAAAGCGTCCGCATCGACGGCCTTGCGCAGCAACGAGGTCAGTTCCATGAGCCGCGCGATCGAGACGTTGAACCGCTTCGCTTCCGCCTGCACGGTGGCATCGGCGACCAGCTTGTGCACGGCCGCTCGGATCTGCGGATCGCCCGAGGTCGGGTCGGAACCCAGGCCCGCAACGCCGACGTCGGTCGACACCCGCCATACCCGGCTCAGCCACTTCACCGCTCCGGTCGGCGACACGTCGGCCCAGTCGATGTCGTCCTCGGGTGGCCCGGCGAACAGCATCGTCACCCGGACCGCGTCCGGACCGTACTTCGCGAGCTCCTCCTGCAGGTTGACCAGGTTTCCCTTGGTCTTCGACATCGAGGAGCCGTCCATGATGACCTGCCCCTGATTGGTCAGGCGCCGGAACGGTTCGGTGAAGGACAGGAGCCTCATGTCATGGAGTGCCTTGGTGAAAAACCGCGAGTACAGCAGATGCAGGATCGCGTGCTCGACCCCGCCGATGTACTCGTCGACCGGGAGCCAATCCTCGGTACGGCGAGGGTCGAATGCCGCGTCCGCGTTCCCCGACGACGGATAGCGCAGGTAGTACCAGGAGGAGTCGACGAAGGTGTCCATGGTGTCGGTGTCCCGCGTCGCGTCGCCCCCGCAGCGGGGACAGGCGACGGCCACCCAGTCGGCCGCGGACGACAGCGGAGACTGGCCACCTGCCGGCCGTAGCTGGTAGCCGGTCACCGGAAGCTCAACCGGCAGCTCATCGTCGGGGACGGCAACCTCACCGCACGCCGGGCAGTGCACGATCGGTATCGGGCAGCCCCAGTAGCGCTGCCGGGACAGCAGCCAGTCCCGGAGCCGGAAGGTCACCGCCGCCTCGCCCTGGCCCGCGGCCGCAAGCGAGCGAGTGATGGCCTCGATCGCGTCGTCCTTGCTCAGACCATCGAAGATTCCGCTGTTGACGAGAGCGCCGTCTCCTCCCGTGGCGATACCGGTGGCGACGGGGTCGTCCTGGCCGGTGTCGACCACAACGCGCACCGGCAGGTCGAACGCGCGCGCGAAGTCCAGGTCCCGTTGGTCATGCGCCGGCACAGCCATGATCGCGCCCGTGCCGTAGTCCGCGAGGACGTACTCCGCCGCCCAGACCGGAATCTTGTCGCCGTTGACAGGATTGATCGCGACCCGGCCCAACGGCACCCCGGTCTTGTCCCTGCCCTCGGCCAGCCGCTCGATCTCGGTGACCCGACGTACCTGATCGCGGTACGCCGTAAAAGCCTCGCGCTGGTCCTGCGCGCACAGTTCATCGGCAAGCTCGGAGTCGGCCGCCACGACGAAGAAGGTCGCGCCGAACAGCGTGTCCGGCCGGGTGGTGAACACGCGGACGGGCTCATCGCGGCCGACGATCACGAAGTCGACGTAGGCGCCGGTCGAGCGACCGATCCAGTTGCGCTGCATGGTGAGCACCGGCGTCGGCCACGCACCTTCGAGTCCGGCCATGTCCGCGAGCAACCGCTCGGCGTACTCGGTGATCTTGAAGAACCACTGCGTCAGGTTCTTCTTCGTGACCTCGGTGCCGCAACGTTCGCACCGTCCCTGGATCACCTGCTCGTTGGCGAGCACGGTCAGGTCCTTCGGACACCAATTGACCGGGGCGGACTTTCGATATGCCAGGCCACGCTCGTAGAACCTGAGGAACAGCCACTGCGTCCAGCGGTAGTACTCGGGGTCCGACGTGTGCAGCCGCGTGCGCCAATCGAAGGAGATGCCCAGGCGACGGAAGGACTCAGCTTGTACGCCGATGTTGGTGTAGGTCCACTCCCGCGGATCCAGGTTGCGGGCGAGCGCCGCATTCTCGGCCGGCAATCCGAACGAGTCCCACCCCATGGGGTGCAGGACGTCGAAACCGCGGGCGCGGGCGAAGCGCGCCACCGCGTCGCCGATGCTGAATGCTTCGGCGTGACCCATATGCAGGTCACCGCTGGGATAGGGGAACATGTCGACGACGTACTTTCGCGGCCGAGAGCCGTCGTCGAGCGGTTCGAAGACCCGCAGCTCGTCCCACACGGGCAGCCACTTGTCGACGACCGCCAGCGGGTCGTATCCGACCGGCTCGCCCTGCTCGCTCATCACCATCTCGCTCTCAACCACGGCTGATCGTCTGTGTCCGGACAGCAAAAGGGCCCTCGCAGAGGAGGGCCGCCGCGCTGAGGAATGTCCTTCTCAGCGCGGCTCGGGAAGGAGCTGGCCGCCGGGCGATCGCACTCGTCGATGCTAACAGCGAACCGTGCGCTTAGCGCACGACGGCGAACCGCCCGATCTTGCCGTCGACCGGCCCGCCGGTCTTTGCGCCCTGCACCCGGTTGCGACCGAGCCGCTTCGCCTCGTAAAGCATCGCGTCCGCGGAACCCATCAACTCGGCGCCGTCCTCGGCTGCGAACCGCAGAGCCGCAACGCCGATCGACACCGTGACGCTCAGATCCCCGTCGACCCGAGGCGCGTACTTCTTCTCGATCGCCGCGCGGAGACGCTCGGCGACCGCCGCCCCGCCCGCAACATCGGTCTCGCGTGCGAGCACCGCGAACTCCTCACCACCGAACCGGTACGCCGTGTCCCCCGCGCGCATCTCGGTGCGTAGCAGGGCGGCGACCTCCCGCAGCACGCCGTCGCCGACCGCGTGCCCGAAGGTGTCGTTGACCTGCTTGAAGTGATCGATGTCGATCATCAGGAAGGTCAGCGGCCGTTGGTAGCGGCCCGATCGCTCGACCTCGAGCGCCAGGTCCTGATCGAGCTGCCGACGGTTCCCCAGACCGGTGAGCGGATCCGATCGGGCGAGGGATTCCGCGAGCTCATAGAGCAGAGCGCCGTCGATCGCGGTCGCGGCGTGATCGGCGGTGACCTCCAGG
>Ga0335083_10005915_pt1 | contig 15419 bp, 14 predicted proteins | sample Lox_Sample_42_FD_206716 | JGI IMG/M metagenome (GOLD analysis project Ga0335083, IMG submission 206716) | Soil microbial communities from Loxahatchee National Wildlife Refuge, Florida, United States - Lox_Sample_4.2 | ecosystem: Environmental > Terrestrial > Soil > Wetlands | place: USA... | reverse complement strand
GGCTAACAGGCTGCCAAGCAGCTCGTCGGGTACCTCGTGCTTGCGTGGACTCATGGTGTCTCCGGGTCAGATGGCAGTGTCCTGCCTGTAGCCCGTTTACACAAAACCTAGGACACGCCCCTGGTGCCGATTGCATCCGGAGCAGATTGGGCCGGTTCCAGAGTTCTCGAAGCCACAGCGCGGGCAGGCTGAACTCACGCTCGCGCCCATCCACTTGGGCAGCGCGGCATCATGAATTCCGCCTCGTTACCTGTGTGAAGTACGCCATCGTCCCAAATGAAATACTCGAAGCCGCTATATGCGCCCCAAGAATTTTTTGAATTAAAGGAGCCGCAGACGATTGGATGCGGTTTGCCGTACGTAGCATCGCGTTCATTACTGCTGACAATAGGACCCCATTGAACGGAATCAGGGTCTTTTAAATTCATCTGGACGGCATGTTTAGCCTGACTTTCATATTGCGAGCAGCCCACCACCATGAGCATGGCAATAGCAACAAGCAGATATTTCAAAGCTTTCCCCTTCGAAGCCAACTTACGAATAGTCGCAAATAATAGCGATGAGGTTGCAAGCAATACAGATCCGGTTGACTGGTCGGCGCCGGGCGCCGGCAGCTTCGCCAGGCTGACCGGCGTGAGGCCGAATTCGCCAGCCAGCTCCCGAAACTGTGCAACTTGAGCGGCGCTTGGCGTGCCGCTCTCAGCAAACTACGCAATGCCCGCTTCAGGCAGGTCGACGTTTTGTCAGGCCGTCGCACGCCTGAGCGCCCCGCCAGCGGAAGCGCGTTCGCTCCCTACGCTTTCGCTCGTTCGCCCGCGTCCACCGCTGGCGCTGGCTCCGGTTTCGCCAGCGAGTCGCCATCGTCGATGGGCGGCAGGTTCTCGCGGGCACGCACTTCATTCGCCCTCATCCAGGCCGGATTCTGCGTGCCGCCGAGCGCCGCTTTGTAGTAGTTCGCGCGTGCCGTGGCGTCGCCACGCATCAAACGCAAGCATGCTCCACGGGTTTGCAGGGACGGACTGGATGGTGCGCATTTCGATGCCCTGGGGGCGGGGCACGACAGTCCACTGCCGACAGGTGCGGGCGTTCCCCCGGCTCGAAAGCCCGTAGCAGGGCGAACCGTTGGCGCTTTCCCTGCGAAAGGGATTCGCTTCGGCTGACTAATCGGCGCGGCCGGGTAGAATGGACGGCGGGCAGGACACTCCGGCGCATGCGCCGCTTCCGGCCATAAACCCTGCATGGCGACCGACTCGTGCGGCGCCGACATAAATTAGGTTAATCAAGATGTTGAGCGACATCCTCAGTCGCATCACCACACCGATGTTCCGTACGCGCGCCTGCTTCGTGGCGGCCTCCCTCATGCTGGCTGTTGCCAGTGCGGCAATGGCGACGGACGCCGCGCTTTCCGCCACGCAGCTGGTGGAACGCCAGCAGGCGGGCCAGGCGCCGCTGCTGCTCGACGTGCGTCGCGCGGATGAGTATCGCGACGGGCATATCGCCGGCGCGCTGAATATCCCCGTCGAACAACTCGGTAATCGTGCCGGCGCCCTGGCCGTGCCCCGCGATCGCGAGATCGTGGTGTACTGCGTCTCCGGTCGGCGCGCCACGCGTGCCCAGGAGACGCTGCAGTCGCTGGGCTACAGCCACGTGCGACTGCTCGAAGGCAGCCTCAACGGCTGGCATCAACAGCAACTGCCGCTGGTGCGCGAAGGCGCCGCCGGTTCCGGTCAACCCCACTGACAGGTTTCCATGGTCAACAAGTCAATTTCCCTGATTGGCGTTCCCACCGACATCGGCGCGGGCCACCGCGGCGCCTCGATGGGTCCGGAAGCACTGCGCGTGGCCAATCTTGGCGCCAGGCTCGCCAAGCGCGGGCTGGACGTGGTCGATCGCGGCAACCTGCAGGGGCCGCTCAATCCGTGGCAGCCGCCGCACAACGGTTACCGCCACCTGCCCGAAGTGCTGGCCTGGAACCAGGCCGTGCATGAAGCCGTCCATGCGGAACTGGCAGCTGGCCGGTTGCCGATCATGCTGGGCGGCGATCACTGCCTGGCCATCGGCTCGATCAGCGCGGTGGCCCGCCATTGCCGCGAGCAGGGCAAGCAGTTGCGCGTGCTGTGGCTGGACGCGCACGCCGACTTCAACACCGCCGATGTCACGCCGTCGGGCAACATCCACGGCATGCCGGTGGCGTGCCTGTGCGGCAAAGGTCCCAGAGAGCTGCTGGAAGTGGGTGGCCACGTGCCCGCCACCACGCCCGACGTCTATCGCCAGATCGGCATCCGCTCGGTGGACGAGGATGAAAAGCGCCTCGTGCGCGAATCGAAGGTCAGCATCTTCGACATGCGCCACATCGACGAAGTCGGCATGAAGCGCACGATGGAAGAGGCTTTGGCCGGCGTCGACGAGAACACGCACCTGCACATCAGCTTCGACGTGGATTTCCTCGATCCGGCCATCGCGCCGGGCGTGGGCACCACGGTTCGCGGCGGCCCGAATTACCGCGAGGCGCAGCTGTGCATGGAGATGATTGCCGACACCGGCCGCGTCGGCTCGCTCGACATCGTCGAACTCAATCCCGCCTTCGACAAGAAGAACCAGACTGCGCGTCTCGCCGTGGACCTGGTCGAATCGCTGTTCGGCAAGTCCACGCTGATCCGCTGAACACCCCCCGTAACGACACCAAGAACGAGAGCTCATGAAGACCCGCGTACTGACCGGCATCACCACCACTGGCACCCCGCATTTGGGTAACTACGTCGGCGCGATCCGCCCGGCGGTGGCGGCCAGCTGGCGAGACGATGTCGACGCGTTCTACTTCATGGCCGACTACCACGCGCTGATCAAGAGCGACGACCCGGCGCGCATCGAGCGTTCCCGCCTGGAGATCGCCGCGACGTGGCTCGCCGCGGGTCTCGATCCGCAGCGGGTCACGTTCTATCGCCAGTCGGACATTCCGGAGATTCCGGAACTCACCTGGTTCCTCACCTGCGTCACCGCCAAGGGCCTGCTCAATCGCGCGCATGCGTACAAGGCCGCGGTGGACAAGAACACCGAATCGGGCGAAGACGCCGATGCCGGCATCACCGCGGGCCTGTACATGTACCCGGTGCTGATGGCCGCGGACATCTTGGCGTTCAACGCGAACAAGGTGCCGGTGGGTCGCGATCAGATCCAGCACATCGAGATGGCGCGCGACATTGCGCAGCGCTTCAACCACATCTACGGCCGCGAGTTCTTCGCGCTGCCGGAAGCGGTGATCGAAGAGCAGGTGGCGACGCTGCCGGGCCTGGACGGTCGCAAGATGTCCAAGAGCTACGACAACACCATTCCGCTGTTCTCCGGCGGCCAGAAGCAGTTGCGTGAAACGATCATGCGCATCGTCACCGACTCGCGCCTGCCGGGCGAGGCGAAAGACCCGGACAGCTCGTCGCTGTTCACCATCTTCCGCGCGTTCGCCAGCGAGGCCGAGTCGGAGGCGTTTCGCGCGGCGCTGGTCAACGGCATCGGCTGGGGTGAAGCCAAGCAGGTGTTGTTCGAGCGCATCGAGGTGGACGTGGCACCGATGCGCGACAGCTACGATGCATTGATGGCGCGTCCCGGCGTGATCGAAGAGATCCTGCAGGAAGGCGCCCGAAAAGCCCGCGCCATCGCCGCACCGAAGATCGCCGAACTGCGCGATGCGATCGGCCTGCGTTCGGGCGTGGCGGTCGCGCCGCAGGCTGGCGTGGCCAAGGCTGCGTCCAAATCCGGCAAGATGCCGCGTTTCGCCAGTTTCCGCGACGCCGATGGCAGCTTCCGCTTCCGCCTGTTCTCCGCGGATGGCGAAGAACTGCTGCTGTCGAAATCGTTCGTCGATCCCAAGGCTGCCGGCGTGCTGCAGAAGCGCATCAAGGAGCTGGGCGCGACGAGCGCCGTCGTGCAGGTGCAGCCGCTTTCGCTGGTGCTGGAACTGGACGGCGAACACGTTGCCGCCACGCCCGACTACGACGGCGAACACGCGCGTGACGAAGCACTGACCCGCCTGCGCAGTGCGCTCGACCAGCTTGCCGCGCAGGAATGAGCGCAACCCCGTTGGCCCATGGAGTGAACTGACGCATGCGTTACCTCGCCATTTTGTTGCTGGCGCCGTGGCTGCTGATCCTCGGCTGGGCATTCTGGGCCTATCCCAAGAGCCTGCCGCGCACGCCTGCGCGCCGTGCTTTCGACCTTGCGGCGCTGCTGCTGGCCGCGTTCGCAGCCGTGCAATGCGCCACGGCCGCATTCGATACCGCCACCGTGCCGACTGTCGGTCAGTACGGACCGTCCAGTGGCGCGATCTGGCAGCAGGTGCTGCCGGCGCTGTATGGCTATGGCGCCTGTGTGCTGGTGCTGGTGCTGGCGATGATCGTGCGCCAACTGTTGTGGCGCCCACGCGCGCAGTAAACCTCGAGGAGAACTCCATGCAAGACGCCGCGCTGCAGCAATACCTCCTGCGCCTGTTCGAGCGCCACAGCGTCGAGCTGGAGCCCGACGAAGACTGGCTGGTGACCGATGGCGATTTTCCCGCCGTTCGCGCCAGCTGGCATGAAGGCGCCACCGGCGAGCCCGGACGTCTGGACGTCGATATCGTGCTCAGCGAAGAGCGTCATATCGAGGAAAGCTTCGCCGGTGTCGGCGGTGGCGAGGCCGGGTGCCGCAGTGCGCTGGAGGCCTTCGAGCGCAGTGTCTTCCATGTGGTGCTCGCGGCCTGCTGGTACGTGACCGACGATCGCCGGGTGCAGACCTTCGGCTGGGACATGGGTATACGCACGTGGGACATCTTTGCTGGGCCATGGCTGTCGAGCCGCGAAGGCGTCGACGCGCCGCAGGACATCCTGCCGGCGTTGCGCGAAGCGCTGCAAGGCGAAGCGCTCAGCCAGGAGCTGCACTGGGTCCGCGTGTTCCATCGTCGTGGCGCTGATGGCCAGGTGAGCGCCGAAGTGCTGCTCGACAATGCCCCGTGGCCCGCCGGCGATCGCCGCGTCAGCGCGCTGTCGTGGCCGGAGGGTGATGGCTACAGCGTGCGGGGCTTCCTCGCGCTGGATATACGCGACTACTGACGCTTCACCGGCCGGCGTCTGCCGAAGGTTCATCGCCAAAGCGTTGCCGATAGGCCTGCACGGCGGCTTGCCTCGAAGGGAAGTAGAGGATTCCCGTTTGCTCCGGTGGCAGGCCGGCGCGCGTCATTCGCTTGATCATCTGCGGCGTGCGTCCGGCGATCACCAGTTGCATTCCATGATGATCGAGGACGCGCCGCAATTCGTCGATGACGAAGAAGCCCGTGATGTCGGTCTTCGTCATCGAGATCGCGTCGATGATCACCCAGTGAGGATGGTGCAAGGCGGCGAGATGTTCGATGCGCTGGCGGAAATAGTCCGCGTTGAAGAACGTCAGCGGCGATTCGAAGCGATAGATGAGCAGGCCCGCGATGGCATGGGCTTCGGGGTAGTGCGCCAGTTCGTAGAAGCCGCTTTGGCCGTCGATCTGTCCAAACTGCTGCTCGGCAGGCCGGCGCACCTGCGACAGGAAATACAGCAGCGCGATGGCCACTGCCAGCAGGATGCCGGACATCACGCCAAACAGCACGACGCCTGTTACGGTGGTCCAGGCGATGGCGTGTTCTCCGCGACTGAAGCGAAGCAATTCGCGCAACCCGCCCAGGTCGATCAGGCTGATCGCCGCGGCTATCAGGATCGCGCTCAATGCTGCGATCGGCAGCATCGCCAGCACGCCGGAAAACAGGGTCATCGCCAGCAGGATGGCCAGTGCGCCCACGATCGACACCAGCGGACTCTTGCCACCTGTGGCATCGTTCACCGCCGTGCGCGAGCTCGAACCGCTGACCGCAAAACCCTGGCATGCCGCACTGGCCAGATGCGAGACGCCAAGCGCGAGAAATTCCTGGTCGCCATCGACCCGGTAGTCGTTCTTCGCCGCAAAGCTGCGCGCCGTCAGCATGCCGCTGCTGAAGGTGATCAAGGCGAGGGCACCGGCCGCTGGAATCAGCGTGCCCAGCAATTCGTGTGGCAGCGCCGGCGCCACCCAGGTGGGGAAACCCGAGGGTAGCGTGCCCACGACGGCCACGCCTTTTCCAGCGAGGCCCAGCGCCCAGGTGGCGATGACGGCGACCGCCAGGGCGAGCAGGGAGGCTGGCCCGCGCGGCCACAGCAACTTGACCAGGAAGAACACGCCGAACGTGCCCGCCGACAAAAACGCGGTTGGCCAATGCGTGCGCGGCAGCTGCGTGATCAGCGATCCTGCCCGGCCGATGGTGTCGCTGCCCGACAAGGCAATGCCCAGCACCTTGCCCGCCTGGCTGACCAGGATGGTGACGGCCACGCCGTTGAGCAGCCCGATCAGGATCGGTCGCGAAAGAAAGTCGGCAAGAAAGCCCAGGTGGAACCGGCTGGCGACCACGCACAGCAAGCCCGTGATGAGCGTGAGCGACATCGCGTAGGATTGGTATTCATCGCTGCCGGGCAACGCCAGCGGCATCAGCGTGGCTCCCAGCATCGCGCACGTGGCGGCGTCAGGTCCCACGATGAGTTGGCGCGACGAACCGAACAGCGCGTAGGCAATCATCGGCAGCACGGTGCTGTAAAGACCGACGATGGGGCTGAAACCGGCGAGCTGTGCGTAGGCGATGCTGACGGGCAAGGCTACCGCGGCGACGGACAGGCCCGCCTGCACATCGTTACGCAGCCACTCGCGGCGGTAATGCAGCAACTCCCACAAGCCGGGCATCAGGCGCGCGAATCGCCCGGGAGGAGAAGGCTCAGTCATGGCGTATCGCGGATGCTTCAGGCATGCGATGCGGTTGCATGGTGCGCGCCCTCATTCCCACAGATTCGCATGCGGACCGAATGCCTCACGCTGTCGCCGCACCACGCAGAAGCGATGACCGGTCGGTGCCTGCATGACCCACCAGCGGTCGCGTGTATATGCAACGCGCGTGGCGCCCAGCTTTTCCAGTCGCTCCACTTCCGCTTCGAGGTCATCGGTCTCGATGTCCAGATGCACGCGACTTTCGTGCTCCACGCGCTGAAGCAGGACGATCAGCTCGTCGTCCGCGGTGGCGAGTTCCGCATAGCGCCCGTCGCCGTCCTGGTCGACGGTAACGATGGATTTGCCAAGCGCGCGGCTCCAGAAGGTGGTGGCATCCGCCATGTCCGGGTTCTGGCAATCGATGACGATGGTGCACAGACGGCTGCGATGCATGAGTCCACTCCGATCGGTGCAGGGATGTCGCCCATATAGCCGTGCATGGGTCGAAGGTCCGTCAATACGCGAGGCCGGCGATATTGCGACCATGCGCCTCTACGGGCGGCGCCGAGGTGCGTGCTAGCTTGCGCGGGCTTGGAGAAGCCGATGTCCGCGCAGGAGGCTGGCACGATGGATACCTTCGACGATCTACAGACCAGCTACGGACGCTGCCTGCGCCACGGCGGGTTCATCGCCCGTTTCTACGAGATATTCATGGCGAGCCATCCGGACATTCCCGCCATGTTCCGGCACACCGATTTCAGCGCGCAGTTCCTCGCGCTTCGACGTGGCATCAGCGCGGCCGTCGCGTATGCCGGCGGCAGCACGCTGACACGCCGCACCATGATCGAAATGGCCCAGGTGCACGGCCGCAACGGCAGGGCGCCGGTGCCCCCTGCGCTTTATCCGTACTGGTCGGACAGCCTGCTGCGCGCGATTGCCGAGCACGATCCCGAATACGACTTCGCGCTGGAGCAGCGCTGGCGCAAGGCGCTCGATCACACCACGGCGTATTTTGTCGAACATTACTGAGTGTGCTTAGCGCTTGGGAGATCGAGAGTCTCCGCTTTGTTGGCTTGCGCGCTATCGCTGCGCATGCGTGAGGCGCCATACAAAGGCGACACGGCCCACCCGCCGCCTTGCCTTCGCCAAATCGAAAAGGCGTCGGTCAACTCGCCACGCGCGCCCGTCCGGGACAACCTTCGAGCGTTCCGCGTTGAATGACTGTCCGGCTCCTGCGGAATGATGAACATTCGAAGGCCAAAAAACCCCGGCATTGCCGGGGTTTTTCGTGAAGCGACAACCGTCAGTTCGGCAGCGACAAGTCGTCCAGCAGCGCCTTGAGGAAGCGCGCGGCTTCGCCACCGGTGGCGGCGCGATGGTCGAAGGTGATCGAGATCGGCATGCGGCGATGCACTTCGATGCCGCCCATCACCGCCACCACGTCGTGGCTCAGCTTGCCGGCGCCGATGATGGCGACGCACGGCGGCACGACGACCGGCGTGGCGTAGCGACCGGCGAACATGCCGAAGTTGGACAGGCTGATGGTGTAGCCCGACAGCTCCGAGGCCGGAATCGAACGATCTTCCACCGAGGTGCGCAGGCGCTTGATCGCGGCGCGGATGCCGGCGCCGTCGAGCACGTCGGCGTTGCGCAGCGCAGGCACGAACAAGCCTTCCTCGGTGTCCACGGCGATGCCGATGTCCACGTGCGGATGCAGCGTGCGGGTGAGGTTCTTGCCGTCGAACCAGGCGTTGAGCGCCGGCACGGTCTTGCATGCGACCACGATGGAGCGGATCAGGCGGGCGGTGATGTCCTGCTTGCCGATCCAGGCATGCAGGTCGGCGTCATCGACCAGCGTGGTCGGCACCACGTTGGCGTGGGCTTCGGCCATCACGCGCGCCATGTTGCGGCGGACACCCTTGAGCTGTTCCGGCTGGCCGCTGGCCTGCACGCTCGGCGGCGCCGTGCGCACGGGCTTGCCGGCGAGCGAGGTGGCCGTGCGGGCCGGCTCGGGTTCGGGCAGCTGGGGGGCAAGGTGGCGACCGGCGGAAGCGGGCACGGCAGCGCGTGCCGGGGCGGCGCCCAGTGCGGCGCTGCCATTGGCGGCGGCGTTCTTGACGTCGGCCATGGTGACCACGCCGTCGGCGCCGGTCGGCTTCACGCGGGTGAGGTCGACCTTGAGCTTCTTGGCGAGCGCACGCACCGCCGGCACGGCCTTCACGCCGCCGACGCTGCTGGCCTGTTCCACGTGCACGTGGCTGCCGGAGATCATCGCGCCGACCACGGTGCCTTCGTCTTCACGATCAGAGCCATTGCTTTCGATCTCGCCGCCTTCATCGGAAGCGACGACTTTCTTCGGCTCGGCAGCAGCACTGCCCGCGCCCTTCTTCGGGCCGTGATGGTGGCCGGTGGACTCGGCTTCGGCACGCTGCTTGGCGTTCGGGTCGGGCTCGAATTCGGCGAGGGCCGAACCGGTCTCGATGATGTCGCCAGCGGCACCGTGCAGCTTGGTGACCTTCCCGGTGTACGGCGACGGCACGTCGACCACGGCCTTGGCCGTTTCCATGGAGCACAGCGGCGCGTCGAGCTTGATGTTGTCGCCTTCCTTCACGTGCCACTCGACGATGGTGGCGTCGGGCAGGCCTTCGCCGAGGTCCGGCAGGTAGAACGTCTTGATGTCGGCCATGATCGGAGTTCCGAAAGTTTTGGGGTGTTCGTTGCTTGACCCCTCTCCTGAGTGCAGCAGGGGAGGGTTGAGGAGGGGTGAAGCCACCACGAAAAGGCTGCGCTTCGCTGGGTGTTGCCCCCTCACAGCCTCCCCCTGCACGCAGGGGGAGGAGCCTGAAGAGCTTAGCTTGCTGCCAGCGTGCGCTTGGCGGCTTCCACCACGCGCTCGGTGCTCGGCAGGTACTTCATTTCCAGGCGGAACAGCGGAATGTGCGTGTCGAAGCCAGTGACGCGCTCGACCGGCGCCAGCAGGTCGTACATGCATTCCTCGGCCAGCCGCGCAGCGATTTCCGCGCCGAAGCCGGCGGTCTTGGGCGCTTCGTGCACGATCACGCAGCGACCGGTCTTCTGCACCGACTCGGCGATGGTGTCGAAGTCCAGCGGGGTCAGGGTGGCGACGTCGATCACTTCGGCGCTGATGCCGTCGGCGGCGAGCTCGTCGGCGGCTTCCAGCGCTTCCTTCACCTGGGCGCCCCAGGTGACGATGGTGACGTCGGTGCCGTCGCGCAGCACGAAGCACACATCCAGCGGCAGCGCTTCGCCGTCATCCGGTACTTCTTCCTTGTACTGGCGGTAGATGCGCTTGGGCTCGAAGAACATCACCGGATCCGGATCGCGGATCGCGGCGAGCAGCAGGCCGTAGGCACGCGCCGGCGACGACGGCATCACCACGCGCAGGCCCGGGATGTTGGTGAACAGGTGCTCGTTCGCCTCCGAATGATGCTCCGGCGCACGGATGCCGCCGCCCCACGGGGCACGCCACACGGCCGGCACGGTGATGCGGCCGCGCGTGCGGTTGCGCAGGCGGGCGGCGTGGCAGGCGATCTGCTCCATCATCGGATAGATGAAGCCTTCGAACTGCGCTTCGGCCACCGGCTTCATGCCCTGGGCGGCGAGGCCCACGGTGACACCGGCGATGGTGGTTTCGTCCAGCGGCGTGTCGAGCACGCGCAGTTCGCCGAACTTTTCCTGCAGGCCCTGGGTGGCGCGGAACACGCCGCCGTTGACGCCGACGTCCTCACCGAGCACGACGACGCTGTCGTCATGGGCCATTTCATAGGCCAGCGCCTGGGTGACGGCTTCGATAAGAGTGATCTGTGCCATGACTTAATGGGCCTTCTTTTCAAGCGAGAGAACGTAATCGCGCTGCTTGGCGAGATCGGCGGGGACTTCGGCGAAGGTGTAGTCGAACATCGCCGTGACCGGCTGGGTCTTGGTCTCGAGGTAGGCGTTCACCTCGTTGTCCATCCAGTCGTCGCACTCGGTTTTCCAGGCTTCTTCCTTGGCGTCGTCCCACACGCCCTTGGCAACGAGCCAGTTGCGCAGGCGCTTCATCGGCTCCTTCGCCCAGGCGTCCTTCACTTCCTGCTCGCCACGGTAGCGGCGGGCGTCGTCAGCGGTGGTGTGGTCGCTGAGGCGATAGGTCACCAGCTCCAGCACGCTGCCGCCTTCGCCGTTGCGCGCGCGGTCCAGCGCATCGCCCATGGCCTTGCGCACGGCGATGATGTCGTTGCCGTCCACCTGGATGCAGCACAGGCCGGCCGCGATGCCCTTCTGCGCCAGCGTCGGGGCACCGGACTGGATCTTGCGCGGCACGGAGATGGCCCACTGGTTGTTGACGATCACCGCCACCATCGGCAGGTTCTGCGCGCCGGCGATGTTGATGGCGCCGTAGAAGTCTCCCTTGGACGAGCCACCGTCACCGATGGTGCACACAGCCACGCGCTTTTCGTTGCGGATCTTGAAGGCCAGCGCGGAGCCGGCGGCGTGCAGGCACTGCGTGGCGATCGGCACCGACCAGGCAAAGTCGTGGCGCGCCGGTTCGTTCTGGTAGTCGTTGCCGCGCTCGTCGCCGCCCCAGTACATGTACACCTCGCGCGGCTGCACGCCGCGGTACAGCTGGGCGCCGTATTCGCGATAGCTCGGTGCGAACACGTCTTCCGGGCGCATCGCGCTGCCGATGCCCACGTGCGCGGCCTCGTGGCCCAGGCAGCTGGCATAGGTGCCGAGCTTGCCGGTGCGCTGCAAGGCCACCGACTTGGCGTCGAACACGCGGGTCGACAGCATCAGCTTGTACAGCTCGACCATGTGGTTCAGGTCTTTGGCGAATTCAGGCAGGTCATCACGAACCTGCTTGCCTTCCGCATCGAGATACTGCAGATATTCGATTTCGAACTTGGCGGCGATGGACACAACTCGCTCCCGGAGAGAGTTAATGGAGATCTGGGATGCTGGGAAGCGGCGGCCCATCCAGTGGGGCCAGCGACGCGTATAAAGCTCTGAGCAAGACCGAAATTGTTACAGGGGGGCATGTTGCGCCGCAAGGCACGGTGCAGCATGCGCCCTCGTACGGGGCCGGCCGTAACACCGGTTACCATGCGGACTTTTCCGCACTCCGGATCGACATGACCGAGAACCAGCGCGACCTTGAGGCCGGTATCGAACTCGACCTGAACGGGCGACTGACCTATGGCGGCTACCTGCGGCTGGACCAGCTGCTGACGGCCCAGCAGCCACTGAGCGACCCGCCGCACCACGACGAGATGCTCTTCATCGTGCAGCACCAGGTGGCCGAGCTGTGGATGAAGCTCATCATCCATGAGCTGAAGGCGGCGATCGCCCACCTGCGCGAAGACGACCTCGACCCATGCCTGAAAATTCTTGCGCGGGTGAAGCAGGTGCAGCGCCAGCTGTTCGAGCAATGGGCAGTGCTGGAAACGCTCACGCCGTCGGAATACCTGGAATTTCGCGGCGTGCTGGGTGCCTCGTCGGGCTTCCAGTCACTGCAATATCGCAAGATCGAATTCCTGCTGGGCAACAAGAACGCGCAGATGCTGCAGGTGTTCGCCTATGACGCGGCGGCGCAGGCCGACCTGCGCGCGGTACTGGAAGCGCCGAGCTTGTACGACGAATTCCTGGGCTACCTCGCGCGGCGCGGCCATGCGATTCCCGCCGAGCTTCGACAGCGCGACTGGTCGCAACCGCACCAGCGCAACGACGGCCTGTTGCCGGTGTTCAAGCGCATCTACGAAAACCGCACGTCGTTCTGGCCCGAATACCACATGTGCGAGCAGCTGGTGGACATGGAGGAAAGTTTCCAGCTGTGGCGTTTCCGCCATATGAAAACCGTGGAACGCATCATCGGGCACCGCCGCGGCACGGGCGGGTCGTCGGGCGTGGCGTTCCTCAGGAAGGCGCTGGAGCTGGAGTTTTTCCCGGAGTTGCTGGATGTAAGGACAGAGCTGGGCAACTAACTCGGTCCCTGGGCCGTTTCAATCGTCAGAGCTTGTTCACGCCCCCGGATCGTGGCTGTCCCCTCACCGTCATTCCCGCGAAAGCGGGAATCCAGCGCCTCTGACTTGGCTTGAAGGTCGCTGGATCCCCGCTTTCGCGGGGATGACGGTGAGGCGAAAACTCGGTTGAGGCGGCGAACAGGCGCTTACAAAAATTCCGCGGCGCACATCGCACCGCATTGCTTGCAAAGGGGCATGCATGAGCAACACCGCTGAAACCGCACCCGCGCCGGTGCCCGACTACCCGCAAACACTGGGACATCCGCGTCCGTTGTGGATGCTGTTCATGACCGAGTTCTGGGAGCGCTTCGCGTTCTACAGCGTGAGCTGGGCGTTGGCGCTCTATATCGTCGCGCACTTCTTCAACGGCGATCCGGCGGGGGAAGCGTGGGCCAGCAAGATCTATGGCGCCTATACCGCATTGATCTACGCCACCAGCATTTTTGGCGGCTACGTGGCCGACAAGGTGATCGGCTACCAGCGGTCCATCCTGATCGGCGCGTTGGTGATGGCAGCAGGCCTGTTCGTGGTGATGCTGCCGAGCAAGGAGCTGTTCCTGTTTGGCCTGGCGATGGTCGTGGTCGGCAATGGCCTGTTCAAGCCGAATATTTCCTCCATGGTTGGCCAGCTCTATGGGCCGAAGGACGAGCGACGTGACCGCGGGTTCACGCTGTTCTACATGGGCATCAATGGTGGCGCGCTGCTGGCGCCGCTGCTCACCGGCTGGCTGGCCAGCCATTTCACCGACACCCCGACGCAGGAGAACTACCGCATCGTGTTCGGCGCGGCGGGCGTGGGCATGGTGCTGAGCCTGTTCTGGTTCTGGTTCGGCCGGCGCCAGCTCAAGGGCGTGGGTCGCCCGGCACCGGAAGCCGCCAGCCGCCTGCGCGTGGTGTGGGTGCTGCTGGGCGTGGCAGTGGCGGTGCCGCTGGTGTACCTGCTGCTGGCCTTCATCGGCGCCAGCGGACTGCAGTGGCTGTTGGGCCTGCTGTTCATCGGCGTGGCGGCGATGCTGATCGTGGAAGCCATGCGCCACGACCGCGTGCAGCTGCATCGCGTGATCGCGATGCTGATCATCTTCGCCTTCAACATCCTGTTCTGGATGATGTATTTCCAGCTCGGCACCTCGTTCAATTTCCTTGCAGCGAACATGGTGGACCGCGAAATGTTCGGCGGCTGGATGTTCCCGGTCGGCTGGTTCCAGTCGGTGAGCCCGCTGGCGATCATCCTGCTGGCGCCGCTGGTGACGCAGGTGTGGTCGTTGCTGGCCCGGCGGCACAAGGAGCCGTCGATCCCGCGCAAGTTCGGTCTGGGCCTGCTGTTCAACGGCCTGGGCTTCACCGCGCTCATGTACGCGCTGACCTATTCGGTGGACAGCCACGGCCTTATCCCGTTCTGGCCGCTGACGGCTTGCTACGTGCTGCAGACCATCGGTGAGCTGTGCCTGTCGCCGATCGGCCTGTCGATGGTGACCAAGCTGGCGCCGCCGCGCCTGGTGGGCGTGGCGATGGGTGGCTGGTTCCTGTCGCTGGCGGTGGGCGGCAACCTGTCGGGCCTGCTGGCGGGCCAGATCAGTGGCGAGAGCGGTATGACCGCTGCATCGGCGCTGGCCGGTTTCACTTTCAGTTTCTGGCTGTTGGCAGGCGCCGGCGTGTTGTTGCTGGTGATCTCGCCGCTGATCAATCGGCTGATGCACGGCGTGCGCTGAGCGTCTAAGTGACGATGTCCCAAGGATTTGTTCGCAAATCGTAAAATGTTGCGGTGCATTTGACGGAGTTGCGGGCGGCCGGTTACATCTCCGGTCCGCTCCAACTTCGGTTCGCACGCGAGTGCCGACCCGCACCCAACAGGGGAACGCATGTCCTATCCCAACACGGGCGCCGCGCCGTCGGCACCTGGCTACCCGCAGACCATGGGCCATCCACGTCCGTTGTGGATGCTGTTCATGACGGAGTTCTGGGAGCGCTTCGCGTTCTACGGCATGCGCTGGGCGCTGACGCTGTACATCGTGGCGGAGTTCTTCCACAACGATCCGGCGGGGCAGGGCTTTGCCAGCCGCACCTATGGTGCCTACCTCGCGCTGGTCTACGCGGCGGCGGTGTTCGGCGGCTATGTGGCTGACCGTGTCATCGGCTACCAGCGTTCCATCCTGGTCGGTGCCGTGGTGATGTCGGCCGGCCTGTTCATGATCATGATCCCTAACGAGCAGGTTTTCCTGCTCGGGCTTTCCACGGTGATCGTCGGCAACGGCCTGTTCAAGCCGAACATTTCCTCCATGGTGGGCCAGCTCTACGGCGTGGGCGACGCGCGCCGCGACCGCGGCTTCACGCTGTTCTACATGGGCATCAATGCCGGCGCGCTGTTTTCGCCGCTGCTGACTGGCTGGCTGGCCAGTCATTTCACCGACACGCCGATGCAGCAGAACTACAAGCTGGTGTTCCTGGCTTCAGGCATTGGCATGTTGATCAGCCTGTTCTGGTTCTGGGCCGGCCGCCGCCAGCTCAAGGGCGTCGGCCGACCGTCGCCGGAGCAGGCCAACCGCATGCGCGTCGCCTATGTGTTCATCGGCTGCCTGCTGGCCATTCCGTTGGTGTACTTCCTTCTGGGTGGCGC
>Ga0335083_10005913_pt1 | contig 15422 bp, 14 predicted proteins | sample Lox_Sample_42_FD_206716 | JGI IMG/M metagenome (GOLD analysis project Ga0335083, IMG submission 206716) | Soil microbial communities from Loxahatchee National Wildlife Refuge, Florida, United States - Lox_Sample_4.2 | ecosystem: Environmental > Terrestrial > Soil > Wetlands | place: USA... | reverse complement strand
TGCGAAGCGGTTTACCTCGAGCCTTCAGGGACTTCCGAGGAGAACTACGTGCTCGTGTTCGAGCGCGGCCGCGAAACGTTGACGACCCTCACGGTCGACGGCGTGATCGGCGCCGCGACGATCGCGCGGCTCGCGTACGTCGCCGGGCTCGATCTCGCGGCGGCGCACGCGACGAGCGCGATCGTGCCCGTGCGTTCGGGCGACCGCGACGCCGACGTCGTGATCACGGTGCGCCCCGGCGACGGCCTGCGCGCCGATCTGGTCGTGATGACCAAGGGCCGCGCCGGCCAGCGGCCGACGCCGGCCGCTTCGGGGTCGGTCGGGCTCGTCGGCGACCTGATCGGCAACTACCGCATCATCGAGCCGCTCGGCGAGGGCGGCATGGGCACGGTGTTTCGCGTCGAGCACGTCGTGCTCGGCCGCACCTACGCGCTCAAGGTCCTGCGCTCGAAGGTGTTCGAGAAGGATTCGAGCGCGTCGCAGCGGTTCGTGCGCGAGGCGCGTGCCGCGGCGCGCGTGCGGCACGCCAACATCTGCGACGTGTTCGACTTCGGCCACCTCGCGGACGGCCGCCCGTACTTCGTGATGGAGCTGCTCGAGGGCGAGAGCCTGACCGAGCGCGTCGCACGCGGCGCACTCGATCCGGCCGAGGTGGTCTCGATCGGCCGCCAGATCGCGACCGCGCTCGCGGCCGTGCACGATCACGGCGTGATCCACGGCGACGTCACGCCGTCGAACGCGCTGGTCGTGACCGGCGAGCCTCCCGTCGTCAAGCTCGTCGACTTCGGGCTCGCGGCGATCGCCGGCGAAGGGTTCACCGAGGAAGAATCCGACTTCGTGCTCGGCACGCCGGCGTACATCTCGCCCGAGCAGCTGCGCGGGCTGCCCGCGACCGATCGCAGCGATCAATACGGCCTCGGCGCGGTGCTGTTCGAGCTGCTCGCCGGCCGGCCGCCGTACGTCCACGAGAACTTGCGCGAGCTGTGCCTGATGCACGTGCAGGCGCCGATCCCGCAGGTCACGAGCCCGCACGGCCCGCTGCCGCCGAAGCTCGCCGACGTGATCACGACCTGCCTCCAGAAGTCGCCGCAGGCGCGGTTTCCCGGCATGCGCGCGATGATCGCCGCGCTCGACGAGGTCGAGCGAGTCACCGACCGCAGAGGGTGGCGGAAATGGCTGAGCAGTTGAGCAAGCACCTGATCCTGTGCGTCGACGACGACGAGGCGATGCTCGCCGCGGTGGGCCGCTGCCTGCGCCGCGAGGCCGCGTTCGAGGTTCGCACGACGACCAACCCGCACGACGCGCTCGCGTGGATCGGCAACGAGCCGTTCGCGGTCCTCGTCTCCGATTACGACATGCCCGAGATGACCGGCGCGCAGCTCGCCGGCCAGGCCAAGCTGCTCCGGCCCGAGACCGTGCGCATCTTGCTGACCGGCAAGCGCACGCTCGAGACCGCGGTCGACGGCATCAACCAGGGCGAGATCTTCCGCTTCATCGGCAAGCCGTTCGAGGACCGCATGCTGCGCCAGTGTGTCGCCGAGGCCGTGCAGCGCCACGAGGAGCTGGTCGCGCTGTCGGGCGATCGCCAGCGCCGCGAGCGCCGCGAGGCCCTGCGCGCTGCGCTCGAAGCCGAGTATCCGGGCATCTCCGAGGCGCGCCGGCCGGGCACGACGCTCGAGGTCACGGCGGATCCGTGGAGCGAAGCGGCCGAGCTCGGGCTCGCCGGCCTCGATCGCGAGCTGGAGCCGCGATGAGCCACGTCGACGAGTCGGGCGCGCCGTGTGTGCGCCATCCCGAGGTCGCGCCGGCCCGCCTCTACGAGCTCGCGATGCTCGGCTCGCGGATGCGCAGCTTCAACCACGAGATCGCGTCGAAGCTGCAGAGCCTCGTGATGGCGATCGACGAGGCCAACGAGCTCGTCGGCAAGGACTCGCCGCTCCACGCGGCGATCGGCACCGCGACCGCGGCGCTGCGCGAGCTCCGCGAGCTGCTCGACGGCAACCGCGCGCTCGCGAAGCCGACGTTGCGCGCGGTCATCTCGGTGCACGAGCTGCTCGAGCGCGCCGGGGATCGCAGCGGCGTGGCGTTGCGCGGCCAGCTCGACACGTGCGAGGTGCGCGTCGCGGTGTCGGCGATGACGCACGCGTTCGCGCAGCTGCTCGATCTCGCCGCCGGCCCCGGTCTGCGCCGGGTCGTCGACGTCTCGATCGCGCACGGCGACACGGCCGTGATCTCGATCGTCGGAACCGAGGAGCCGCCGAAGGGTGTCGCGATCGGCGAGATGATCGCCCTCGCCGCGCACGCGATCGATCGCGAGGACGGCTCGCTCGCGTGCGGCGCGAACGGCTTCACCGTGCGGCTGCCGGTCGCGGCCGACTCTGCGGTGCGATAGCCGCGCGGTCCGCGGCCGACAGCTCGTACGCGTCGGCGACCGCATCGTCGAGCGCGGCGTCGCGCGCCGGATCGAGCTCGGCGAGCTGTGCGGTCACGAGCGCCGCCACGTGCGCGCGCAGATCCGGTGGCGGCGTCGCGACCGGCAGCTGGCGCAGGTACGCGAGCTTCGGCCGCACCGCGCCGTTGAGCGCCGGCGGAAACCGCCGCTGCGCGTACCAGCGATACAGCGACGAGTTGAGCAGCGCGAGCAGGAACGGATCCTGCGACGGCAGGATCCACACCGTCGTGTCGGGCACGAGCTGGCCCGACGGGTCGAGGCAGCACGCCGGCTGGGTCTGGATGTCCTGGTAGAACAGCCGCGGTGCGCGCGCCCTGGCGAGCGGCACGACCGGATCCTGCAGCTCGTACCAGCGATAGGAGCCCGGCTTGCGGCCGGCCCACGCGCCGCGATGCGAGCGCGGCCGCGGCTCGAGCGCGGCGCGAAACCGCGCGAGGTGCGCGCGCACGCGCGGCAGCTGCGCGAGCGACGTGCCGTGATCGACGAGCAGCACGAAGCGATCGACCGCGGTCGGACGCCAGCGCCGCACGTCGCGGCCCTTGACGAGCGGGCGGATCAGCGCGGCGGCGGCGGGCTCGGCATCGAGCAGGCGCGCGCGGGTCTCGCCATCGATCACGAACGCGCGGTTGCAGCCGGTGATGATGCCGCGCGACGGCAGCGCGGCGAGCGTGTCGCCGAGCGCGGGCCAGCGCCGCGCGAGCCGATCGATCAGCGCGCCATCGCGTGGGTGATCGATGTGCCACGGCTCGGCGACCCAGCGCGCACGCGCGTGCGGTACGCCTGCGACTGCGAGCGCGCGTGCGACCGGCGTCGCGTCGGCCACCCGCGACGCGCGGATGGCGTCCGTGCGCGCGCCGATCGTGCCCCACGCGATGCACGGAAACGCGTCGGCGTCGCCGAACAGCGGCAGCGCGCGCGCGAAATCGACGAGTCCCTCGACGCTGCGCTGCTTCGCCAGGAACGCGCGCAGCGGCCGGCCGTACGCCGCGGTCAGCCACTTGTCGGGGACGATCACGCAGTAGCGGCCGCCACGTCGCAGCACGCGATGCGCGAGCTCGATGAAGTAGACGTAGAGATCGGCGACGCCGTCGTAGGTCGCGTAGCCGCGCAGCGCGGCCTTGCCCGCGCCGAGCCGCTCTTGCCGCACGTACGGCGGATTCGCGACGACCGCGTCGAGCTCGCGCGGCCAGTCGAGCGCGAGCGCATCGCCGACGCGCAGCCGTTCGCCGAGCGAGGGCACCGGCGCGCCGACGAAGCGCTCGACCGCGGCGCGCGCGGCCGCCACCGCGCGCGGATCGACGTCGGCGCCGACGAGGCAATGCTCGGCGACGAGCCGGCGCGCCTGCCGCGGGGACCCTCGCATCGCCTCCGCGATCACGCGAACGATCTCGACGAGGAACGCACCTTCGCCGATCGCCGGATCGCACACGCGCAGCGCGAGCAGCTCGCGCCGCGACTTGCCCGCGACGAGCGGCGCGAGCGCGCACCGCACCATCGGCTCGCACACTTCGCGCGGCGTGTAGACCACGCCCGGTATGCGAGTCGCGACCATCTGCCGCGAACGATATCAAGATCCGTCGAGAAGCTCGCGCATCTCGAGCCACGCTTCGATCATCCCGGCTTCGACCACGGGCGCGGCGTACGGGCCGAAGATCGCGAGCATGTCCTCGACCGAACGAGCGGTCGCGGCGGCGAGCGCGCCGAACGTCACGGGTACGAGCGTCTCGGCGACGAGCAGCCAGCCGGCGGTATCGGGCTCGCTCCAGCGCGACGAACACGCCCTGGCGTGGATCCGACGCGAGAATTCGTACAGGGCCTGGTGAGAGAGTCGCGGTGCGAGCAGCAACGGGTGGCGCTCGAGCTCCGCGTGGTAGTCGGCGAGACGGTCGTAGATGGGCTCGGTGTATTGCTTCGCGTGCAAACGCATGCTGACCTCCATTCCAGATCGATGCTGAAGCTTTCTGCCGCGCATGCAACAGGAATTTTGATCGCGCTCGCCGCGTGCACGCCACCGGTGAGCCCGCGTCCGACGCCGATGCCGGCGCCGCCGTTCCCGCCGCCGGTCACCGCGGCGCCGCCGGATGCCGCACCGGCCGGTCCGCCGGTCGCGCGCACCGACGACGTCGCCGGCGATCCGTATCGCTGGATGGAAGGCACCGACAACCCCGAGCGCGATGCGTGGCTGCGCGCGCAAGGCGAATACGCCGCCGCGGAGCTCGCGAAGCTGCCCGGCAGCGACAAGCTCCGCGCGCGCGTCACCGAGCTCGGGCTCGGCGTCGGCGCGGTGTTCGACGTGTCGCGCGCCGGCGATCGCATCTTCTACAACGCGACACCGGCCGGCGCCGAGCTCGCGCGGCTGATGGTGCGCGACAAGGCCGGCGACCGAGTGCTCGTCGATCCCGAAGCGCTCGCGACCTCCGGTACGCACTACTCGCTGCACGCGTATTCGCCGTCGCCCGACGGCAAGCTCGTCGCGTACGTCATTTCGCCAGGCGGCAGCGAGATCGGCACGCTCCACGTGCTCGACGCCGCGACCGGCAAGGACCTGCCCGATGCCGTCGAGCCGATCTGGGGCCAAGGCGCCGCGTCGTGGCTGCCCGACGGCAAGAGCTTCTTCTACACGCAGCTCGTTCCGGTGCCGCACGGCGACGCGCTCGCGAACCAGGTCGCGAAGCTGCACGTGCTCGGCACGCCGGCCGCGAGCGATGTCGAGATCCTGCCGCGCAACGCGACCACGACGCTCGCGCTCGCGCCCAACGAGTGGCCCGGCCTGTGGGCGCCGCCGGGGACCGGCGCCGTGCTCACGTTCGTCGGCGGCGCGCACAGCGAGCAGCGGATCTCGGTCGCGAAGCTGTCCGAGCTCGATCGCAGCGGCGCCGGCAAGACGCCGTGGCGCACGGTGTCGACCTACGCGGATGGCGTCGAGGCCGCGGTCGTGCACGGCGACCGGATCTACGTCCAGAGCTACGCCGGCGCGCCGAACCGGCGCGTGCTGTCGGTGCCGCTCGCGCATCCCGATCTCGCGAAGGCGCGCGTCGAAATTCCCGAGTCGCCCGATGCGTCGCTCTCCGGCATCTGGCTCGCGCGCGACGCGCTCTACGTGCTGCGCCGCGATAACGGTCACGCGACGATCCTGCGCTGGCCGTGGGCCGGCAAGCCCGAGCCGCTCGCGCTGCCGTTCGAGGCGTGGGCGCCCGATCTCGCGAGCGATCCGCTGCGCGACGGCCTGGTGTTCCAGCTCGAAGGCTGGCTCGCACCCGGCTCGTACTTCGCGTACGACGCGAAGACCAGGAAGGTCGCGCCGATCGGCCTGGCGTCGACCGCGACCGGCGACTTCTCGTCGCTGGCCGTCGACGAGCTCGAGGCGACGAGCGCGGACGGCACGAAGGTTCCACTCACCGTCATCCACGCCAAGGATGTGGTGCGCGATCGCGCGCGGCCGACCGTGATCTACGCGTACGGCGCGTACGGTTCGTCGGAATCGCCGGGTTTCTCGGCGACGCGGCTGGCCTGGATCGAGCGCGGCGGCGTGATCGCGATCGCGCACGTACGCGGCGGCGGCGAGCGCGGCCGGCGCTGGCAAGACGACGGCTCGCACGACAAGAAGATGAACGGCATCCACGACGTGATCGCGTGCGCGAACGAGCTCGTCGCGCGCGGCTACACGTCGCCGGCCAAGCTCGCGGTGGCCGGCCGCAGCATGGGCGGGCTCTTGATCGGCCGCGTGATCACCGAACAGCCCGACCTGTTCGCCGCCGCGAACGTCGGCGTCGGCTTCGTCAACCCGTCGCGCCTCGCGGTCGCCGAGAACGGCCCGAATCAGATCGCCGAGCTCGGCGATCCCGCCACCGAGGCCGGCGCACGCGACCTCGCCGCGATGGATCCGTACCTGCACGTCACGCACACCGCGTATCCCGCGACGATCTTCACGGTCGGCTTGCACGATCACCGCGTCGCGCCGTGGATGACCGCGAAGATGGCTGCGCGCATGCTCGCGTCGTCGACGGCCAAGCGCCCGATCCTCGTCCGGCTCGACGTCGACGCCGGGCACGGTCCGGGCTCGATGCGCGTGCAGAAGTTCGCCGAGCTCGCCGACGTGTGGAGCTTCTTCCTCGCGGCGTTCGGCGATCCCGAGCTCAGTCCCAAGACGTGAGCGCGGTGCGCAGGCCCTCGGCCGGCTTCGCGAGCATCTCGCCGTGCGACACGATCACGCGCACGAGATCCGGCTTCGCCGCGAGACCCTCGATCATCGCGGTGAACTTGGTTTTGTCCTTGACGAAGAACCAGCGGAAGATGCGCGGCACGCTCGGTCGCCCGGTCGGCGCGAGCATGACGCCCATCATCCCCTTGAGCTTCGGCAGGTTGTTGATGACGTCGTTGAACACCAGCGTCGTGCCGCTCGCCGACTTCACCTCGACGACGCCTTCGTGCTGCTTCGCGCCGTCGAGGTGAAACAGCCGCACGTTCGCATCGCTCGGCGCGTCGTCGTACGAGCCGTCGACCGCGACGACCTGCGCGACCTTCTTGCGCGCGCCGGCGGGGCACAAGACGCGCACGCCCGGATAGCGCTCCTTGAACACCTTCGCGTCGAGCCGGTGGAACCCGTTCGGCACGACGAGGATCTTGGGCGTGCCGAACGCCTCGATCTCCTTCATCTGATCTTCTTCCAGCGCGATCGCGTTGTGCACGAGCAGCCCGCCGCTCGCGAGCTTGACGAGCGTCATCACGCGGTTGCCGTTGCCGCCCGGCAGCGAGCCTTCGACGCGCCACAAGTTCGGCTCGAGCTTCTCGATCGGCTTGTGCGGGAGCACCGTCCACGTGTCGTAGGCCTTCGGCATGCCGCGTTTGTACGACACCGGAACGAGCGTTGCATCTCGATCGGTCATGCGTCTGACGCTTTCACTCGCGCTGGCGTGCGCCGCCGGCGCGGTCGCGATCGCCGCTCCTCCGCGGTCGCTCGAGGTCTCGTCGCCCGCGTTTCGATCGATGGCGGCGATCCCGACCGCGTACACGTGCGACGGCGCTCGCAAGTCGCCGCCGCTCGCGTGGAGCGCGGTGCCGCCGGAAGCGAAGAGCATCGCGATCCTCGTCGACGATCCCGACGCGCCGCGCGGCGTGTACACGCACTGGATCGTCACCGACGTCGATCCGACGCAGACGACGTTACCGGGCGACCAGCCGGGTTACACCGCGCCGTGCCCGCCGAACGGCACGCATCGCTATCGCTTTCACGTCTACGCGCTCGACACCAAGCTCGGGCACGTCGCGAGTCGCGACGCGCTGCTGAAGGCCGTCGCAGGCCACGTGCTCGCCGAAGGCGAGCTCGTGGGCACGTATGCGCGCGCGTCGCGCCCTCGCTGATCCTCGCGGCATGCGCCTTGCTCCACCCGGGCCGCATGAGACACCTTGGTTCGCGTTTCGGCCTCGGCCTGGTCGTCCTTGTCATAGGCGCACTGCTGCTCTTCGAGATCGTCGCGGGGCTGAGCTTTCCGATCGTTCGCACGGTGATCGCCGTGCTGTTCGTGCTCATCGGTGGGCGCATGATCGTGCGCGCCTGGGCACGCCGCGGCCAGGACGGGGTGAGCGCCGAGGCCGTGCTCGCCCGCCGGAATTTCTCTCACGCCGGCGCGCTCGATCACGACGCGCGCTTCGACGTCCTGTTCGGTAGCGGCACGGTCGACCTCACCGGGCTCGTCGAGCCCGAGCACGACGTCACGGTGACGATCGAGACGTTGTTCGGCCACGCGCTCGTCAAGCTGCCGCCCGCGCTCGCGTACGACGTCGAAGGCAACTCCGCGTTCGGCGAGGTGCGCATGCCGGATCGCACGGCGACCGCGATGGGCAGCCTCGTCTATCGCGCGGCGAGCGATCACCCGTCGCGCCTGCATCTGCGCGTCAACGCCGTGTTCGGCGCGTGCCAGCTCGTGGAAGCCGAACCGGCCGCGTAGGGATGCTACGTTGTAGCGGTGACCGCGCGCATCGCTGGGTGCACCGTCGCTGCCATCGTGGCTCTCGCCGCGTGCGGGCACGATCCCGCGCCGCCGATCGTGTCCGCTCCGGTGCGCGATGCCGTCGGCGATGCCGATCTGCGCATGATGATCGCGGAGATCGCGACGCAGAAGGCCTGCGATCGCATCCGCGATCGCTTCCACGCGCTGCGCGCGGCGGAACGCCACGACGTCGTGACCGGCGTCATGTGGTTCGAGGGCTGCGACACCAAGCAAGACGGCACGAACGTCACGTTCACGCTCACCGGCAGCGGCTGGCAGTGGGTCGACAAGACCACGCACAAGGCCGGCGGCACGTTTCAAGTCCACCAGTACGTGCGCTTCGCGGCGAAGGCGACGATCGCCGGCGTGCTCGACCTCGGCTACGACGGCGGCACGCACGTCGCGTCGCTGTGGTTCTCGCCGCTGCGCGCGCCCGCCGTCGATCTCGATCTCGTCGGCGCGGTCGAGGTCGATCGCTCGGGCGCCTGGTCGTCGGTCGTCGGCACGGTCGGCTCGCTGTTCGCGCGCTCGCCGGCGCGCGAGGGCATGAAGGAAGCGAAGCGCGCCGGCACCCACGAGTTCATGGTCCAGCTCGCCGAGGGCCTCACCGTCACGATCGATCTGTGCACCGGGCTCGCGCGGTCGACGACCGGCCATGTCCCGAAGGGCCAGCTTGCCCCGCCCGACGTGCTCGAGCCGTCGACCACCGAGTTCGAGCTCGAGCCCGGCGGCGTGCTCATGCTCGGCCCGCAGCGCGCGCAGGAGGGCATGACCGTGCACGTCGAAGCTCCGCCGCAGGTCCACGTCGTGCTGGTGTGCCGCGAAGACGCCGAGGCGATCGCGCGCGCCTACCTCGCGCGCAAGCCGCTGCCGACGGTCACGCCGCTCGCCGAGACCCACGGCGATCCCACGACCGATCTGACGATTCCCGCCGAGCATTGCCCGGTCGCGGTGGTCGCGCAGTCGACCGCGACCGCGGGGCCGCCGCAGCAGTTCACCGTGACGCGGTCGTCCTCGGAGATCGGGTGGTCCAACGGCGGGCCGTTCGTGGGCTGCGAGCGCGCACGTTAAGCGCGATCCCGGGCCGCGGTTCCAGGTACCATCAGGGCGATGGACGAGCGCAAGACACCGGCCGCGGCGACGCCGGGGCAGCAGCCGGTGCAGTCGGAGGGGCGCGCGATGCTGGAGCAGGCGTTCGCGCGGGGTTCGGATACCGAGGTGCCTGCGGTCGTTCCCGAGCGTACCGAGCACAGCGTGGCCACGGCGATGGTGCTGGAGGGTCTCCCTCCGGCCAAGGCCGAGCGCATCGCCGCGATGCGGCGCGAGCTCGCCGAGCTGCAGCGCCAGCTCACCGACGCGCAGCAGCGGATCGCGATCGAGCTGCACGGACGCGCCGAGGATGCGGAGCGCCTCGAGGCGATCGAGGCGCGCCTGCACGAGCAGGAGGCGAGGGCGCAGGAGAGTGTCGCTCGCACCGCCGAGGCCGTCGCCGAGGCCGTGAGCCTGCGCGCGAAGCTGGCGAGCGCGACGACGGCCGCCGACGAGCTCCGCCGCGAGCTCGCCTCGCGCGACGCGCAGCTCGACGAGGTGCGCCAGCAGCATCGCACCGCGACCGAGCCGCTCGAGCGCGAGCTCGAGGACCAGCGCAAGCAGCATCGCGAGGCCACGAGTCAGCTCGAGACGCAGGTCGCCTCGCTCAAGGACTCGGCCGCGCTCGTCGCGACGCGCGACGCCGAGCTCGCGACGATCACGACGGAGCGCGACACGGCCAGGAGCGATCTGGCCGCGACGCGCACCAGGTTCCGCGAGCTCGCGACGCAGCTCGTCGAGCTGATCGGAGACGGCGCGGGGGACGCGCCGGCGCTCGCACGAGCGATCGAGCGGCCGAAGCCGCCGCCGATGCCGCCGCCGCGGGTGACCGCGTCGCGTCCGGTCGAGACGATCCTCGAGGTGACCGAGGATCCGAAATCGAAGCTGACGAGCGGCTTGACGCTGCTCGGCGGAGTGGTCCTCGGCTGTCTCGCGACGCTCGCGATCGTGTCGTGGCGCAGCTCCGGTGGCGACGAACGCGACGACCGTCGCGCGGCGCCGTCCTCCGCCGCGGTGATGTCCACCGAGCCGGCGCCGGAGCGCGCGGCCCCGCCGGCGGTCGTTCCCGAGGCGGCCGCCACGGTCTCGAGCACGTCCTCGGCGGTCCCCTCGCCTGTCGCCGAGAAGCCCGCTCCGCCGGCCGCTCCTGCGCCTCCGCCCACCGAGGTCCCGACCGACGGCGTGATCGTGCTTCCCCCCGAAGCAGCCGATCATCGCGTGTTCGTCGATGGTCACGTCGTGTCGGTCAAGAGCTCGCGCGCGGTGGTGCCGTGCGGTTCGCACGAGATCCGCATCGGAAGCCACGGCACGCCGCGGACGCTCGATATCGCGTGCGGCGGCGAGACCACGGTGCCCGAGGACATGCACGACCGCTGATCGTCACGTAGCGGGTCGCGACGTGACTCGTCTTCCGAGGTCGAGGTCTACTTCACGCCGTCGCCCGAGGAGGCGGCGGCCGCCGCTCGTCGGCGATCATGCGCAGCGTCGCGCCGGTCGAGCCGATCGCGAGGCCGATGACGTTGAGGCCGGGCACGACGAGCATCGCCGCGACGAGCGCGCCCGTGCCGAGCGTTCGCCAGCGCCGGGCGCGCAGGTACGCGGTCTTCTCGCGATAGCGCCAGTGCCGGCGTGCCCAGACCGCGTCGTACACGGCGTACGACGCGAACCGCGCCGCGACCCACGCGGTTCCGACGGCCGCGAGCGCGCTCCCGGTGACCGGCACGAACCGGCCGATCACCAGGAGCGCGACGATGAACGCGAGGTGCGCGACACCGCGCCGGATCGCGTGCACGATGCTGATCGCGATCTCGTGCGCGAAGCGCGAGACGCTGAAGCTCGGTGGCCGCAGCCCGGCCTCGCGGACCTCGATCGCTTCCGATAGCAGCTCGTTGAACGGGCCGGCGACCAGCACCGCGAACGTCGCGATCACGGTCGCGCACGCGATCGCGAGCGACGTCCAGCCGACCAGCCCGATCGCGCCGACGAGCGCGATCAGCCAGCCCAGCGTGACGACTCCGACCAGCGTCACGACCAGGGCGGGCGCGACGACCCACTTCCACAGGCCGAGATGACGCGCGAGGTACGCCGCACCGCGTACGCCGTCGCTCACCCCGGCCGCGAAGTCGCGGATCATGTGGGCTGTTCTAGCAGCTCAGCCCTCGCGCAGCCGCCCCCGATGTCGACGCACGCCGCAGCGTCGGCCGCGCTTGGCGCCTCGACGGGCTTCGCGCGCGTTCGAGCCGCGCGCGGACTTCAGCGCGTAGTCGCGTCGCACGCGATACGATAGCGTGCCGATGACGTCCGCATCGCTGGTGGCGGAGGCTGTCGCGATCTTGCGCGCGGTCGCCGATGCGGCGGCCAATCCGAGCTCGGTGCTCCAGCTCGCGCGCGAGATCGAGCAGGCGCTCGGCCGCGTGCCGTGGAGGGTCGGCATTCGCGGCGACAACATCGTCGACCGGACGAGCCTGTTCGATGCGATGGCCGGCGGTGGACTGCTCGGAGACCGCGCACCCGATTGCGCGCCGATCCGGTTGCGCCACGCGAACCGCACCGGCTTCGTCGCGCTGCGCGATCAGGGTCAGGCCGAGGAGCGTTTGGAGCCTCGTGCACCACCACCGCGCGAGCGCGGGTGGATCGGCCGTATCTTCGCGTGGCTGCGCCGGCTGGTATCTCGGCGGCCGCAGCTGCCGGGACAACCCGACGCGTTCGTCGCGCGCCTCCGCGAGCTCGCATCGGGACAGGTCCCAGGCGTCATCGAGATCGCGCTCCGGGTGTCTCGAGGCCCGCTCGCCCGGGACATCGAGGTGCTCGAGCTCGGCGACGCGAACGATGCGAGCCAGCTCGACGCCATCCTCGTCGTCGCGGGGACGCGGCTCTACACGCCCGACCCCGGACGCACGCCGATCGGCGAGCTGCCGCACGTGACCGCGGAGCTGCCCCAGCTGCTCGAGACCGCTCGCGAGCTGCGCCTCGCGGAACGGGCACTCGACGCGACCACCGGGATCGTCGCGGCGGTCGACTCCGAAGATCGAGCGGCGGCCGCCGACTTCGCAGGCCGCGTCGCCGATCTCGAAGACCTGCGGATCGCGGACCCGGTCGGGTTCGCGCGCACCCAGATCGAGCGCGTCGGCAAGCAGATCTTGCCGAGCGTCACGACGGTGATGGAGCATGCCGCCGCGCATCTCGGCGCCGACGTCGCGCAGCTCGGCCGCGAATGGCTGACCGCGATCGAACGCGTCTCGACCAGCGGCGAGCTCAGCGACGCGGTCGCGAAGATCAACGAGACCTCGGCCGCGTCGGTGCGTCAGATCGCCGAAGACGCGCGGCTGCTCGTGATGGGCGGCATCGGCGGGTGCGTGCGCGACCTGTTTCCCGAGGTCGCCGCGCCGCTTCGCAAGCACGGGCTGTCCGAGCAGCTGGTTCAGGCGCGGTCGCCGGCGCCGCCGTTGCCGACGGTGCCGGTGCTGCGCTCGCTCGCCTCGCCGACCGCCATGAACGTCGGGAGCGCGGGATGGTTCGGCGCACTGTTCCGCTCGCTCGATTCGCGGCGCACGGACATCCGCGGGAAGGTCGAGCATCAGGTCGCGCGCCTCGAGCAGGTCGCAGTTGCCGGAATGCGCGACGCCGAGCCCGCGCTGCGCGCGGCGATCGAAGCCGCGCTCGCCGACGAGCTCGCCGCCGCGCTCGAGCGTCAGCGCATCTGGCTCGAATCCGCGATCGCGGCCGAGCACGCCGAGTTCGCGTTGCGCCGCGAGAAGGTCGCGGCGCGCACGGCTCGCGTCGACGCGGCACGCCGGGCATCCCAGCGGCTGCGCGAGCGCATCGCCGAGCTCTCGGCGCGCCAGCCGCATGCCGCGCGCGCTGCGGCCACCGGCCGTGACGACCAGCTCTGTTATGATGGCTAGCGTGGGTGAGCCCGATCGTTTCGGTGCATACATCGTCCACGAGCGGCTCGGCGCAGGCGGCATGGCCGAGGTGCATCGCGCGGAGCGCGTGAACAAGGACGGCTCGCGCACGACGGTCGCCCTCAAACGGCTCCTCGCGACGACCGTGTCGAATCGCGAGCTCAGGCAGTGGTTCACGCGCGAGGGCGCGTTGATGAGCCACCTCCATCACCCGAACATCGCCGAGACCTACGATCACGGGAGCGTTCGCGGCATCCACTACATCGCGATGGAGTACGTCCGGGGCCCCACGCTCAAGCAGCTCGTCGAGCAGACGTCGCGCACGATCGGCACGCTGCCGATCCCGATCACGCTGACGATCGCATCGCAGGTGTGCGACGCGCTCGATCACGCGCATCTGTGTCGCGATCCGAAGGGTCGTCCGCTCCACGTCGTGCACCGCGACGTGTGCCCGGCGAACATCCTGTTGCGCGAGGACGGCGTCATCAAGGTGATCGACTTCGGCCTGGCGAAGGTCGAGGGCGTGCACGAGGACACCCAGAAGGGCCAGCTGAAGGGCAAGTTCAACTACGTCGCACCCGAGTACATCGCAGACGGCACGTTCGACGCGCGCGCCGATCTGTGGGCCCTCGGTGTCGTCATGTACGAGCTGCTCACGAGCCGCCGGCTGTTCGATGCGCCCGACAACCACCAGACGATCACGCGCGTGCAGAAGCTGCCGATCCCGCGACCGTCGCGCGCGAACCCGCGCGTCTCCCCCGAGCTCGACGAGATCGTGATGACCGCGCTCGAGCGCGATCCGGGCCGGCGCTGGCAGACCGCGAGGATGCTGTCCGACGCGCTCCGCGGACGCATGGTCCAGCGCGGCGATCCGGCCGAGGCCAAGCACGTCGCCGAATGGGTGCAGTGGCTCTACGCGCAGCAGCCCGGCACCGAGTCGAGCGGCATGTCTCAACTCCGCGCGATCGTGGCGCCGCCGCAACCACCGGGCGAGCGCGAAGCTCCGACAACGCGTTCGCGGCTGACCCGATTGACCCGGCGGCTGTTCGGCTCGCGCGATCGCTGAGTTACTGGCCCCATTCCTTGGTCGAGCAACGCTCCGATTCGCAGGCGACCATGCTGCCACCGCCAACGACACGTTGGAGGGAGTCCGTGTCGAGCCGCTGGACCAGGACACGTACCATCTGCTTCTGGAGCTCGAGCTTCTTCTTGCTAGTGCGCTTCATGACGCCGTTCAAGAGCAGCCCTCGTGCCACCGCAACCCTCACGATCTGCGAGCGGTCGTTCATGCCGATTCGGCGTGAATGCCGAGTCGGCATGGGCCAGCGCGCCGAAACAGCATGGCGGACATGCGCCTACAGTGAGGTCAAATGCGCATCCGCATCGTAGGAGGCGCGACTGATCTGATCGAGAAACTTCGGGAGCACGGTCGCGTAGGGCTCGAACGCGGCAAGCGGCCAGCGATAAGCGAGCCCGGTGGCCGTGCCGACCGCGACGAACCGCTTGGCCGGATCGACCGCGATCGCGTTGACCTTGCCGTCGACTCGGATCAACGACAGCAGCGTTGCGTCGTCGAGCTTCCACAGACGGATCGTGCCGTCGACGCCACCGGAGACGAGCTCGGAGCTGCCCGGCAGGAATGCGAGCTTCTCGACCGCCCCCACGTGCCCGAACAGCGAGCGTTCGTGCCCGCTGACGAGGTCGTAGACGCCGATTTCTCCGGACGCGCTCGCCGCGGCGAGCCAGTGGCCGTCGCTGGAGAACGCGAGATCGTGCACCGCGCCGTGGCGTGGAACGAGCGTCCGCGAGCTGCCGGTCGCGAGGTCCCACAGCATCAGCTCGCCGTCGCCACCACCGCCGGCGAGCGTTCGACCGTCGGGCGAGAACCGAGCAGTGACCACGAGCGCGCGTGTGCCGCCCAGCCTGCGCTCCGGTGCGCCGTCGATCGGTACCACGCGCACGCCGCCGGACTCGCCGACGGCTACG
>Ga0335083_10005912_pt1 | contig 15422 bp, 15 predicted proteins | sample Lox_Sample_42_FD_206716 | JGI IMG/M metagenome (GOLD analysis project Ga0335083, IMG submission 206716) | Soil microbial communities from Loxahatchee National Wildlife Refuge, Florida, United States - Lox_Sample_4.2 | ecosystem: Environmental > Terrestrial > Soil > Wetlands | place: USA... | reverse complement strand
CCTCCGCCGTCGGGCTGGGTCGAGCGAGGATCGAGTTTGCGAAACGTTGAAGGGGATCATTGCCACGTCTCCGCGCTTACACTGCGAAAGAGAATCTCGGGCGGCGCGAGTTCTCACACAAACTCTACAGGGCCGGCCTGATCCTGATCGGGTTGGCCCGATGCATCGCCATGGTCATCGTGTGGAACGAACTGGCTAAGGGCGATACCGATTACGCCGCGGGTCTGGTGGCCTTCAATTCCCTGTTTCAGGTCTTTTTCTATTCAGCGTACGCCTGGGTGTTCATCACGGTTCTCCCTGCCAAGTCGGGCTTCAAGGCGCTGCCGTTCACGTCTCCATGGGCGAGATTGCGAAGAGTGTTTTTGTCTACCTTGGCATTCCGTTTCTCGCGGGATTCCTCACTCGAACCCTTCTGGTGAGAGCCCGGGGGCTTGAGTGGTACAACCGGAGTTTCGTTCCACGCGTGAGTCCGCTTACACTCATGGCGCTGCTCTTCACCATCGTCGTGATGTTCTCGTTGAAAGGCGGCTACATCGTTCGTCTGCCGTTTGACGTCGTCAGAATCGCTGTCCCGCTGCTGTTCTATTTCGTGCTGATGTTTCTGATGTCCTTCTATCTGGGCAGGAAGCTGGGCGCCGACTACTCCAAGACAACGACGCTCTCGTTCACCGCCGCTTCAAACAACTTCGAACTCGCCATCGCCGTGGCGGTCTCCGTTTTCGGAATCAACTCCGGAGCTGCGTTTGCCGCGGTCATCGGACCGTTGGTCGAGGTGCCCGTCATGATCTCCTTGGTGAACGTGGCTTTCTATCTTCGGCGCCGGCTCTTTCTCAACATAGACGGGAGCGAGATTGAGCCGGCGCGTGTACCGGTGAGCCTCTGAGCCACAGCGCCGACGCCGCTTTCGCGTCTGCGGCTTTAAGGATTGGAATGACGTTCTCAGTGGGCGTACTCTGCCTGGATGTCCTGCACCAACTCAATCGGCAAATATCGCGGCGAGGGCAAGCTTCCCAAGACCTTCCTGCTGAAGGGCCAAGCGGCCAAAGGTGAGGCGCTCTAGCTCGCGCGGGGCGGCCACAACATGAACGGCGTCGCCACCCGCGAGAAAAGCGCCGTTGCCTTTCCTTACGTTGTTCCCTATTCTTAAAGCTATGGAACTGCTTACGCCTGATGAAATCGGCCGTTTGTCGCCACCCGAACGTCTGGCGCTGATTGCGCAGCTTTGGGACAGTCTCGAACATGAGCCGCTTCCCTTGACCACCGCGCAGCAGGCGGAACTTGAGCGCCGTCTGGCCTCCCTCGATCAAGACCGGCAACACGGCGTAACGTGGGCAGCACTGAAGGCCGAGCTAGAGAAGCGTTGCCCGTAGTGTTCAGGGTTATTTTCACTCAGGCCGCGCGGCTGGAATTGATCGAGGCGCAAGACTGGTACGAGGGCGAAGCCCCCGGCCTAGGCCGGCGTTTCCGCCAAGCGATTGACGCCCTCACCGAACGCATGAGCGCCAATCCCCGGCAGTTTCCTGTGGTCTTCAAGGACGTCCGCCGCGCTCTTTTGCGCCGCTTTCCATACTCGCTGTTTTTCGTCATTGAAGGCGAAACCCTGCTTGTTGTCGCCTGTTTCCATGCCAGCCGCGACCCGGCGCAGTGGCAAAAACGAACCTGACCGCTCTACAGATATGAGAACCAAATCCGAAGAGCTTTCTGAAAACTTCCTCAACACCAACAACGTGCCATTCATGGGTGGCGGTAGAATGCCGTCTACGGTTCATCATCACGCCCAATACCGGGTCTCGTAGGGCGGCAGCCTTCAATCGGCAATCGGCGATCAGAAATCGGCAATGATTGTTGGCCCTGGTCGAGTTCGAGGTTTTATCATCTCGAGGATGCGTCCATACTCGCCATGGACCGGATGCCGTAACCCCGGCTCGAGAGAAGCCGGGTGGCGCCTACATCAAAAAGCGACGTAGGCGCCACCCACGCTTTCTTGAACGCATCGTGATCCTTCCAGTTGCGAAAGTCGGCGATGTGGCGCGTACGGCGCAGGCTTGCCGCCCAGCCTGATCGCTCTCCATCACAGCGCCGTCCAAGCGCGCGGGAAAGAGGACGGGCTTGCACCATCGACAGGTACCAAGCGATTGTCGAGGCGGAGTTCCCTAGGTGTCCGTCGAGAGCGCGGACTCTATGGCTCAACCCGGAAGACAACGTTGCTCTTCAGAGTGCCTTTCGGAGTACTGACTTTGACCGTGCCCGTTGTCGCGCCGGCAGGCACAGTTGCTCCGATGAGCGAGCCTGAGAGCACCTTAAATGTTGCCGCTGTGCCGTTGAAGGTAACGCTCGTCGTGCCCGTCAGATTCGGCCCCAGAATCTGGATGTTCCAACCGACTTTGCCGGAGGTTGGCAGCGTTTCCACAAACGGGCCTAAGCCCTCAGTAAAGCGGAAGACCGTGCCATCGCCGTTGGCCCCAGCGGAGAAGGTCGTCCCGTAGAAACTCCCGTTGGTGGATTGTGCCGGCGCGGCCTCGGGACTGCTGCCGTCCGTGTTGTCAAAGGTATGCACAACGGTCAACGTACCAGCCGGGGTAATCTCGAAGACCGTCCCGTAGCCGCCGTTGTTCCCACCCGCGGTAGTTGTCCCGTAGAACTTTCCGTCCGTACCTTGAGTCAGCCCGCCGTACGGATAGGCTCCGTCTGTTGAATCAAAGCTATGCAGGGTGGTCAGCACCCCGCCCGGGGTGATTTTGAAGACAGTGCCAAAGCCGTTGCTCCCGCCGGTTACCGTTGTCCCGTAAAAGTTCCCGTTAGTGGCCTGGATCAGCCCCGCGGCCGGGCTGTCACCGTCCGTGTAGTCGAAGCTGTGCAGGGTTGCCAGCGTGCCACTCGGACTCATCTTGAAGACAGTGCCGAGGCCGTTGGCTCCGCCCTCGATGGTTGTCCCGTAGAAGTTCCCGTCCGTGCCCTGAACCAGCGGGCCGAAGGGAATGGCACCGTCGCTCATGCCTTCGAAGGTGTGCAGTAATGTGAATGTGCCCGCTGGGGTGATCTTGAACGCCGTACCGTCACCATCGCCCCCACCATAAGCCGTTCCGTACAAGTTGCCGTCAATCGCCTGAATCAGTCCGGCCTCAGGGAAGGCCCCGTCAGTTCCCAAGAAGCTGTGCAGCGTGCTCAGACTGCCCCCTGATGTGATTTTAAAGATGGTGCCATCGCCGCTGGCACCACCCACGTAAGTTGTCCCATAGAAATTCCCGTCGTTGCCCAAGATAATACTGGCTTCGGGGTTGGCGCCGTCCTGGCAAGACGCTTGGGAGCAGAAGCTGTAAAGCGTAATCAGCGTTCCACTCGGAGTGATTTTGAAAACCGTGCCTTCACTGTTGACTCCGCCGCCGGCGGTCGTCCCGTAAAGGTTCCCGTCCCTGCCCTGGACAAGAGATCCGTAAAGCGATTCAGAACCGTTGGTCCCATCGAAACTCACTAGCGTTGTAAAAGTTTGCGCCGGTAATGCAATCGCCGTGGCTGCGCACAACAGAACCACCGTACAAGCCGGCTTCACCCGGGAATGTTTACCCATCCTGTCTCCTCGTCTGCCGGGCTCTGGAGCCCGACCCTCACCCGTCGCGGTAGCCTGACTTCCTTCGGTTCCGCGGTCAGGCAGCGACGATGGCGGAAACCACCGGCGCGCGCAAGCGGCAACAGACGACGAGTTACCGGTGTCGCTTGATGCCGTCATGCTCTCCTGGGCACCCTCTCATCTGCATCCATGAAACGGCATTGTCGTAACTTGTCTTCGTCTGCTAGCATTTGGGTCGGTCCCAGTTTCAAAAGCCCCACGAAATGAGGAGCTTGAGTGCGATGAGTATCCCGTCACGGTCTCGACAGGCCAGCGCCTCGCAATTGGCGGGAGCAGATCGGCTTGAGTCTTGGAAGGAGATTGCAGCCTACCTGAAGCGTGACGTTCGCACGGTGCAGCGCTGGGAGAAGACGGAGGGTTTGCCGGTCCGCCGGCACCGGCATGGGGTCAGGAGTACGGCCTATGCCCTCAAACACGAACTCGATGCTTGGTGGTATGAGCGCCTGCCTCAACTGAAAGACTCCGAGAAGAAGCTGCCTGAGGCGCCGGTCTTGTCCGGAGCCGAAGCGAGTGCGGATGGTCAAGCAGAGGTCGAGCGCTGGGACGGACTCCGTGCCATACTCCGGTGGACAACACTAACGGCTCTAGCCATTCTGGCCTTCATAACGTTCCTTACTCGCTGGGTCACATGGCCGCCGCCCCCGCAGGTCCTCAAAACCCAGCGGCTCACCGGTGATGGCCGAATCAAGCAAGGCTTACTAACAGACGGCGCCCGGCTATATTTCCTGGAACATTTGCCAGGTGGTAATGAGTCTCTTGCGCAAATGTCCGTCTCGGGCGGGGAAATTCTGCTAACGCCCACTCCATTCGACGTTACGAATATCGAAGCCATTTCTCCCGACGGTTCGCAGCTATTGATCAGGGGAGCCTCCGGACGCCGACCCGACCATGAGATGCCCTTCTGGGAAGTGCGCTCCATGGGCGGGGATCCTCATCTCCTTGGAGAATTGACCGGAAATTCTGCTGCATGGTCGCCGGATGGCGAGCGAATCGCCTATGCGAACGGATCCAGCCTCTATTCGGTCCGGCAGGATGGCAACGAAGTGCACCGCTTGGTCGCATTGCATGGTGTGCTTGGTTCTGTCGCCTGGTCGCCTGACGGACAGACGTTGCGTTTCACAGAAACGGACTCTCAAGCCGATCGGAATCTCATGTGGCAAATCCGATCCGATGGAAGTAAACTGCGCCCTTTTCTGGCAGGTTGGTATAGCCCTCAGTCGAGCGAAAAGGGTTGCTGGACTCCCGACGGAAGATACTTTGTCTTTTTGGCGAACCGGAACCAACTTGTAAGTCTTTGGATCATCAAGGAACCGACGGGCTGGTTCTCAAAGCCAATTCAATTGATTACAGACTTGAATGGCATCAAGGGATTCACGCTCAGTAAAGACGGAAAGAGGATCTTCGTGCTGGCTTCGGGCGTTGGGCACGGAGAATTGGTCCGCTACGATCCAAAGGCGGGCGAATTTTCTCCGTATCTTTCGGGGATTCCCGTCGGCGAGATGGACTATTCCCCAGACGGAGCCTGGGTAGCCTACGACGGGTCTCCCGACGGGCCGCTCTTTCGCATGAAGGCCGACGGCACCGGGCGAGCCCAGCTTACTGAACCTCCCCTTGACGTTAAGTTTCCGCGCTGGTCGCCCGACGGAAAGCGGATCGCCTTCATGGGCCGCTTGGAGGACCGCGCTTTCTGGCAGATATTCGTTATCTCCCGCGAAGGTGGGCGCCCCCAACAGCTCACTGTTACCACAGGAGACAAAGGCGCGCCAACCTGGAGCCGGGATGGTTCGCGGCTGGTTTTCGGCGACCTGCTCACCGCCCAAAGCATGGTGATACATCTCTATGACTTCACGACGGGGGAGATCTCCAAGCTGCCGGGATCGGAAGGGCTTTGGACGGCACGCTGGTCACCTGATGGGCGGCATATTGCGGCGATGACTCGGGATCAGCGTACCGTGAAGCTATTCGATGTAAGCTCCGGGACTTGGTCCGAGCTTCTCAGCAGGCCCCTTGAAGACAGTTTCGATTGGTCCGCCGATGGTCGGTACTTGTATATCCACCTTCTCTACGGTGATGACGCGGGCGTTTTTCGTCTTGGGATTCGAGACCGCAGGCTCGACCGCCTAGTGAGCCTGAAGAATCTCTCCGACCCTACCAAAGGTTTCGGATGGGTAGGCATTGCGCCAGACGGTTCAATTCTAGCGGCTCGGGTCAGCGGCAGCGATGAGATCTACGCCTTGGACGTGAATTTTCCGTGAAAGTCGCTCACGAACAAACTGCGGTCTCATTCGCCAGCATAGCGCAGAACCGACGCGAAGGTTCCGCGGCTTTTTGCCTTCTTCTAAGACTCGTTGATCATTCGAATTACCACAAGACCGCCCGCCATAGTAGGCTACATCGTGTGCCTATGATAATCATTAAATATCCTATTGACATATGATTAGAGGCATGGTAGGCTGCTGTTCGTGACTGCCACGCACGCAGTTCGACTGCTCCCTGCGATGTCAGGAGACCCTCGTTGGGCGTGCTCTGTTGCGGGTGTCAGCGGAGGTCGAAATGAAAAATATTACGAACAAAGCCACTAGATTATTGAAAACAAAGGACAAGATTTTTTGAAGCCAATAGATATATGGAAATAAATGGGTTATTCGATCAAAGCCAAGAGATTGATGATAATTAAGCTTGTTAGCGCATGGCAGGAGCTGAACAAGATGGGGTTGATGAGTCGAATCGTCCTGCGCGCGCTGACCGGGTGTTCGTGCGTGCGGGTTCCAGCACCTCGCCTTCGCGGGGTGGCTCTACGCAAGAATGACGACGGAACGCGACGGTGCCCTGGGCGGTCCAGGAATTCTCAAAATCTTACGAACGAACCCAGCATCTTATTGAAAACAAAAGGTCGTGATTTTAGGATCCCAGCATATTATAGAAAACACTTATGTTAGCTGTCTTATCCCAGCATCTGTTTGATAAAATGGGGCTTTGACAGCAATAGGGGGCAATCGGAACGGTATCGCGAACCAATTTTGGACAAGAGAATTGTGCGGATGCTCTGCTAGCAACTCCGCCTCCAAACCATCGAGCGCAACTTGACAGACCACGTTCGGTCGGATAAAATGAAATTGAGGCGTAAGCAACTGAAACAGAGCAGGTTAGTTCAGTAACATGCGAGATCGAATCGACCTCGAACGACGGCAATCTGAAGTGCTGGTGAGCGTGATCCGCCGGTACGTCGCTACGGGTGTGCCCGTAGGCTCAAAGGCAGTGGCTGAAGACTTGAACGAGCCGGTGAGTTCGGCCACGGTGCGGAATACGATGGCCGAACTGGAATCCGCCGGCTACCTCGAGCAGCCCCACGTTTCAGCGGGACGCATCCCTACCGAGAAGGCCTACCGCTTTTACGTGGACCGCGTTGCGGGCGCCTATTCCCTTCAACCGGAGACGGCTCGCTACATTCAGCAGGCTTTGGGAGGCGAATCCGTTGCGCCCGAGGAGTTGATGACCCGGACTTCGCAGGTGCTATCGGAGCTTTCGCACAATGTCGGACTGGTGCTGGCGCCGGCCAGCAGCGAAAAGCTTCTGGAGCACGTCAAATTTGTGGCCCTGCCGGACCGGCGCGTGCTGGTGGTGATTGTGTCCCGGCCCGACGTTGTGGAGAACCGGGTCATCCGGCTTGAGGAAGAGATCTCCCAAAGCGAACTGGACCGGGCTGCGGACTACCTGAATAGCGAATTTCGAGGGTGGTCGCTGCGGACCATCCGGCTGCAGATTTTCAAGCGTCTGGAGGAGATGAAAGCCACTTGCGAAACCTTGCTGACTCGCGTGGCTCATCTGTTTCTTGAAGGTGCCATCGGTCAACAGCAGACGGGGCCGCTTTTCCTGGAGGGCACGGCCAAAATCCTCGGTCAACCTGAGTTTGTAGACGCCCACCGCGTTCGAGAACTGCTCGACACCTTCGAACAGAAGGCCAGGCTGATTCAGATTCTGACCGCGTGCCTCGAATCATCCCCCCGCTCAGGCGCAACCATCCTGATTGGGCGCGAGAATCCTGCGGCCGAAATGCGCCAGTTTACCTTGATTGTGGCGCCGTTTTCTTATCGTAACCAAACGGTGGGGGCCCTGGGCGTGGTGGGCCCGACGCGCATGGAGTACGACCGCGCCATCCAGGCGGTGGAATACATCGCCCATTTAACGACGAAAATTCTGAGCATCGCCTGAACGATGCCGGTTGCGCGAACCTGCTCGGCAGACGCGTGATGGCCGCACCGGGGACGGGCACGAAGCATCTAATAAGGCCAGGTGAGTCTCACCCGAGAGGTACCTAACCGCATTTGAACGAGGGATTCCTGGGGCCACCTTGCAGTCCAGTGCACAGGAGGGATTGTCATCATTCCTTCCGCGGGCGCCCGATGTACAATAGAATTTTGAGGTTTGCGCAATGAGCGAACAGGACACCAGGAACGAGCCGGCCGCCGCGGCCGCGGGCTCTAACGGTCAGGCTGCAGTCGAGACGGCGCCGAGCGAATCCGCCAATTTGCCCGAGGATCTGGCAGGCGCCTATCGCCGGCTTCTGGCTGAGAAACAGGATCTCTACGATCGCCTGCTGCGCAAGCAGGCGGAGCTTGACAACTTTCGCAAGCGCACCGAGCGCGAAAAAGAAGAATTCTCGAAGCACGCCACGGCGGATTTAATTCGCTCGCTGTTGCCTGCCCTTGACAGTTTCGAGCGCGCCCTCAAACATCGCGACCCCAAGATTCCGCAGGAGTATTACAAGGGGATCGAGCTCATCCATCGCGACGTGCTTGACATTCTGGTTCGCGCGGGTCTCGATCCACTTGACACCAAGGGTAAGCTTTTTGATCCCCACCTTCACCAGGCCGTCGAAAGCGTGGAGTCTGACAAGCATCGCGATCAGGAGATCGTGGAAGAGCTTCAGCGAGGGTACAAGCTTAGGCACCGCTTGCTTCGTCCCGCTGTGGTGAAGGTCGCGGTTGCGCCCAAGTCTGCGACCGATGGCCAAGCAGAAGGCCACGCGAAGAAGTCCAGGGCTTCGGAAGGGGCGGAACAGGGTTAGGAGCACGCGGGGCTTGACGGTCCCGGCGAACAGCTTTACTTCCACTCGCACACGAGACAGAAGAGATTTGAAGATGGCGAAACTCAGAGCCGTCACCTCTTCGCTTGAACTTGACGTTTCTTAGAACTAGCCATTCAGAATGAGCCAGAAGCGCGATTACTACGAAGTGTTGGGCGTTGAGCGAAACGCCTCCGACGGCGAACTGAAGAGCGCCTACCGCAAGCTCGCCTTGCAGTACCATCCCGACCGCAATCCCGGAAATCACGACGAGGCCACCGAAAAGTTCAAGGAAATCACGGAGGCTTACGGCGTGCTCGCGGACTCGCAGAAGCGCGCGGCCTACGACCGTTACGGGCATGCCGCAGTTACGGGCGCCGCGACGCAGGGCTGGCCGGATGTTTCCTCCACCATCTTTACGGATTTTGAGGACCTGTTTGGCGAATTCTTCGGCGGTGTGTTCGGCCGCCAGCGCGGGCCGAGAACGCGCGCCCAGCGTGGTGCTGACCTGCGCTACGAAATGGAAATCTCTTTCGAAGAGGCGGCCAAGGGACTGGAAACCAAGATCAAGATTCCTCGCTGGGAGAGTTGCTCGGAGTGTGGCGGCCGGGGCGCGAAGAAGGGCAGCTCACCCGCAGTCTGTACGGTGTGCGGCGGACGCGGCCAGCTTCGGCACCAGCAGGGGCTCTTCACCGTCAGCCGGACCTGCCCGGAATGTCAGGGCATCGGCCATGTGATTCGCGAGGCATGCCCGGCTTGTCAAGGTGACGGCCGCACGCGGCAGGAAAAAGTGCTGGGTATTAAAATCCCGGCTGGTGTGGAAGACGGCATGAAGCTGCGGGTAAGCGGCGAGGGCGAGGGCGGCGGCTTTGGCGGGCCGGCCGGAGACCTTTACGTGGTGCTTCGGGTGCGCGAGCATGCGTTCTTCGAGCGCGAAGGAAGCGACCTGCATGTCACGATTCCCATATCGGTTGCGCAGGCCGGCCTGGGAACCGACATCAAGGTGCCCACGCTCGATGGCCTGGAGCGGCTTCATATCCCGGAGGGCACGCAGCCGGGCGCAGTCTTTAGGCTGCGCGGGCTTGGCATCCCGCGCGTTGAGGAGCGCGGCCGCGGGGACCTCTACGTGCACGTTCAGGTTGTGATCCCCAGCCAGATCTCGCGGGAACAACGGCGCCTGTTGGAATCGCTGGCCGCTACGACGCGCGTTGAGAACAAGCCGGTGACGCATCGCGCTGCTGCCCGCGAAAAGAGCGGATTCGCGTAGCAGCACTGGCGTTCGACAAGGGCTGGACGCGAATAGCCTGCCCCTTTTGAGCGTGACGACCTGTCGCGTATTGCGTCTTATCCATAGAGGAGTGAAGCGCGCCAAGGTATGGGAGAAGCTCCTTCGTCATCCCAACAAGCCAGTCCAGAGTTCACCGGTCCACGCCGCAGCTTTTTTGAGGCCCGGTACTGGCTGCGCGACCTGATCCTCTCCCTGCTGCTGGCCTTCGTCGTCATCGTCTTCCTCTATCAGCCGGTGCAGGTGGAAGGTACCAGCATGATGCCGCGCCTTTACGATCACGAGCGCATCTTCATCAACAAGTTTGTTTATCGCTTTGAATCCATCCATCGCGGCGACATCGTGGTGTTTCACTACCCCCTCGACCCTTCGAAGTCATACATCAAGAGGGTGATTGGGCTGCCGGGCGAGTGGGTGAGCATCCACGAAGGTACGGTGGAGATCAACGGCAAGGCCCTCGCCGAGCACTACGTTCCGCCGACCTATCTTGACCACGACAGCTACCCGCCCGTTCACGTCGAGCCTGATCACTACTACGTGCTGGGCGATCATCGCGAGTCGTCAAACGACAGTCGCGTGTGGGGAACGGTCGACCGCAGCTTCATTTATGGCAAAGCGGCCTTTGTTTACTGGCCTCTCGACCAGTTGGGAGCGGTGCGGTAAAATAGTTGTTCGTCGGTCAGTCTCTCAGCCCCTTTTAGTCCGGTTTTTTCTGCTCAGCGCGTCGGAGCGTCTGATCGCGCCGACCACTGAAGACTGATAGACTGAAAGACTGACTACAGCGGAGCGAGATTCCATGGACGCAATCCTTGCGCTTGAAGACGGCCGCATCTTCCACGGACGCGGCGGCGGTGCTCCCGGCGAGCGTTGCGGCGAGGTGGTGTTTAACACCTCGCTGACGGGCTATCAGGAAATCCTCACCGATCCTTCTTACGCCGGCCAGATCGTCATCCTCACTTATCCGCACATCGGCAACTACGGCACCAACAGCCTCGATAGCGAATCCGTGCGGCCGTACGCCGAAGGCCTGGTGGTGCGCGAGCTATCCCAACTTGCCAGCAACTGGCGGTCGACGGAAGCCACCTCGCAGTTCCTGGCCGGATTTGGCGTGCCGGTGATCTCGGAAATCGATACACGCGCTCTCGTGCGCCACTTGCGCGTGCACGGAGCCATGCGCGGCATCATTTCCACGGTCGACCGCGACGAGACGAGCTTGGTGGCGAAGGCCAAGGCATCACCCAGCATGGTCGGGCTCGATCTCGCGAGCCGCGTCACCACCCCGGCGCGGTATGAGTGGACCCAGCCTTCTGCTCCAATATGGGATTCTGACGCGCGAACCCCGAACCCCGAACCCCGCTTTCACGTCGTCGCTTACGACTACGGCATCAAGCACAATATCTTGCGGCGTTTGGTCGATATCGGCGCTCGCGTCACGGTGGTGCCCGCGGCAACCTCAGCGAGTGACGTGCTTGACCTGAAGCCGGACGGCGTGTTCCTCTCGAACGGCCCCGGCGACCCCGAGCCGGTGGAGTACGCCGCGCGCTCCGTGCGCGAACTGGCCGGGCGGGTGCCGGTGTTCGGCATCTGCCTGGGCCACCAGATTGTGGGCCTCGCCCTCGGCGGCCGCACCTATAAGCTCAAGTTTGGCCATCACGGCGGAAATCACCCCGTAATGAACATCGAGACTAAGAAAGTGGAGATAACCGCCCAGAATCATGGGTTTGCCGTCGATCCCGACTCTCTGAAAGCCAGCGAGGTTGTGTTGACCCACATGAACCTGAATGACCAGACGCTGGAGGGCTTGCGGCACCGTTCGCTGCCCCTGTTCAGCGTCCAGTATCACCCCGAAGCCTCGCCGGGTCCGCACGATGCAGCCTATTTGTTCGAGCAGTTCGCGAAGATGATGGAGGAAAATCGCGAATAGCCATCAGCTTTCAGCAATCAGCCGACAGCGGTCAGCGACGGCTGTGGGACCGTGACTGAAGACTGAAGTCTGAAAGCTGGGGGTTGGGGGCTGAATGCTGACTGCCGGCCCGGTCGCCGGAGGCTGGGAATGATGTGTCGAAATCGAGGAACGAAGCCACTATCTGGTTTAGAATCAGTGAGGACTTCGGATGCATGTCGTGACTCGGCTCTCAGTCGTCAGTCAGCTATCGGCCACAGGGCTCAAGTCGACTGAAGGCTGACTGCTGAGGGCTGAAAGCTGAAGGCGGCAAGCTCTAGATTTGTTGAGAGGACGTGATGGCGACCAAGACAGCGTTGACGTGGGAAGATTTTCTGGCGGCTGGCAAAGAAGGACAATCCTGGGAGTATGTCGACGGGGAGGTTAAGTTCATGTCGCCGCACATGGGAGGTGGCCATTACCAGGCAGTTATGAAGATCTGCTTGGAGGCCAATGATTACGCAAGCCGACACGCAGAATGGCTTAGCGTTCACACAGATGTAGCCTTCACGATGACATCGGGGAGCTTGCGCTGTCCCGACTGGGCGCTGGTGCGGCGCGACCGCTTCGGCGAAGGCGGAATTCCAGAAGGGCCGATGCCGTTTCCACCCGATGTTGCTTTCGAGGTGATCTCGCCGAGCGACAAGTGGTCAGACATTCAGAGCAAGCGCCGCGAATACCGGTCGGACGGAGTCATTCAAGTGTGGGTTGATCTGCAGGAACGCACGGTTGAGGTGATAAGCCCAAAGCACGGCGTGAGCACATTCGCCGAGGGCGAGACGGTTACGATTGGCGAGTTGCCCGGATTCGAACTGAATCTGTTTCCGCCCGTCGTGCGGAGTTGAGGTTGGAATGGGTTTCGTGGAGTTTCCGGAGGAAGCAGCTCACAAAGGCGAGGTTGTCAATCTGGTGTTCGAAGAGCGTCTCTTCAATTTGGTTGGCATCCTGCAAAAAATTGCGGAGCCGTTTGCGGCCGCTGGCATCCCTTACGAGGTCGTCGGCGGGCTTGCGGTTCTAATACACGTGGAAGAGGCTGACCCGGCGCATTCTGTCTTGACGCGGGATGTGGACATTCTGATCAGCCGGTCCGATTTCGACCGCGCTGTCGCTGCCGCGGAGTCTCAAGGCTTTCGGTTTCGGCACGTAGCGGGCGTGGATATGTTCTTATACGGCGACAAGGCCGTCAACGCAATTCACCTATTGTTTGCAGGTGAGAAGGTCAAGGCCGCTCAAACCACTGCTCATCCGTTAGTGGCGCCCGAGCGCAAGACGATCCAAGGGCAGCAGGTTCCCGTGATTCCTGTAGCCGATCTTGTGCGAATGAAGCTGAGCGCGAATCGCGACAAGGACCGTGTTCACCTGCGCAGCCTCGACGCCGCCGGCCTGATTACGCCTGAAATCGAGCGCGGCCTGTCGGAGCAACTGCAAGCGAGACTCCGTCAGGTGCGGGAAACGGAATAGCAACACGTCAGTGTCAACGTGACCATCGCTCAGAGGACACGATGTCCGAACACCGAGATCAGGCAGAGCAACGCCAACCTGAGTCGATCCGCCGAGGATTTGCCGAGATAGAAGCCGGGCATCACATCCCCCACGAGGCGGTGAAGGCGTGGCTGCTGTCGCTGGGCTCGGACAATGAACTGCTGGCGCCTCAATGTGCTTGCGGCGGGTCTCATGATGAACGCGGTCAGTGGGCTTCAGGCGCTAAAGCGCCTTGATTTTGTGGGCACGTCCTAGCGGCGGGGCTGACCCGCCCTTCCCTCGCGAACCACGTCGAGGGCAACTGAAATGTCAGAAACCAGCCAGATAACGCGAGGAGCGAGGTTGGCGTGAAAGGGCGGGCCTTCAGGCCCGCCGTGAAGGCGTGGAGTTGAATTGGCGCTTTAGCGCCTGAAGCAATGGCAAGACCGAAGCATCGCGCGACGCCCGGTGGAACCTACTTCATCACGACGAACACTTGGGAGCGTCGCGCACTTTTCGTCACGCGCGAGTGGGCTGAGACCTTGGAAGCGAAAATCTTCGAGTATCGCGATAAGGGCGAATATCTGGTACATCGTTACGTCGTGATGCCCGATCACCTTCACGTGATCTTAACTCCGGGAGCTTCGACAACCCTTGAAAGAGCAGCGCAGTTGATCAAGGGTGGATCATCCTACGATATGGGCGTGAAGTTCGCCACGAAATTTCCCGTTTGGCAGCCCGGGCTCACGCAGCATTTGATCCGCGATCAAGCAGACTACGATTCGCACATGCGATACATCGATATGAACCCAGTGAAGCGAAGGCTAGTCACGCAACCTGAGGAATACGCGCCCTGTTCGGCGCATGGACGCTATCGTATGGACCTGTGGCCTGTGGCTTCAGGCGCTGAAGCGCCTTGATTTTTGCAGCACGTTTTACGGCGGGGCTGAAGCCAAAGGCTGAAGCCCCGCCCTTCCCGTCGCGAACCGCGTTGGGATGGAAATGAAAAGGGTGGCCCAAAAGAAGCTGGAAGGGCCGGCCCAGTGGAAGGGCTTTGGAGTGTGGACGCGCATGAAAGGGCGGGCCTTTAGGCCCGCCGTAAAAGGCGCAGCACCGAATTGGCGCTTTAGCGCCTGAAGCAATGGCAAGACCGAAGCATCGCGCGACGCCCGGTTGGAACCTACTTCATCACGACGAACACTTGGGAGCGTCGCGCACTTTTCGTCACGCGCGAGTGGGCTGAGACCTTGGAAGCGAAAATCTTCGAGTATCGCGATAAGGGCGAATATCTGGTACATCGTTACGTCGTGATGCCCGAGCACCTTCACGTGATCTTAACTCCGAGAGCTTCGACAACCCTTGAGAGAGCAGCGCAGTTGATCAAGGGCGGGTCGTCGCACGAAATTGGCGTAAGGTTCGCAACGAAGTTGCCAGTATGGCAACCAGGATTCACGCAGCCCTGATTCGGGATGAAGCCGACTACGGTTCGCACATGCGATATGTTGACCTTAACCCTGTGAAACGTGGGCTTGCATCGCGGCCAGAGGAATACTCGTTCTGCTCTGCAAGTGGCAAGTATCGGCTCGATGGATGGCCTGTGGCTTCAGGCGCTGAAGCGCCTTGATTTTTGCAGCACGTTTTACGGCGGGGCTGAAGCCTGGCTGAAGCCCCGCCCTTCCCGTCGCGAACCGCGTTGGGATGGAAATGAAAAGGGTGGCCCAAAAGAAGCTGGAAGGGCGGGCCCAGTGGAAGGGCTTTGGAGTGTGGACGCGCATGAAAGGCGCCGTAAAAGGCGCAGCACCGAATTGGCGCTTTAGCGCCTGAAGCAATGGCAAGACCGAAGCATCGCGCGACGCCCGGTGGAACCTACTTCATCACGACGAACACTTGGGAGCGTCGCGCACTTTTCGTCACGCGCGAGTGGGCTGAGATCTTGGAAGCGAAAATCTTCGAGTATCGCGATAAGGGCGAATATCTGGTACATCGTTACGTCGTGATGCCCGATCACCTTCACGTGATCTTAACTCCGGGAGCTTCGACA
>Ga0335083_10005911_pt1 | contig 15423 bp, 14 predicted proteins | sample Lox_Sample_42_FD_206716 | JGI IMG/M metagenome (GOLD analysis project Ga0335083, IMG submission 206716) | Soil microbial communities from Loxahatchee National Wildlife Refuge, Florida, United States - Lox_Sample_4.2 | ecosystem: Environmental > Terrestrial > Soil > Wetlands | place: USA... | reverse complement strand
CACGCGGCGCTTGCGCACCAGCGGCACGCAGAGGAAGAACGCGTCCATCAGGAAGCTCTTGCCGCGGCCCACCGGCCCCCACAGGTAGACCCCCTTCGGCAACGGCGGCCGCACCAGCAGCCGCCTCAGCGCGCTGCTGCGCCGCCGCTTGTACTCGCTCCATTCCTCGAACAGCCGCTGCAGGCGCTCCACCGCGCGCCACTGCGCGGCGTCGGCGACGAAGCCCCGGCGCTCGAGGCTCTGGCGGTAGGCGCCGACGACGTCGCTCACGCCGCCCGCGCCCCGGCGCGCGCCTCGCGCCGCGCCAGCCACAGCGTGCTCGCCAGGATCACCGCGCCGCCCGCCAGGGTCGCGCCCGCGGGCGGCGTGCCGAAGACCAGCACCCCGAGGATCGCGGCCCAGATCAGCTCCAGGAACCGCACCGTCTGCACGGCGGAAATGTCGGCGACGCGGAACGCGCGCGTCATGCAGTAGTGCCCGCCGGCGCCGAGCACGCTGGCGGCGGCCAGCAGGCCCCACTGCCGCGGGCTGGGATCGATCCAGTGCGCCAGCGCCAGCGGCGCCAGCAGCACCGTGACCCAGATGTGCTGCCACAGCACGATGACTTCCGGCGAGTCGCGCCGCGTCAGGGCCTTGGCGGAAAGGAACGACGCCGCGAACACCGGCGCGGAGCCGAGCATCAGCAGCATGCCCGGCGAAATGCCGGCGAAGCCGCCGCCCTCCCATGGCTTGAGCACCAGCACCACGCCGCCGAAGCCGGCCAGCACCGAGCCCCAGCGCGCGCCGCTCATGCGCTCGCCGAGGAACGCCACCGCCCCCAGGCAGACGAAGATCGGGCCGCTGAAGCCGATCGCCGTCAGCTCGGCGAGCGACACCATGGGCAGCGCCGCGAACCAGAGCATCATGCCGCCGGCGTGGAAGATCCCGCGCAGCAGCTGCAGCCCGGGGGCGTGGCTGCGCAGCGTGCGCGGTCCGCGGCGCAGCAGGAACGGCAGCAGCACGAGCGTGCCGCCGAAGTAGCGCAGCAGCCCGACCAGCCAGGGGTCCATGCGCTGGGCGAGCGCCTTCATGGTGGTGTTGAGGACGATGAAGATCGCCCCCGTCGCCGCCATCCACAGCATGCCGCGAAGGGTCGGCGTCAGGCCCCGCAGGCCGGAAGCGGGCGCGCTCAGGCGTCGAGCGCGGCGGCAGGACGCGCGCTCAAATGTTCAGCGCGCGCTTGTCGACCGCGAGGGCGGCGTCCTTCATCGCCTCGGAGAGCGACGGGTGGGCGTGGCAGATCATGCCGATGTCCTCGGCCGCGCCGCCGAACGCCATCGCCACCACCGCTTCCGCGATCAGCTCGGAGGCGAACGGACCCATGATGTGCACCCCGAGGATGCGGTCGGTCTTCGCATCCGCCAGGAACTTGACCAGGCCCGCGGTCTCGCCGAGCGCCCGTGCGCGCGCGTTGGCCGAGAACGGAAACGTGCCGGCGCGGTAGTCCGCCCCCTCGGCCTTCAATTGCTGCTCGGTCTTGCCGACCCAGGCGATCTCGGGCGTGGTGTAGATCACCCACGGGATGGTGTTGAAATCGACGTGCGGCTTCTGGCCGGCGATGCGCTCGGCGACCGCCACGCCCTCCTCCTCGCCCTTGTGCGCCAGCATCGGGCCGCGCACCACGTCGCCAATCGCCCAGACGCCCGGCACGCCGGTGCGGCACTCGGCGTCCACCGCGATGAAGCCCCGCTCGAGCTTCAGGCCCGCCGCCTCGGCGTTCAGCCCGGTCGTGTTCGGCACCCGCCCGATCGAGACGATGAGCCGGTCGACGTCCAAGGTTTTGGATGACTTATCCGACGCAGTATATTGAATAGACACGCTTTTCTTGGATGCCTTCACACTGCCGATCGAGACCCCGAACTCCATCCGGAGGCCCTGCTTGGCGAAGATCTTCTGCGCCTCGCGCGCGATCTGCTCGTCGGCGGCGCCCAGGACCGCGGGCAGCGCCTCGAGCAGCACCACTTCCGACCCGAGCCGCCGCCACACGCTGCCCATCTCGAGGCCGATGACGCCGGCCCCGATCACCCCCAGGCGCTTCGGCACCTCCGGGATCGAGAGCGCCCCGGCGTTGCTCAGGACCAGCTGCTCGTCGAACTCGATTCCGGGCAGCGGGCGCGGATTGGAGCCGGTGGCGATGACGGCGTTCCTGGTATCAAGGGTTTGGGCATTTACCTTGATTTGTATTTTTTCCTTTTCGGCGGAGACAAAACTTCCTCTGCCATGAAAAAACGAAACCTTGTTCTTCTTGAACAGGTACATGACGCCGTCGTTGCTGCCCTTCACCACCTTGTCCTTGCGCGCCAGCATCTGCGCGAGGTCCAGCTCCACGCCCTTCACCTTGACGCCGTGGTCGGCGAAGTGGTGCGCGGCCAGCTCGAGGTTCTCGGAAGACTGCAGCAGCGCCTTGGAGGGGATGCAGCCGACGTTGGTGCAGGTGCCGCCGAGCGCCGGCTTGCCGTCGCCGCCCTTCCATTCGTCGACGCAGGCCGTCTTCAGGCCGAGCTGGGCTGCGCGGATCGCCGCGATATAGCCGGCCGGGCCGCCGCCGATCACGACCACGTCGAAGGCGTCGGCCAACTCAGATCTCCAGCGCCAGCCGCGCCGGGTCCTCGAGCGCTTCCTTGATCGCGACCAGGAACAGCACCGCCTCGCGGCCGTCGATGATCCGGTGGTCGTACGAGAGCGCCAGGTAGTTGATCGGCCGCACCACCACCTGCCCGTTCTCCACCACGGCGCGGTCCTTGGTGGCGTGCACCCCGAGGATCGCGGACTGCGGCGGGTTGATGATCGGGGTCGACAGCATCGAGCCGAAGACGCCGCCGTTGGAGATCGAGAAGGTGCCGCCGGTCAGGTCCTCGATCGAGAGCTTGCCGTCGCCGGCGCGCTTGCCGAATTCCGCGATCTTCTTCTCGATCCCGGCGAACGAAAGCTGGTCGGCGTCGCGCAGGATGGGCACCACCAGGCCGCGCGGGCTGCCGACGGCGACGCCGACATCGAAGTAGCCGTGGTAGACGATGTCGGTGCCGTCGATCGAGGCGTTGACCACCGGGTACTTCTTCAGCGCGTGCACCGCGGCCTTGACGAAGAAGGACATGAACCCGAGGCGCACCCTGTTCTCCTTCTCGAAGCGCTCCTGGTAGCGCTTGCGCAGGTCGATCACCGCCTGCATGTTGATTTCGTTGAAGGTGGTGAGGATCGCCGCGGTCGACTGCGACTGCACCAGGCGCTCGGCGACCCGCTGCCGCAGGCGCGACATCGGCACCCGCTGCTCGGGCCGGCCGGCGAGCAGCTCGTCGACGCTCACGGGCGCCGCCGGTTGCTGAAGATTCGTTCTTGCTCTTTCCGCAGGAACACTTCCAGGCTGGGCGAGAACGTCTCCCTTCGTAACCCGCCCGTCGCGCCCGGTGCCCTGCACTTTCGAGGTGTCGATGCCTTTCTCCGCCGCGATCTTCTGCGCCGAGGGCATGACCGCGGGCGCGGCGGCGGCGGTTTTGGGTCTTTCTTCCCGCCTCTCTTCTCTTACTTCCTCCCTTTTCGAAGCTGCAGCCGACGCCTTGGCTTCGGTGTCGATCTTGGCGATCACCTCGCCCGCGACCACCGTGCCCTTGTCGCCCTTGAGGATCGATACCAACACGCCGTCGGCGGGCGCCGGCAGCTCCAGCACCACCTTGTCGGTCTCGATGTCGATCAGGTTCTCGTCGCGCTTCACCGCCTCGCCCTGCTTCTTGTGCCAGGCGAGCAGCGTTGCCTCCGAGACCGACTCGGACAGCTGCGGCACCTTCACCTCAACGAGCATTCTTGCGCCCCTTCCGGCTGGTGCCCTGGATCGGCACCACGACGTTGTCGGTGATCGGCCCGAACGCGCTCTCGACGACCTCGCGCTGCTGCTGCGTATGCAGCGAGAGGTATCCCACCGCGGGCGAGGCCGAGGACTTGCGCATCGCGTAGCCGAGGACCTGCTCCGGCCGCATGTGCCGCAGGATGTAGTGCTGGATGCGGTGCCACGCGCCCTGGTTGCCGGGCTCTTCCTGGCACCACAGCACCTCGGTCGCCGCCGGGTAGCGGTCGATCAGGCTCTGGAAATCGTCGTGCGGGAACGGATACAGCTGCGCGATGCGCATGATCGCCATGTCCCTGATGCCCTTCTCCCTGCGGTACGCCATCAGGTCGAAGAACACCTTGCCGCTGCACAGGATCACGCGCCGCACCTTCTTCGGCTCGATCTCGGTGTTCCAGTCCGCGTTCACCGGCCTGAACTTGCTCTCGGCGAACTCCTCCAGCGGCGAGACCGACTCCTTGTGCCGCAGCAGGCTCTTGGGCGTGAAGATCACCAGCGGCTTGCGCCAGGGCCGGATCATCTGGCGCCGCAGCAGGAAGAACATCTGCACCGGCGTCGCCGGCACGCAGACCTGGATGTTGTAGTCGGCGCAGAGCTGCATGAAGCGCTCGATGCGGCCCGAGGAGTGCTCGGGTCCCTGGCCCTCGTAGCCGTGCGGCAGCATCAGCACCATGCCGCAGATGCGCCCCCACTTCACCTCGCCCGAGGCGATGAACTGGTCGATCACCACCTGCGCGCCGTTGGTGAAGTCGCCGAACTGCGCTTCCCACACCACCAGCTCGTTGGGCTCGGAGGTGGAGTAGCCGTACTCGAAGCCGAGCACCGCCTCCTCCGACAGCACCGAGTCGATCACCACGAAGTCGCCCTGGTTGGGCGCGATGTGCGCCAGCGGCACGTAGGTGCCCGCATCCCACTTCTCGCGGCTCTGGTCGTGCAGCACCGCATGGCGGTGGAAGAAGGTGCCGCGGCCCGAGTCCTGGCCCGAGATGCGCACCGCGTAGCCGTCCCTCAGCAGTGACGCGTACGCCAGGTTCTCGGCCATGCCCCAGTCGACCGGCATCTTGCCCTGCCCCATCAGGCGGCGGTCGGCGATGATCTTCTCGACCCGCGGGTGCAGCTTGAAGTTCGGCGGGATGGCGGTGAGCCGCTCGGCCAGCTGCTGCAGGTCGGGCAGCGGCAGCGTGGTGTCGTCCTTCTCGTTCCACTTCGTGCCCCTGTACTTCGACCAGTCGACGGCGAAGGGCGGCTTGAAGTTGGAAATGATGGTGCGGTTGGTGTGGGTGCCGCCCTCGAGCGCCTCGCGGTAGCCGGCCGCCATCCTCTCGGCCTCGTCGGCGGCGATCACGCCCTGCGCCGCGAGCTTGTCGGCGTACAGCCTGCGCGTGCCGGGGTGCGCGTTGACGATCTTGTACATCAGCGGCTGCGTCACCATCGGCTCGTCCTGCTCGTTGTGGCCGAGCTTGCGGAAGCAGACGATGTCGACCACCACGTCCTTCTTGAACTTCATGCGGTAGTCCAGCGCGATCTCTATCGCCAGCACAGCCGCCTCGGGATCGTCGCCGTTGACGTGGAAGATCGGCGCCTCGATCATCTTCATGACATCGGTGCAGTACAGCGTCGAGCGCATGTCGCGCGGATCGGAGGTGGTGAAGCCGATCTGGTTGTTGATCACGAGGTGCACCGTGCCGCCGGTGCCGTAGCCGCGCGTCTGCGCCAGGTTCAGCGTCTCCATCACCACGCCCTGCCCGGCGACCGCGGCGTCGCCGTGGATCAGCACCGGCAGCACCTGCGAGCCGTCGCGGTCCTTGCGGCGGTGCTGGCGCGCCCGCACCGAGCCCTCGACCACCGGATTGACGATCTCGAGGTGCGACGGGTTGAACGCCAGGGTCAGGTGCATCGGGCCGCCCGGCGTGTTGATGTCCGAGGAGAAGCCCTGGTGGTACTTGACGTCGCCCGCCATGACGTCGTCCGAGTGCTTGCCCTCGAACTCGGAGAACAGGTCCTTCGGCATCTTGCCAAGCGTGTTGACCAGCACGTTGAGCCGGCCGCGGTGCGCCATGCCGATCACCAGCTCCTGCACCCCGGCGGCCCCGGCGCGCTGCAGCAGGTTGTCGAGCACCGGGATCAGCGTGTCTCCCCCCTCGAGCGAGAAGCGCTTCTGCCCGACGTAGCGCGTATGCAGGTAGCGCTCCAGCCCCTCGGCGGCGGTGAGCCGCTCGAGGATGTGCTTCTTGTAGTCGGCACCGAAGCTCGGCTTGGCGCGGATGGGCTCCAGCCGCTCCTGGATCCACAGCTTCTCGGTGCGGCTCGACAGGTACATGTACTCCACGCCCAGGGTCCCGCAGTAGGTCTCCTTCAGCGCGCGGATGATCTCGCGCAGCGGAGCCTTCTCCGGCCCGATGAAGGACCCGGTGTTGAACACCGTGTCCATGTCGGCCTCGGTCAGGTCGTAGTAACCGGGCTCCAGCTCGGCGATGTGCGGCCGCTCGCGCCGCTTCAGCGGGTCGAGGTCGGCCACCAGCCCGCCGCGCACGCGGTACTCGGCGACCAGCTGGATCACCGAGACCTGTTTGCGGTCGAGCGCGCCCCCCGCGCGCCGCGGCGCCGCGCCCGAGCGCGCGCGCTGCGCGAACGATTCCACCACCGGCGCGTGCGGCACGTCGGGCGCCGCGCCGCCGGCGGCCGCCGGCAGCAGCTGCAGCTTGTCGAAGTAGGCGCGCCACTGCTCCGGCACCGCCGCCGGGTCCTCCAGGTACTTCTCGTACAGCTCCTCGACGAACGGCGCGTTGCCGCCGAAGAGGTAGGAACTGTCCTGGAACTGTCTCATCATGGCGCGCCGCTCCTTCCGCCTACCTCTGGCCGATCGGCTTGACCTCGCGGCGCGTCGCGCCCTTGTAGAGCTGGCGCGGGCGGCCGATCTTGTACTCGGGGTCGCTGATCATCTCCTGCCACTGCGCGATCCAGCCCACGGTGCGCGCGAGCGCGAAGATGCAGGTGAACATCGACACCGGGATGCCGAGCGCGCGCTGCACGATCCCCGAGTAGAAGTCGACGTTCGGATACAGCTTGCGGGAGATGAAGTAGTCGTCCTCGAGCGCGATCTTCTCCAGCGCGATGGCGAGCTTGAAGAGGCGGTCGTCGTGCAGCCCGAGCTCGTTCAGCACCTCGTGGCAGGTCTCGCGCATCAGCTTGGCGCGCGGGTCGTGGTTCTTGTAGACGCGGTGGCCGAAGCCCATCAGCCGCACGTGCGAGGACTTGTCCTTCACCTTCTTGATGAATTCGCCGACCTTCGAGACGTCGCCGATCTCCTCCAGCATCTCGAGGCAGGCCTCGTTGGCGCCGCCGTGCGCCGGCCCCCACAGGCAGGCGATGCCGGCGGAGATGCAGGCGTAGGGATTGGCGCCGGAGGAGCCCGCGAGGCGCACCGTCGAGGTCGAGGCGTTCTGCTCGTGGTCGGCGTGCAGGATGAAGATGCGGTCCAGCGCGCGCACCAGCACGTCGCTGGACTTGTAGTCCTCGGCCGGCACCGCGAACATCATGCGCATGAAGTTGGCGGTGTAGCTGAGGTCGTTGCGCGGGTACATGAACGGCTGGCCCATGTTGTACTTGTAGGCCATCGCGGTGATCGTCGGCAGCTTGGCGATCAGGCGGAACGCCGAGATCTTGCGGTGCTCGGCGTTGTTGATGTCGAGGGCGTCGTGGTAGAACGCCGACAGCGCGCCGACCACGCCGACCATGGTGGCCATCGGGTGCGCGTCGCGCCGGAACCCCGAGAAGAAGCGGTTGATCTGCTCGTGCACCATGGTGTGGTGCATCACGGTGCCGACAAACTCGGACTTCTGCTTCGCGTTCGGCAGCTCGCCGTTCAGCAGCAGGTAGCAGACCTCGAGGAAGTCGCAGTGCTGCGCCAGCTGCTCGATCGGGTAGCCGCGGTACAGCAGCACGCCCTGGTCGCCGTCGATGTAGGTGATGGTCGAGCTGCAGCTCGCGGTGGAGAGGAACCCCGGGTCGTAGGTGAACACGCCGCTCTTGCCGTAGAGCGTGCGGATGTCGATCACGTCCGGCCCGATGCTGCCCGACATGGTCGGGAACTCGAGCGTCCTGCCGTCGTGCAGCGTCAGCGTCGCTTTCTTGTCCATGCGTTTCCCCTCTAGACGGCGCGCAGGCGCGCCACGGTCGCCCCCAGCCCCGGGTCGAAGCGATCGCTCCGCCCGCTCACGATTTCCCACAAGTCGTTGTCGGGAAGGTCCAGCAGCCGCTCGAGCGCTTCGTCCCCCGGGTGCGCCTCGAGGTACCTCAGCAGCACGAGGTCGAGCTCGAGCAGGCCGCGCCGGCACTTCCATGCCAGCCGGTTGCGCGCGGCGCGCTCCATCACACCGTGCGCCGCACCATCAGCTCCTTGATCTTGCCGATGGCGCGAGTCGGGTTGAGGTGCTTCGGGCAGACGTCGACGCAGTTCATGATGGTGTGGCAGCGGAACAGCCGGTACGGATCCTCCAGGTTGTCGAGGCGCTCGCTGGTCGCCTGGTCGCGCGAGTCGGCGATGAACCGGTAGGCCTGCAGCAGGCCCGCCGGGCCGACGAACTTGTCCGGGTTCCACCAGAACGAAGGGCACGAGGTCGAGCAGCAGGCGCACAGGATGCACTCGTAAAGGCCGTCGAGCTCCTCGCGCTCCGCCGGCGACTGCAGCCGCTCGCGCTCGGGCGGCGCCTCGTGGTTGATCACGTAGGGCTGGATCGAGTGGTACTGCTTGAAGAACTGCGTCATGTCGACGATCAGGTCGCGGATCACCGGCAGCCCCGGAAGCGGCCGCAGTGTCACGTGCTCCGGCAGGTCGGCGACGCGGGTGATGCACGCCAGGCCGTTGCTGCCGTTGATGTTCATCGCGTCGGAGCCGCACACGCCCTCCCGGCAGGAGCGGCGGAACGCGATCGAGTCGTCCTGCACCTTCACCTTGACGAGCGCGTCGAGCAGCATGCGGTCGGAGTGCTCGAGCTGGACCTCGTAGTCCTTGAGGTAGGGCTTGGCGTCCTTCTCCGGGTCGTAGCGGTAGATGGAAAGTTTCATGTTCAGTAGGTTCTCACTTTCGGCTCGAACGTTTCGACCGTCATCGGCTTGAGGTGCACCGGCTTGTAGGCGAGCCGGTTGCCTTCCTTGTACCAGAGCGAGTGCTTGAGCCAGTTCTTGTCGTCGCGCTCCGGGAAGTCGGAGCGCGCCTGGGCGCCGCGGCTCTCCTTGCGGGCCTCGGCCGAGACGATGGTCGCCATCGCGGCTTCGACCAGGTTGTCGAGCTCGAGCGCCTCGACCCGGGCGGTATTGAATGTCTTCGACTTGTCCTGGATGAAGGTCCGGCCCGACCTTTCCTGGATCTGCTTCATCTTCTGCACTCCGAGGACCAGGTCCTCGGGGAACCGGAACACCCCGCAATGCGCCTGCATGGTGCGGCGCAGGTCGTTCAGCACGTCGGCGACCCGCTCGCCCGCCGCGTTCGCGTCCAGGCGCGCCAGGCGCGCCAGCGACGCCGCGCCCGCATCCGCCGGCAGGTTGCGGTGCGGCCGCGGCATGGCGCGGACGTCCTTGATCATCTGCTCGCCGGAGGACTTGCCGAACACCAGCAGGTCGAGCAGCGAATTGGTGCCGAGCCGGTTGGCGCCGTGCACCGATACGCACGAGCATTCTCCCGCCGCGTAGAACCCGGGCACGATCGATTCCGAGCTCGCGGCCTCGGGCACCACCACCTGCCCCATGTAGCTCGCCGGAATGCCGCCCATCTGGTAGTGCACCGTGGGCACCACCGGGATCGGGTCGCGCACCGGATCGGCGTTGGCGAACTTGATCGAGATCTCGCGGATCCCCGGCAGGCGGTGGTTGATCACTTCGGGGCCGAGATGGTCGAGCTTCAGCAGGACGTGGTCCTTGTCCGGGCCGCAGCCGCGGCCTTCCTTGATCTCGGTGGTCATGGCGCGCGACACCACGTCGCGGCTGGCGAGGTCCTTGGCGTTCGGCGCGTAGCGCTCCATGAAGCGTTCGCCGTCCTTGTTGAGCAGGTAGCCGCCCTCGCCGCGCACGCCCTCGGTGATCAGCACGCCGGCGCCGTACACGCCGGTGGGATGGAACTGGTAGAACTCCATGTCCTGCAGCGGGATGCCGGCGCGCGCCGCCATGCCGAGGCCGTCGCCGGTGTTGATGAAGGCGTTGGTGCTCGCCGCGAAGATCCTGCCCGCGCCGCCGGTGGCGAACAGCGTCGCCTTGGCCTGCATCATGTAGACCTCGCCGGTCTCCATCTCTAGCGCGGTCACGCCCAGCACCGCGCCGTCCTGCGGATCGCGCACCAGGTCGAGCGCCATCCACTCGACGAAGAACTGGGTATTGGCGCGCACGTTCTGCTGGTAGAGCGTGTGCAGCATGGCGTGGCCGGTGCGGTCGGCCGCGGCGCAGGCGCGCATCGCCATCTTGGCGCTGCCGTAGTTCTGGGTATGGCCGCCGAAGGGCCGCTGGTAGATCTTGCCGTTCTCCAGGCGGTCGAACGGCATGCCCATGTGCTCCAGCTCGACCACCACCTCATTGGCGCGCCGGCACATGTACTCGATCGCGTCCTGGTCGCCGAGGTAGTCGGAGCCCTTGACGGTGTCGTACATGTGCCAGTGCCAGTTGTCCTCGGTCGAGTTGGCGAGCGGCGCGGCGATGCCGCCCTGCGCCGCCACCGTGTGCGAGCGCGTCGGGAAGACCTTGGAGAGCACCGCGACCTTGAGGTCGGCGCGCGCGAGCTCGAGCGCCGCGCGCATGCCGGAGCCCCCCGCCCCGACCACGATCGCGTCGAACCGTCTGACCGGCAGGCTCATCTCTTTTCCATCGGCGTCGCGCTCATCCCCAGAGGATCTCGATCGCCCAGCCGAAGTACGCCGCGATGACCAGCAGCACGGCCACCTGCAGCGCCAGGCGCAGGCCGTCCGGCTTGACGTAGTCCATCAGGATGTCGCGCACCCCGACCCAGGCGTGCCAGGCCAGGCTCGCCGCGAACAGCAGCGTCGCGACGCGCATCCAGCCCTGCGAGAACAGGTCGTGCCACACCGAGTAGGTGATCGGCACGCCGCTGAGCAGCACCACCAGGGCGATTACCGTGTAGACCGCCATGATGGCGGCGGTGACGCGCTGCGCCAGCCAGTCGCGCAGGCCGTAGTGCGCGCCGGTGACGACCCGGTTCACCACAGCTTCCACCCGAGGACGGCGGTCAGCGCGAGGCTCGTCGCGAGCACGATCCAGCTGGTGAGGCGCGCGGTCGCCTTGTCGATGCCCTTGTCGAGGTCGAGGAACAGGTAGCGGATGCCCGCGCAGAAATGGTGCGCGTAGGCCCAGAGCAGAACCAGCAGCGAGAGCTTGACCGGCCAGAGGCCGGCGTAGTGGCGCACCCGCTCGAAGCCTTCCTCCGAGGACAGGCTCCGGTCCAGCATCCACAGCAGCCACACCATCGCCAGGAACAGCAGCGCGCCGCTGACGCGGTGGAGGATGGAGACCCAGCCCGGGACCGGCAAACGGATTTCGAAAAGCAGCGCCTGCAGGCTGAGGTACTTTGGCCTCGTCTTCTTGACCGCCGCTTGGGACATGGAGGCTTCGATTATATCCTTGCGGCGGTGCGGTAGAATCGCTCGTTCGCCGCACATTTCCCCGGAGTTTTCCAATGTCCAAAGCCCCCGTTCGAGTCGCCGTCACCGGCGCCGCCGGCCAGATCGGCTACGCGCTGCTGTTCCGCATTGCGAGCGGCGAGATGCTGGGCAAGGACCAGCCGGTGATCCTGCAGCTGCTCGAGATCCCGGACGAGAAGGCGCAGAAGACGCTGAAGGGCGTCATGATGGAGCTCGACGACTGCGCCTTCCCCTTGCTGCACGGCATGGTGCCGACCGCGGACCCGATGGTCGCGTTCAAGGACGCCAAGGTCGCGCTGCTGGTGGGCGCGCGCCCCCGCGGCCCCGGCATGGAGCGCAAGGACCTGCTCGAGGCGAACGGCAAGATCTTCGCGCCCCAGGGCCAGGCGCTCGACCGGGTCGCGGACCGGGACGTCAAGGTGCTGGTGGTCGGCAACCCCGCGAACACCAACTGCCTCATCGCGATGAAGAACGCGCGCAGCCTGAAGCCGGCGCAGTTCACCGCGATGATGCGGCTCGACCACAACCGGGCGACCTCGCAGGTCGCCGCGAAAGTCGGCGTGCCCGTCTCCAAGATCAGGAAAATCACCGTCTGGGGCAACCACTCGGCGACCCAGTACCCGGACCTCTTCCAGGCCGAATGCGACGGCAAGAAGGTCTGGCCGATGATCGACGACCAGCAGTGGCTCGAGGGAACCTTCATTCCCACGGTGCAGAAGCGGGGCGCCGCGATCATCGAGGCGCGCGGGCTTTCCTCGGCGGCGAGCGCGGCCAATGCCGCGATCGACCACGTGCGCGACTGGGTGCTCGGCAGCGAGGCCGGCTCGTGGGTCAGCATGGGAGTGCCTTCGGACGGCAGCTACGGCATCCCGGAAGGGGTGCTCTACGGCTACCCTGTCGCCTGCAAGGGCGGCAAGTACCAGGTCGTGAAGGGACTCGAGGTAAGCGAGTTCGCCCGCAAGCGCATGGACGCCACGCTGAAGGAGCTGCACGAGGAGCGCGACGGCGTGAAGCAGCTTCTGGGATGATCTGACCCCATGGCCTCCGCGGGCTCGGCGTTCAGAAAGGCGGCGTCCGAAGAGAAGCCGCTGCAGGTCATCGGGACGATCTGCGCCTACCACGCCCTCCTCGCGCGGCGCTGCGGCTACCGCGCGATCTACCTTTCCGGCGGCGGCGTCGCCGCGGGCTCGCTCGGCGTGCCCGACCTCGGCATCTCCAACCTCGACGACGTGCTGACCGACGTGCGCCGCATCACCGACGTCTGCGACCTGCCGCTGCTGGTCGACGTCGACACCGGCTTCGGCGCCAGCGCCTTCAACGTCGCGCGCACCACGCGCTCCCTGATCAAGGCCGGCGCCGCGGCGATGCACATGGAGGACCAGGTCGGCGCCAAGCGCTGCGGCCACCGCCCCGGCAAGGAGCTGGTGGGCGCGGACGAGATGTGCGACCGCATCAAGTCGGCGGTGGACGGGCGCACCGACGCCTCGTTCGTCGTCATGGCGCGCACCGATGCCATCGCCGACGAAGGCCTGGACGCGGCTCTCGAGCGCATGAAGAAGTACGTCGAGGCCGGCGCGGACATGCTCTTCCCCGAGGCGGTCACCGACCTGGATTCCTACAAGAAGATCACGGCGGCGATCAGAGTCCCCGTTCTGGCGAACATCACCGAGTTCGGCAAGACGCCGCTGTTCACGGTCGAGGAGCTGCGCTCGGCCGGCGTCGCCCTCGCGCTGTACCCGCTCTCGGCGTTCCGCGCCATGAACCAGGCGGCGCTGAACGTCTACCAGGCCGTGCGCAGGGACGGCACGCAGAAGAACGTCGTGGGCGGCATGCAGACGCGCGAGCAGCTCTACGACTACCTGAACTACCACTCCTTTGAGCGCAAACTCGATGAGCTCTTCTCCCGCGGCGCCTAAGCCGAAGAAGTCCGTCGCCCTGTCGGGCGTTCCAGCCGGCAACACCGCGCTGTGCACCGTGGGGCGCAGCGGCAACGACCTGCACTACCGCGGCTACGACATCCTCGATTTCGCCGACCAGGCGGAGTTCGAGGAGGTCGCGTACCTGCTGGTGCACGAGAAGCTGCCTACCAAGGCGGAACTGGGCGCCTATAAGGAGAGGCTCGCTTCTCTGAGGTCGCTTCCGAAGGAACTGAAAACCGTTCTTGAGCAGCTTCCCAGGACGGCGCACCCGATGGACGTGCTGCGCACCGGCTGCTCGGTGCTCGGCACGCTCGAGCAGGAAGCCGAGGCGCACCCCATCGAGGGCGCGCGCCGCATCGCCGACCGGCTGATGGCGAGCTTCGGCTCGATGCTCCTGTACTGGTTTCATTTCACGAACTCGGGCAAGCGGATAGACACCGAGACCGACGACGACTCGATCGGCGGGCACTACCTGCACCTGCTGCACCAGAAGAAGCCGAGCGCGGAATGGGTGCGCGCGATGCATACGTCGCTCATCCTCTACGCCGAGCACGAGTTCAACGCCAGCACCTTCACCTGCCGCGTGATCACCGGCACCGGCTCCGACATGTACTCGGCGATCACCGGCGGCATCGGCGCGCTGCGCGGGCCGAAGCACGGCGGCGCCAACGAGGTCTCGGACGAGATCCAGAAGCGCTACAAGTCCGCCGACGAGGCCGAGGCCGACATCCGGCGCCGCATGGCGGCGAAGGAGATCGTGATCGGCTTCGGCCACCCGGTCTACACCACCGGCGACCCGCGCAACAAGGTCATCAAGGAGGTCGCGCGCCGGCTGTCGAAGGGCGCCGGCGCCATGACCCAGTTCGAGATCGCGGAGCGCATCGAGACCGTGATGTGGAACGAGAAGAAGATGTTCGCCAACCTCGACTGGTACAGCGCGGTCTCGTACAGCAGGATGGGCGTGCCGACGCTGCACTTCACGCCGCTGTTCGTGATCTCGCGCACCAGCGGCTGGTCGGCGCACGTCGTCGAGCAGCGCATCGACGGCAAGATCATCCGCCCGGGCGCGAACTACACCGGGCCCGAGGACCGCAAATGGGTGCCGCTTGCAGCGCGCGGCTGAAAGCAGGGTGCCGCTTGCAGCGCGCGGCTGAAAGCGGCATCACGTTCACGGCGCGGAGGCGACCATGTACGAATCCGATCTGACGAAGTTCATGCGCGGGTACCTCGAGCAGCATCCCGAGGAAGTCGAGTCGCAGCGCGAGGGGCGCGCGATCTGGTGGGACAAGGCGCCGGCCGAGCGCACCGCGCCGCTCGCCTTCCCCCACTCGCCGCGCTCGGGGGGCGCCGAGTACACCTTCGAGCCGCTGTCCGAAGGGAAATGATGTCCGCGCACGTCTCCAACGTCCGGCCGAAGCCGGACAAGGTCCTCGCCTCGATTGCCGACTACGCGAGGGACTTCCGCGTCGCCAGCGACGACGCCTATGCGACGGCGCGCTACTGCCTCATGGATACGCTCGGCTGCGGCTTCGAGGCGCTGGAATACCCGGCGTGCACCAAGCTGCTCGGGCCGGTGGTCAGGGGCACGGTGGTGCCGGGCGGCGCGCGCGTGCCCGGCACGCAGTTCCAGCTCGACCCGGTGCAGGCCGCGTTCAACATCGGCACCATGATCCGCTGGCTCGACTTCAACGACACCTGGCTCGCCGCGGAATGGGGCCATCCTTCCGACAACCTCGGCGGCATCCTGGCCGTGGCGGACTACCTTTCGCGCAACGGCGGCAAGGTCGTCGTGCGAGACGTGCTGACCGCGATGATCAAGGCGCACGAGATCCAGGGCGTGCTGGCGCTGGAGAACAGCTTCAACCGCGTCGGCCTCGACCACGTGGTTCTGGTCAAGGTCGCCTCGACCGCGGTGGTCGCGGGCCTGCTCGGCCTGAGCCGCGACGAGACCATCAACGCCGTGTCGCAGGCCTGGGTCGACGGC
>Ga0335083_10005910_pt1 | contig 15423 bp, 12 predicted proteins | sample Lox_Sample_42_FD_206716 | JGI IMG/M metagenome (GOLD analysis project Ga0335083, IMG submission 206716) | Soil microbial communities from Loxahatchee National Wildlife Refuge, Florida, United States - Lox_Sample_4.2 | ecosystem: Environmental > Terrestrial > Soil > Wetlands | place: USA... | reverse complement strand
AAGGGCGAGACCCTGCGGGGCATCTTGCTGAACGCGTTCGGCTGGTGGAAGGTCTCCCAGATCACCTACATCGCCTCCCTGATCGCCTTCGGCCTCGGCGGCCTGACCCTGCTGGCCAGCCTGTTCGGCCTGACCATCGGACGCCACCCCGAGATCCTCCACGAGGTCATCGAGGGCACCCCCGTCACCCACGAATGACCCCCCCGAGCGCCTCCGGCCGGCGCCCGTTGAACACGGGCACCGGCCGAGGACCAGCCACCCACAGAGGAAGCACGTGCTCTCGAGGAAGCACGGGCCGATGCTTAAGCAGATCGAAGGATCCCGCGCGGTGGCCGAAGCGGTGGCGATGTGCCGCCAGCAGGTGATCTGCGCCTATCCCATCACCCCGGGCAAGAGCCGAACCGATCGGCACCTTCGACGAGGTGACCGGCGGCCTCGACGCGGATACGGCGCTGTACGAGGCGGCCGCTGCATGTCCTGCGACAACTGCTAAGGCGCCTGCCCCGACAACGCCATCGTCAAGCTCGCCGACGGTCAGTACGAGCACGTCGGGATAGCCGCTGTGCGGGGGGTCTTGCGGAGCATACGCGCGCACAGAAGCTAGCTTCGGAAAAGGGCGATCTGGCTCAGCGGACCAAGGTCCTCCTCCTGGATCTCGTGGAAAGCCCAGCATGGCTAGGCAGAACGCAGGAGACACTGCTCACTACCCAGGACGCGTCCGCCGCGGCCTACTCACCGCATACCCCTCCTGCAACGCCGGGCGCAACGCGTGCTCGGCGGCATCCAGGCCTCAGGACACTTCAGATGACCGGCTTGATGCGGCGGCCGGTGACGCGGTTAGGGACGATGCGGATGAACAGTTCCCTGTCACCAGCTGGCCAGGGCTCGACGCCCGCCCGTTCGGCCGATTCGCGCTCGTCCTCGGACACGTGCTGAGCTGGTCCCTGGATCAGCACGCTCCAGCCCTGGCGCCCGGCCGTGTCGATCTCGTCGATCTCGAATGCCACCTCGTAGTCGCCGCCCGCGATCCCGGTCTCCAGGTCCTGGTCGAGCGGGCTGTGGCGGGCGGTCCGGAACACGATGGCCCCGTCGTGCCACTGATAGTTCACCGGCAGCACGGCCGGGCCGAACCGGCTCTGGTAGGCGATGCGGCCGATCCCGCCCGCCGAAATCAGCCGCAGGCTCTCGGCCTCGTCAAGCTCTTCGAGCACGCGGTCAGCCATGACCCAACCTTAGCGTCACGTGCTCTGGCGATGACCTTCAACCCGGACGCAATGGACCTTCGGCCCTGCCGTTAGCCGGCCCTGATGACGAAGCTGGTAGTGGAAGAAAACTAGTCAGTGGAGGAAGCCATGCGAGCCCTCGTCTACCATGGTCCCGGCCACAAGGCCTGGGAAGAAGTAGCTGACCCGGAGATCCTCGACGAGGGCGATGTCATCGTACGGGTCGACGCGACCACCATCTGCGGGACCGACCTGCACATCCTCAGGGGCGACGTGCCCGCGGTCCAGCCGGGCCGGATCCTGGGCCACGAGGCCGTCGGGACCGTCTGGGAGGCCGGCGACGGCGTGCGCCGATTCTCCCCCGGAGACCGGGTCCTCGTCTCCTGCATCAGCGCGTGCGGATCCTGCCAGTACTGTCGCGAGGCCCGCTACGGGCAGTGCCTGGAGGGCGGCGGCTGGGTCCTCGGCCACAAGGTCGACGGCACCCAGGCCGAGTTCGTCCGGGTGCTGTACGCGGACAACTCCATGTTCCACATTCCCGACGGCGTGGGCGACGAAGAAGCCCTCATGCTGGCCGACATCATGCCGACCGGCTACGAGGTCGGCGTGCTGGCCGGCGCCGTACGCCCGGGCGATGTCGTGGCCGTCGTGGGGACCGGGCCGGTCGGCCTGGCCGCGATCGCCACCGCACGGCTGTACAGCCCCAGCCACATCGTGGCCATCGGCCTGTCCGACGTCCGGCTCGAGGCGGCCAAGCACTTCGGCGCCGACGTCACGGTGAACAGCGCCCGCGAGGACCCGCTGGCCGCGGTCAAGGACCTGACCGGGCGGCTGGGCGTGGACGTGTCCATCGAGGCCGTCGGCGTGGCCGCCGCGTTCGAGCTGGCCGTCAAGCTGGCCCGGCCCGGCGGCCGGATCGCCAACATCGGCGTGCACGGCGAGCCGGTCGCGCTGCACCTGGAAGAGCAGTGGATCAGGGACATCACGATCACCACCGGCCTGGTGGACACCTCCTCCACGCCGACCCTGCTCCGCCTGATCACCACCGGCCAGCTCGACGCCAAGCCGTTCGTCACCCACCACTTCGACCTGGACGACTTCGAAGAGGCCTACGACGTATTCGCCCGCCCCACCGACACCGGGGCGCTCAAGGTCGTCCTCACCCGAGGGAGTGAATGACAAATGAAGACAACGACAGTCCAGGAGATCATGACGACCCGGGTGATCTGGGTCAACAAGGACGCGACGTTCCGGGAGATGGCCGTCGCCCTGCGCGAGCACCGGGTCAGCGCGTTTCCCGTGGTCGATGACGACCACAAGGTGATCGGCGTCGTTTCCGAGGCCGACCTGCTGACCAAGGAGGCCCTCGACGACGAGCCCGGCGTGCTGGCCGGCATCCTGCACCGCAAGGACCAGGCCAAGGCGCGCGGCGTCACCGCGGGTGACCTGATGACGGCGACGGTGGTGGCCGTCCGCCCGGACGACACCGTGGAGCACGCCGCCAGGCTCATGTACGACCGCCGGGTCAAGCGGCTCCCGGTGACCGACACGGACGGGCACCTGGTCGGCATCATCAGCCGGGCCGACGTGCTCGCCGTCTTCGACCGGACGGACCATGCCATCCACCAGGAGATCACCGACGAGGTGATCCTCGGTGAGTTCATGGCGGATCCGTCGGCCATCCAGGTGACCGTGAAGGACGGCATCGTGACGTTGGCCGGCCGACCGGAGACCAACGAGGCCGGCCACGACATCGTCCGGCTCGTCCGGCACGTCCAGGGTGTGGTGGCGGTTCGCGATCGCCTCAGCTACCCGCCCCCCGAGCGTACCGGCGGCCGGTACGACGTGCTGGCCAGCTTCCCGATGGACTGAAAGGGATGACGACATGAACGCCACGGTCAAGGACGTGATGACCACCGAGGTGGTGGCGGTCAGGCGGGAGACCACCTTCAAGGAGATGGCGGCCGTGCTGCGCCGGTACCGGGTGAGCGCGCTGCCCGTCGTCGACGACGCCGGACGGGTGCTCGGCGTCGTCTCCGAGGCCGACCTGCTGGCCAAGGAGGCGCTGTCCGATCCCGGCCCGGTCGCCGAGCTGGTGCACCGCAAGGACCTCCGCAAGGCCGCGGGCCTGACCGCGGACGACCTCATGACCAGCCCGCCGGTGACCGCCTCGCCGGACGACCCGGTCGAGCAGGCCGCCCGGGTGATGCACTTCATGCGGGTCAAGCGGCTCCCGGTGGTCAACTCCGGCGGGCAACTCGTCGGGATCATCAGCCGGGCCGACGTGCTCGCCGTCTTCGACCGCACGGACGAGGACGTCCGCAAGGACATCGTCGACGGCGTCCTCCTGCACGAGTACCTCGTCGACCCGCGTCAGTTCAGGGTGACGGTCGAGTCGGGCGTGGTGACGATGGAGGGTACGCCGGAGACTGCCGCGTTCGGCCGTGCCCTGATCCGCAAGGTCCGGCACGTGCCCGGCGTGGTGGCGGTCCGCGACCGTCTCAGCTATTCCGACGTCTACCCGGTTGTCGCAGGTCCGGTGTTCTAAATGAGCACGGCGCGGGACACCGGCCGGGTGTACGCGCTCCTGGCCGACGGCACGACGGTCGAGATCCGCGAGGCTAGTCCAACCGACTTCGACGCGGTCCAGGCGATGCACGAGGCGATGGCGCCGGACAACATCTACCTGCGCTTCTTCAGCGACAGCAAGCGGTCGGCCGAGACCGAGGCCCGGCGGATCTGCCGGGACCCCGAGACGCCGGGCAGCGCCTCGCTGCTGGCGCTGATTGATGGCGAACTGGTCGGCGTAGCCAGCTACGCCGGGCTCATCGGGCATCCCGGCCAGGCCGAGGTGGCGTTCGCCGTGGCCGACCACATGCACCACAGAGGCATCGCCACGCTGCTGCTCGAGTATTTGGTTTCGCTGGCCAGGAGCCGCCAGATCACCGAGTTCACGGCCGAGACGCTGAGCGAGAACAGGGCCATGCTGAAGGTGTTCGCCGACGCCGGGCTGCCCGTCCATCGGCACTTCGCCGACGAGATCTACGAGCTGACGTTTCCGCTCCCCCTGGACAAGGACGGCACCGCGCTGGACACCTACCTCAGCGCCGTGGCCGAGCGGGAGAGCAGCGCGGATGTGGCTAGCCTTCAGCACATATTCGCGCCGGAGTCGGTCGTGGTGATCGGCGCAAGCCGCCGCCGGGAGGCGATCGGCCGGGTGATCCTGGAGAACATCCGCGGCGGCGGGTACGCCGGTCGTTGGTACACGGTGAACCCGCGGGCCCGGCAGATCGACGGCGAGCGATGCCTGGACTCCGTACTCGACCTGCCCGAGCCCGCTGACCTGGCGGTCATCGCGGTACCCGCCCCGGCTGTGCTCGGCGTGGCCGAACAATGCGGCCAGCGCGGCGTGCGGTCGCTCGCGGTGATCACATCCGGCCTGGACGCGGCCGCCTGTGCCGATCTGCTCGCGGTGTGCCGCAGGCACGGCATGCGGCTGGTGGGCCCCGACTGCTTCGGCGTGTCCGTGCCCGGCATCGGCCTGGACGCCACGTTCGCCGCCAGCAGGCTCCAGGCCGGCGTCGCCGGGCTCATGTCGCAATCCGGCGGGATCGGCGTCGCCCTGGCCGGCCAGCTGTCCCGGCTCGGCATCGGGATCTCCTCGTTCGCCTCGGTGGGCAGCAAACTCGACGTGTCCGGCAACGACATGCTGATGTGGTGGGAACACGACGACGTGACCCGGCTGGCCGTGCTGTACCTGGAGTCGTTCGGCAACCCGCGCAAGTTCGCCCGGACGGCGTGACGGGTCGGCACGAAGATGCCCGTGCTCACCGTGCGCGCCGGTCATTCGGCCACTGACCAGGCGCTGTTCGAGCAGGCGGGGGTCATCGCCGCAGGTAGCTCCGGTGAACTGGCCGGGACCGCCGCGCTGCTCGCCACCCAGCCGGTCCCGGCCGGGCGCACGGTCGCGATCGTGTCCAACACGGGCGGCGCCGGCGAGCTAACCGCCGACGCGTGCACCAAGCTCGGCCTGGCCGTCCACCGGCCGCGCGGGCTGACCAGGCGGCGGCTGCGGACGCTGCTTCCGGGCGGCACGGTCACCGGGCCCGTCGACACCACGGCCGCCGTCTCCGCGGGGGACTTCCGCCGATGCCTGGAGCTGCTCGCCGCGGACGACGGGGTGGACGCGATGATCGCCCTGGTCCTGCCGACCGGCGCCACCGGCGACCTGATCGCGGCGATCCAGGACGCCGACGTCGGCGTCCCGCTCGCCGCCGTCGAGCTCGACCAGGCGGAATCCGCCCGGCTGATGTCACGGCCGGCCGGCGGCCAGATTCCGGTCTACGACCGCGCTGGTCACCGGGTTCCTGCACCGCGAGGCCGGCGGCGGCTGGCTGCGGCCCGACGCGACCGCCGACCTGCTGCACTGCTACGGGATATCGCTGGTCGACGCCGAGCCGACCGGTACCGGGGTGCGGATCGGGGTGACCGATGACCGCGTGTTCGGCCCGCTGGTGGTGCTTAGCCCAGGCGACCACGCGGCCCGGCTCACGCCGCTGACCGACACCGACGCGGACGCGCTGATCCGCTCGGCCCAGGCCGCGCCGCAGTTGCTCGGACCGGGCGGGGCGCCGGCTTCCGACCTCGACACGCTGCGCGAGCTGCTTCTGCGGGTCGCCCGGAGTGTTCGCGGTGGACGCGCGGATCAAGGTAACCCCGTGCTCGCCGCAAGACCCCTTTCTTCGCCGGCTTCGCTGACTGGCACCGGCACCGGAGCGCGACCCCGGGCTAAGCGCACAAACCAGGGCCGAAAGGCCCTGATGCTGGGCAGTGACGCGGGCGTAGCGTGGCCGACATGGCCTTGCCACCAGAGCGACGAGACGTTACGCCGTTGCCGGATCTGCTGCACGGGCAGTCCCGCGCCGGTCCGGTCCGTCAGGAGCGCCCCGTCTACCTCGACCTGCTGCCGCCGTGCAACGCCGGCTGCCCGGCCGGGGAGAACATCCAGGCGTGGCTGGCGTACGCCGAGACCGGTGACCATGAAGGCGCGTGGCGGCAGCTGACCGCCGACAACCCGATGCCGGCGATCCACGGCCGGGTCTGCTACCACCCGTGCGAGAGCGTCTGCAACCGGGCCAGCCTCGACAGTGCCGTCTCGATTCACTCGGTCGAGCGGTTCCTCGGCGATCTCGCGCTCGAGCGGGGCTGGTCGTTCGACCCGCCCACGGTCCGCAGCGGTCGGCGGGTGCTGGTCATCGGGGCCGGGCCGAGCGGGCTTTCGGCCGCCTACCACCTGGCCCGGCTCGGCCACGAGGTCGAGATCAGGGATGCGGGCGACCAACCCGGCGGGATGATGCGGTACGGCATCCCGGCCTACCGGATGCCGCGCGACGTCCTGGACGGCGAGCTGATGCGGATCGCCGCGATGGGCGTGCGGATCACCCTGGGTCACCGGGTGGAGGACCTGGACGCGGAGCGGCGTGAGGGCGGCTTCGACGCGGCCTTCGTGGCCGTGGGCGCGCACCTGTCCAAGCGGGTCGACATCCCGGCCAAGGACGCGGGGCCGATCGTGGACGCGGTGTCGTTCCTGCGCAGCGTCGCCTCCGGTGAGCGGCCGGTGATCGGACGGCGCGTCGCCGTCTACGGCGGCGGCAACACCGCGATGGACGCCGCCCGGGTCGCCCGCAGGCTCGGCGCGAACGACGCGCTCATCGTCTACCGTCGCACACGCGAGCAGATGCCCGCTCACGAAGAGGAGGCAGAAGAGGCCGAGCGTGAAGGGGTACGGATCAACTGGCTGCGCACCATCACCGCGTTCGATGGTCCAGAGCTGACGATCGAGGCCATGGAGCTGGATGAACACGGATTCCCGCAGCCGACCGGACGGTTCGAGACGCTGGCCGCGGACACCGTGATCCTCGCGCTCGGCCAGGAGAGCGACACCGCCTTCCTGCGTCAGGTGCCCGGAGTGGAATTCAGCCGGGACGGCACCGTGCAGGTGTCGACGTCCATGATGACCGGATGCGCCGGCGTGTTCGCCGGAGGCGACATGGTGCCATCCGAGCGCACCGTGACGGTCGGCGTGGGGCACGGCAAGAAAGCGGCCAAGAACATCGACGCCTGGCTGCGGGGAACCGCGCCGGCGAACCTGCCGAAACACGAGATCGTCTCGTTCAGCGACCTGAACTTGTGGTATTTCGGGGACGCCGCCCGCCGGCAGCAGCCGGAAGCCGAACCGCAGGAGCGGATCGCGGATTTCGGCGAGGTGCTCGGCGGCCTGTCCGAGCAGGAGGCGACCTACGAGGCACGCCGCTGCCTGTCCTGCGGCAACTGCTGCGAGTGCGACGGCTGCCTGGGCGCGTGCCCCGAGGACGCGGTGATCAAGCTGGGGCCTGGACACCGCTATGAGTTCGACTATGACAAGTGCACCGGCTGCGGCGCGTGTTACGAGCAGTGCCCGGTGCATTCGATCGAGATGGTCCCGGAGGACTAATGACCCGCGCCACGGTCGATGGCAACGAGGCTGCGGCGTCGGTCGCCTACCGGCTAAACGAGGTCTGCTGCATCTACCCGATCACGCCGTCGTCGCCGATGGCCGAGCTCGCGGACGAGTGGTCCAGCCAGAAGCGGCCCAACCTGTGGGGCGGCGTGCCTTCCGTAGTGGAGATGCAGCACGAGGGCGGGGCCGCGGGCGCGTTGCACGGTGCGCTGCAGAGCGGGGCGCTGGCCACTACCTTCACCGCGTCGCAGGGCCTGCTGCTGATGATCCCGAACATGTACAAGATCGCCGGTGAGCTGACTCCGGCCGTGCTGCACGTCGCGGCCCGGGCGCTGGCCGCCCAGGGCCTGTCCATCTTCGGTGACCACTCCGACGTGATGGCGGTGCGGCAGACCGGGTTCGCGCTGCTCGCCTCCGCCTCGGTCCAGGAGGCCCACGACCTCGCGCTGGTGGCGCAGGCGGCCACGCTGGCGACCCGGGTGCCATTCGTGCACTTCTTCGACGGGTTCCGCACCTCGCACGAGCTGAACACGATCGAGCTGCTTTCCGACGACGACCTGCGCGCGCTCGTGCCCGAGGCGCTGGTCCGCGCGCATCGCGGCCGGGCGCTGTCGCCGGAGCGACCGTTCATCCGGGGCACCGCGCAGAACCCGGACGTCTACTTCCAGGCGCGGGAGACGGTGAACCCGTTCTACGCCGCCGTGCCGGGCGCGGTTCAGGACGCGATGAACGGCCTGGCCGCCCGTACCGGCCGCCAGTATCACGTCGTGGATTACGCCGGTCACCCCGAAGCCGACCGGGTGATCGTGGTGATGGGCTCGGCGGCTGAGACGATCGGCGAGACCGTGTCCTACCTGTGCGGCCAGGGCGAGCGGGTGGGCATGCTGCAGGTCCGGCTCTACCGGCCGTTCCCGGCCCGGGCTGTGCTCGATGCGCTGCCCGCGAGCGCCGGACGGATCGCCGTGCTCGACCGGACCAAGGAGCCAGGTTCGAACGGCGAGCCGCTGTTCCTCGACGTGGTCGCCACGCTGGCCGAGGCGCACACCGGCGGTGAGCGCGCGGTGCTGCCGCTGATGACCGGCGGCCGCTACGGCCTGTCGTCCAAGGAGCTCACCCCGGGCATGGTGGCCGGCGTGTTCGCGGAACTCGCCCGGGACCGGCCGCGGCCCCGGTTCACGATCGGCATCCACGACGACGTGTCCGGCCTGAGCCTGCCGTACGATAAGTCGCTCGACATCGAGCCGCCTGGCACGATCCGCGCGGTCTTCTTCGGCCTCGGTTCGGACGGCACGGTCGGCGCGAACAAGAACACGATCAAGATCCTCGGCGCCGAGGAGAACCTGAACGCGCAGGGGTACTTCGTCTACGACTCGAAGAAGTCGGGCTCGCAGACCGTGTCGCACCTGCGCTTCGGGCCGCAGCCGATCCGCGCGCCGTACCTGGTGCAGCAGGCCGGCTTCGTCGGCTGCCATCACTTCGGGCTGCTGGACCGGGTCGACGTGCTCGGCTTGGCCGCCCCGGGAGCGACGCTGCTACTCGACTGCAAGCTGCCGCCGGATGAGGTATGGGATGCGCTGCCCCGTCCGGTCCAGGAGAAGATTATTGCCAAACGGGTCGAGGTTTACGCGATCGATGCCGGCCAGATCGCTCGCGCGGCTGGCCTGGCCGGCCGGACCAACACCGTGCTGCAGACCTGCTTCTTCGCGATCTCGGGCGTGCTGCCCCGGGAGGCGGCGATCGCCAAGATCAAGGCGGCGATCGCCAAGACCTACGGCCGGCGCGGCGCCGAGGTGGTCGCACGGAACCATGCCGCCGTCGACGCCACGCTCGAAGGGCTGCACCAGATCGAGGTGCCCGGCCGGGTGACGTCGGTCCGGGAGCTACCCGCGATGGTGCCGGCCGGCGCGCCGGAGTTCGTCCGCAGCGTCACCGCGATGATGATGGCAGGCCGCGGCGACGAGCTGCCGGTCAGCGCGCTGCCGGTGGACGGCACCTACCCAAGCGGCACCACGGCGTACGAGAAGCGCAACATCTCCGAACTGGTCGCGGAATGGGATCCGGACCTGTGCATCCAGTGCGGTAACTGCAGCTTCGTCTGCCCGCACAGCGTCATCAGGGCCACCTACTACGACGAGTCCCTGCTGAAAGAGGCGCCGTCGGATTTCAAGTCGGCTCCGCTGGACGCCCGCGGGCTCCCGGACACCCGCTTCACGCTGCAGGTCTACGTGGAGGACTGCACCGGATGCGAGCTGTGCGTGCAGGCCTGCCCGGTCGGGGCGCCTGACAACCCCGAACGCAAGGCGATCAACCTCGCGGCTCGCGAGCCGCTGGTGACCGCCGAACGGGACAACGTCGCGTTCTTCGAGACGCTGCCGGTGGCCGACCGATCCCGGGTGGACTTCGGCACCGTACGCGGCACGCAGTTCCTGCAGCCACTGTTCGAGTTCTCCGGCGCCTGCGCGGGCTGCGGCGAGACGCCGTACGTCAAGCTGCTGTCGCAGCTGTTCGGCGACCGGCTGATGGTCGCGAACGCCACCGGCTGCTCCTCGATCTACGGCGGGAACCTGCCCACCACGCCGTGGACGACCAACGCCGACGGGCGCGGCCCGGCCTGGTCGAACTCGCTGTTCGAGGACAACGCCGAATTCGGCCTGGGATTCCGGCTGGCCGCCGACCGGCACGTCGAGCTGGCCCGCACCCGCCTGACGGAGCTGCGCGACACGATCGGCGCCGACCTGGCGGACGACATCCTCGGCGCGTCACAGCTGCGCGAGTCGGAACTAGCGGCCCAGCTCGACCGGGTCGCCGAGCTGAAGCGGCGGCTCGAGGCCCTGGACCAGGACCACGGGCATGTCGCCGATCTGCGCAGCGTGGTCGATCACCTGGTCCGGCGCAGTGTCTGGATCGTCGGCGGGGACGGCTGGGCCTACGACATCGGCTCCTCGGGCCTGGACCACGTGCTGGCTACCGGGCGCAATGTGAACGTGCTGGTGCTCGACACCGAGGTCTACTCCAACACCGGCGGGCAGTCATCGAAGTCGACACCGCTCGGCGCCGTCGCCAAGTTCGCCTCGGCCGGCAAGACCGTGCCGAAAAAGGACATCGCGCTGCAGGCCATCGCCTACGGCAACGTCTACGTGGCCCGGGTGGCCATGGGCGCCGACCCGCAGCAGACGCTGCGCGCCTTCCGCGAGGCGGAAGCGTACGACGGGCCGTCGCTGGTCATCGCCTACAGCCACTGCATCGCGCACGGCATCGAGATCCGCACCGGCCTCGATCAGCAATACCGCGCCGTGGCCAGCGGGCACTGGCCGCTGATCAGGTACGACCCGGTGATCAGGACGACCGGGGGTAACCCGTTCCTGCTCGACTCGCCGCGGCCGCGCATCAGCCTGGCCAGCTACACCCAGCGCGAGCTGCGGTACCGCTCGCTCAGCAATACCAACCCGGCCGAGGCCGAGCGCCTGGCAGCCCTGGCCCAGGAAGCGGTCGACCAGCGCTGGAGCACCTACGAAGAGATGGCCACCCGCGGCGCGCAGCGGTTCCCGGCCGACGCGCGGAAGGACGACTGATGGACCTTTCCACCAGCTACCTGGGCCTAGCGCTACGCAACCCGCTCGTCGCCTCCGCCTCGCCGCTGTCGAACACCGTGGACGGCGTCCGGCGGCTGGCCGACGCCGGCGTCGGCGCGGTGGTGCTCTACTCCCTGTTCGAGGAGCAGCTGCGCCGGGAGGCCGCGGAGGACGCGCGGCTGGCTGAGGCCGGCACGGAGGTTTTCGGTGAGGCCCTGTCCTACTTCCCGGCCGCGGCGGAGGCCGAGGCGGAGGAGGCCGGCATCGCGGATGAGCCGAGCCCGCGCCGCTACCTGAGCCTGCTCGAGCGCGCCGCGGCGGCGGTCGAGATACCGGTCATCGGCAGCATCAACGGCAGCACGCCCGGCGGGTGGACCAGCTACGCGCGCGCGATGCAAGACGCGGGCGCTGCGGCGATCGAGCTGAACATCTACTACGTACCGGGCGACCCGCACATCACCGGCCGCGAGGTCGAGCAGCGGCACGTCGACATCCTGTGCCGGGTCAAGGACACGGTGACCGTGCCGGTGGCGGTCAAGCTGAGCCCGTACTTCAGCTCGCCTGGCGAGATGGCGCTGCGGCTCGACGAGGCGGGTGCGGATGGCCTGGTGCTGTTCAACCGGTTCCTGCAGCCCGACATCGACCCCGAGACCCTCGCGGTGCTGCCCGACGTCTATCTCTCCAGCCCGGCCGAGGCCCGGCTGCCGCGTACCTGGATCTCCATCCTGCGCCAGCAGCTGAGCGCCTCCCTCGCCGCGACGACCGGCGTCGAGGGACCAGCCGACGTGGTCAAGTACCTGCTGGCGGGTGCCGATGTCGTGATGACGGCCTCCGCGCTGATCCGGCACGGCCCCGGGCACGCCGCCGTCCTGCTCGACGGCCTGTCCGGATGGATGGCCCGCAAGGGATATCCGTCGGTCGCCGCGGTGCGCGGCATGCTGGCCCTGCCCGCAGCTACCGACCAGCCCGCCTACGAGCGCGAAGGCTATGTCCGCGCGATGCAGGCCGCCAACAGCTCCCGCGGTCCGTGGTGGTGACGCCCGGCTATGAACGATCCACGGTGAGATCGAGGAAATGGGTCGCGCAGGAGATGCACGGGTCGTAGTTGCGGATCGCCTGCTCGCACTGCCAGGTCAGCTGCTGGTCATCCAAGTCCAGCCGGTCGGCCACGAACCGGCGCAGGTCGTCTTCGATGCTGGCCTGATTCTGCGAGGTGGGCGGCACGATCCGGGCGGAGGTGATGAGGCCGTCGGCGTCGATGGCGTACCGGTGGAACAGCACACCGCGCGGCGCTTCTGTCGCGCCGTGCCCGGTCGCGGCGCGCGGCGGAACGTCCACATGGCACGGCGCGGGCGGCTCGTACCGCTCGATCAGCCGCAGCGCCTCGTCCACCGCGTACACCACCTCGACGGCGCGGACCAGGATGCTGCGGTACGGGTTGCGGCACTCGGCCCCGAGCCCCGCCTCGTCGGCGGCCTGCCGCGCCACGGGTGAGAGCCATTGCCGGCTCAGGTTGTAGCGGGCGGTCGGACCGGTCAGGTACCGGCCCCGTCCGGCCAGCCGGGCGTGCAGCGCCGTCGAGTGCGGTACGTGCTCCTCGATCACGTGATCCTCGAACTCCGCCGGGGCGAACGTCAGGCCACCGGTGGTGGCGACCGTGCCCCGGTCTATGGCGTACTGCCCGGGCGTGACCAGGGCCAGCATCTCGTGGTCGTGGTGGAAGTCGGGGAACTCGAACCCGGCCGCCCAGCGCACGGTGTCCAGGGCCTGATCCAGCGCGACGCGCAGCTTCTCGGCCAGCGCGGTCATCTCGGGTTTAGCCGGCGCCCGGTAGAAGCCGCCGACCCGGACGTTGACCGGATGGATCGCCCGGCCGCCGACCAGCTCCATGATCGCGTTGCCGGCCTTCTTCAGCGCCAGCCTCCGCTCGACCAGGTCGCGACGGTCTTCGGCGAGGGCGAGCGCGCTGGTGTAGCCGAGGAAGTCGGGGGCATGCAGCAGGTAGATGTGCAGGGCGTGACTCTCGATCCACTCTCCGCAGTACAGCAGGCGGCGGAGGTCGGCGATCGGAGCGGTGACCTCGATCCCGCAGGCGGCCTCGATGGCCGCACACGCGCTCATCTGGTAGGCGACCGGGCAGATCCCGCAGATGCGGGCGGTGATGACCTCCAGCAGCTGGCGGCGGTCGATCGGGCAGCCGTGCAGTTCGAAGTCGACGTCCACATGCGCCGCGATCGGGGTTGACGTGGCCAGTGTGGAGATGTAGTCCGGCCGGGCGTACACCACGGACGTGAACTCTCCGACGTCGGCGAAATTACGCAGGGCCTGCACGCCGCCCGCGGTCGCGCACACCCCGATCGTCACCAGCGTCCGTGACATTTCGCGTACGTGCCGGATCCGCTCGGCGTCGCCCGCCGTGGTGATCGACCCCTCCACCAGGGACACGTCGTACGGGCCCGGCTGGATCTCGCTGGAGGCCTCCAGGAATTGCGCTATCTTCACTCGCCCGGCGATCGCCAGCAGCTCATCCTCGCAGTCGAGGAGGGTGAGCTGGCAGCCGTCGCAGGATGCGAACTTCCACACCGCCAAGGTGGGCACGTCCATCACAGCTCCCGCACCCTCATCAGCGCCGCCGCCCGGTCGTAGCCGACCACCGGGCCGTCCCGGCAGACCAGCAGCGGGCCGAGCTGGCAGTGCCCGCACCAGCCCACGCCGCACCGCATGTTGCGCTCGAGTGAGACGCGAATCCGGCTTACGGGAATCCCGCGCGCCGCGAGGGCGTCGGCGGTGAACCGCATCATGACATCCGGGCCGCAGACAAACGCCACGCTGTTGTCTGGCGCGAGCCCGGCAGGCTCGATGAGCGCCGTGACCAGTCCGACCTGACCACTCCAGCCGGTGTCGGCCCGGTCGACGGTGACCGCCACCTCAACCCCGTCACGGCGCCAGCGTTCCAGCTCGCCGGCGTAGAGCAGGTCGCCGGGAGTCCGCGCGCCTGCCAGCAGCACGATCCGCCCATACCTGGACCGGTCGGCGAGGGCGGTGAGCACCACGGGGCGCAGCGGCGCGAGGCCGATCCCGCCCGCCACGATCACGATGTCCCGCCCCGCCGCGGACGCCACGTCCCAGCTAGTGCCGAACGGGCCGCGTACGCCGATCAGGCTGCCGGGCTGCGCGGCGTGCAGCGCCCGGGTGACCGCGCCCACCGCGCGCAGCGTGTGCTCCAGCCGACGGGCCCGGCCGCCGCCGTTATCACCCAGACCGCTCACCGAGATGGGGACCTCGCCGATGCCGAACGCGGTCAGCATGGCGAATTGCCCCGGCGCGAAGGCCGGGACCGGCTCGAAGGGGCGGGCCGGTTCCGTGAGCTCCAAGGTGACCGTGTCGGCGGTGTCTTCGCGGCGGGAAGCCACCCGGTAAAAGCGAGGCACCGCGGCCGTCCCGGACGTTGACTCGGTCAGCGCGGGCGCTGCCGTCCGCTGGCCGGTCATACGTTCACTGGCCCGATGCTGACGCGCCTCACCTGGGACGGGGCGGCATACAGGTCCAGCAGGCGGAGCCGGGTCGCCTGCAGCCGTTCGGTGATGACCGGGGTGAACGCGCGCAGCATGGCGTATCCGAAGGCCGGATCGGCGTCGCAGCGACGGCGTACCGAGGCGGCGTCGAACGCGATCGCCTCGGTGGCCAGGCGGGCCACCGCACCGAAATGCCAGCGGTAGGGCGGATGCAGCCAGGACCAGCCGAGCACCGTGCCGGGGCCCAGCGTCTCGACAATCTGGTCACCACGGCCCGGCACCCGCATGTCCAGGGCGACGCCGCCCTGCTCGATCAGCCAGAACATGTCCGCGACGCCGCCCTCGTCGAACGGGCGCTCCCCCGCCGCGAACGTTACCGCTGTGCCGTCCTCGGCCAGCGCCCCGCGCTCGGCTTCGGTGAGAACGGCAAAGAAAGGCTGAGCCGAGAGCCGCGCGGCCACCGTGCCCGTCATGGTTTGTCCTCAGTGCGGGGAATCGCGGCTGTCCGCCAGCAGCTGCGGCAGGCCCTGGACGGGCATGGTCCGGCCCATCCGTTCGGCCGCTTCGTCGACGGCCGTGACGGCATACCGGATCGTCGCCTCGTCTGCGGCCCG
>Ga0335083_10005909_pt1 | contig 15424 bp, 12 predicted proteins | sample Lox_Sample_42_FD_206716 | JGI IMG/M metagenome (GOLD analysis project Ga0335083, IMG submission 206716) | Soil microbial communities from Loxahatchee National Wildlife Refuge, Florida, United States - Lox_Sample_4.2 | ecosystem: Environmental > Terrestrial > Soil > Wetlands | place: USA... | reverse complement strand
GCCATGGCGGCAGACGACGCGCAGCTGCTTGGCCTCGGCCAACAAGGCCGCATCGACCACCGTGCCGCGCACGATCAGCCCGTCGGCGTGGCGAAGCCGTTCCACAAGCGTCCCCGGCGAAGCATTGCCGGGATAATCGAGCGTCACTCCGGGCGCCTTCAAGAGGCGCTCGATGCCGTCGGCATGGATCGGATCAGCAACGACGATGTGCGGCATGGTTGTTTTGGCTCCCCCTTCAATACGCCAGAAGAGCCGAGTAGAAGCGAGGGATGGAATATCGTCCACTCGGAAAAACCGGCCTCACCGTCAGCGTCGCCGGGCTCGGCTGCGGCGGCAACAGCCGCCTGGGCCTCGGCCGCGGCGCCAGCTTCGACGAGTGCGTGGCCGTCGTGCGCGCTGCCGTCGACCTGGGTGTCAATTTCCTCGACACCGCAGAAGCCTATGGCACCGAGGAGATCGTTGGAAAAGCTGTCCGGAACTACGACCGCAGCAAGCTCGTCATCTCGACCAAGGCGATCTTCCGGAGCGGCAATGAAACCGCCGATGCCGTCACGACCAAAGTCGAGGCGTCCCTGAGGCGGCTCGGCCTCGACCATGTCGATATCTTCCATTTCCACGCCGTCAATCCCGCAGGCTACGATCGCCATCGCGACGTGCTGGCGCCGGCGCTCCTGAAGCTCAAGGAGCAGGGCAAGGTGCGCCATATCGGCATCACCGAGACCGGCCCGAACGATCCCGACCAGAAGATGCTCACCCGCGCCGTCGAGGACACGCCGTGGGAAGTGATCATGCTGGCCTACAGCCTGATGAATCAGGGCGCGCGGCGGAAGATCTTCCCGATCACCGAACGACGCGGCATCGGCACCCTGCTGATGTTCGTCGTGCGCAACATTTTCAGCAACGCCGCCTATCGCCGGAGCATCGCCGCCAGGCTGGTCGAGAAGGGCGAGCTGGATGCGTCGCTTCTGTCGAACGGCGATCCGCTGGAGTTCCTGGTGAGCGAAGGCGGCGCTGAGAGCATCACCGATGCGGCCTATCGCTATGCCCGTCACGAGCGCGGCGCCGATGTCATCCTGTTCGGCACCGGCAACAAGGCCCATGTCGCCGACAACGTGGCCTCGATCCTGCGGCCGGCATTGCCGCCCGCGATCGTCGAGCGGCTACACGCCTCGTTCGGCCACCTGAGCGGTGTCGGCCTCGATCTGCCGGGGCCGGTCAAAGTCTAATCCCCTCCCCATTTGAATGGGGAGGAATACCCACGATCAAGCGGTGGAGCGCACCAGCTTGCCCGGCCGCGCGCCGGTCTCCTCGCCCTTCTCGAAGATCGGGGTCCCGGAGCTGATCGTCATGTCGTAGCCGTCGACCTTCTGCACCAGGCGGCGGCCGCCGGCCGGCAGGTCGAAGATCATCTTCGGGCTGTACAAGGTGAGGCCCTCGAAGTCGATGACGTTCACATCGGCCTTCTTGCCGACCTGCAGCCGGCCGCGATCGGGGAAACCGTAGAAATCGGCCGTCGAGCTGGTCATGCGCTGGATCGTGCGCTCGAGCGGCATGCGCGGTCCGCGCGTGCGGTCGCGCACCCAGTGGGCCAGCATCGAAGTGTTGAGCGAGGCATCGCAGATCACGCCGCAATGAGCGCCGCCGTCCGACAGGCCGAGGATGGTGTGCGGGTCCTCGATCATCTCGCGCACGACCTCGAGATCGCCATGCACGTAGTTGGTGACCGGGAAGTAGATCATGCGGCTGCCGTCGCCACCCGTCAGGTAGTCATAGCAATACTCGGGCGGGCTCACGCCCTCCTTCGCAGCCAGTGCGGCGATGCTGCGCTCGGGCGGCGGCTCGTAGTCGGGCAGATCGCCCAGGACATACATGCGGTCCCAGCGCGTCGCGATCTGGCGCGACAGCGGCGGCATGATCTCGAGCAGGCGGGCTGCCGGCTCCTGCCCCAGGATCGTGCGGCGCGTCTCGGGATCGCGCAGCCGCGCCAGCATCTCGGCCGGCGGCAGTTTGGTAAGTGCCGCAAAGGCCTCGCGCATGTGGAACGGGTTCATCGAGGTGCCGAGGCCGAGCGTGAGGCCCACGGGGCGCCCCGCGACCTGGGCGTACATCGGCAGGTTGTCGGCCCGCCCCGCCCGCACGCCGTCCATCAGGCGGCGCCAGCGCTGCGGATCGTAGCTGCGGTCGGTCAGCAGGAACCACACCGGCCGGCCGCTTTCCTTGGCGACCTGACGGACCCACTTGAACTCGGCGGCCTCGTCGTCGAAGTCGGACAGGAAGCCAAAGGTGCCGCGGTTGGCGCGGCCCATCGCGCGGCCGATGGCGATCAGCTCCTCATGCTCGGCATAGCGGCCCGGTACGAGGTCGCCGGCCAGCGTCTTGTGCTGGTTGGTGCGGCTGGTGGTGAAGCCGACGGCGCCTGCCTTCAGTGCTTCCTCGGTGAGCCGCGACATCAATTCGATGTCCTCGGCCGTAGCGTTCTCGCGGTTGATGGCGCGCTCGCCCATGGCATAGACGCGCAGCGGATGGTGCGCGACCTGGGCCGCGACATCGATGGTGCGCGGCAGGCGCGCCAGCGCATCGAGATATTCCGGGAAGCTCTCCCAATCCCACTTCAGCCCTTCCGTGAGGGTGATGCCGGGGATGTCCTCGACGCCTTCCATCATCTCGATCAGCGCCGTCTGGTGCTCGCGGCGCACCGGCGCGAAGCCCACGCCGCAATTGCCGAACACGATGGTCGTGGCGCCGTGCCAGGAGGACGGTGCCAGCACCGGATCCCAGGTCGCCTGGCCGTCATAGTGCGTATGCACATCGACCCAGCCCGGGGTCACCAGCCTACCGTCGGCCTTCACCTCGCGCTTGGCAGGGCCCGCCTTGCCGCCGACCTGGACGATCTTGTCGCCATCGATGGCCACGTCGCCCTGAAAGGCCGGCGCGCCGGTGCCGTCAACGATGGTGCCGCCGCGGATGACGATATCGTGCATGGACTGTCCCTACTGAACGTAAGGATTCGAGTTTTTCATACATCGGCGGGTATCGAAAGCCGGAAGTACTGTGCCTGCCGCATGGCAGGGCGCGCTCTTTCGGCGACAAGCAGAAATGACGGCCCTTGAGGGGCCGTCATTCCCGATCCTGGCGGAAGAAGAGCGGTCAGCGCCCGCCAGGGCCGCTGTGGTTCTACTGCGCGCCGTATTTCGGAGTCGTGCAGCCGCCGCACACCCAGGGATAGGCCCAGTCGGCGACCTTGCCGGCATTGGCCTCGACATAGGGGCTCCACGCCTTGGGCGGCAGCGCCTTGCTCTGGTAGACGATCGAGAACTGGCCGTCGGCCTGGATCTCGCCGATCATCACGGGCTTGGCCATGTGATGGTTCGAGCCCATCACCACCTCGAAGCCCGACGGCGACTTGACCTTCTGGCCGGTCATCGCCTGGCGCACCGCATCGACATTGGTCGTGCCGGCCTGCTGCACCGCCTGCGTCCACATGTGGAACAGGATGTAGGCCGACTCCATCGGATCGTTGGTGACGCGCTTGGGGTTCTTGGCGAACTCGCGCCACTTGGCGATGAAGGCCTTGTTGTCGGCATTGTTCACCGACTGGAAGTAGCTCCAGGCGGCGAGATGGCCGACCAGCGGCTTGGTGTCGACACCCGCCAGCTCCTCCTCGCCGACCGAGAAGGCGATGACCGGGATGTCCTTGGCCTTGATGCCCTGGTTGCCGAGCTCCTTGTAGAACGGCACGTTGGCATCGCCGTTGATGGTCGAGACGACGGCGGTCTTCTTGCCAGCCGAGCCGAACTTCTTGATCGCGGCCACCTCGGTCTGCCAGTCGGCGAAGCCGAAGGGCGTGTAGTTCTCCATGATGTCCTCGTCCGCCACGCCCTTCTTCTTCAGGAACGCGCGAATGATCTTGTTGGAGGTGCGCGGATAGACGTAGTCGGTACCCTCAAGCACCCAGCGCTTCACCTCGCCGCCGTCCTTGCTCATCAGATACTCGACGGCCGGGATCGCCTTGTTGTCGGGCACCGAGCTGCCGTAGAAGATGTTGTACGAGGCCTCTTCGCCCTCGTACTCGAGCGGATAGTAGAGCAGCCCGTTCAGCTCCTCGAACACGGGCAGCACCGACTTGCGGCTGACCGAGGTCCAGCAACCGAACACCGCGGCGACCTTGTCCTTCTGCAGCAGCTCTCGCGCCTTCTCGGCGAACAGCGGCCAGTTCGACGCCGGATCGACGACCACGGCTTCCACCTTTTTGCCGAGCAGCCCACCCTTGGCGTTGAGCTCGGCGATCTGCATCAGCATGAGGTCCTTCAGGATGGTCTCGCTGATCGCCATCGTGCCCGACAGCGAATGCAGGATGCCGACCTTGATCGTGTCCTCGGCCTGGGCGGGCGCAGCCGCACCGCCCAGCATCAGCGCGCAGGCGCCCAATGCGCCCCACCAGGACTTTCGCGTCGTTGCTTTCATAGGCTCTCTCCTGTGTTTTCGATTGAAAGGAAGAGAGGCCCCCCCGCCTCTCCAATCGTCCATGCGTGCCGCAGCATGAGCGGCCATAGGCGACCGCCCGAGAGCCACGATGGGAAAATGGGAGAGGGCCAGTCGGCCGGCCGAAGGGCCGCTCTCGCCGCCGGAATCTGATCACTATTTGACCGGCGCTTCTTCGGCCCTGCAGCAATCTGCCGGTTCGATGGGCGTATTGCCGACCGGCACGGCAGACCTGGGTCCAGATGACGGTGGAGCGACGGAACCAGTTCCCCATCTGGACGCGGAGACTTTCGAGCAACTGGACCTATCGGCCCCACTGGCTTGGCACCTGTCCTGCTAAGCCGGACTCGTGCAGATTCCTCTGCTCCTCGACCGATCCCGTCCGGCGACCTTGGCGCTCCAGATCGTCGAGCAGCTGCGCGACGCGATCCTGCGCGGCCGCATCGCTCCCGGCGCACGCATGCCCTCCTCGCGCCGGCTCGCCGAACAGCTCGACGTCTCGCGCAACACGGTGGTCCGCGCCTACGAATCGCTCACCATCGAAAGCTACGTCGAAGCGCGGCCAGCCTCCGGCATCTTCGTCGCCGATCGTCTGCCTGACCGGACGGTGCGAGCGGTACAGCCCGTGGCTCCGCTCGACGCGGCGAGCCATTCGCCGATGCCGCTCCCTTACGTGCCGATCCGCGCGCAGGACCTGGTCGCCAAGGCGCGCAACCGGCTGATCTTCGACTTCTTCCCTGGTCGCCCGAGCGCCGCCCTGTTCCCGCTGAAGACCTGGCGGCGGCTGGTGCAGGCGAGCCTGTCGCATGGCGGCGCCGTGGGGCTGGCGCAGTATTCCGATCCGGCCGGTCTCGCGGTGCTGCGCACGGCGATCGCGAGCCATGTCGCGGCCGCGCGCGGCATCGTGGCCGATGTGAGCCGCATCGTCGTCACCGGCGGCGTCCAGGAGGGCATCAATATCGCCTCGCGCCTGTTCCTGGGGGCGGGCACGGTCGCGGCGATCGAGAACCCCTGCTACCAGGGCGCACGCTTCGCCTTCGAGGCGTGGGGCGCGCAGGTCGCGAGCGTGCCGGTCGACAATGAGGGCATCGACACCGATTCGCTGCCGCGCACGCCGACCGCGCTGATCTACGTGACGCCGTCGCATCAATATCCGACCGGGCACACGATGAGCCTCGCCCGCCGCCACGCCCTGATCGACTGGGCGCGCCGCACCGGCTGCTACATCCTCGAAGACGATTACGACAGCGACTTCTGCTACGAGGGCTCGCCGCTGCCTTCGATCGCCGCTCTCGCACCCGACTGCACGATCTATCTCGGCACCTTCTCGAAGTCGCTGGGGGCGGGATTGCGGCTCGGCTACATCGTCGTGCCCGAGCCGCTGGCGCAGGCCGCACGCAGCGCCAAGGCGCTCCTGAACAACGGCAACTCCTGGCTCGATCAGGCGGCGCTCGCCGAGATGATCCGGGGCGGCAGCTATGCCGCGCACCTCGCGCGCATCCGCGTGCGCTACAAGGAAAGCCGCGACAGCCTGCTGCTGGCGTTGCGCCGGCAGTTCGGTGGTGCCGCGATCAGCGGTGCGGCCGGCGGACTGCATCTCTTCTGGCAGCCGCCGCCCGGCGTACCCGACGCTCACGTGCTGGAAGAGGTCGCGCGGCGCGCCCGTGTCGGCATCTATTCGATGCAGAGCGGTGCGGCTTACGATGCGACCGATTCCGACATAGCGCGGCGCGGCGTGATCCTGGGCTATGCTGCCCTGCTGCCGCGCCAGATCGAGCAAGGCATGGTCCGCCTGTCGGAAGCGATCGACGAGGCGCTGGAATTGCCGAGCGCGCATCTGACCACGGCTCCGGCGGCGCCTCTGGCCCTTCGCTTTCCGCAGCAGCCGGCTCTACGTCCGCCCGAACCGCGTCGGGCAAGCTTCCGTCTCGACACCGTCGCGGAGAGCCGCCTGTCCATGCCCTCATTTCCCATGCCAATCGTCGCCAATCTTTATCAATATCCGATCAAAGGCCTCAGTCCGCAGCGCGTGACGGGCGTGACGTTGCAGGCCGGCCAGATATTCCCCAACGACCGCCTGTTCGCCCTGACCCGGCCGCGCAATCCGGCCAACTCCTACATCGCCAAGTGGGCCAAGAAAGGCATGTTCGTCATGCTGATGCTCGACGAGGCGCTGGCCGAGGTGAGCACCCATCTCGACGCCGAGACGCTCGACTTCACGATCCGGCAGGGCAGCCACCAGCTTCTCGCGGTCAATCTGGCGAGCGAAAAAGGCCGCCACGAGGTCGAGGCCTTCTTCCAGCGACTGGTCCCCACGCTCGACGGCACGCCGCGGCTGGTGCGGGCGGAGACCGGCGGCCATTTCATGGACAAGCCCGACAACGTGATCTCTCTCATCAACCTCGCCACGGTACGCAGCCTCGAGGAGCAATGGGGCTTCGAGGTCGATCCGCTGCGATTCCGCGCCAATATCTATATCGACGGCGCCGAGCCCTGGTCGGAGTTCGACTGGATCGGCCGCGACATCGCAATCGGCGATGCCGTGCTGCGCGTCGACCGCCGCAACGGCCGCTGCGGCGCGACCAACGTCAATCCCGTCACCGGCCGGCGCGATCTCGACATTCCACGCTCGCTGCGCGCCGCCTTCGGCCACAAGGATCTCGGCGTCTATCTGGTCACGCGGAAGGCCGGCGCCGTGACGGTCGGCGCGCAAGTGGTCGTGCCGCGCGGTCCCTCGCAAAGCCACGCCGTTGCGCCGCCTCCTCTCGCGCGCGATACGCCGGAACGCCGGTTCATGTGCCGCGGCTGCTACTATGTCTACGAAGAGCAGCGCGGCCTACCCCAGCAGGGCGTCGCGCCAGGGACCGCTTTCGGCGCCATCCCTGACACCTGGCGCTGTCCCGACTGCGGCACGGAAAAGAGCAACTTCCGGCCGCTCGTCTTCACGTCCGCCTGAGCGATCTCCCTGTCGTCCCGGCAAGACCCGCCCTACGATGGCGAGGCAATGACGGGAGGACAGACGAGATGAGCGAGACACCGACCTTCGGCCGCTACGCCGAGATTCCGTACGACAAGATGACGCCCGAACAGCAGGAGGGCTACAGGGCGGTGACCGGCGCGCGCGGCGGCCTGCCGGGCCCGACCAAGATCTGGATACACAATCCGAAGCTCGCCAAGGTCAGCGCCGCCTTCGGCGCGCATTTCCAGCCCGGCCAGTATTCGCTGAGCGAGCGCGAGCGCGAGATCGCCGTCTGCGTCATCACCAGCCACTACCGCTCCGCCTATCCGACCTCCGCGCACGAGCGGATCGGCAAGCAGTCGGGGATTCCCGCCGCCAAGGTCGAGGCGATCCTGATCGACCTGCCGACCTCCTTCGAGGACGAGCGCGAGCAGGTCGTCTACGAGATGGCGATCGTGCTCTCCAAGGGGCGCTGGGTGCCGCGTGGGCTCTATGAGCGGGCGGTCAAGGCGCTGGGCCATGTCGGCATCACCGACGTCATCACCCTGATGGGCCACTACACCAGCGTCGCGATGGCGCTCGCCTTCTATGACGTGCCGGACGGCGCGACGGGCATGAAGCGTTAACTAGCTGTCGCCGCGATGTAGCGCGAGCGCCCGGATGTCGGCTGCGAGGCCGACATAGACGCCGACCCTGTCGGGCCGCAGCATTTCCTTGTCCGCCAGGCCGTCCAGCAGACGCGCTGCCTCTTCCAGCGCGTGTGCCCTCGCCCGTTTCACCATGCTTTCGGCCGCGACCAGCGCCTGGGCGATGACGAGCTGCTCCTGCGGCGCGAGCGGCTTGTCCGGTTGGGCCACAAGGTGGCGAGCAAGGTCGAGGGCGGGTGCGAGATCGGGAGAAGGAGAAGCCATTCGCCCATTCTACGGCGCGCGCGGGGCGCGGGGAACTCGCAAGCCCCGTCGTCGTTCCCTGATCGAGGAGAACGCCATGTCCCACCCGTTCAAAATTGCAGCCACGATGGTCTGCGCTGCCCTGATCGGCTTCGCGGCCAGCGCCACTGCGCAGACCACCGGCGAGGAGATTCCGCCCTTGCCAGGGCAGGCCGCCGCGGCACCGGCGAGCGGTCCCGCGAGCACCCTGCCGCCGCTGCCGCTCGGCCATGACGGCATCGTCGAGGTGCAGCACCAGCTGATCGCGCTGGGCTTCAATCCCGGCCCGGCCGACGGCGAAGTCGGTCCCGGAACCATGGAGGCCGTGCAACGGTACAACGAGAGCCGCGGCGGTATCGGGCGGGTCCCCGTCGACAGCCGGCTGCTCGCCCGCTTGCAGCAGGATACAGGCCCGCGTCTCACCGCTCGCCAGGTCGCCGCGCGCGCCCAACCACGCTCCTCGGCACCGGCGAATCCGTTGGCCGGCATGATGCAGCAGTTCGAGCATAACCTGCGGCGCATGTTCAACGGCGGCTAGCGATATCCACCCTGGCGAGCCAGCGACGCGCGTCGGCGATCTTGTCGAAGACCTGCATTGGCCTGTCCGCGACGGCGAGGATGCCGAGAAAACGGCGGGCCAGGTCCATCATGTCGAGCGGCAACACGATGGCCAGCGGACCGATCTCGCCGCCGGGCCGATGGAGGCCCTGCATGCGCACGCCGAGCGCAAGCATGTCGTCGGCGCTCATCCTCGTCGCCATGGCGCTGGCGTCGAACAGCTTGCGATAGGGCGCCACATGCGCGGCCGTCGCCTCGTCGAAGAAGGCTTCCATGTCGGCGCGCGTCACATCTCCCGTTGCCACCGCCGTCATCAAATGCTTCTCAGGGTCGACCGACCAAACCACAGGCATAGCGACTTGTAGCGCCGCCGGTTCGCCGCGCTCAACGCCTATCTGGGTTGGAGACCGGTCATCGAGCACGTATCTTCCCGACATGCAGGCACCGCTCGTCCTCGGCCGCCGACGCCTGATGCAGGGCTCATTGCTCGGCGGCAGCGGCCTTTTATCGGCCTGTACGACGGCGGGCTCGGAAGCGGTCTCGCTGCCGCCCATCCGCGCGCAGACCGACCGGATCTTCGACATGGCCGTCTGCCTGCGGCCATTCCGCGCCGCCGGGCCGCGGCTCGATACCGAGCGGATGGGCAACACACTGGTCGTGCACAATTACGGTCACGGCGGCAGCGGCTGGTCGCTGTCCTGGGGCTCGAGCGCCCTCGCCGTCGCTAAGGCGATGGAGCCGAGCCCGCGGGAGGTCGCCGTGATCGGCTGCGGCGCGCTCGGCCTCACCTCGGCGATCCTGGCGCAGCGTGCCGGCGCCCGCGTGACGATCTATGCGCGCGAGCAGATCATGGATACGCGCTCCTTCCGGGCGAGCGGCGCGTGGACGCCGGACTCGCGCATCGCGCTCGCGAGCACGGCCGGTCCTGGCTTTGCGACGCTGTGGGAACAGATGGCCCGCGCCTCCTTCAAGGCACACCGGGACTATCTCGGCCTGCCCGGCACGCCGGTCGAATGGACCGACTACTATTCGGTCCGCACCGACCAACCACCCTTGCAGCCGCTGGCCCCGCCCGCGACCCCAGCACTCGATTTCGCCTCCTACAGTCATCTCATCGCGGACCTGACGCCCCAGTCGCATCGGCTTGCGCCGCAGGCGGCGCCGTTTCGCGCGAGATCCGTCTATCGAAGCGACATGATGGTCTTCAACATCGCCGACTACGGCCACACGCTGCTGAGCGATTTCTTCACCGCGGGCGGAAAGTTCCAGCACGCCGACTTCCACTCGCCGGCCGACATTGCCGCGCTGGGCAAGCGCGTGGTTATCAACTGCACAGGCTACGGCGCCCGCGCGCTCTGGAGGGACGAATCGATCGTGCCGGTGCGCGGCCAGATCGCGCGCCTGCTTCCGCAACCCGACGTGCATTACGGACTCGGCTACAGGAACGTCTATGTCGTGCCGCGGCGCGACGGCATCGTCGTGCAGGATGTGAGCGGCGGCGACATGAAGGGTTACGGCGACAGCAACGAGACGATCGACCGCCCCGAATCGACCCGCGCCGTCACCGCCCTGGCAGACCTGTTCAGCGCGCCGCCCGCCGCCTGAGAAGACGAGCGCGGCGGCAGTTGCGGAAGGTCTGCCCGCGCGCTACCAAATTGGATGGCTATTGATAGCGTTTGGCGCAAATGCCGATTGGCGACGCTCGCGCCCTCGCATGGAATACTCGGGTTGATCGACAAGGGCCTCGTCGCGGCGGATGGCGGCAAGATCGTCTATGCCGGTCCGGCAAACGATGCGCCTACCGGCCTCGACCCCCGCCGCACGATCGACTGCGAAGGCCGCTGGATCACGCCGGGCCTGATCGACTGCCACACGCACTTGGTCTACGGCGGCGACCGCGCCGAGGAGTTCGAGCTGCGCCTGGCCGGTGCCAGCTACGAGGAGCTGTCGCGGCGCGGCGGCGGCATCGCCTCGACAGTGAAGGCGACGCGACTTGCCAGCGAGGACCAGCTCGTGGCCTCTGCCCTGCCGCGCCTCGACGCGCTGATCGCCGAGGGCGTCACCACGATCGAGATCAAATCGGGCTATGGCCTCGACCTCGAGACCGAGAGTCGTCAGCTGCGTGCGGCGCGTCGGCTGGCGCGCGAGCGGCCGATCGACGTCCATGCGAGCTTCCTCGGCGCGCACGCCATGCCGCCGGAAGCCAAGGGCGACACCTCGGCCTATATCGACACGGTCTGCCGCATGCTGCCGCCCATCGCCGCCGAAGGGCTGGCCGATTCGGTCGACGCCTTCTGCGACAACATAGGCTTCAGCCACGACGAGACTGAGCGCGTCTTCGCAGCGGCGAAGAAGCTCGGCCTGAAGGTCCGGCTGCATGCAGATCAGCTCGCCAATCTCCACGGCGCGGCCCTTGCGGCGAAGTACAGTGCCCTGTCGGCCGACCATCTCGAACGCAGCGACGACGCTGGCATCGCCGCCATGAAGGCCTCCGACACCGTGGCCGTCCTGCTGCCCGGCGCCTACTACTTCATCCGCGAGACGCAGCTGCCGCCCATAGAGGCGATCCGCCGCCACGGCGTGCCGATCGCCATCTCGACCGACTGCAATCCCGGCTCCTCGCCGCTCACCTCGCTGCTGCTGACGATGAACATGGGCGCGACCTTGTTCCGCCTGACCGTCGAGGAGTGCATCGCGGGCACGACGCGCGAGGCGGCCAAGGCGCTCGGCATGTGGGATCGCAAGGGCAGCCTCGAGCCGGGCAAGGATTGCGACCTTGCGATCTGGAATGTCGAGCGGCTGGCCGAGCTGGTCTATCGCATCGGCTTCAACCCGCTTCACGCGCGGATCTGGAAGGGCCAATGAAGCCCGGCGCGATGACGCTCCGCCAATGGCGCGACATCTATCGCGGTGCCACACCGACCCTCGATCCCGCCTGCGTGCCGGCAATCGAGCGTTCCGCCGCTGTCGTGTCGGCCATCATCGCCAAGGGTGAGCCTGTCTACGGCATCAACACCGGCTTCGGGAAGCTCGCCACCGTCCATATCCCGCCCACGGACCTCGCGGCCCTCCAGCGCAACATCGTGCTGTCGCATTCGGCCGGCGCCGGCGCGCCGATGCCGGTGCCGGTCGTGCGCCTGATGATGGCGCTCAAGCTCGCGAGCCTCGCGCAGGGCGCGTCGGGTGTACGGCTGGAAACCGTGCGCCTGCTCGAGGCGATGCTCGCCAAGGGTCTGGCGCCCGTCGTGCCCTGCCAGGGCTCGGTCGGCGCGTCGGGCGACCTGGCACCGCTCGCCCACATGTCGGCGACCATGATCGGCACCGGCCAGATGATCGTCGACGGCCGCATCGTGCCGGCCGCCCAGGCGCTTGCCGGCGTCGGATTGAAGCCACTGACACTCGGCGCAAAGGAAGGGCTGGCGTTGCTGAACGGCACCCAGTTCTCGACGGCCTATGCGCTCGCCGCCCTGTTCGAGATCGAGGTGCTCTTTCAATCGGCGCTGGTCACCGGCGCTCTGGCGACCGACGCCGCGCGCGGCTCGGATGCACCGTTCGATCATCGCATCCACGCGCTGCGCCGCCATCGCGGGCAGATCGAGACGGCCGATGCGCTGCGCGAGCTCATGAAAGGCTCCGCGATCCGCGCCTCGCATCTGGTGGGCGACGAGCGCGTGCAGGACCCGTACTGTTTGCGCTGCCAGCCGCAGGTCATGGGCGCGGCGCTCGACCTGCTGCGCCAGGCCGCGGCGACGCTCGAGACCGAGGCGAACGGCGTCACCGACAATCCGCTGATCTTCACCGACACCGGCGAGGCCCTGTCCGGCGGCAACTTCCACGCCGAGCCGGTCGCCTTTGCCGCCGACACGATGGCGCTGGCGATCTGCGAGATCGGCTCGCTGGCCGAGCGGCGCATCGCCATGCTGGTCGATCCGGCACTGTCGGGCCTGCCGGCCTTCCTGACACCGCGGCCGGGGCTGAACTCCGGCTTCATGATCCCGCAGGTGACGGCGGCGGCGCTGGTCTCGGAGAACAAGCAGCGCGCCCATCCCGCGAGCGTCGATTCCATCCCGACCTCGGCCAACCAGGAGGACCATGTCTCGATGGCCGCGCACGCCGCGCGCCGGCTGATGGACATGGCCGACAATTGCGGCACGGTGATCGCGATAGAGCTTCTGGTCGCCGCGCAAGGCTGCGACTTCCATGCGCCGCTCGCCTCCAGCCGGCCGCTCGAAGCGGTGCGCGCCGTTCTGCGCCGCGAGGTGCCTCATCTCGACGAGGACCGCTCGCTCCATCCCGACCAGCAGGCGGCGACCAAGCTCGTGCGCAGCGGCACCATCATCGCGGCGGCCAACCAGCCCCTTCCGTCCCTTTCCCCCTGAGGACCCATGACACGCATCGACAATGAGCGGGTGATCAAGAGCCCGCACGGCACGACCCTCTCGGCCAAGAGCTGGCTCACCGAAGCGCCGATGCGCATGCTGATGAACAACCTCGATCCCGGCGTCGCCGAGAAGCCGGGCGAGCTGGTGGTCTATGGCGGCATCGGCCGCGCCGCACGCGACTGGGAGAGCTTCGACCGCATCGTGGCTTCGCTGAAGCGGCTGGAGAACGACCAGACCCTGCTGGTGCAGTCGGGCAAGCCGGTCGGCGTGTTCCGCACGCATGCCGATGCGCCACGGGTGCTGATCGCCAACTCCAACATCGTGCCGCACTGGGCGACGCTCGACTATTTCAACGAGCTCGACCGCAAGGGCCTGATGATGTTCGGCCAGATGACGGCGGGCTCGTGGATCTACATCGGCAGCCAGGGCATCGTGCAGGGCACCTACGAGACCTTCGTCGAGATGGGCCGGCGTCATTTCGGCGGCAGCCTCAAGGGCAAGTGGATCCTGACGGCGGGCCTCGGCGGCATGGGCGGGGCGCAGCCGCTCGCGGCGGTGATGGCCGGCGCCTCCTGCCTCGCGGTCGAGTGCCAACCCTCACGCATCGAGATGCGGCTGCGCACGCGCTATCTCGACAAGCAGGCCAGGACGCTCGACGAGGCGCTGGCGATGATCGAGGCCTCGCACAAGGAAGGAAAACCCGTGTCGGTCGGCCTGCTCGGCAACGCCGTCGACATCTGTGCGGAGATCGTGCGGCGCGGCATCCGGCCCGATGCCGTCACCGACCAGACCTCGGCGCACGATCCGGTCAACGGATACCTGCCCAAGGGCTGGACGCTCGCTGACTGGCAGGCAAAGCGCGAGAGTGATCCGAAGAGCGTCAACAAGGCCTCGCGCGCCTCGATGGCCGAGCATGTGAAGTCGATGCTGGCCTTCCATCGCATGGGCATCCCCGTCGTCGACTACGGCAACAACATCCGCCAGATGGCCTTCGAGGAAGGCGTGAAGGACGCCTTCGACTTCCCGGGCTTCGTGCCGGCCTATATCCGTCCGCTCTTCTGCCGCGGCGTCGGCCCGTTCCGCTGGGCCGCGCTCTCCGGCGATCCCGAGGACATCTACCGCACCGACGCCAAGGTGAAGGAGCTGCTGCCCGACAACAAGCACCTGCACAACTGGCTCGACATGGCGAAGGAACGCATCGCCTTCCAGGGCCTGCCGGCGCGCATCTGCTGGGTGGGCCTGGGCGACCGCCATCGCCTCGGCCTCGCCTTCAACAAGATGGTGGCCCGGGGCGAGCTCAAGGCGCCCGTCGTGATCGGCCGCGACCATCTCGATTCGGGCTCGGTCGCCTCGCCCAACCGCGAGACCGAGTCGATGAAGGACGGCTCGGACGCCGTGTCCGACTGGCCGATGCTGAACGCGCTGCTCAACTGCGCGAGCGGCGCCACCTGGGTGTCGCTGCATCATGGCGGTGGCGTCGGCATCGGCTACTCGCAGCACGCCGGCATGGTGATCGTGTGCGACGGCACGCCGGAAGCCGCGCGCCGGATCGAGCGCGTATTGTGGAACGACCCGGCGACCGGCGTCATGCGCCATGCCGATGCGGGCTACGATGAGGCGATCGAATGCGCCAGGGAAAAGGGCCTCGACTTGCCAGGCATTCTCTAGAGCGGGGCTTGCGCGCAGCGTGCCAGGTTGGCCCTGACCACCAGGTGGTGAAACGGCCTGATCAGGTTGAGATAGGTGACGCCCAAAACATTGTGGGCATGCACGACGGTTGTCGCGACGAGTAACGCGCCAGTTGGCGAAAGGCGTCGCAGCAGGGATAGCCGGAAGTCCAGGTGTCGGTCATCCGCCCCCAGCACGATTTCGTCGTTCCCCTCCCAATGCACCGGAAAGAAGGCGACGCGTTCATTGCTGTCCCGCGACGCCCCGACCATGCCGGAGGTCTTGAGGCCAAAGGGCGTAACCATGGCGTCGCGCATCGCGATCAACGCCTTTTGCCACGCAGGCGGATTGGCGAGGGCCCGGGTCGCCAGCACGCGCATGCTGGGATGTTCCGATACCCTCAAATCGAGGCCGTAGCTATCGAGCAGACTGGCGTTCTTGTACCA
>Ga0335083_10005908_pt1 | contig 15424 bp, 13 predicted proteins | sample Lox_Sample_42_FD_206716 | JGI IMG/M metagenome (GOLD analysis project Ga0335083, IMG submission 206716) | Soil microbial communities from Loxahatchee National Wildlife Refuge, Florida, United States - Lox_Sample_4.2 | ecosystem: Environmental > Terrestrial > Soil > Wetlands | place: USA... | reverse complement strand
CGAGTTGCGTGACCGGGACGGCGAGCGTTACGGCGGCTTGGGTGTAGGTCGAGCTGTCGAGAATGTCAACGGGACGATCGCAGAATCGCTTACTGGCCAACCGTTTACCACCCTCGATCATGTCGATGCGGTGTTGCGGGAGCTGGACGGGACGGAAGACAAGTCCCGATTGGGGGCTAACGCGATAGTCGGTGTTTCGATGGCGGCCGCCCGGGCCTTCGCCATGGAATCGGGACGGCCGTTGTGGCAGTCGCTCACTCCTGACGGCGTGAGCCCGCGTCTGCCGGTACCGCACTTCAACGTCGTCAACGGCGGCGCTCATGCGCTCAATAGTCTCGATTTTCAGGAATTCATGATCGCGCCGATCGGGGCACCGTCCTTGCCCGAAGCGATCCGTGCCGGCGCCGAGGTGTATCGCCGATTGCGTTCTGAGCTGGCCGACCGCAACCTGGCGACCGGGTTGGGCGACGAAGGTGGTTTCGCACCTGAGATCCGTTGTCCTGAAGATGTTTTGACCTTGCTCACCCATGCGATCAGCGATGCGGGTTATAGCATCGGTCATGCCGGCGTGGCGATCGCACTGGATCCCGCCGCGAGCTACTTCTACCGTGACCATCGTTATCGGGTTGCTGGGGACGATCTGTCTAGCGACGACATGATCGATCGCTACGCCAGCATGGTCGCCAATTACCCGGTATGGAGCATCGAGGACGGGATGGATGAAAACGACTCCGCAGGCTGGCGCAAGCTGACTGAAGCCCTTGGCGGCACCGTGCAATTGGTCGGCGACGACAACTTTGTGACCAACCCCGATTTGATCGCTGCTGCTGTGCGGGTCGGCATCGGGAACGCCGCCTTGATCAAGGTCAACCAGATCGGAACGGTAACCGAGACCCTGGAGGCACTCGCGCTGTGTAGGCAGGCGGGCTACGGTGCGATGATTTCTCATCGCTCGGGGGAAACCGAAGATTCGTTCATCGCCGACCTCGCGGTGGCCTCGGGGTGTGGTCAAATCAAATCGGGTGCTCCGGCCCGCGGAGAACGCGTCGCAAAGTACAACCGGCTCCTCGAAATCGCAGCGGCGGAACCGGATCTGCAGTATGGGCTGCCCGTCGCCCATCGTCTGTCGTTCACACAACTTTGACTCAACGGGTGAAACGTTGCCGTTCATGAGGCCGCGATCACGACGGCGAGAACGGCCAGCACCGCGATCAACATGTAAGCCATATACGCGTCGAGGCGACCCGACTGCAATTTCCTGGCGAATCGTGACACCGCGAGTACGCCATAGCTCAGCGGGCGATAGAAATATCGTTCGACGACATCGACGACGTCGATGCGATAGGTATACAGGCGCGCCGCGAGGTCGTCATCGTCGTGCTCGTACTCCTTCTCGAGCAATGCGGTTCGGGTTAGCAGCACAGTAGACAGCACGTTGCGCACCGGATTGGCGTATGCGGAGGAGGTGTAGCCGACCCCGCGGTCGACCCCTGGCGACGCCGAGGACCACGGCGTAACCTTGCGCACCCGAAACGGGTTGCGCCGAGCGAACACCGTTGCGGATCCCGCGATGACCGCGGTCATCGCAGGCAGCACGATCCATAGCCAGGTGGGTGACAACGCGGAGAATTCGGCGAACACGGGCTGCAGCACCCAGGGGGCGGCATTGGCACCGGCTGCCTTTTTGTCCACAATCGGTCGCAGCCCGGCACCGATTAGGCGCACTTGAAGCGGCGCCAAGGCCGCGGCCCCGAGGCAGCCGGCGACCAGGAGGGCTACACCTATTCGGTAGGGCCATTGACGGTCTACCCTTGCGGCCACCGGATCCAACGCCGGCCCACCGATGCGGGCCGGGCCGAATGCGGTGAGCGCCACCACCCGAACGAAGGTGACTCCCGCGATACCGATCGTCAGCGCGATCAGCGCTCCTGTTGCGGCGGTGGACAGTTGCATCGCCAGGCTGGAGACTCTGAACTGTTGCATCAGCGACTCGAGGGTGAACCATTCGGATGCGAAACCCGCGGTGAGCGGTAGCCCTGCCAGCGTCAATGAGCCGATCACCAAACCGGTGCCCGCCCACGGCAAACGTCGCGCGATGCCGCCGAGCCGGTCTAGGTCGGTGGTCGCGGTGGTGTGCTCGATCGTGGACGCAGACACGAACATCAACGTCTTGCCTAACGCGTGCGCCATTACCTGGGCGGTGGCGGCAACAAGTCCCGCGGCGACCAGCCTCGGTTCGGCCGCTGCCGCGCCGACCAAAGCGGCTCCGAATCCCGCGGTGATGACACCGGCGTTTTCCACGCTCGACCAAGAGATCAACACCGCGAGGTCGGGGTTGACCGCGGCGTGGGCGATGCCCAAGATGGCGGTGAGACCGCCGACGATCAGCACTCCGCAGATCAGCCAGACTGGCGGCGGGCCAAGTACATTCAGCGTGCGCCACATCCCGTAGAAACCCACGTTGACTGCGCTGCCCGCCATCACTGCGCGGGCCGGGCCCGGCGCGGCGAAGTATCCGGGCGGCATCCAGATGTGAGCTGGCGCCAGTCCGACCTTGATGCCGAACCCCAACAGCAGCAACGCATACGATGCCTGGCCTGCTGCGCTATGTGGGTTCAGCCCATCGACGGTGAACGCGAAGGTATGGGTGTGTCCCGCCAGTAGCAGAGCACCCATCAGCAGTGATGCCCCGCTGGCCTTGCCGAACACCACGGTAATGACGGAACCCCTCGCCCTGCCGGGCAGGTCGCGGTCGTATCCGGCGATCAGGTAGAAGGCCACGCTGAGCAATTCCCAACCGAAGAGCAGAACGAAGAGGTTGTCGGCCGTGATGACGATCCCGACCGCGATCAGAGCCAAGGCGACGGCGGCGGGCAGGCGTGGACGATGGCGGTTAGCCGGAGCGGCGGCGGCGATCAGGGCTGGGACGGCAACCCCGAACGATACGACGAGGAATAGCCCGGAGAGCGCATCCGCGTGCAGCGAGGCCGGCCCGAGACCCGAGAGGTCGCCGAGCTCGACACGTTGCGGACGACCGGCCAGCGCGCCGACACCGGTAACCACCAATGCGACAGCCCCTGCGGCATTGGCGGTCCAGGCGGCAGCACTCCAACGCGCCTGTGCGCGTTCGCTCCCTGCAAGCCCCGAACACGAGCTGAGTAACAGCGCCGCCGCCAGTAGGGAGAGCCCAGTGATCAGCATGGCGCGCTCGTGCGTTCGTACCTAGGCACGCGGCCCAATGCCAACAGGATGCCGTGCAGCACGCTGAACGGAGAGGCCGGTGCCCCGGGCACCCAAACGTCGACGGGCACGACGTCGCCGACCCCGACGCCGCCGATGTACCCGCTGCCGATCAACCCACCGCTCACCGCGTCGCTACCAACGGCGATCACAACGGTCGGCGCCGGCATCGCATCCAGCGTGCGCCGCAGCGGTTCAATCATTGCGGCGGCGCCTATCCCGGTGACCAAGAGGATATCGGCGTGACGAGGGCTGGCTGTGAAGAAGATTCCCAACCGGTGCAGGTCATAGACCGGGTTGGTCAGGGCCTGGATCTCCCATTCGTCGCTGCCGTCGGATCCGGTGTCGACATGGCGAAGATGTACCGAACGTCGCAGTCGTCGCACCCGGTTGGCCAGCGCCGCGCGCAGCTCGGCCAGCGCCTCGTCGCTCTCCTCGATGGCACCCACCACTAGCGATGCCCTGCTCAGACCGGCTGTGGCGGAACCGGTTTCCCAGCCAAACCATTCGGGCGCCAGGTCCACGCAGCGTCCGCACAAGATGCACCGTCCCCGATCCAGTTGTGGTTGCGGCTCAACGGAAATGGCACCGGTGGGGCATGCCGTGGCGGCAGCGACCGCACGCGGCGGTGCCCCGGTGTCGGCGCCGCCAATTACCCGTACCGCCGCGGGAAATTGATCGAAGTATTCGTCGACACCCTGGGGCCACCGGCTGGTGACGATGCCGTTGCGCAGTCCCCTCAACACCCACGGCATCTACATCGCCACCCCAGCATAGCCGAGCCCGAAACTGGCCTCTATGAACGGAAAGTCGGTGAAGACGTCCCCTCCGAACACATCATGGAAGAGCAGCATGTTGTGCAGGGAAGCGGACCGGGCAAAGCATCGGCCGATCACGCCGTCACGGACTTCCAGGCCGTAGAGCACTTCACCCTGCGCCGCCTCGGCCCAGCCCAGCCCGAAACCGTCGACCACCTCGACTGGTGCAGCAATCGCGCTATCCGAGATGGCGGCCAGGCGGTCGCAGGCACGCTGGATCAACTCGGCGGCGATATCGATCTCGCGCCACCGAACCCGCAGCCGAGCCAGTGCGTCGCCTTGATCGTCGACCGCGACGCCGTCGACAACCGGAAGCTCCGCGTAGCCGTCGTATGGGCGTCTGCGCGCGTCGTCGTCGCAGCCCGACGCCCGGCCCACCGGACCCAGCGCTCCATGTGAGGCCGCCAGCGCAGGATCGAGACGCCCGGTGCCACGGAGTCGGTCGAGAAACGACGCGTCCACCATCAGGGCGTCACGGTCCCGGCGGAGCCGACGCACGATCACCGCCAGGCGCGCAGAAACCTCGGACGAGTGCAGCCGAGGAGGCGCGCCGATGCCTCCAACACGGACCACTGAGCGCCCAAACCTGTTGCCGCACAGCGCAGATATCAACCGCATAACGCACTCTTTGTGCCAGCCGAACCGTGCGTAGGGAACGGCAATCCCAGCGGCGTCGCACAGCCGCGTCACCACGTCAAGATGGTTGGCGATTCGTTCCAGTTCGGCGTGGATAACCCGAACAAGTCGCGCGGCCCGCGGCGGAGCGCCGCCGGTAAGGTGCTCGGCGGCATGGGCGAAGGCCAAAGCATGTGCGACCGAGGAGATTCCCTCCACGCGTTCTGCGACCAGGATCCCGTCGCCTACATCCAATGTCTCGAACCGTTTGGCGATCCCGCGATGTTTGTAGTGCGGCCGGATGTTCAGGTGCGGTATGTCCTCGCCCGGCGTCTCGATGAGGAATTCGATCGATTCGTACACTCCGGAGCGCACGGGTCCCAGCGGTAAAGTGAATACTCCGCCGCCGCCGACGTCGACCGGACCGTGTCGTTCGGTGGCACTCGAGTGAATGTGCCGATCCAGTGCGGCACTGTCGACATAGCCGGGCCGCGGTGAAGGTTGTCCGGGTTGGCGGGCCAACAGCAACGGATCGAGCCGCGGGTGCCCGATCGGCACCACCTCAGATAAGTCGTGCAACGCTCGCTCATACCAAAATGCCGCCGGCACATCGGGTGTCAGCGCCGGGTAGGACATCGATCCGTTGGTATCCGGTGTCAGGCGTGTGCGAAGGCAGCTGATCCAAGCACCGCCAACCACAAGGGCGTGCAACTGCGCCGTTTCGGCATCATGAGCGGCGTACAAACCCGCGAAACGATAACCGGCGGCGACGTGTGCGATCACATCCGCACGCCACCGCTCCAGCGGCAGGTCGACGACGTCGGTCGCGGTCGCGGAGGTCATCGTGCACCAGCCATGAGTTCGCTGGCGCCGTGGTTGAGCAGATTCACCAAATCCGATGGCGGCGCAATACCCAACAGCAATAAGACCAATACTCCCGCAACGACAGGGGTCACCATCCAGCGGCTGGGCTCACCCGGAATCTGGTCTTGCTTGGCGGTCGGCTCGATCGGTCTGGGGCGGAACAGGATCCGGGTGGTGGCCAGTGTCAAACCCAAGAAAGCCAGGGTGACCAGACAGACAAGTGCCGCCGTGGCGGCGTTGCGGGGGTGCGCGAATCCGCCGGAAATGATTTGGAATTCGCTGCGGAACAAACCAAATGGCGGCATCGCCGATAACGCCAGAACGGCGGTCAGGAACAGCGGACCCGACCACGGCAATAGCCTGATGCCGTCGGCCATTCGGGCCAGTTCCTTGGTGCCGAATTTGCGCACGAGCACACCCGCACCCATGAATGCGTTGCCCTTCGCCGCGGCGTGGGCAAGTACGTGCAACAGCACGCCGGATAAGGCGATCGGTGCGCCGAAGCTCATGCCTATCGCCAGGATGCCCATGTGTTCGACGCTCGAATAAGCAAGCAGGCGTTTGATATCGCGCTGTTCGAGTAGGTAGAGCGCTGCCAGTAGCAGCGAAAGTACACCGAAGACCAACAACACCATTTGTGGAAAGCGTGGACCTAATGCTGCGGCGGTGATCTGGTAGTAGCGCAAGATCGCATAGAAGCTTACCGCCAGCAGCGACCCCGATAGCAGCGCAGACACCGGGGTCGGGGCCTCGGCGTGTGCGTCGGGTAGCCAGGTGTGTACCGGGAAAAACCCGACTTTGGTGCCGTAGCCGACGACGGCAAGAACGAACGCCAACCGCACCGGAGTCTGCGGTGAGTGGCCGGCCGCGCTGATCAGTGGGTCGAAAGCCAAGTCATAGGATTGCCCCAACACTTGGGCGCCCGCGTAGTACATGAAGATGGTTGCCAGCAGGCCAATTCCGAGCCCGGATGAGGCGATCAGTACGTACTTCCATGCCGCCTCGGTGGCCCCCTCGGTGTTGTCCAACGCCACCAACAGCGCCGAAACGACGGTGGTAATTTCCACGGCAATCCACAACAGCGCAAGACCGTTGACCAGCGGTGCGCAGATCATCGACCACGCGAAGGCGTTTAGGCCGACGTAGAAGCGGGCGCTGTGGCGGGTGAACTGGGCCTTCTGCTCGGCGTTGGCGGATCTGACCGCTCGCTCTTCGTCGGCGAGGTATCCGACGGAATAGATCCCGACTGTGGCATACAGAAAGCAGGTGCCTAGCAGGAAGATTAGCGACAATGAGTCGGCGCGCAAATAGCGCAGGGCGGTGATGGTGTGACCGGCGCCGGCGGGCACTAGCGCGACGGCGAGCCCGAACGTAATGACGCCGGTGAGTGCGGTGACGATCGCGGCGACGCGATGCGGGACGCTGAGGCACAGTAGCGTGGTGCCCAGCGGCACCGCGACGAGTAGCACCATCAATATCGACATCAGCTATCCCCGCAGCCGGTCGAGCTTCTCGGTGGACAGTGATTGCGTTCGCCGGTGATGGGTGCGCATCAAGACCCCGAAAACCACCACCGCAACCAGCAGATCGAACAAGAAAGCGACCTCGAGGATCAGTGGCATGCCGGCGGCAACCACCAAGCTGGCCAGCGAGACACCGTTTTCCAGTGAGAAGAAACCGATCGCCTGGCTGACGACGTCGCGACGCACGATCATCAAGATGAACGCAACCAAAATCACGGCCACCGACAGACTGAGCGCGGCAGTGGGCAGTACCGCGGAATGGATGCCGAGCACCCCAACGGCGAAAAACCCGAACGCCGCCACCGCGATCGAGATCAATACTTCGTTTGCCACCCCCAGCGCGCCGCTGCCGGCTATTTCTTGGTTGGCCTCTCGTAATAGGCCAACCACCAAAAGCGGTACCACGATTACCTTGAGCAGTAGCGAAAGGAACGCCAGCGCATAAAGTTCGGGGACGTCGCGGCCGAATGCCACGACACCCGCCAGGACGCTTACGGCTAGCGACTGCCCGGCGTAGAGACGCACCTGGCCACGCAGCAGTGCCGCACGCAGCATCCCGAACTCCAGCAGCAGCACGATGAGTGCCACCATGTTCGCGATGCCTTCGTATACGGTCGGAACCGACTCGCTGGCCGTCGCCAATACCATCAGCCACCTCCGAGGTAGAGGGTGAACACCGCCAGAATCGATAACAGCAGTGCGGCCGAGACGAATTCGGTAATTTTGAACAGGCGCAGCTTCGCGTAGCTGTTGTCGATCACCGCTACGACGCAACCCAGCAGTGTGGCCTTGGCCAAAAGAGCAAGGATCGCCAGCCCGACAGCGACCACGTCGGTGGTAGATGCCATTCCCCACGGGGCGACGAAGACATTGAGCAAGATGACATACAGCACGAATTGCTTGGCCGCCGCTCCCCAGTGCAATAAGGCCAGGTCAGGTCCAGAATGCTCGAATGAGCGCCCGGTTTCGATCATTCCAAATTCTGTTGTGCCGGTGTGCGTTTCAACAGGTATCCGTGCGGTCTCGTACAGGATCACCAGGAACAGCGCGGCTGAGGCCAGCAGGTGCGCCGGACGCACGATTTGAGCGGGGCCGCTGCGGACGGTGGCTCCCAAAACGTAAGGCAGGTCGGTTGTCGTGATCAACGCCACCGTGAACACCACAAGCAGCACCACCGGTTCGGTGATTGCCGCGAAGGTTTTGGCCCGACTCGACGCCAGCTGCGCATAAGCATCCCCGGTTTCGGCCGCGGCGACGGCGACCAGGAAGCTGGCGAACGCCAGAATCAGGCCACCGCCCAGGATGTCACCCATGTATCCCAGTGGCAGTGCGTAACTGGTGAGTACCGGGATCAGCATCGGCACGGTGAGATAGCAGGCGAACGAAGCCATCGGTGCCAACCGAAAAAAAGGGCCCGCGCCGCGCGGTGCCAGTGTCTCCTTCCCGAAAAACTTTGCCAGGTCGAAATAGGGCTGGAGCACTCGTGGGCCGCGTCGGCCTTGGAGGCGAGCCTCGAACCAGGCGATGAAGCCACTGACGCCCGGTGCCCCACCGGCGACAGTGATCACTTGCAAACCTTGAATTACCGGCAATGGGAGCGTTGTCATCAAACAGCCGACCTGGGTCGCCACAGGTTGCCGAGGTAGCGGGCGTAGGTACCGTGCCGGCGCGTCAGCGCCGGCAGGTACCCCGCGATAGGCGGGCGCAGGACGACGTCTTTCAGGTCGTGCCAGCCCACCCACGACGGCCGTCGCCCAGGCTCGCCGCATAGCTGTACCGTGGTGTCGAATTCGTCGGCAAGAAAGATCAATTCGACGACACGCCGACGGGTCTCGGGGTCGTTGACTTCCAGTACGAGAGCGCAGCCGGCAGGTTGGATGTCCAGTCCCGTCTCTTCGCGTACCTCTCGTCGGGCGCACGAGGCCATGCTTTCGTGCGGACGAGGACGGCCGCCTGGCAGCACCCAGTCTCCACATTCGTCCCGCTGCAACAGCAGCACCGCATCACTGCGGACCACGGCTACAGCACAACGCAATTCGACCAGCGATTCGTCTGCGGAGGTCATCCGGGTGCTGCCGAACGCACTTGACGGGCAAAGAAAAGGACACAAATCACCTGCGACTCCTTCGTTCGCAGGTGCCATCAGCCTTATGGCGGTTTGGAAGCCGAGCTTCCGGGCGAGCCCCATCGCCGCTGTCAGTTAACCAACGGCGATTCGCCGGGTCAAGCCCGAGCATACTGGCTGGCCTACCACTCCCGTGCTGAGCCGGTGAAACCCCAGCTCCGGCAGATTGACGACCACCATATTGTTGTCGATCGGGGCGCCATTTTTGCCCAGGCCGTCCACCACGGTGCGGTATCCGGCGCGGCACAGGACGGACTGGTAGCGACGGTGAAAGTGCCCATGCCACAGCCGACCCGGGCGAACCGCGTCGACGACAGACCGCAATCGCGCCCGGTACAGCTCGGAACGTCTCAGCTCGACGGCCGGGAATCCGAACCGGTCGCGCGCGGCACCCGGCACGGTGATTCCAGCTGGGCAATCATGACAGAACATCGCATCCGCGTGTCCAGCGGCGGCAACATCACGTGCCTGCGAGGCCGTGAGCGACTCCTGCGGCCACCACGACAATCCGGGCTTTCGCAGGAAGCGGTCGATGGAATAGGCGCCGCCAACCGCCAGGCATCGGGTCTGGCCCCACTGCCATCGAAATCCGCGCGGCAAGTGCACGATCCGCTCGCGCAGATGCCGCAGGCCGTCTGCGTCGACGGGCCAGCTAAGCAGTCGGTCGAAGTTCTCGTGATTACCGTCGACGAAACCCAATACGATGCCGGATCGACGGAGCGCATCGTCGAGCGAATCCAAATAGTCGTCGGTGAAGTTGTAGCCGAAGTCACCGAGATGGAGCAGCACAGACGCATTGCGCTTGGCAGCGTGCTCCACGGCCGCGACGGCATACGCTGTGTCGGCGTGCCAGTCGCCCGCAATGGCGATGCGCGACGGCGGGGACAGTACCGAGTGCGCTAGCCGCTCGCCTGGGGAGGCTACGCGCGACAGAGGAGATGTTCGATTCATGGCCGGCTCCTGGGTTCACTCGCGATTGGGCGACGTGTCTCATGGGCACGCCGCGCGATCGGCATTGATCAATTCCCAGGGACCGTTGTCAACCGCCGGACTGTCCGTTGATTGCAGGATGCGGGCCCCACCGCCTATTTCGAAGTCCAGGCTACGCGGCCCCTACAAGTCGGGTCAATCAACGCCGGGCGCTGGTCTTGACCAAGGTGGAGCGGCTAGCCTGGCGGTCAGGCGATGGATCTCCGCCTGGGTGCCCACCCGAACCGCCAGCCGGCTGATGGCTCCTGCGCTACTTGGCAAGCAGTGGGCAAGGAGTCCGCTATGGCATTGGTCGTCGGATATGACCGCCACCCCGCCAGCCGAGCCGCGGTGCTATTCGCCGGTGAACTCGCCGGCGCCCTGAATGCGCCCGTTCATGTTGTCCATGTCGTCGATCTGTCCGATAGTCATTTTTCCGCCGAGCCGGTTTCCGCCACGTCTGGCAGCCCAGACGAGGCCGCCGAGAGAAGACTCACCATTGAGCGTCAGCACGTCGGAGACGCACTCGACGCGGCCGGTGTTCAGTGGACCTATCACCTTATGGAGGGCGATCCGGTTAGCGCACTCCTGAAAACGGCAGAAGAATGCGCCGCGACTTTGATTGTGGTTGGTCGCCCGCAACACGGGATCGGTGCGGCCTTGAGTCACATTGTGACGGGTACTGTGACGCGAAATCTGTTGCGCCACAGTACCATGCCGGTTGCGGTGGTTCCCGAGTTCGGGGACAGTGCGTGAGCGCGGGCGGCGTTAGCCGGGTGTACTTGGCCCGGCATGGGCGTACTGCGCTCAACGCGGACGGACGTCTACGCGGGCTTAGCGACCCCCCATTGGATGAGGTCGGTGTTGCCGAGGTTTCACGGCTCGCCAGAACGCTGGCCGCCCGCCGGCCGGTCGCGGTGGTCTGCAGCCCGCTGCAGCGGGCGGTCGCGACCGCGCAGGCAATCGGCGAAGCCGTCGGCGCACCGGTCTCAATCGATGTGCGGCTTATCGACCGCGACTACGGGCCGATGACCGGCATTCGTCGCGACGACGTCGAAAGGCGTTACGGTAGTGTCGATTCCGCACCTGGCGTGGAGAGTCGTACAGCACTCGCCGATCGGGCTCGCCGAGCGTTCTCCGAGCTGGTGGCCGAACTCGGCGTGGGGCCGGTCGTGATGGTGTCACACGACGCGTTCAACACGGCTCTGCTGGCGCAACTGGATCAATCACTGGACCACATCGGGCAGCGAACCGCGTGCTGGAATCAGCTCAGCCTGGTCGACGGAATCTGGCGTGTTGACGCCTATGACGTTGTGGCCGAATGATTCCCGGAAACGCGGTTCTTGTGGTTGAAGTACGCCATGAGAATATCCTCGGCACGGTGATACGCGAGCGAGTCCACCCACAAGCGGTGGATCGGTGGGCGCTCTCGATTCCGCGCGTGACCGCCGGGTGTGGCGACATAGCCGCCGACATCGCCGTCGGCCAGCAGCCCGAGCACAAGGTCGACATCGTCGGACTCCAGATCGGCCAGCTCTGCCCAATACGTCGCCCAGACTCCGTTGTCGATGCCACCCGGTGGTAACCAGAACATGACGTCAAACTGAGCCGGATTCCCGAGTGGGTTAGACGGCGAACTCATGCGTGCACCATCGGTGTTCTCCTGGGCATGTGCCCTGCTTGTCTGCGGCTCAGGGACTATCGGCGACATCCGCGGTTTGGGCGAGTCCCACCGCCCAGAATCCATCATGACGCGCGGGCGCCCCCTCTGCCAATCGTGCGGTACTATGGGCGGAAGGCGATGAAGCTCGCCTCAACCGCCGCTCCGGCTAATGGCTTCTACCGATGAGATGACTCACGGTGGAAGGCGGGGAGCGCAAATGGCGGCGTTTAGCAGCATCCTTGATCCCAGTGCTGGCGGCGTGACTGGTGCTGAGGCACCACCTGATTGTTTTGCCGACTTGCACCTCGACGAAATCATCGCCACTGTGACCGCGGGACATGACGACAGTGATCTCGCCGGCTTCTTCTACACACCGCCGCATGACCTGGCGACGGTGCATTACCGACAGCAGATATTTCGTGATCTCGACAACGGCGAAACTTGGCGATGTATACGTAATTTCGTTGACGGCATGCGCTCGGTACGAGGCCGACTCCAGGTAGCCAGAAATGTCTGGCATCACCTGCAGCGGCAGGGCTGGTTGATCGATGCGGTCGAAACGTATTGCCAGACGGTGGCGCTGCTCCGCAGCGACCTCGCCCACATCCCATTGAGTTCGCAGGGCCTGCGCAACTTCGCCGACCACGTGACACGTTACGTCGAGAGCGAAGCGTTGCATACTTTGGTCGCCGACACCGAGGCAGTGCAGGATCGACTGCACAAAGTGCGCTATCTCGTCCACGTGCAAGGCCTCAGGGTCGATGTCGAGAAGTTTGACGAACAAACCGATTACAGCTCAGAGGTCGCCAAGAAATTCGAGCGGTTCGCCACCGAGGTCAGCAAGGACTATCACGTTTCCCTGCCGGATTTCAAAGACATGAACCACGTGGAGGAACAGATCCTCGAATGCGTCGCCAAACTTCACCCCGAGGCGTTCACGCTGCTCAACGACTTCTGCCGTCGGCACGAACACTTTATCGAACCCGTCATAGCCAGATTCGATCGCGAGATCCAGTTCTATCTGTCATATCTCGCCCTCAGTCGGCACATCACCACGGCCGGGCTAACCTTCGGCTATCCCGAGGTGACTGGCGAATCCGGTGTAATGCATGCAGAGGACGCATTTGATCTGGCGCTGGCAATCAACGCGGGGCAAGACGACCAACCCGTTGTTCCTAACGACTTTCACTTGTCGGAATCGGAGCGAGTCTTCGTCGTCACCGGCCCGAATCAGGGCGGAAAGACTACATTCGCCCGAACCGTCGGCCAATGCGCCTACCTTGCGTCGCTGGGCTGCCCAGTACCTGCCCGCAGCGCCCGACTGTCGCTGCCTGACCAGATCTACACCCACTTCGAACGTCGCGAGGACTTGTCGACGCTGCACGGAAAACTCGACGACGAATTGGTGCGCATCCACGACATCCTTTCGCGCGCCACTAATGCCAGCGTCATCATCATGAATGAGAGCTTCTCGTCGACGACCGTCAACGACTCGCTGCTGATCGGCAGCGAGGTGCTCACACGCATCGCCCAGCTGCGCTGTGTTGCCGTCTACGTCACCTTCCTGGACGAGTTGTCAACGCTTGATCCCGTTTGCGTAAGCATGGTCGGCGAAGTAGCCCAAGATGATCCGACTCAACGGAAGTTCAAGTTCAGCCGCCGGCCCGCTGACGGCATGGCCTACGCCGCCGCTCTGGCCGAGAAATACGGGCTGAGCCAACGTGGATTACGGCAGAGGATCAGCCGATGAAGGTGCGACTATTACATCCCGGACGCGACATCGACCTGGAGCCGCGGCTGCCGTGGCAATTGCAGGACCTCGTCGATCAAGATCTTGAGCTGCTGCGGCTTTACCGAGCGATGGCCGCCGGCGACGAATTCTTACTAGAGACCGCCAAAAAGGTGGTGCCGTTGTCTGTCATCGACCCCGACATCATCGTCTACCGCCAGCAGGTGTTGGCTGACTGCATAGCCAATTGCGCTGTGGTGCAACAGATGTATCATGTTGCTGTAGATGCGGTCCAAGTTCTGCGCAAGGTGTTCCTCGGGGGATTGATGTCTCGCAACCCGCAGAGCATCCTGCTGCGCTCCGTGCGGATTCTGGAACTGCTGGGCGCGAACCTCCGGCAATTGCGGGGCCTGTGCGACGCGCATGCCGACGGATTCAGCTCGCCGGGTTTTCGCCACTTGCTCGCATTGATCCGCGAGCAGGTCTGCGACGACTACCTAGCGCAGCTCGACGCAGACCTTCGTGAGCTGCATCTCCCGCGAGGTGTCCTGCTCAGCGCTGCACTCGGAGCCGGTAACAAGGGCGTCGGCTACCTGCTGCATCAGGCGACCCGGCGGGGTTGGTGGGACAAGTTGACCGGAAACCACGCCGGAGGTTGCGGATTCGTCGTTGACGACCGCGACGAGGCCGGTGCGCAGGCTCTTACTGAACTGGCTGCGCGCGCCATCAACGACATCGCCAACACCGTCACTCAATCCGCTGACCACGTCCAGGGATTCTTCGCACGGCTGCGCACCGAGCTCGGTTTCTATCTGGGATGCGCGAACTTGCATGAGCGCCTCACCAAAATCCGCGTGCCCACCTGCTTTCCGGTTCCCACACCGATTGGCTCGCCGCAGTTCTGCTGTCGTGATCTGCGTGACGTGGGATTGTGCCTGACCGTGACCAGACCGATAGTCGGCAACGACATTGATGCCGAGGCGAAGTCGTTGATGGTGGTCACCGGTGCCAACGAAGGCGGCAAGTCGACGTTCTTACGTAGCGTGGGTGCTGCGCAGGTGATGATGCAGGCCGGCATGTTCGTTACCGCTGCAGCATTTCGTGCCGACGTCCGTGACGGCGTCTTCACGCACTTCAAACGGGAAGAAGATGCCACCCTCACACACGGAAAGCTCGACGAAGAGCTTTCGCGCATGAGTTCGATCGCCGACTTCGTGGGCCCGACCTCGATGCTGCTGTGCAACGAGTCGTTTGCCTCGACAAACGAGCGCGAAGGTTCACAGATCGCACGAGACATGTTGTGCCCCATGGTCGAATGCGGGGTAAAGGTCGTTTTCGTCACCCACCTGTTCGACCTCGCTCACAGCTTGAGCTCGCGACACGATCCTGCTGACCTATTCCTGCGCGCCGAGCGCCGGCCTGACGGCGTCCGGACTTTCCGATTGACACCTGGCCAGCCAGAACCGACCAGCTACGGCGAGGACTCGTTTCGGCGAGTCTTCGGTAGTGTCCCGCACGCCGATCTCGGCCGCCAATCAGCGCGGGCCGGCTGACATCGCGCTCTGGCAGACGTCGTTCTCGCTGCGACAGGTCCCGTAACTCGAAGGGAGACAATCCAAATCATGAGTGACGACGACAGCGCGCTACAACAAGTTGGCGGTCAGGCCGAACAAACGGTCGACCGCGGCGACAGCAATGGGGGCGGCCACGAGCACCCGCCGACGGAAATGCCGCAGCCCGACGAATCGCACAAAGAAGCGGCCCGCGAAATGATGAGAACCACTTACCAAGAGCGGCCGACGGTGGTCCTGCCCGGATCCGGCGGAACGGTTTCAGGCACGGCGATCAACGATTGGCTCGACGACGACGGCAATTCCA
>Ga0335083_10005907_pt1 | contig 15425 bp, 8 predicted proteins | sample Lox_Sample_42_FD_206716 | JGI IMG/M metagenome (GOLD analysis project Ga0335083, IMG submission 206716) | Soil microbial communities from Loxahatchee National Wildlife Refuge, Florida, United States - Lox_Sample_4.2 | ecosystem: Environmental > Terrestrial > Soil > Wetlands | place: USA: Florida... | reverse complement strand
CTCCACCCCAGTACGTCGAGTCGATGTCGTCGCGCTCCTCGATGTTGGGCGGCTCGCCCGGTCGGGGCAGACCGCGCGGCATTTCGCGGACGAAGTGCTCCCAGAGCTGGCGCTCGGTCATCCAGCCGGCACGCTCGCGCAGGATCGGCTCGTAGTACGTCGCCAGGCCCTCCTCGAGCCAGTGTCCCTCCCCCATGAACGAGGCCGTGCCGAGGTGCGAGAGCTCGTGCACGACGACCCAGTCGTCGTGCTCGGTGGTCGCCTTCGTCTGGCTGCCGAAGAGCAGCGCGACCGACGCGCCCGCGAGAGACATGGTGCGCCCGAAGACCACCTCGTCGGCCCCTTGAACCGGCACGATGAACACCGTGGCGTCCACGGGGAAGCGTCCGTACAGGCCCGCGACACAGGTCGCGGCGTCCTTCACCCACGATGTCGCGGCCTCGTCTCCCATCGCCAGGGGCTGCCCGAGGAGCACCGCTTGCAGCGTCGCATCGGAGACGGCGAGCGCAGAGCGGCGGAAGCTACCGAACGCGGTGTAGCTCGCTTCGCTCAGCTCGCGTGCCGTGAACGTGTAGCCGCCATTCGGGTCTCGCCGCAGCCCGGTCGCAAAGCGCGAGGAGTCGCCGCGCACGTCGACGTGAATGGCCGCGTCGCCCGCGGGATCGGGAAGAAGGATCCACGAGGCCGCCGTGCCGATGACTGCGTCACCGACGCGCCGCGCACAGTCGATGCGCCGACAGCTGGCCGCCAGCGCCTCCATGTCGAGCGTGTAGTGCAGGCGGCAGCTCCGGGTGCACTCGCCGTCGTGCCGGGACACCTGCAGCACCTCCGGTCCGAGGAGGCGATTCGAAGGAGCTCCGTCGAGGCGGGCCTCCACGTCGACGATCCAGGACCCTGCTGCAGGGGGCGTGACCGTGTAGGCGTACGACGGTCGCGGTTGAGCCGCTCCCGCCGGAGGAGTGCCGTGTGCGCACGCGCCGATCGCGACGGCAATCAGCAGGATCGCGGGGCGCACGCCGGGAGCATAGCGTCCCGAGTCAGAACGCGAGATCGGACGCCGAAGCCTGGTTCTTCTTCAGCGCCGACTTCGCAGCGGGCGTCGCCGGGCCACCGGCCGCCGGGGCCGGCGCGGCCGCGATGCCGGCCTGCGCGTGTGCGAGCGCACTGCGCTGGGCATCGAAGTCGTCGCCGATCGGGCGCACGGGCGCGGGGGGAAGCGCCGCCGCACGAGTGATGGCGGTGGGCGCCGCGGTCGCGAGCTCCTGCGCGCGCTTGTCCAGCTCCGCACGCGCTGCCGACGCGTGGCCGCGCGAGAAGAGCTCGTTGGCCTTGAGGAGCGACTTCGCGGTGCGGCTGCGCTCGACGCGCGCCGCGACGAACGGGTCGAGGTCTCTCTGCGCCGTCCCGTCGTCGCGCACGTCCACCTCGAGCGAGCCGGCGCTCTCCCCTTCGCGTGCGGCCGAGACGTCCCTGTAGTCGACCGAGAGCTTGGCGACGGACTCGGTGCCCGTCGTGCCGGCCGGCAGGCGCACCGAGAGGAGCACCGTCTTCTCCTCCTGCGGGTCGAACGCCCCGAGCGGGACGACGATGCGACCACCCTCCCGACGGAACGAGCGATCGAGCACGTCGTCCACGACCACGCCTGGCGCCGGCTCGATGGTCAGCTCGGCATTCGTGGCGACAGCCGTCTCGAGCGAGCCCAGCTCCTGGTCGAACACCTGCCCGAGCGCGCTCGGGTCGGGCACGAACCAGTGGCGGCCGTTGGACTCCTGCGCGATCGCTGCCATCACCTTCTCGTCGAACGCGAGGTCCACGCCGATGGTCGACACGGTGAAGCCGCGATCGCGGGCGCGCGCGGCGACGGTGCGCAGACCGCCCGCATCACGGATGCCCGTGGTCGCTTCGCCGTCGGAGATGAGCAGGATGCGTCGGACCTCGTCGCGCGGTCCCGGAGACGAGTCGAGTGCCTCGGTCGCTCGGTCGAGCGCGCACGAGATGCACGTGTCGCCGCCCGCGTGCATGCCGCGGATCGCCGACTCGATCGAAGGCCTCGTGGCCGCGTCGACCGTCGTGGGCGGGACGATGAGGCGAGCCGAGTCGTCGAAGGCGACGACGGTGACGCGGTCGCCCTCGTGCATGCGGTCGACCGCCCCCACCGCTGCGGCGATGGCGTTCGCCATCTTGGGCCCGGCCATCGAGCCGGAGCGATCGACGGCGAGCGCGAGGTGCACGGGCGGGGGCCTCGACGTCTCCCCTGCCCCGCCCTTCACGCCGGTGACGGTGGCGAGCAGGAACGTGGACGCGGAGCCACCCCGCGAGTCGCGCTCGATCGACGCATGGCCGATGCGGCCGTCGAGGAGCAACGTCGTCCCGTCCACGAAGTGCGAATGATCGGCGACGAGGTCCGTCGGCGGATCCCCGCCCGGACGCTGCGTGTTTCCGCCGCCTCCGTGGGCAGCGGGCACGGGGAGCAGGAATGCGCTGGCGCTCGCCAGGGAGACGCCGAGCACCGACCAGAGCGCGAATGAGCGGACACGCATGGTGCCTCCTACGCACCAGCGGAGCGACCGATCTATCCGCCCTCCACGAGGCGGAGGCCGGCGGCGCTCAGGAGCGCCCTGGACGGCTCCCCCCCGATGAGCGCGAGCACGGTGTCGACAGCGACCTTCTCGATGCCCTCCGGTGTGCGCACAAGCGCCCACCGCGCATCCACGCGCACGACGTGGCTGCGCAGCAGGAGTCTCACGCGGCGGCTGGCGACGAGGCGCCGCACCGCGTCGACGTTGGCGGCACGGCCACGCGTGAAGTCCTCCCCGCGATAGCAGACGGTGACCGTCGACCCGGGCTGACGGGCGAGGGCGATCACGGCCTCCATCGCCGAATCGCCGAGACCCACGACGAGGACCCGACGTCCGGCGTAGGTGCGCGCGTCGGAGAGGGCGTAGTGGACGCGAGGCACCGCTTCCGGCTCGATGACCGCATCGAGCTTGCGAGGGGTGCCGCGCCGACCGATGGCGAGGAGGACACGGGCGGCGACGATCGGGCGCGAGCCCTCCGGGGTCGAGGCGATGACGACGTGTCGCCCCTCCTCGCGGCCGATCGCGACGACCCGGTGATCCTCGCGCACGTCGATCCGGTGCGTACGCACGATCCTCGTCCACTGGGCGACCAGCTCCTCCTTCGTGCTCTCGCGCAGCCAGAGTTGTCCCTCGAGAGGCATGTCGATGGGTGGATCGTGGACGATCTTGCCGCGAGGAAAGGACCGGATGCTCGCCGCGAGCCGGGACTGTTCGAGCACCACGCACGCGAGACCGAGCTCCTTGGCCCGAAGCGCCGCCGACAGGCCCGCCGGGCCGGCGCCGACTACGGCGAGGTCCACGCGCCCCTTCGTCGCGCGGTCGTGTGGGGGGAGTGATGCGGCCACGTGCTCGGCCACCTGGGCGCCCTGGAGGATCGCGTTGCGGATGAGGGGGACCCCGGTGAGGTCGCCGGCGACGAACACGCCGCGCCGATCCAGGCTCTCCAGCGAGGCGTCGATGCGGAGCCGGTCGGGCGAGCCGCGGCGAGGCTCGAGCAGGGTGAGCGACCCGTTGGGGCACGCCTTCTCGCAGGCCCCCAGGCCGCAGCATGCATCCGGCCGCGCGACGACGGCGACGTGTCGCTCGACCGAGAGGACGTCGAAGGGGCACGCGTCGACGCAGGCCTGGCACCCCAGGCATCGGACCGCATCGACGTGAGGGAGACGCACGACGGTCGGCGCCGCCGGCGCGATCGCCCTGGGAGCCGCGCGCGCGCGGCGCGAGCGACGCCCGATCGCCACGCCGGCAATCGCGAGCCCGCAGACGCCGAGGCTCGAACCTGCGAGGGCCCACTCGTTCACGGCTCGAGGTGAACGGGCGGCGCCCGGGTCGCTCGCCGCGCGGGCCTGCTCCCATGCGACGAACCTGGCGGCGCCATGCTCTCGCGCGCACGCGCCGCGAGCGGGAAGTGGAGACGTGGGCGTCTGGTGCTCTTCGAAGCACACGGAGAGCCCGGCCCAGGCGCCGGTCCCCACGCAGGCACGGACCGGATCGTCGGCGCGCGAGAGCGCATGGCACTGCGCACACGCCGACAGCGCGACGCGAGCCACCGCGCCGGTGGCGACGGGCGCCGGGTCGGGCGCTCCGTGAGCGACGTGGCAGGTGGGGCATCCCAGCGCTCCCCTGGCCACGAGCGCCGCGTGTGCTGGCCGGATCGAGGGATGCGCCTTGTGGCACCCGATGCAGGAGGAGCCGCGCACCGGCGCCCCGGCTCCGTCGACGTGACACGACGCGCACTGGACGTCGGCGCGCAGGTGAGGCGCCGAGAGCGGCCCCGGGGAAGCCATGCGCGCCCGCGGCCATGCCGCGACGACGACCGCCGCTACGACCGCCGCGATCAGGGCGAGGAGGAGCATCCGTCGAGGACGCGCGACGTCGCTCCGGGCGCCGGACGCCTGATTCATCGCACGATCACCACGCTCGCGACGTGGGCGAGCAGGAGGACGGCGGTCACCGCCACGCAGACGACGTGCACCGGAACGACGGCGCGAAGCGCACCCTGCAGGAGTCGCTGCGCCGCGACGGCGCGTCGTTCGACCGCGAGCCGGATCAGGTCGTCGATCCCGTCGAGGTGGTGGATGCGGGCACCGATGGCGCGCTCGATCTCGGCTCGTACGCGCCGCTCCTCGTCTCGCAGCACACGATGGCCGACGATCAGGCGCAGGCCACCGAGCCACGCGCCGGCGTACGGAGCCAGCCATCGCCCGTACGCCGCCTTCGTCGCCTCGCTCCGTCCGGTCAACGCACCGAACGCGCGCTCTCCCAGGTCTTTCGCCCGAGCCGGCAGGTCCTCGGCCAGATGCGCGCGCCGCTCGACCCGCGCCAGCAGGCGCGGGAGCACCGCATACGCCGCCGCCGCGAGGCCCCCCGTGATGCTCGCCGCAACGAAGGAGAGCCACAGTCCGCCCGCGAGGTTCGCGTGGAGGCGCGATCCCGCGTGCCAGGCGACGGCTCCAGCGGCCAGCACCCCTGTCACGAGGTGAGCGATGGCATGGGCCCTCGCGTTTGCCGCCGCAGGAGCCATCGAGCGTCGGAGCCGCTTGATCGCGGCGTACCCCACGAGCGCGAGCAGGAGCAGCCCGGCAATCCCTCCGGACGCGAGTCTCCCCTCCCTGGTCGACACCGGTAGCCGCGCGAGCGCGAGAGCGACGGCGGATGCGGCGACGACCCAGGGCCACGCCTGCCTTCGCCGCGGCAGCCCCGACTTGACGCGCGCGTGCAACCCGCGAACGCGAACCTCGGCCATCGCGGCGCTCGGATCGACGCGCGCGATCGCGTCGACGGGACACGCGCGAACGCACGCGGCGCCTCCGGGCAGCTCGCGACACGCGTCGCACTTCACGGCGACCGTCGCCGACGCGAGCGGGAGCCGCCGGCGCGCTTCGGCCGTGCGCGGCGCCATCTGCACGGTGCCCCACGGGCACGCGCGCACGCACTGCCCACAGCCGATGCAGAGCTCTTCGCGGACGAACACTTGCCCGGCTGCGTCGCGTCCGATGGCCCCCGTCGGGCACTCGAGCATGCACGCCGGGTGCTTGCAGTGCTGGCAGCTCCCCGGCACGACGAGCGCCCGCCGCGAGCCGTCGGAGGGGTCGCGCACGGTGACCTTCTCGCCGCGGCGCACGAGCCGCGAGACGCCGTCGTCGTGGACGTCGGCGCACGCCCAGGAGCAATGGCCGCATCGAACGCACGCCTCGTCGTCGATGACGAGCATCGACCCGGCGACGGCGAATCGCCACAGATCACCCATGACGTGACGTGTCTCACCCGGCGGCGGCTCCGCCGGGACGACGCGGCTGATCTCGCGAAGCCCGTCGCGGCCACCTCGTACGGCTCGCTCGATGACCTCGCGGCGAAACGCCAGGAGCCACGATGGCCCGCTGGCGCGCGCGCTCCATTGATGAACCGCTCCCACGAGCACGCCGGGATCGAGGACGACGTCGCCGCGCGAGAGGATCGCGCGCGCACGGGCCCGTCCCTCGTCGGGTACGTGCAGCTCGATCATCCCGTCGGCGACCACGAAGACGTGTGTGGCCGGATCGCCCGCCTCGAAGAGAGCCTCGCCGCGCGCGATCTCCCGGTGCTCGGCCTGGGAGGCGAGCGCGCGGAGGCCGTCGGTCGTGCCCACGCGCGCGAGCCCCGACGCGAGCAGCGCGTCCGTCGCAGCCGAGTGCCGCGCGGCACGCGTCAGCGCGTCGAGGTGACCCGGTTCGCCTCGATCCGAGAGCCTGCGGTAGACCGCCGCCGGAACCTCCATCAGGACCGCCGCGGTGATGCAGCGCGCCTCATTTCCGCGTGCGGCTCCGACGCGGACCACGGCCTCGGTGCCGAGCGCATCGCCAGGGCCTGCCCGGCGGATGGCGCTCGCGCTCGCCTCTCCGCGCCGCAGCGCGCGCACCTCGACGAGGCCCTCGGCCACGACGAAGAACGCATCGGCGGCATCGCCGACGGCGAACACGCTCTCGTCGCGCGCGAGCCGCTTCACACTGCCGGCTGCCTCGAGGGTTGCCCGCGCGCCCACGTCGAGGTCGCGAAGCCAGGGGGAGCGCCAGACGGCCGGGAGGTTCATGGCACCGTGAGCTCCGTGCTCGCGAGCTCCACCGGCTCGTCGCGGTCGAGCATCGACTCGAGGACCTGCGGCCCGCTCGGCCGCTTGCCGGCGCGCGCTTGCTCTCGCTCGTACGCGGCGAAGGTGCGCACCAGGTAGGGCGGGAACGGCCGGAACAGCAGGCGTGCGCTGACGTGGAACGGTGGAGTGCGGCCCACCGTCGAGAGCTCGTAGACGTACGTGAGCGGCACACCGGGTGGCGCCGAGCGCGTGTCGAGGATGGCGTCCGGCGCCTTCACGACGCCGCGGTCGGCGTCGAGCGCGCCGACGGGCAGATACGTCTCGAAGAGCGCCGCGTCCCCGTCGAGATTGGACCGGCACTCCCCCGTGTCGATGTCGTAGGCGCCGTCGGCGAACCGGTCGGCGCGCGTACGCCCTTGCCCGATGCCCGGCTGGCAGCGACCCGCCGAGTCGATCTCGCCGATGCAGCGGACGCAGCGCTGGAACCCGTTCTGCAGGTTCACCAGCCCGCGCCCGACGAAGCGCGTTCCACCGAGACGCGGGTCGGGCGACCACGACGGGACATCGGGACCATCGTCGACGTCGGCACCGAAGAGCCCCAGCGACCGTCCCGACCCGTCGAGCAGCGCATCGGCTGCCGTCACGCGCAGGAAGCGCTTATCCCCGAGGTCCGCATCGGGCCTCTCCAGCGTGCCCACCTCGTAGACCACCGTGCCGCGACCGTCGGTCACGCGGAGCTCCACCCAGGTCTCGCGTTCCTGGCTGAAGCCAGCGGGGACCCTGTGCCCCGCACCGACGTTCTCGAGGACGACCGGCACCTCGAGCGTCGCTCCCGCTCGTCGTGCGTCGCCCAGCTCGAAGCGGAAGGTGCGCCGGAGCAGCAGCTCGCGGCGGGCGCGAAGGCCGAGCGGAATGCCCTGGTCGTCGAGACCCGCCGCCTCGATGGCCGACTCGTCCAGGTCCGGCGAGAGCGGCAAGTCGACGCTCGTGAACCAGTGCGAGGCGACGGGCACGCGCTGGAGGGACGAGGGCGCGACGAGGCCGCGCGCGTAGTCGCCTGGCGCACGGGCCTCGAAGTGCGATCCGGAAGGGCACCCCTCACCGCCAGTGCCTCCAGGCGCGCAGATGCCCGGGTAGAGGCTCATGTGGCAGTCCTGACAGCTCGCGGCCGTCCGGCCCGCGCGCGCCTCGGCGTCGGCCCACGAGCGCCACTCCGAGTAAGCGTTGCGCAGGCGCTTGAAGTGCTCCCCGCGAGCGGCGCTGCGCACGTCGGTGCCGAAGAGACGCACGTCGTGACAGGCCCCGCAGAACTCGCTCGAGCGCAGGTAGCGATCCGTGGCCGCCGGAGGCTCCGGGTGGACGCGAGCACCGTCGCGGGCGCCGCCCAGGAGCAGGAGCGGCTCCGGCGAATAGCCGGAGTTGGCGATGCCCGTGAGGCCCGTGTCGTCCTCGGGCCGCGCCGGGAAAACGGCTCCCGTCACCACCGAGGTCCAGGTCGCGTTGCCCTCGTATCCGCGCACGCGCGCGGCGTGGGCCGCGACGGGTCCTATCGTGGAGTGGCAAGCTGCGCAGGAGATGCCCTCGAGCGAGGCTGCCGGCAGCACGTCACGCAGCGGCTCGCGCGCGGTTGCGTCACGACGCGCGCTCCAGGGCGGCATCGACGCATTCAGGTTCTCCCCGGGAGAGTGACAGTTGACGCACCACTCCTGCCCGCCCGCCCCCGTCACCGACAGGCGGCTGCGCGAATCGACGCAGACGTCGCCTCCGCGCGCGCGCAGGACACCGGCTCCGTTCGGACAGAGAGAGTCGCGCCCCACCTGCTCCTCGACGAAGCTCTCGAGCGCACCGACCAGCGGGCTCCGAACGGCGAACGCCATCGCCGACGCCCGCCACTGGGCCACCTCACGCGCGTGGCAAGGGGCGCAGTCCTCGGCTCGCGTGCCTTCGAGACGTGCGGCCCCGATGCGCGGCCGCGCCGCTGGATGCGACGACGGAATCGCGAGCAGCATGGTGAGCGCGAGGACCGCGCCGACCACCGGAGGCGTCGCGGCGCGCAGGACGCGCGCGGAGCCCGGATCCATGCGGCGCATGGCTCACCTTCGTGGCGCGCTCGCCGCCTGCCCGGGCGCCGTCGGCTCCGCGGAGGCCTCCGCACCGCTCGTCCGCATGCGCAGCACGTAGGCCGTCACGCCGGCGAGGATGGAGAGCACCAGGATGAGCATCACCGCGACCAGGTTCGACATCGAGCGCGGCTGCGCGGCCCGCGCGACGAGGTCCACGGTGTCGGCACGCTTGGGCAACGACGGCGCAGGCGTGGACACCAGCGTCTCGCGAGTGCCCGCAGGCGCCGATCGCGACGACCGCGGTGCGCGCGCCGACGACGACGGGACGAAGGGCGCCAGACTCGCGACGACCTCGGTGGCGCTCGCCGGGCGCGCGTCGGGCGATTTCTCGAGCAGCCGGAACAGGAGCTGCTCGACTCCCGCAGGCACCGTGACCCGCACCTCCTCGGGCAGCTCGGGCGCCGGGGCGGTGCACTGCATGTTGAGCAGCTCGCGCGCCGACGGCGAGCGGAACGGCGGCACCCCGGCAAGACACTCGTACAGCAGGAGCCCGAGGGCATAGAGGTCGCTCCGCGCGTCGATCGTCCGCGCGTCGATCTGCTCGGGGCTCATGTACTGCAGCGTCCCGACGCTCTGGGTGTTCGTCGCGTGCGCGGCCGCGAGCACCTTCGCGACGCCGAAGTCCATCACCTTCACGGCGCCACCGTGCGCGAGCATCACGTTCTCGGGCTTGAGGTCCCTGTGCACGATCGGTGGCTCCTGCGCGTGCGCCGCTGCCAGCCCCTCCGCCACGGCGACGGCGATACGCACCGCCTCGACCCACGGGAGCCGGCCCTCCTCGACCAGCATCTGCCGCAGGGTGCGGCCCTCGAGGAACTCGAGCGCCATCACGAGCTGCCCGTCCACCTCGCACGTGGCGAGGCTGCGCACCACGTTGGGGTGCTCGAGCTGCGCGAGGATCTGCATCTCGTTGAGGAACAGGCGCCGCCCTTCCTCGCTGCGCGTCAGCTCGGCGCGGAGCACCTTGAGCGCCACCCGGCGCTTCGAGAGCCGCTCTTCCGCCTCGTAGACCTTCCCCATCCCACCTTCGCCGACCATCCGCCGGACGACGTACTCGCCGATGCGTTCCATTGGGCCCTCTCCGCTCGTACGAACGAGAGCGGCCGGGGATCTCTTTCACTCGACCACGGGGTCGCCGCCGCGGACGGCATCGGCGAGCATGTCCTGCATCCCGAAGGCGAGCGCGGCGGGCACGGCGTCGGTCGCGAAGAGTCCTACCTCCACGATTTCCAGCGGATTGACGGGCTGGAGCGAGGGCGGTTCCACCTCGCATCGCACGACGACCGTGACGCCGTGGAACCGGGGGTCGCGATCGGGCCGCGAATAGACGCCGACCAGCTTTCCGACGGTGCAGGAAGCGACGCCGGCCTCCTCGCGCAGCTCGCGGGCAATCGAGTCGCGGAGCGTCTCGCCCCACTCGAGCGTCCCGCCCGGCAGGGCCCACTCCCCGGTGTCCGCTCGCCGCACCAGGACCCAGCGTCCGTCGCTCGTCCTGGCGGCCGCGGCGACGCCGATCACCGGGCGCCGCAGGACGTGACGCGCCACGTCTTTCACGAGCGTCCACGCGCCACGGGGGATGCGCCACTCCGGCATGACGTGATAACTCGCATGGCTCATGAAGCTCGTCACCTTCCGAACCGACGCGCACGACCGCGGCGGCATCCTCGTCGGCGACGCCGTCATCGATCTCGCACACGCCTTCTCCTGGTACGAGCACCGGCAGGGGCGGCGCTGCGACGCCCCCGGCGTGGCAGACCGTTACGGAAAGGGCGTTCTGGGCTTCGTCGAGAGCGTCGCCGAGGCCCGGCCCGCCGCCGACGCCATCGTGGACGCGTGGCAGGGCAAGAAGCTCCCGGCGGTCTTCGAGGGGCGCGTCCTGTCCCACGCCCTGCGCGACGTGACGCTCCGCGCGCCGATCCCGAAGCCCCCCTCGATGCGCGACGGCTACGCCTTCCGGCAGCACGTCGAGACGGCGCGCCGCAACCGGGGGCTCGAGATGATTCCGGAGTTCGACCAGTTCCCGGTCTTCTACTTCACCAACCATCAGGGCGTCGTCGGTCCGGGCGACGTCCACGTGCGCAAGGCGCACCTCGATCGCCTCGACTACGAGCTGGAGGCGGCCGTCGTGGTCGGCAAGAAGGCGAAGAACCTGACGGCGCAGCAAGCCGACGAGGCCATGTTCGGCATGACAATCATGAACGACTGGTCCGCCCGGGCGCTTCAGATGGAGGAGATGAAGCTGAACCTCGGCCCCGCCAAGGGAAAGGACTTCGCGACGTCCCTGGGGCCCTGGCTCGTGACGATCGACGAGCTCGCCCCACACGCGAAGAAGACCGACCGCGGCACGGCGTTCGACCTCGGGATGCACGCGAGCGTCAACGGACGCGAATTGTCCCGTGGCAACGTGAAGGACATGAACTTCACGTTCGCGCAAATCCTCGAGCGCGCGAGCTACGGCGTGACCCTCCACCCGGGGGACGTCGTCGGCAGCGGCACGTGCGGCACCGGGTGCCTCCTGGAGCTCAACGGGTCGAAGATCACCGACAACCTGTGGCTCAAGGCCGGAGATACGGTGGTCCTCGAGATCGATGGTCTGGGCCGGCTCGAGAACCGGATCGTCCTGGACGAGTGACCCAATCCGCACCTCTGCTATGAGATACGTCCCATGCCGACGCTGAAGCACTTCACCGTCGTTCCTCGCCTGCCCCCGCAGCTCGAGCGGCTCCGCGACATCGCCTTCAACCTGTGGTGGTCCTGGGCGCCCGTCGCGCACGAGCTCTTCGTCCGCATCGATCCCGACCTGTGGGAGGAGGTCCACGGCAACCCCATCGAGCTGCTCGGTCGCGTCGACCAGGCGAGGCTCGAGGAGCTCGCCGGCGACGACGCCTTCACGAGCCACCTCGAGGCCGCATGGAGCACCTTCCAGCGCTACATGCAGCGCGAGGGCTGGTTCAGCAAGACGTTCCCCGAGGCCGCCGGCGCGCGCATCGCGTACTTCTCGATGGAGTACGGCCTGCACGAGTGCCTGCCCATCTACTCGGGCGGTCTCGGCGTGCTCGCCGGCGACCACCTCAAGACCGCGAGCGACCTCGGGCTCCCGCTCGTCGGCGTGGGGCTCGGCTACGCCGAGGGCTACTTCCGCCAGGCGCTCGACTCCGACGGCTGGCAGGGGGAGCGCTACCCCATCAACGACTGGCACCGCATGCCCGTCATCCCGGTGCTCGACGGGACCGGCAAGCGGCTCATCATCCGCGTGCAGTACCCGCACGGCGTGGTCCTCGCCCAGCTGTGGAAGGTGCAGGTGGGGCGCGTGCCGCTGCTCCTGCTCGACGCAAACCTCGAGGAGAACGCACCGGACGACCGCTCGATCACCGGGCCGCTCTACGGGGGCGACCAGGCGTTCCGCGTCCGTCAGGAGATCATGCTCGGCATCGGCGGCATCCACGCGCTCGAGGCCGTCGGGCTGTCGCCGACCGTGTGCCACATGAACGAGGGGCACTCGGCGTTCCTCGCCGTCGAGCGCATCGGACGCGTCATGCGCGAGCGGCACGTCTCGTTCGCCGTCGCCGCCGAGGCCAACAGCGCGGGCAACATCTTCACGACGCACACCCCCGTGCCGGCCGGCAACGACGCGTTCGATCCGGCGCTCGTGAGGCGCTACCTCGAGCCGTACCGCTCCGCGCTCGGCATCAGCGACGCCGAGCTGCTCGGTCTCGGGCGCATCGACCAGCACGACCAGGGCGCACCGTTCTCCATGCCCGTCCTGGCCATGCGCACGGCCGATCACTACAACGGCGTGAGCGAGCTGCACGGCGAGGTGTCGCGCAAGATGTGGGGCGCGCTCTGGCCCGACTTGCCGACGCACGAGATTCCCATCGACTTCATCACGAACGGCGTGCACACGCCCTCGTGGATCGCGAACGAGATGGGGGCGCTCTTCACGCGCTACCTCGGGCCGCGCTGGTCCGAGCATCTGGACGATCCGGAGCTCTGGGAGCGCGCCTACGAGATCCCCGACGCCGAGCTGTGGCAGGTGCACGAGCACCGGCGGCACCGGCTGGTGCAGCACGCACGCCGGTGGGTGCGCTCGAGCGCGGAGCGGCGTGGGCTGGGTCACGACGAGATCGAGCTGGCCGACGAGGTGCTCGACCCGCAGGCGCTGACCATCGGCTTCGCGCGGCGCTTCGCGACTTACAAGCGGGCGACGCTGCTCTTCAGCGACCTCGAACGCCTGACCAAGCTCCTCGGCGACGCGGACCGGCCCGTGCAGCTCGTGTTCGCCGGCAAGGCGCACCCGCAGGACAAGGGCGGCAAGGAGCTCATTCGCAGCATCATCCACGCGAGCAGGGAGGCCGGGCTGCAGGGGCGCGTGGTCTTCGTCGAGGACTACGACATGCGCATCGCGCGCGCCCTGGTGAGCGGCGTGGACGTGTGGCTGAACACCCCGCGCCGCCCGCTCGAGGCGAGCGGCACGAGCGGCATGAAGGCGGCCGCCAACGGCGCGCTCAGCGTGAGCATCCTCGACGGCTGGTTCGCCGAGGCCTGGCGCGACCACGGCTGGGAGATCGGCTGGAGCATCGGGCACGGCGAGGAGTACGCGGACGGCGCCGGCGACGCGCGCGAGGCGGAGCTGCTCTACGACGTCATCGAACGCGAGGTCGTGCCGCTGTTCTACGCACGCGACGGCATGGCGAAGCTGCCGCGGGCCTGGATCCGGCGCATGAAGAACGCCATCGCGAAGCTCGTGCCCAAGTACAACACCGCGCGCATGGTGCGGCAGTACACGTCGCGGTTCTACGTGCCCGCGATCAAGCTGACGCACAACCTGACCGATCGCGAGCTCGCGGCCGCCAAGGCGCTCACCGACTGGAAGGAGCGCGTGCGGGGCGCATGGCAGGGCGTCTCGGTGGACGGCATCCAGCTCGAGTCACCGGGGGAGGTCGCCGTCGGCGAGCCGGTGCGCGTCTCGGCGACCGTGCGCCTGGGCACCCTCACGCCGGACGACGTGGCGGTGGAGCTGTACCACGGCCCCACCGGCGGCGGGCACGAGATAGGGCGCGGGCGCATCGTGCGCATGCGCGCCGTCGGGAAGGCCGGGGACGGCGCCTGGCGCTTCTCGGGCGAGATCCCGACCACCGAGAGCGGCGCCCACGCCTTCGCGGCGCGCGTCGTTCCGTACAACGAAGCGATGAGCCACCCCTACGAGACGTCCCTCATCCGCTGGGCGTGAGCCACGCCGCCGTCAGCCCCCGCCGCCCGTGCAGGCGGGGGCGAAGATGTAGACGGTGCACGACTGGTTCATCGTGTCGGTCGCCGCGAGGACGTAGCCGAAGCCGTTGGACGATGCGGTCCCCACTCCGTTTGCGCCCACGGGCACGTAGGCGACGACGCCCGGCACGGTGGCCAGCGCCGGCTTGCTCTTCACGACGTGCACGCTCGTGCTCGCGGACGGGTTGCTGCTGGCGGCGGCGACGCCGAGCGCCGTGGTCGCGTCAATCCACGCCGGCGGCACCGTCACCCGCTGACCCGTGTCCAGCGGCGGGTTGTACGATTCGAGCGTCGCGCACTTGGCGGCGTCGAAGCTCGTCGCCGACGACGAATCGAGCAGCCACGTCAGACACGAGTGGTCCATCTGCCCGGAGGAGCCGCCGTCCACGATCTGGAATGGCGCCGTCTCCCACACGACCGAGCCGTCGTCTCCCTGCGCGTAGGTCTGCTGGTCGGCCACGGGGCCCATCGAGTCCACCGTCTGGAGTGACCCGGTCGTCGCCATCGTGGTGGCTGGCTTCGTGACGAACGTGTACTGCGGGGCCTGCGCCATCGGGTCGTAGCCGTACGCGACGAGGCGGCCGCCGCTGGCGGACACGATGCCCGCGTTCATCGGGAAGTTCGCGTTCGTGAAGGCGGTGAGCATCGTCCCGTCGCTGAGCGGCGCGTGGACGTCCGTCGTCGGCAGGAGCGCGCTCGTGGCGTACGACATGTAGAAGCCGGCGACTCCGTCGTTGACCAGCGCCGTCAGGCCGTTCTTCTCGGTGGTGCCGACCCACACGGCGTTGGCGGTGAACTGAGTGATGAACGGGTTCTGCGGCACGTCGATCCAGGCGATGGCCTGGTGGTACGTCGGCCCACCGATCTCGGTCGTGATGAAGTACACGCGCCGCCCGATGGACAGCGCGTAGTCCGGGATGAAGGGGACCCCGTGGATCGTCACCTGGGGCGGCGCGTTGTTCGTCGGGTCGAACACGTCGTACGCGACGACGCCGTTGGTCGTGATGATGAACACGAAGGGCCACACCGCCGCGATCGACCACTGAGGGCCGGCCGGCCCGATGCCTCCGTACGGCACCGGGAAGCTCGTCGGGTTGAACATGCCGCTGTAGTCGGCGGGGAGCGTGCACGTGTTCGTCGACACGTTGCACTCCTCGGCCTTGCACGCGCCTGCGTTGCAAACGTCGAGCATGCACACGTGCCACGTCGGGTCGCACTTGGCGGAAGTGACGCAGCCCCCTCCCCCGTCGCCGGCGGCAGCTTGGCAGTCGGAGTCCTTGGTGCAAGCGCCGGCGCTCGCCTGGGGCGGCGCGTCGGTCATGCCCATGCCGTCGTTGCTCGTGGGGGCGTCGCCCGCCTCGGACGACGGACCTTCCGGCTGCGGGC
>Ga0335083_10005906_pt1 | contig 15425 bp, 13 predicted proteins | sample Lox_Sample_42_FD_206716 | JGI IMG/M metagenome (GOLD analysis project Ga0335083, IMG submission 206716) | Soil microbial communities from Loxahatchee National Wildlife Refuge, Florida, United States - Lox_Sample_4.2 | ecosystem: Environmental > Terrestrial > Soil > Wetlands | place: USA... | reverse complement strand
GGAGCTGCTCGACGAGGGCCGCATCGAGCCGACCGCCGCGGACGTGGCGAAGCGCGCGGGCGTCGCGGTGCGATCGATCGCGCAGCACTTCGCGACGCGCGAGGAGCTGCTGCTCGCGGTGGCCGCGCACCACAGCGAGCGGCTCGCGGAGGATCACGAGGCTCTCGACGGCGGAGCATCGTTCGACCGGCGGCTCGATCACTTCGTGACGGTGCGGGCGCGCGAGCTCGAAGCGTCGCGCGCGATGCGAGGCGCGGCGGCGGTGGTGCAAGCGCGATCGCCGGCGGTGCAGCATGCGCTGCAGCGCGCGGCGGAGCGGAGGCGCGCGGAGACGGCGCGCGTCTTCGCCGCCGAGATCGCGCGCACGAGCGATCCGAAGGCCACCGAGCGCACCGTGGCCCTCGTCACGTCGGGTCGCGCGTGGGACGCCCTCCGCACCGAGATGCGGCTCGGGCAGAAGGCGGCGCGGGATCAGCTCGCAATGTCGCTGCGTTGCGCGCTCTTGTGCTGAAACCGGACACGCTCGAGAAGGCGCTTGCGGGCGAGCTGGCACGTGCGCACGTTCCAGCCAACGTCATGCCTGACCGCTTCTCGCCGAATCCGGGCACTGCCGCCGTGCTCTCGTTCTTCATCCCCGGGCTGGGCCAGTTCTACAACGGCAAGTTCCTGCGAGGGATCTTCTGGCTCATCGTGACGCCGGGACTGTGGATCGGCTCGGGCGGGACGCTCGGCTGGATCTGCCACGTCGTGGCGGCGTACACGGCGTACGCGTACGCGAAGAAGCACTTCTAGACTTTTTCAAGTCGCCGGGATCATTCGGCTGATCCGTTCAGTGTTGGCTGGGCCAGCGAGCGCGTGGTAGCGCCGTCGGCCTTGCGACAAGCCGTAGTACCCGCAGTATCCGTCGCGCTCGCCGTCCTCGCGGCCTGCAGGCCGTCGTCGTCGATCGACGCGGCCCCCGCGGAGCCGGTGGAGAACCCGCCCGGCGCCGCCGAGATGCAGCAGCAGCGCGAGATGATCCCGCCGCCTCCGTCGTGCGCGAACGACGCGTGGACGACGTACGGGCACGATGCGGCGCGCACGTCGGCGAGCGGTGGATGCCTCTGGGGCCCGCTGAAGCTCGCGTGGTCGGCGACGCCGCGGTCGTCCGCCGGCGGCACGATGCTGCAGGGCACGGCGACGCACGCGATCGCCGACGAGGACGCGGTGTACGTCGCGGGCGCGCTCGGGCCGGTGCCGTCCGTGTGGCGGATGGCGGCGGACACGGGCAAGACGAAGTGGGGCTACGAGTCGCACACCGAGGCGCCGCGCGGCGGATGGCCGACGTTCGCGAAGGACCGCGTCTACCTCGTCGACGACGGCGTGAACTGGGCCGATGCGGCGACGGGACACGGGCGGCGCGCCGAGCTCGACGCGTGGGGCGAGTCGGTGAGCGACGGCGAGCGCGTCTTCGCGGAGAACAACTGGTACCTCGACGGCTACGGCCTCTACGTGAGCGCCTTCGACATGGACCTGAAGCTGCTCTGGCGGCGCGATTACAACGCGCTCTCCAAGGGCTACCAGGTGCCCGACGTGGGCGGGCTCGCGCTGGCCGGCGGGCTGCTGGTGCACGCGGCGCAGCACGGGGCGCTCTCCGGGACGGCGCTCTCGGCGTTCGATCCGCAGAGCAGCGAGCGCCGTTGGCGCGCGGCGACGTCGCCGCAGAGCTCCCCGAGCATCGCCGACGGCCGCGTCTACACGATGGAGCGGTTGCCGGGCGAGAAGACGGATCGCCTGGTCGCGCGCGATCTCGCGACGGGGACGGTCGCGTGGGCGACCGAGCTCGCGAACGCGCGCGGGCCGGCGCCGGTGCTCGCCGGCAAGTTCGTCATCGCGCACGCATCCGACGGAGTCGTCGCCTTCGCGGCGGCGACCGGCGAACGCGTGTGGACCGCAGGCCTTCCGCGCACGGAGCCGCCGGTGCAGTCGTCGACCACGCTCGCGGCCGCGATGGGCTCGCGCACCCTGGTCGTCGTGTCGGGCACGCGCGTGCACGTGGTGCGCCTCGACGACGGCGGCGAGATCTGGGGCGACGCGCCCATCCCGCACGCGAAGAAGATCGAGGGCCCGGTGATCGTCGGGCACACGCTGTACCTTGTCGCCGACGCACGCGTCGTGCGCCTCGACGGCAGCGACGAACACTGAGTCAGTCGCGGACGGTCTGGTCCCAGCGCTGCAGGTCGGCCGACGTCGCGCCGGCGCCTCCGCACACGACGACGAAGATCGACTTGGCCGACGACAGGGCCGGTGCACGCGTGTAGACGGCGGCGAGCGCCGCGCCGCACGCGGGCTCCACGATGACGCGGTGGTCGTCCGCGAAGCGCAGGCACGCGTCCACGGCTTGGCGATCGGTCGCGAGCCACGTGGTGACCGGATGCTCGTGCGTCCACGCGAGCACGCGATCGCACACGCGGCGGGCGCCCAGCGTCGTCGCGATCGACGTGATGCGCCCGATGTCCACCGGCTCGCCCGCCTTCATCGCCGCGACGAGCGACGCGGCACCCACCGTCTCGACCGCGAGCACCGGCACGTCCTTCCACCCCACCGCGTGCATCCCCTCGAGCACGCCGCACAGCAGACCCCCGCCGCCGACCGCTACGACGACCGCAGCGGGGCGCTGCATCCCCTGCCCCACCGCTTCCGTCACGATGGTCGCGTTGCCCCGCCACACGGCCGGCGCGTCGAACGGGTGCAGGTAGACCGCGCCCGTGCCCTCGGTCGACTTGAGCGCCGCCTCGTGCGCGTCGTCCCACGCGTCCCCGTGGACCACGACGCGCGCCCCCTCGTCGCGCATCTTGCCGATCATGCGCTCCGACGTCGTGCGCGGCACGTACACCGTGACCGGAACCCCGAGCTCCCTCCCCGCCCACGCGACCGCGAGCCCCGCATTGCCCCCGGACGAAGACACAAACGCAGTCGCGCCGTTCGCACGCGCCTCCTCGCACGACGCGCCGATCCCGCGGATCTTGAAGCTTCCCGTCGGCTGCAGCGAATCGACCTTGAGCCACACCCGAGCTCCGGACGCGCGCGACAGCGGGAGTGACTCGAGCAGAGGCGTGACGAGGTGAAGGGCCACGTGTTCTGCCTACCACGAGCCCCTGCGTCTGCGAAAAGCCGCGGGCTACACCGGACTTCTCGCACGGCGGCGCCGAAATCGAGACGACTCGCCGTAATCTTGAGGAGACCGACTCCGACGTCTGGAACACCATCGCGTACATCGAGCAGACCCTCTGGAAGGTTGCGCCGAGCCGCTGTGATCTTCTGAAGACTGGCTGTGATCTTCGGCAGACGGGCTGTGATCTTCTGTAGACCGTCACCGATATCTGGCAGACCGTCATCGATCCTTGGAGGAGCGTCATCGATCTCTGGCGGAGCCGCTGTGATCTCTGGAAGCGCGGCTTTCACTTTCGTGAGACGCGCTTTGATTCGAGGCAGAGCGTCACTTTCATCTGGAATCGACAACCGGAGTCTCGGCGAAGACGCGGTGACAGAGGAACCAGCGGCTTCTCCAGACATCCCGTCGTCGGTGATCGAGAGCAGGTCGTCGATGATCGAAGTGAATGACGATCCGCTCGACATCCAAGCGTCGATGACAGACGAAGATGACGCTTCTCCTCGAATCACAGCACGTCGGATCAATGACAAAGGCGACGGGATCGATGTCGGTGAGGGTTTTCCAGAGGACAACGCGGAAGAGTTCGATGAACCAGCGTTGATGACCGAGGAACCAGCGGCTTCTCCAGACATCCCGTCGTCGATGATGGAAGTGAATGACGATCCGCTCGACATCCAAGCGTCGGTGACAGACGAAGATGACGCTCCTCTTCGAATCACAGCACGTCCGACGAAAGACAAAGCCGAGCAGATGAGTCTTCGTGACGCTCTGCCAAGAGACAGAGCGGAAGGGATGGAGGAACCAGCGTCGATGGCGAATGAACGTGACGATGGGACCGACTTCGGTGACGACCGACCGAGTCTCATCGACGCGTTGACGGGAATCCGAGACGCATCGACAGAGGTCATCGCCGCAGTGACGAGACGACTAGCGGAAGTGATCGAACCAACGCCGAAGTGGATCGATGTCGGGTGAGGTCTGCCGAACGGGCGGGATGCAGGGAGTCGAGAAAAGTCGACCCTCACCGCAGGTCCGTGGGGGCGACGCCCATGAGACGACCGCCGCTCCGTGACTCAGCTACGAGTGACAGCGATGCGTCGCGGCGCGCTCGGCCTGCTCGCTCTGGTGGCAGCCTGTGGCTCCGACGCCGTGTCCGTCGGGCCCGACGGCGGCTTGCCCGGGATGACGGGGTTGATGGGCGACGACGGCGGAAAAACGACCGGCGACGCGGCGACCGACGCTCCGCCGACGGGCGCAGACGGCGGGACCGACCAGGGTCCTTTCCCGCTCGGCGCCACGTGGGGGAACGACGCGGTGCACTTCCGCGTGCGCGCGGACCCGGCGACGGCCGTGGAGCTCGACGTGTACGCGAAGACGACGGGCGCCGACGAGGTCGCGCGCTTCGCGATGACGCGGAGCGGACCGACCGACCCGTGGGCCGCAGACGTGACGCACGCGGTGCTCGCCGCTGTGGGGAACACCGGCAACGTCGTGTACTACGGGTACCGCGCGTGGGGGCCGAACTGGACGAAGGACCCGACGTGGACCAAGGGCTCGAGCGCCGGGTTCGTCTCGGACGTCGACGCGCAGGGGAACCGGTTCGACCCGAACAAGCTGCTCATCGATCCGTACGCGCGCGAGATCTCGCACGACCCGCTGCAGCCGAACCAGCTCTCGACCACGCCCTACACGACGGGCACCTCGCGCGCCGTGGACACCGGGCAGATGGCGCCCAAGTCGATCGTGTGGGCGCCCGTGACGTCGAGCACGGGGACGGTCCCGGCGCACCCCTTCAAGGACGACGTGATCTACGAGGTGCACGTCCGCGGGCTCACGATGAGCGACACGAGCGTCCCGACGGCCCTTCGCGGCACCTACGCTGGCGCGGCGACCAAGGCGGCGTCGCTCGCGGCGCTCGGCGTCACGACGATCGAGCTGCTCCCGATCCACGAGACGCAGAACGACACGAACGACGCCGCGCAGTCGGGAGCCAACTACTGGGGCTACTCGACGCTCGCCTACTTCGCGCCCGACCGGCGGTACGCCTCGGACAAGTCGCCCGGCGGCCCCACGAAGGAGTTCCGCGCGATGGTCGCGGCCTTCCACGCCGCGGGCATCAAGGTGTTCCTCGACGTCGTCTACAACCACACCGCCGAGGGCGGGCCGTCGAAGTCGAACGTGGGCACGGCGAAGATCTGGTCGATGCGCGGGCTCGACAACGCGGGCTACTACGAGCTCGCCGCCGACCACGCGTCGGCCGTGGACGACACGGGCACGGGGCAGAACGTGAACGCGGCCACCGAGGTCGTGCGCAACCTGGTGCTCGACTCGCTGCACTACTGGCGCGAGCAGATGGGCGTCGACGGCTTCCGGTTCGACGTGGCGCCCGTCCTCGGCAACACGTGCGCCTCGGTGTGCTTCACCTTCTCCGCGACCGATCCGGCGGGCATCCCGATGCGCGCGGCGACCGAGCTCGCCGGCGTGCCGCTCATCGCCGAGCCGTGGGGCACGGGCAACGGGACCTACCAGCTCGGGAGCTTCCCCACGGGCTGGTCGGAGTGGAACGGGCAGTTCCGCGACCAGATCCGCGCCGTGCAGAACGACCTGGGAACGATCGCGACGGCGCCGAGCACCGTCGCGTCGCGCGTGAGCGGCTCGCCCGACCTCTTCGACCACGGCGGGCGCGCGCCCTGGGCATCCATCGACTACGTCGACTGCCACGACGGCTTCACGCTGCACGACGAGTACGCGTACGACGCGCCGCAGAACAACCAGGCGTACCCGTGGGGACCGTCGGGCGGTGGAAGCACCACGAACGACTCGTGGGACCAGGGCGGCGCGGCGGCCGCGCAGGAGCAGGCGGCGCGCACGGGCATCGCCTTCGTCGCGCTCTCGGCGGGCGTGCCGATGTTCCAGGGCGGCGACGAGTTCCTCCGCACGCAGCAGGGCAACAACAACGCGTACAACCTCGACGACTCGGCCATGTGGCTCGACCCGACGCTCGCCACCACGAACGCGAGCTTCGTCTCCTGGACCGGGGCCGTCTTCGCGTTCCGCGCGGCGCACCCGGCGCTGCGTCCCGCGAAGTTCTGGACGGGCAAGGACAACGACGGCAACGGTCTGCGCGACGTGAGCTTCCTCGACACGACGGGCGCCGCCGCGAGCGCGGCCTACATGGCCGGTACGAACAACCACTTCCTCGCGTGGCGCATCGACGGCGCCGAGGGCGGCGAGACGAGCGTGCGCTCCATCTACGTCGCCTACGACGGCTGGACGAGCGATCTCGCCGCCACCGTTCCGGCCGCGGGCACCGGCACTTCCTGGTGGATCGCCGGCGACAGCGCGAGCGGTAGCTTCGCCGCGCCCGGCCACGAGACGGCGCTCGGCGCCGCCTCCGTGACCGTCAAGGCGCGATCAATCGCAGTTCTCGTCGAGCGCTAGTCGCGACCTAGCGGCCGCGGATGCGCCTGCGCATGATGCCGGCGGCGAGACCGCCGAGGCCGAGGCACAGAAGCCCGCCGGAGATCGGCGGCGCGTTCGGCGACATGTCGCACGACGCGGACGCCTGCCCTTGCGCCTCGGCGGTGCAGGTCCCGCCTTCGCAGCCAGCGCTGGCGGAGCCGGACACCGTGACGTTGAAGAGCGACTCGATCTGGTTGACGCAGCTCTGGACGTCGCTGGCGTTGATCCACTGGCCGTTGCAGAAGACCGCGCCGGATGGCGCCGTGCACTGCGCCTGACAGCCGCCGCTGAGCATCGACTGGCAGCTCGCCGACGCGCTGCCCTCGCAGTTCACGTAGCAATTGAGGTTCGCCTGGGCGTTGCAGCTGCCCTGGCAGCTCGCCTGGCACTTGGCGTCGCAAGTTGCCGACGGCGGGGTCGCCATGCACTGCGCGTTGCAGTTCGTGCCGCAACTCTCCTTGCACGAAGCCGAGCACTGGCCCATGCAGTCGCTCATGTTGCCGCTCGACATGCACTGGCCCATGCAACTGGCCGAGCAGTTCCCCTCGCAGCTCGTTTCGCAAGAACCCTGACAGCTGAAGCTCCCCGGGTTCCCCGAGCAGCTGCCGGTGCAGCTGCCCATGCAGCTTCCGGTGCAGGAGGCCGTGGCCGTCGCCGTGCACATTCCGGAGCACATCGCGTTGAGCTGCGCCGAGCACGCGACCTCGAAGTTGACGGGCTGGCAGTTCGCCGTACAGCCGCCCATCGTCTCGACCTTGCAGTCGACCTGGCCGGCCGATTCGACCGCGTCCCCGCATGCGGAGAGCACGTCGGCCCTCGCGCTCCCGGCGAACAGGACTCCCACCGCGGCCAGCGCGGCGGCGACAAGCGAAGACCAACGCACCATGGACGACCTCCCTAGAACCGGATTGTCCACGATGAGACGAGCGGCGTCGACATTTCCTTCAACCGCCGCACTCGCCATGACACGGCGATCAGTGCCACGACGGCGCGAACTTCACGGTGCCGTAGTCGATGAGCGGTCCGCACCCCGGCATCCCCGCGTGACCCATGTGCTCTCCGGGGTCGGAGCGGACGTCGTAGCACCACCACCCACCTCCCAGAGACTTCACGGCGAGCATGTCGCCCTTCATCACGCCGTACTTCGCGTCGTCCGGCTCCCACACGCCGCTCGCGGTCGACATGAGCATCATCGGCTCATCCGGCGGCGGCGGGCGCAGCAGGGAGCGGCCCACGAGCCGGTCGGCGAAGGGGAACGACGCGCGCTGATCGAGCACGCCGAAGAGGTCGAGCATCGTCGCGTGCACGTCCTGCGTGTACGTGCGGCGGTTCTTCCACGCGCCCAGCGTCGCGAGCCGCCCCGGCTCGACCGCGGCGTCGCCCGCGACGATGAACCCCGGCACGCGCACCTGCTCCTCGAAGAGCGACGACAGGTGATAGAGCCCCCCGTGCTCGCGGAACTGCTCGCCGTGATCGCTCACGAAGACGACGGCCGTGTCGCTCCATCCGGGCATCCCGCGCAGCTGCAGGAGCATCTCGGACACCGTGCGCTCCTGCTGCAGCACGCTGTTCCGGTAGTGGTTGTGCATCGCGTTGTTGTCGCCCACCGGTGACGGGTCGTGCGGCACGAAGGGCTGCAGCGCCGGGTCGACGCGGTAGGGCCAGTGCGTGTTCGACAGGTGCAGCACCGCGAACCAGGGCGTCCCCTGCGGAACGCCGCGCACGAAGTCCACGAGACGCGCCGTCGCGTTCTCGTCGGGCGCGCCGATGTGCGCGTCCTCGGCGTTGCCGAGGTCCTTGGCGCTCGCCTGCACGTCGATCTTCGCGTTCTCGAGGAAGGCGCCGAAGTCGTCGTAGCGGAGGTTCTGCGAGCCGATGTACGCCGTGCGGTAGCCGAGCGCGTGCGCGATCTCCCAGAGCACGGGCGCGCGGTGCATGGTCGCGAAGTCGGCGTCGGGCGCCAGGCCGGTCCAGAGCATGACGCACGCCGAGAACGTGCCCGACGACTGCGTCGTGAGCTTGCCCAGCGAGACCCGGTCGGGCGCCGATTCGTCGAGGAACTGCGCCTTGCAGCCCATCGATGGCGACGAGCAGAGCGCGTCGGCGCGCACGCTCTCGGTGATGACGAGGAGCACGTTGGGCCGCTGCCGCGGGGGAGCGAGCGGCGGCAGCGGGTCGGGCTGGCGCAGAGTGATGCCGCGACGCACCCAGCCCTTGCCGGTCACCGACTCGCGCAGGGCGTGCATGACGCCGTGGATGAAGCAGGTGTCCGGCGGCGCGGCCTGCAGGCTGCGCGACTCGACGAAGTCGACCCAGAAGCACGTCGTGGCGACGGCGAACCCGGCGATCGGCAGGAACAGCCCGGCGCTGCGCGCCGGACGCGACGCCCGCCGCGCCGCCAGGAGGATGACCGCCGTCGCCAGCAACCCCAGCACCGCCATGAGGACGAACGACCCGCCCCACGACGCCATCCACGCCCCCAGCGTCCCGCGCAGCTTGATGCCGAGGCGGACCGTGTCGCGCCCCATGTAGTAGTGGAACACGCGGTAGTAGAGGAGCTGCCCTCCGAAGGCGAAGACCGCGAGCGGCAGGACGAACAGGGCCGTGAAGGCCGCGAGGCCGATGCGCGCCCGCCAGCTCCTCGCCGGCCACAGGCGCGAGGTGAGCCAGAGGGGCCCGCCCCAGAAGCCCGCGCTCGCCAGGGACGAGCCGAAGTAGTTGAGCCACTCCTTCGGCGGGAACACGAGCAGCGACGGCGCCCGCAGGGCGAAGTCCATCGCGATGGCCAGGAGCGTCGGGGTGACGAAGAGCAGGACCGCCCGGGGGCGCTTGCCGAGGACCCACCTCCGCAACGCCCTCGTGCGACGACCCATGGCCGGCGGAGGCTACCATCGACTAGGGTAGCGACGGCGATGGCGTCAGCCCTCTGGAGGAGCCCTGCTTGGACCCTCGCGTGCCTGCTCCTGGGCGCGTGCGGCGGAGCTCCGCCCTCGCTGGACGTGCTGCCCTCGGAACCGCCGAGCGATGTCGTGGCCGGCCGCATGCCGGCGCGCAAGCACTCGAACGGCAGCGACTCCTGCCCCCTGACCATCTCTGGCGCCCGCGCGGACATCGAGAACAGCGGCTCGGGGCTCACCATCACGGTCTCGGCGGCGGCCGACCAGCTGCTCCTGCTCCGGGCCCGGGCGCACGCGCTGCCTGACGTGCACGGGGGGCTCGCGGCGGCATGCCCATGCGCCCTCACGGGGGAGGCGGCCTCGGCGCCCCCGGCGGACATCAGCGTGGACGACCTCGAGGGCGGCGTGCGGCTCGTCGTGACGGCCAAGGATCCCGCCGACACGGCAAATCTCCGCAGCGCCCTCCGCGGGCAGCTCTCGCGCGTGCACGGCGGGGACTGCTCGGCGCCCTAGATGTTATGGTCCCGCGCATGAGGAAGGCTCAGCTCGCACTCGCGATCGTTGTCGTCGCAGCGACGCGCATGATCGCGTGCGGCTCCACCGTGAGCGCGGGCCACTACGACCAGTCGTGCCAGACGTCGGCCGACTGCGTCGCCATCGGCGTGGGGGACCCCTGCTCGACGGCGTGCGAGGAGTTCCCCGAGGCGGACGCCATCTCGCGCAAGGCGCTCGAGACGTACAACTACGACGCGTTCTCGGCGCAGTACTCGTGCAGCCACTGCGGCAGCATCTCGGGATGCTCGGGCAACCCGGCGGCCGCCAAGTCGGCCTACTGCGTCCAGGGGACGTGCACGCTCTGCGACAAGGCCGACCCCTGCTCGTGCAACTCGAAGGACCCCTCGTGCGTCGACGGGGGTGTCGCCTCCGAAGGCGGCACCGATGCGGGACAGGACGCGCCGCCGGCAGAGGCCGCGCCGCCGGTCGACGCTCCGGCCGAATCCAAGCAAGATGCGCCCGCGCAAGACGCGCCGGCCCAGGACGGCCCCGAGAGCGACTCGCCTTCCTCGGACTGAGCCGATGCCTCAGGCGCCCGGCCGCTTGGCCAGGCTCATGTGCATCCACTCCGTCGCCCAGAGCAGCTCCTCGAAGTCGGTGTCGAACGTCGCCCACGACGCGACGGCCTCGGGGTCGGCGCGCCGCGCGGCGGCCAGCGACTCGCGAAGCGCCGCGCCGAGCCTCTGGAAGTCCGCGAACGACTGGTTGACCTTGTGGTGCGAGAAGATCGCGAGGACCGGCTCGTTGCGACGCAGCTTCACCGCGAGCGCCTCGAAGTCACCGCTCATCTCCTCGCACCACGAGTAGAGGCGGCTGATGAACGCCGCGAGCGGCCCCTCGAGCGCGAAGAGGCGCTTGAACCTGGGGTCGCGCTGGTGCTTCTGGAGGTGCTCGAGCGCGCGGTGCAGCTCCTTGAGGGCCTGGGCCCAGCCTCTCAGCTGCGAGAGCGCTCCCGAGTCGGGCACGCTCTCGATGACTTGCTCGAGCCACTCGACGCGGATCGTCAGGTCCTCGAGCAGGTCGGCGAAGAAGTTCCGCTCGACCGACGGGGGGCGCACGGACGACGGAGCCGGCGGGAGGAAGGGAGGCTGGGACGCTGACACCTGGGGGCCCCATACCACGGCATGCGGCATGCGCGCACCCACCGTGGAGACCAGACGGCATGGAGATTCCCCTGCAGATCACCTTCCGCGCGATGCCCCACTCCGATTCTCTCGAAACGCACGTCCGCCGGCGGGCGGCCAAGCTCGATCGCATCTTCCAGCGGCTCATGTCGTGCCGCGTGGTGCTAGAGGCCGCTCACCGGAGACACCGTCACGGGAAACGCTACCGCGTGTGCATCGACCTCGGTCTGCCCCGTGGCGAGATTGCAGTGAGTCACGCCCCAGGCGACGACCGGAACGTGGAGGACGCGCACGCCATCGTGGACGAGGCGTTCGACGAGGCGATCCGGAGGCTCGAGGAGTGGGTCCACCGCCGGCGGGGTGAGGTCAAGCGTCACCCCGTCGCGCGGGCCCGCGAGAGGAGGCTGAAGCTCGCGCTGACGACGCGCTAGCGGTCTTGCTTGTCCAGCTTGAGCGCCGCCGAGTTGATGCAGTAGCGCATGCCCGTCGGCGCAGGTCCGTCGTCGAAGAGATGCCCGAGGTGCGCCCCGCACCATCGGCACACGACCTCCGTGCGCTGCATGCCGTGGCTCGAGTCGTCCGCCTCCTCGACCGCCTCGGTCGCGGCGGGCCGGACGAAGCTCGGCCAGCCGCTGCCGGAGTCGAACTTGTCGTCGCTCTGGAAGAGCGGCTCACCGCACGCGACGCAGCGGTAGGTCCCCGCGTCGTGGCAGTCCCAGTACGCGCCGGTGAAGGCGCGCTCGGTGCCCTTCTGCCGCGTGACGGCGTACTGCTCCGGCGTCAGCGTCTTCTTCCACTCCGCGTCGCTGCGTTCGACCTTGCGCCCCTTGTCGCCCATGCAGGCGAAGATAGGTCAGGCGTCGAAGATCGCACGCAGCCGCTTGGCGCGCGTCGGCAGGCGCAGCTTGCGCAGCGCCTGCGTCTCGATCTGGCGGATGCGCTCGCGCGTCAGGTCGAAGGAGGCGCCGATCTCGGCGAGCGTCCGCTCGGTCCCGCCGTCGAGCCCGAAGCGCATGCGGAGCACCTGGGCCTCGCGCGCCGTCAGCGTCGCGAGAAGCTCGCGCGTGCCCTCGACGAACCGCTTGCGCAACAGCGAGTCGAGCGCGTCGTCTCCCTCGGTGTCGGCCACGAAGTCGACGAGTCGAGCGCTACCGTCCTCGCCGGCGGGCGTCTCGAGGCTCACCGGCTCGCGACGCGCCATGATGGCCATCTGTGCCTTCGCGACGGGCAGGCCCACCTCGTTCGCCAGCTCGTCGAGCGTGGGCTCGCGTCCGACCAGCTGAGCGAGACGGCTTCGGGCCGACGCGATGCGGTTGCCCGTCTCCACCATGTGCACGGGCGTGCGGATGGTGCGCCCCTGATCGGCGATGGCGCGCGTTATCGACTGGCGGATCCACCACGTCGCGTACGTGGAGAACTTGAAACCGCGCTTGTAGTCGAACTTGTCGACCGCGCGCATGAGGCCGATGTTGCCCTCCTGGATCAGGTCGGCGAGCTGCAGCCCCTGCCCCGTGTGCTTCTTCGCGATCGACACGACGAGGCGCAGGTTGGCCTCGATGAGCTCCGCCTTGGCGCGGTCCGCGTCGCGCTCGCCGGCGCGAACCTGCGCGAGGGTCGAGCGCGTCGCCCGAGCCTCGCTGCCCGCCTCGCGGAGGTGCGCGACGACGCGGACGATCACCGATCGCGTCAGGCGCATGTCGACGAGCGCCGAGCACGCCTTGTTCCTCTTGGTGGCGATGGCACGCAAGCGTTTGCGCAGTGCGCGCTCCAGGTCGTGCACGGGATTGAACAGAGAGAGCAGCGTCTCGCGCGCCGCCACCTCGTCTTCCTCGTCGGCGGGGTTGCGCGTCACGTCGCGCGCCCTCGCCTTGCCCTCTCGCAGCTCTTCCCCCACCACCGCGAGCTCGCGCACCGCGAGCGGCGAGGCCACGAACGCGCGCACGATGCGGTGCTCGGCCGCCTCGATGCGCTGAGCGAGGATGACCTCGCCCTCGCGCGTCAGCAGCGAGACTCGCCCGAGCTTGCGGTAGTACGCACGAACCGAGTCCTCGTCAGCCGCGATCTCTTTGTTCGGGGGTGACGACGACAGCGTCGCTTTCTTCACTGGATCCGCGCCTCCTCGCGAGACCTCTTCTTTCCAAGGCGAGCCTGTGAAGTCCAGCTCGGCGGAAGCTCTGCCGAAACGAATAGCTGGGAGGGTGTGCGCCCCAGCCGTCGCACGCACACGGCACGGCTCGAGCGCAGGGCGCGCGAGGGCGGCAAGAAGCCGACCCGGCATGCTTCGCGCTAGCGATAGGCCCGGATGGCTCAATCGGACGGCGATCGAAAGACTGCGGGCACCGGCGACGGGATCGGTTGGATCAGGTGGGCGATCCCGCTGCTCCTCGTGGCAATCCTGCTCGCGTCCGAGGCGTTCTCGGAGCGCAAGCCGAACGTCCCTGCCATCGACTACTCCCAGTTCTACGGACTGGTGGAGGATGGCAAGGTCGCTCGCGTCACCATCCAGGGCCAGGGCGTCACCGGCACGCTCAAGGCGCCGGAGAAGGTCGACGGCAAGTCGGTCACCGACTTCGCCACCACGCTGCCGGCGCAGCAGGACCGTGAGCTCCTGCCGCTCCTCCGGCAGCAGCACGTCGACGTGCGCGCCGAGACGGAGCAGCCGTCCATCTGGGGCCCGATCCTCGTGACGTTCCTGCCGTGGCTCCTCATCATCGGCGCCTGGTTCTGGTTCGCGCGGCGGACGCGCGCGTCGCTCGGCAGCGGAATCGCGAGCCCGCTGCAGACGGTGCTCAAGGGGCGGCCGCACCGGTTCGAGCGGCAGGATCACGTGCGCATCCGCTTCGAGGACGTCGCGGGGCTCGGCAACGCCAAGCGCGACCTGGAGGAAGTGGTCGAGTTCCTCCGGACGCCCGAGCGGTTCCAGCGGCTCGGCGGCAAGCTGCCGCGCGGCGTGCTGCTCGTCGGGCCGCCGGGAACCGGCAAGACGCTTCTCGCGCGGGCGGTCGCCGGCGAGGCCGAGGTCCCCTTCTTCTACGTGAACGGCTCGGAGTTCATCCAGCTCTTCGTCGGCGTCGGCGCGGCGCGCGTGCGCGAGCTCTTCGACGAGGCGAAGGCGTCGGCCCCTGCCATCGTGTTCATCGACGAGATCGACGCGGTCGGGCGGTCGCGCGGCGCGGGCCTCGGCGGCGGCAACGACGAGCGCGAGCAGACGCTCAACCAGCTCCTGTCCGAGATGGACGGCTTCACGCCGAACAATCACACCGTCGTCGTCGCGGCCACCAACCGGCCGGACGTGCTCGACCCGGCGCTCCTAAGGCCGGGGCGCTTCGACCGGCGCGTCATCATCGACCGCCCCGAGTGCGATGCGAGGGTCGCGATCCTGCGCGTTCACACGCGTCAGAAGCCGCTCGCGCCCGACGTGTCCCTCACCGATCTCGCGCGGGCGACGCCCGGCTTCAGCGGTGCCGATCTGGCGAACCTCGCAAACGAGGCGGCGCTGATCGCGGTGCGCCGCGGGGCCGACGCCCTCGCCCAGCGCGACTTTTCGGCGGCGATGGACAAGATCGTCCTCGGCGACCCGCGGGAAGCGCTCCTCGATCCGGGGGAGCGGCAGCGCGTGGCGACCCACGAGGCCGGGCACGCCATCGTCGCCCACTTCACGCCGCACACCGAGCCGGTCAAGCGCGTCTCCATCCTGCCGAGGGGCATGTCGCTGGGCGCGACGCAGCAGTGGGCGACGCAGGACCGGCACATCATCACGAAGCCCGAGCTCGACGCGAAGCTGCGCGTCCTCATGGGAGGCTACGCGGCGGAGACGGTCGTCTACGGCGAGACGTCGACGGGCTCGGAGCACGACCTGAAGCAGGCGACCGACTTCGCCTTCCGCATGGTGGCCCATTACGGGATGAGCGAGCGCGTGGGTCCGATGTTCCACGAGCAGCGCGTGGAGCACCCGTTCCTCGGGCAGAAGCTCGCGACGGAGGCCGGACTGAGCGACGAGACCGCGCACCTCATCGAAGACGAGGCGCGGCGTCTGCTCGGCGAAGCGCTCGAGGCCGCGAAGCGGCTCGTCAGCGAGAAGCGAGCGGTGCTCGACCGCCTCGTGACGGCCCTGCTCGAGAGCGAGACGCTCGAGCCCACCGACGTCGAGCGCGTCCTCGGCGTGGCGCGCGCTGCGGCGTAAATCGACTTCTCCTGAGATTGTCGCGCGACGTAGCGGACGCTACGGTGGTT
>Ga0335083_10005905_pt1 | contig 15425 bp, 14 predicted proteins | sample Lox_Sample_42_FD_206716 | JGI IMG/M metagenome (GOLD analysis project Ga0335083, IMG submission 206716) | Soil microbial communities from Loxahatchee National Wildlife Refuge, Florida, United States - Lox_Sample_4.2 | ecosystem: Environmental > Terrestrial > Soil > Wetlands | place: USA... | reverse complement strand
TCATGCTGCATGTCGTCCTGTTCCAGCCTGAGATTCCGCCCAATACCGGCAACGTGATCCGGCTGTGCGCCAACGCCGGTTGCGTGCTGCATCTGGTGAAGCCGCTGGGATTCGAACTCACCGGCCGCGCCGTGCGCCGGGCGGGGCTGGACTACGGCGAGCTCGCTCAGGTGCGGGTACACGCCAATCTGGATGCCTGCCTCGAGCAGGCCACGCTCTCGCGCGTGTTCGCGGTGGAGACCGGCGGCAGCCGCCGCTACAGCGAGGCAGCTTTCGCGCGCGGTGACATGTTGGTGTTTGGCCCCGAGACGCGCGGTCTGCCCGCGAGTGTTCTCGATCGCGTGCCACGTGAACAGCGACTGTTCGTGCCGATGCACCCGGGTAATCGCAGCCTCAACCTGTCCAATACGGTCGCGCTCGTCGTCTACGAGGCGTGGCGCCAGAACGGCTTCGCTATTCAGCCTCTGACCGGATAGGCCGGCTCATCAGTGCGCGCACCGCGTCCTGAGCGGGCACGTTCTCGTACAGGACACGGTACACGCACGTACACAGCGGCATTTCCACACCCAACCGCTGCGCAAGAGCGTGCACTGCCTTTGCGGCAGCGTAGCCTTCGACTGCCTGCCCGATCTCCCCGAGAGCCTTCTGCGGCGTGCGCCCCGCGGCCAGCAGCAGGCCGAACCTTCGATTGCGTGACTGATCGTCGGTGCAGGTCAGTACCAGGTCGCCCAACCCGGCCAGACCCATGAACGTGTCGCGTTGGGCCCCGGCCGCGATGCCGAGTCGGGTCATCTCGACCAGTCCGCGCGTGATCAGTGCCACGCGCGTGTTGGCTCCAAATCCAAGGCCATCGGACAGGCCGGCGCCGACCGCCAGCACGTTCTTGACCGCACCGCCGATCTCGACACCGACGATGTCGGTCGAGATGTACGCACGGAAGTTGTTCGACGACAGCCCGTGAGCCAGTGCCTTCGCGAAGGCATCATCCGGCGAAGCGATCGTCATCGCGGTGGGCAGACCTGCGCCGACTTCGCGTGCGAACGTGGGGCCCGACAGGACAGCCACTGCGCGTGAAGCTCCCAGCACCTCGCGGGCGACCTGATGCGGCAGCAACCCGGTGTCGAGTTCGAGACCCTTGGTGGCCCAGGCCAGTCGGGTCTGCGCGGTGAGGTGTGGTGCGATCTGTTGAAGTACCGCCCGGAACGAGTGGCTGGGCACGGCGACCAGCGCATCACCTGCGCCGTGCAGGGCCGCGGCCAGATCCGGCTCGACGCGCAGCCCATCTGGAAACGTACCACTGGGCAGGTACCGCTCGTTGCGTCGACTGCTGGCCATGGCCACGAGCTCGGCCCGATTGCGACCCCACAACCGCGTGGGGTGCCCGGTCCGTGCAAACTGGATGGCGAGCGCCGTCCCCCAGGAGCCGGCGCCGAGCACGGCGACGGTCGTTCCGCCTTCCGCTCCTGGCCGCGGGGTCATGGGTTGCCGGATGTCAGTTGGTCGTGGCCGGCGGCTGGGTGGCGGACTGGGCGTACAGGGCGTCGAAGTTCACCGGCGGGAGCAGGAACTGCGGGAATCCGCCCTGGGTGACCAGGCTCGACACCATTGCGCGCGCATAAGGAAACAGCACGCCCGGGCAGACACTGCTGATGGCGCGCTTCACATCGGGTTCCGACAGGTTGCGCATCAGGAAGATGCCCGCCTGCTTCACCTCGACGAGGAAGATCGTGACCTCGTTCTGCTTGGCGGACACGGTGACGGTCAGCACCACTTCGCGCAGATCCGGCGACAGGCCGCTCGCGCCCGTCTGCAGGTCGAGGTTGATCTGCGGGTTCCAGTTGCCATCCACACGCGGGCCGTTCGGCGCCTCGTAGGAGCAGTCCTTCAGATACACGTTCTGCAGGGCCAGCGTCGGCGACAGGTCGCCCTGCGCATCGGGTGCCGGCACGCCGCCGGTCATTTCATTGCTCATGTCATGCTCCAGATTCAAGTAATTTGTCGAGGCCGCCAGCCGCATCCAGTTCGTGCAGATCGTCACAGCCGCCTACATGCGTGGCGCCTATGAAGATCTGCGGCACCGTGCGCCGTCCGCTGCGCTCGATCATCTCGGTGCGCGCGCCCGGGCGCGCGTCGATGTCAATTTCTTCAATCGCGGCGCCCTTGCTCTCGAGGAGGCTGCGTGCCCGCGCGCAGTACGGACACCAGGCCGTTGCGTAGACAACCACGCGGGGCTTCGTCATGAGGCTGCCGTCCCTGTCGGGATCGGGAAGATGCGCGCTGGCACGGGAAGGTCCGTTACGTCCTGGACAGCGGCAGGTTCTCGGCACGCCACGCGGCCAGCCCGCCGCGCAGATTGAACGCCTTGGTGAATCCCTGCTCCACCAGCTGCCGCACCGCCGCGGCGCCCAGAGAGCCGGTATCATCATAGACGACGACCGTCTTCTCTTTATGTTTCCGCAGTGTGTCGCCGGCCTTGAGAATCTGCTCCCCATTCATCTGCCGCGCGCCGGCCACATGTCCGCTGGCGAACGCCTCGGCCGCCCGCAGGTCGATCAGCAGGGCACCCTGGTTCAGCAGACGGATCAGATCCTGGGGCGAGATCGCCGCCTGGCTGTCGCGCCGCGCCCGCAGCTCGAAAACGATCACCAGCGCCGCGGCCAGTGCCAGGCCGCCGGCATACCACGGGTGATGGCTGATGTATTCGAGGAGACGTTCCATGGCGGGGGGGGAGCCGGGCGGTCGTAAAAAGGGCGCGCATTATAGCGCCCCCGGTCGCCGCCTGATCGCCGGACTGCCAGGGGCCCGCAACTGGCGGGCCCGTCCCGGTCCGTGGCTGGCCCTGGCGGCCGCGGTGGCCCTGGGCCTGCTGACCGGTCGCCCGCTGCCGGCGGCCCCCGCCCAGCCCGAATCCGACGCGCGCAAGGCCGAGGCGGATCTCCAGGCGGTCAAATCCGAGATCGACCGGGTCACGCGGCAGATCAGCAATGACCAGGTCGAGCGCGACCGGCTGACCCGGGACCTGCGCACGGCCGAGTTGTCCGTGAGCAAGGCGCGCGAGGGTCTGGATGCCGTCCGGCGTGCCCGGGCGGAACGCGCTGCGCGGCGCGCAACCCTCGCGGCCACCAGGCGTGCACGTGAGGCCGACCTGGCCAGCAACCGCAGCGCCCTCGCGGGACAGTTGCGTGTCGCTTACCGCACCGGCCGCGAGGAGCCGCTGAAACTGCTGCTCAACCAGAAGGACCCGGAGCGCGCCGGCCGCATGTTTGTTTACTACACCTACTTCGGCAAGGCGCGCGCCGACCAGATCAACCTGATCGAGAGCGACGTGCAGGCCATCGCGCAGCTCGACAGCGCGCTCGAGGCCGAGGACGCACAGCTCGCGGAGCTGGAAAAGCAGCAGCGCGCGCAACTGGCCGATCTGGAACAGGCGCGTACGCGTCGCTCCGGAGTCCTGGCCAGCCTGACCGCCGAAAGCAACTCGCGGGCGCAGAGCCTGGAGCGTCTCAAGAGCCAGCGCGCCGGCCTGGAGAAGCTGCTGCGCGAGCTGCGCCGGGCGATGGAGAAATTCCCGGTAGACAGCAACGACGCCTTCGCGCGATTGCGCGGCAAGCTCGCCTGGCCCGTCGCCGGCCGACTCGTGGCCCGTTACGGCGAACAGCGCGCCGGCGGCGTCAAATGGGACGGCGTCCTGGTGGCCACGGAGCGGGGTGCTCCCGTGCGGGCCGTGTACGGCGGGCGGGTGATCTACGCGGACTGGCTGCCCGGACTGGGCCTGCTGACCATCGTCGACCACGGCGAGGGGTACATGAGCCTGTACGGCCACAACGAGAGGCTCTACAAGGCTGCCGGCGAGCGGGTCAATCCCGGCGATACGCTGGCCAGCGCCGGCGACAGCGGCGGCAGCTCCCGGCCCGAGCTGTATTTCGAGATCCGCAAGGGCGGCAAGGCCGTGGACCCCCGCCCCTGGTTCAAGGCCGGCGAGCCCTGATCCACCGGGCTCCCCCGGGACTCCCCGCCGATTCCCCCGGAGTCCCCGGCGATTCCCCCGGACTCCCCGGTGCCCGCCGCGGCCACGTGGCCTCCGGTACGCCGCACCCCGGCTATTTATGTGAAGACGGTCATGTTTCCGGACCAAGGGCCCGGCGCGGCGCGGAAATAGCCAACTCGCGCAAGGATCGCCCCGCGCGCTCTTGAGAAGGTGTCCGCCACCCCCCCTTCGCGAGGGACTACATGGCCGGCGGGGATGACTGAAGCGAGCAACAAGAACGAGATGACCCCCGATCCGTGGGGCTCCTTCGAGCCCTACGTCCAGCTCGTGCGCTCACTGCTTCCGCGCGCCAACAGTGTCGTGCTGTTCGATGCCACCGGCAACGAACGCTGGTCCAGCGAGACCACCACCGGACCGGATCTGCATCATCTCGTCGAAATGGCCCTCGAGGCCGGCGGCGCGAATCCCCAGGGACCGGGCCAGATGCGCCTGCTCGACGGCAGCCAACCCGTGTACCTGTGCTGGCTCCGTGATGACTCCGAATTGCTCATGGGCGTCGTGGCGGTCGTCTGCCGACCCAGCGGCGGCGATCCGGATGCCGAGAACCGCGGATTCTCGTTCGCTCATGCCCTGCTGCGTCCCGCGCTCGAGTGCCTGCGCCGCGACCTGCTGTCGCGCGCCGCCATCGAAGTGCTGAGCCGGACGGTCAACTCGCGCGACAAGGATCTCGAACTGCTGCTCGCCGACGGCGCTCCCGACCGGCCGACCGGTGACGGCGCGGACGAGCTCAAGGGCGTGTTGCAACAGGCCCTCGAACACGTGGGCTGCGCAACAGCCGCTCTCATCGTTCCTGACAAGAGCATCGCCCTGCTGCGTTCGGTGTCGCAGCGTCCCGCGGATACCCAACTCGTCGCCCGTGCACATCGACAGTTGCTGTCGATGGCGCAGATCCGGCGCGAGCCCGTCATCATCAACAAGCTGGCGCCCAACAGCGCCATGGGCATCCTGCCCTACAAGATTCTCTCCTGTGGTCTGCGCTCCTCGGCCGGCAAACCCATGGGCGTGCTGGCCCTGTTCCGCGAGGACCTCGGCGAGTTGTTTTCCGAGCGCGATGCGCGCCTGACGGAGATCCTGGCCCGCAAGGCCGTGGGTATCATCGAGAGCAGCTACGACGCACTCAGCGGTCTGTATACGCGACCGGCCTTCGAGCAACGCGTGCGCGCCGTCGTCGTGGATGCGAAGAGCAGCAAGTCATGGACGGCGTTGTATATCGATGCCGACCAGCTGCACGTCATCAACGACAGTTTCGGCATGCATGTGGGCGACTCCGTGCTCGGTCAGCTCGGCGAGGTCATCCGCCGCCGCCTGCCGCCGGGCGGGTTCGCCTCGAGAATCTCGGGCGACCGCTTCGCGGTGCTGCTGCCCACCCAGCTGGACGACGCCGAGAAATTCGCCGAGTCGCTCCGCGAGGGTGTCGAGCAGCTCGGCACGACGCACGGCGAGTCACGCCTGCATGTCTCGATCAGTATCGGCGTGGCGCTGCTGGACACTGCCGCCGGCGAGCTGATGCACTCACTCGCGGCCGCCGAGACCGCCTGCAAGGCGGCCAAGGATCGCGGCCGCAATCGGGTCGAGGTCTACAAGTCCAACGATGTCAGTCTCGTGCGCCGCTTCGCCGACATCAACATCGCCGGCCAGCTGCGCCAGGCCATCGATGCGGGCCGGCTGCAGCTGTATTCGCAGCTCATCCTGCCGTTCGCCGGCGCGGAGAACCCGCGGCCGCACTTCGAGTTGCTGCTGCGCATGCTCGATGAGGACGGCCGCACCATCGGTCCCGACCGGTTCCTCTCGGCGGCCAACCGCTATCAGCTCATGCCCGAGATCGATCGCTGGGTGATCAACAAGGCGATCGAGCTGCTGAAACCCCAGGCCGAAGTGCTGGCCGGGCGCGCGGTCTCGTTCGCGATCAACTTCTCGGGCCAGTCGCTCAACGACGAGGAGTTCGTGGATTTCCTGCTGGAGCGCATCCGCTCCAGCGGCCTGGATCCGGCGCTGTTCTGCTTCGAACTCACCGAGAACGCCACCATCGCCAACATCGCGCGCGCCGAGTCCCTGATCCGGCGGCTGCGCAGCCTCGGCTGCGGCGTGGCGCTCGATGATTTCGGTACCGGCCTGTCCTCGCTCGCGTACCTGCGCCAGTTGCCGGTCACGTTGCTGAAGATCGATGGCAGTTTCGTCCGGGACATCCTCAAGGACCCGCGCGCAGAGTCGATGGTGAGAGCCATCGCCCAGCTTGCGCGCAGCATGTCGATCGCCACGGTGGCCGAATACGTCGAGACGGAGGAGATCCGTACGCGCCTGGCTACGCTGGGCGTGGACTATGGCCAGGGATTCGCCATCGGCAGACCGGGACCCCTGGTGGACCTGCTCGCCGACCTGCCCCTGCTCGTTGCCGCGGATCCGGTCCCCACGGTCATCAGCGAGATCGTGATCGACCGGCACTCCGACATCGTTCACTGACGGGGTTCGGCATTGACCCATGAGGGACGCCTGTAGTAATCGTGCCGTATCCGGTTCGGGGGGTTTACGCAGCATGTCGACGCGATCGCGTACGCTGATCGCTCTCGTCGCGGGGGCCGTCTTCGGCTTTTCGGCCGCGCTGGCCAGCGGCGTGCTCGCCGAGCGCCCCGGCCAGGCCGCGCAGTCCGGCAACCCCGCCGCGCTCCCCTGGGAAGAGGCCCGTCTTTTCGCTGAAGTCTACGAACGCATCAAGCGCGAGTACGTCGACGACGTCGATGATCACGCGCTGATGGAAAAAGCCATCCGCGGCATGGTGGCCGCGCTCGACCCGCATTCCGCCTTCCTCGACAGCGAAGAGTTCGAGGAGATCCGCCTCAGCACCATGGGCTCGTACCCGGGCGTGGGGATCGAGGTGGTCGCGGAGGACTCCGCGGTCAAGATCCTGCGGCCCATCGAGGGCTCGCCCGCCGACCAGGCCGGCCTGAAGCCCGGCGACCGCATCGTGCGCATCGACGACGCCGACATCGGTGCCGATCTGGCCGGTGCCATCGCCAGGATGCGTGGCAGCTCCGGCAGCCTCGTCAAGCTGACCGTCGTCCGGCCCTCGACCGGGCAGACTCTGGATTTCTCCCTGCGGCGCGCCAAGGTCGAAGTCCACAGCGTCGCGCAACAGGATCTCGAGCCCGGTTACGGCTACGTGCGCATCACCGGCTTCAGCGAAACGACCGCCGACGATGTCAGTCGCGCGATCGCCCACCTGAAACGGGACAACCCCCAGGGGTTGAAGGGGCTCGTGCTCGATCTGCGCAACAACCCGGGTGGTGTGCTCGAAGCCGGTGTTGCTGTCGCCGATGCCTTCCTCAACGAGGGAGTCATCGTGACGGCGGACGGCCGCACGCCTGACGCACGCTTCCGCATGGAAGCGACTCCCGGTGACCTGATCGACGGCGCCCCGCTGGTCGTGTTGGTCAATGGAGGCTCCGCTTCCGCCTCGGAAATCGTGGCGGGGGCGTTGAAAGATCACGGCCGCGCCGAGCTCATCGGCCACCGCACCTACGGCAAGGGCTCGGTGCAGACGGTCATGCCGCTGTCACACGGCGGCGCGGTCAAACTCACGACCTCGCGCTATTTCACGCCTTCCGGCGCCTCGATCCACGGCAAGGGCATCGTGCCTGACATCGTGGCGGAAGGTCCCGAGGAGCAGCCGGCCGAGTTGCAGCCGGTCAAGTCCAGCCTGCCGCTGGCCGCGCGCGACAAGGAAGTGCATCTGGCCCTCGATACGCTCAAAACACGCGTTGCCCTGGCCCATGCCCCGGCCGGTCCCGCGGCCCTGGTGCGGGCTGCCTTCGTGCCCTGAGGGCGCGCTGCGCCCGAACCCCGTAATATCCCTGCAAGCACCACGCCGCCGCCCGGCGTGCCCAGCGGGGGTACCGTTTGATTGCCTGGTTCATCGACCTCGTGTTGCATCTCGACCGTCACCTGGTCGAGCTGCTGGCCCACTACCACATCTGGCTCTACCCCATCCTGTTCGCGGTGATCTTCGCCGAGACGGGACTGGTCGTGACGCCGTTCCTCCCCGGTGATTCGCTGCTGTTCGCGGTCGGAGCGCTGGCCGCTGTTGACACCAGTGGCACTTTGAACGCGCCGGTACTGTTCATCCTGCTGTCGGTGGCCGCGGTGCTCGGCAACACCGTCAACTACGGTATCGGGCGCGCCATCGGTCCACCCGCATTCAGCGGCCGCTACCGGCTGCTCAGGGTGGAGTATCTGCGGCGCACCGAGGAATTCTTTGACCGTCATGGCGGCATGGCAGTGGCGTTGTCGCGCTTCATGCCGCTGCTGCGCACCTTCGCGCCGTTCGTCGCCGGAGTGGGCCGCATGCCCTACGCGCGTTTCCTCGCCTACAACCTCGTCGGCGGGGTGTCGTGGGTGCTGGTGTTCCTGTGGGGCGGCTATCTGTTTGGCAACATCCCGCTCGTCAAACGCAACTTCGGGATCGTGACGATCCTGGTCATCCTGGTGTCGCTGACGCCGATGGTCATCGCGTTTCTGCGCTCGCGCGCGAGCCGCCGCTAGGCCGTCAGCAACGTGCCGCGACGACGGCCCCGCGGCTCACAGAAGTGCCCGCACGGCGCCGTAAATCGCGCCGAACAGCAGAATCGACGTCGGTACCGAGGACAGCATGAATCCCAACTCGCGCCTGGCCGGGTCACGCACGTAGCCACGCAGGTACACGTACCGCCCCACGATATACACCGCCCCCAGGCCAGCGGCGGCGGGCGCATTCACGTAAAGACCAAAGATGAGGCACGCCGGTATGAACACGATCAGCATCTCGAGCGTGTTCATGTGGACCCGGAAGTAGCGCTCGAAGATCTCGTTGCCGCTGGTGGCCGGCGCCTTCACCCCATAGCGCCCCCGGGCGCGCCCCACCTCGAATCCGAAGTACAGGAATTCCAGCACGGCGAGGCAGATGACGAGATGTACCCAGGCCATGACAGGTCTCCGGCGGTAGTGGGGGCGGCGGCTAGCATAGTTCAGCCCACGCCACGGCTGCACCCACAAGCGCCTCCGCTGCAGCGGCGCCGCACCGGCATGCGCTTCCAGCCCGCTGCATCGCCACTGCACCCGCGGAGGCCTCCCGGTCGCGTGGCACAATACACACATGGTGGACAGAACCCGGGGCTACGCCCATCGCGTGGATGTCAAAGCCGACGCCGGCCAGGTCTGGGAGGCGTTGACCGAGGCCCGGCACCTGGCGCGCTGGTGCTCGCCGGGCGCCCGGATCGGCGCACGTCCGGGCGGGCTGTTCCGCGCCAGCGTGGATCGCGTGACCGAGATGGAAGCGCATATCGACGTGTTCGAACCGCGCCAGCGGCTGCGGCTCATCTACCTGCCCGGCCCGAACCTGCCCCCCGCTGACAGCGTCATCATCGACGATTTCATCCTGGAGCCACGCGACTCGGGCACTATCCTGCGGCTGCTGGGCTCGGGAGTCCCGGGCGGGTCGCAGTGGGATGCCCAGTATCGCCGCCTGCGGCTGGGCTGGCAGCAGGCCATGACGCGGCTCAAGGTCTTCGTGGAAAAGCAGCTCGGGAGAGAGTCCTCATGACGGGGTTCATACTGCGTGCGCTGATCAGCGCTCTGGGGCTGTGGGTCGCCACGCGCCTGGTCTCCGGAATCCGCATCGACGACCCCACCACACTGGTGCTGGCCGGTCTGCTGCTGGGCGTGGTCAACGCCATCGTGCGGCCCATCGCGATCATCCTGACTCTGCCCCTCACCATACTCACCCTGGGCCTGTTCCTGCTGGTGGTGAATACGGCGATGGTGGCACTCGTGGCCGCCCTGCTGTCGGGCTTCCACATCTACGGCGGTTTCTGGTCCGCCTTCCTGACCGCCGTGATCGTCGGCATCACCGGCTGGATCGGCTCCTACCTCATCGGCCCGCGCGGCAAGATCGAGGTGTATGTCAGGAAGCGGTGAGCCTGGAGTCACCGCCGGGCGGATCGGGCGAGGTGGCGGTGCGGAACAGCCACACCGCCAGCAGCACCAGGACCAGCACACCCAGCCATTGACCGAACTGCCAGGCCGCCGGCAGGGCCAGTATGTCGGCACGGCCGTAGGCCACGATGGGGATGGCAATGAGGATGCCCATCAGCGCCTCGCCGGTGATCATGCCGGCGGAAAACAACATGCCCTTGCGGTTCAGGCGCTCGATCTCCCCGGTGCTGGCGGCGCCGCCGCCGGCGCGCGCCAGCAGCTTGCGCTCCGCTGCCCAGGCCAGCAGTCCGCCGAGGAAGATCGGCATCGTGACATCCAGCGGCAGGTAGATCCCGACCGCCGCGGCCAGCACGGGCGCGCGGAAGGTCGCACCCCGGATGCGCAGGATCTCATCGATGATGATGTTGAGGATGCCGATCAGGCCACCGACGATGACCATGTTCCACGGCAGTTCGCCGCCGAACATGCCTTTCGCCACTGACGCCATGAGTGTCGCCTGCGGCGCGAGCAAGGGGTTGGGATGCTCGGGTGTTGGAACGCCGATGCCGTAAGCCTTCGCCAGCAGATTCAATACCGGCGCCATGACCAGAGCGCAGACCCCTGCGCCGATTGCCAGCATGACCTGCTGCTTCCACGGTGTTGCACCTACGATGTAACCGGCTTTCAGGTCCTGCAGATTGTCGCCCGCGATACAGGCTGCGCAGCACACGACAGCACCGATCATGATGGTGGCAACGGGGCCCAGTGGTGCGTTCTTGCCCATCAGTACGAGCAGCACCACGGCCGCAAACAGGATGGTGGCGATGGTGATGCCGGACACCGGGTTGTTCGAGGACCCCACCAGTCCCGCCATGTAGGCCGAGACCGAGCAGAACAGGAATCCCGCGATCACCATGATGATGGTCATGGGCAGACTGACGACAACGCTGCCTACGATGTTCTGGTAGAGCATCCACAGCGGCAGCGTGAACAGCACGACGCCGATCAGGATCCACTTCATCGGCAGGTCCCGTTCGGTCGCGGCCACGATGCGCTCGGCACCGGCGCGAGACGCCGCGAGTCCGCTGCGCACGCCGGACAGCAGCGACGAGCGCAGTTTGATCAGGGTCCAGATGCCTCCGACCAGCATCGCGCCCACACCGAGGTAGCGGATGTGCTTCGACCAGAGAAGTCCGGCTGCATCTTCCGCGCTGAGACCCGCGACGGCGTGCGCAAGGACGGGATTGTCCGGCAGGAAGAACGCGCCGTAGATCGGGATCACGATATTCCAGGACACGACGCTGCCCGCGACGACCACGATACCGATGTTGAGACCGACGATGTAGCCGACGCCCAGCAGTGCCGGCGACAGGTTGGTGCCGACGTAAGCGATCAGTTTCCCCAGGTGGCCCGACAGGAAGGCCGTGTCAGGGATCATGCGCAAGCCGCTGGCCGCCGCCAGCTTCGCCAGCCCACCTGCCAGCGCCGCCCTGCCCAGGATGCGCACCCCCTGCGCCGGATTCTCCCCGGCCCGCAGCACTTCCGCGGCCGCCTTCCCCTCCGGGAAAGCCAGATCCTGGTCCACGATCAGCGAGCGGCGCAGCGGCACGGAGAACAGCACGCCCAGCACGCCGCCCAGTCCGGAGATGGCCAGCACCCACCAGAAATCGAAGGTCTGCCAGTAACCCAGGATCACGAGCGCCGGGATGGTGAAGATCACCCCGGAAGCCATCGACGTGCCCGCCGAGCCGCCGGTCTGTACGATGTTGTTCTCAAGGATGCCGCCGCCGCCCAGGGCGCGCAGCACCGCCATGGAGACGACCGCGGATGGAATGGCCGAGGCGATTGTCATGCCGGCGAACAGGCCGAGGTACGAGTTGGCCGCGGCCAGCACCATCGCGAGGACGATGGCGAGCACGATCGCGCGCGCCGTCAATTGCGGCGCAGGCCGTTCCGGTTGACTCATGAGTTCCCCCGCCGCGTGCTCTGGCACGGCATCTTGTAGTTGCGGCCGCTACTCTAGCGTTGGGGGCGGCCTGCGTATACCGTCGCGACGCGCCGCCCCCTGCCGCAGCGCACAGCTTCAGCGCGCGCTGCTGATCCTGGTCTTTGTCCTGCACGCGGGCTTTGCCAGCGCGGCCAGCCCTCGCCGGCACTTCGACCTGGAAGCGGGCGATGCGGCAACCACCCTCAATGAGTTCGGCCGCCAATCCGATCTGCAGGTGCTGTTCGACTACCAGGTACTCAAAGGCCTGCAGACACGCGCCGTGCACGGAGATCTGGACGCCTCCGATGCGCTGACGCGCATGCTGGCCGGCACCGGTCTCGTGTTCGATTACGTCAACAACCGGACGCTCACCGTGAGCCTGCGACCCCAGGGTCTCGCGCGCCTGCGGCGGCTCTGGAAGCACATTGAGACGGGCGCGAAGCCCCGCGCCAGCGACGAAGCGCTGGAGCAGGTGCTGGTGTCAGGCCAGCCTGACAGTGGCTCGGAACCGATGCTGGGTGCACAGAACCTGCAGCTGTCGCGGGTCGACATCGAGCGTTCCGGCGCAGCCACCGTTGAGGATTTCCTGCGCACCCTGCCGCAGGTGTTCGGCGGCGGACCGAGCGAGGACACCACGCTCGGTCGTGAGGCCAGTACCAATTCGGCGCGCGGCGACGGCATCAACCTCCGCGGGTTGAATGCCGGCGCGACGCTGGTGCTGCTCGATGGTCACCGCCTGGCACCGAGCGGTACCGCGGGCACCTTCACCGATGTTTCCAACATTCCGTTGAGCATCATCGATCACATCGACGTGCTGCCGGATGGCGTGGCCGCGCGCTACGGCGCCGATGCGATCGGTGGTGTCGTCAACTTCGTGACGCGCAACAACGTGATAGGAGCTCAGACGCAAGTGCGCGGCGGCACGGTCACCAGCGGCTCGATGGGCCAGCGCCAGCTGAGCCAGTTGCTGGGATCCGCCTGGGACAGCGGCAACATGCTGCTGGGATTCGAGTACTTCCAGCAGGATGCATTGCCAACACGGGACCGGCGCCAGGCGACGAACGACCTCACCTCCCTGGGAGGCAGCAACTTCGGTACGCCGTACGGCAGTCCGGGCACGCTCACCGATGGCCTGAACTTCTGGCCCATACCCGTGTTGCCAGCCGGCACGCCGCTCACGGCCGCGGCTCTCGTGCCGGGAGCGCCCAATCTGTATGACCAGGAGCGCGGCGCCTACATCACTCCCGACCAGTGGCGCTGGAGCGTGTTCGGCAAGGCCAGCGGCAAGCAGACGGATGATGTGAGCCTGTTCGCCGAAGCGCTGTTCACTCGCCGCGAGGTGCATGACATCCAGGCGGCGAACCTGCCGCTCGTTCTGACAGTCCCGGCGAGCAATCCCTTCTACGTGAATCCGACCGGCGGTACCGGTCCCCTGACCGTCCTGAGCGGCACGGGTGGGTATTTCGGACCGCCGGCCGACGAGAACCGCATCGACACCGGCAATTTCTCTCTCGGCCTCGACAGTGCGGCCGCGGGCGGCTGGACACTCACCGGTCAGCTGAACTACACGTTCGAGAAACAACACGAGGTGCAGCACGGGCTGGTGAACCAGATCGCCCTGGCGCAGGCGCTGGCCGATCCCGATCCGGCCACGGCCTTCAACCCCTTTGGCGGCGCCAGCAATCCGGCCACGCTCGCCTCGATCGGCAGCAGCGCCCTGTTCCAGTCGAGTTCGAGCCTGCTCACCCTCGGCGCGACGGCCAGCGGCCCCGTGCTGGCGCTGCCGGGTGGCGAGATCATCAGCACGCTGGGTGCGGAGTTCCGCGACCAGTCGCTGGACCTGTACGCCACCAACCCCACACCCACGCCAGGCTTTCAGCCAGGCACGGCTCTCGGCCGGCACATCGGCTCGGGGTTCGCAGATCTGCGCATCCCGCTGCTGGGTGCCGACAACGCAGTGCCGTTCGTGCAACACCTGGATCTGTCACTGGGAGCGCGCTACGAGCATTACAGCGACGTGGGTGGTGCCACGAGTCCGCGCTTCGGACTGTCCTTGTCGCCCAGCGCGCACTTCAACCTGCGCGGCACGCTGACCCGTTCGTTCCGGCCGCCCAACCTGCCGGATCTCGTGCCGCAGAACAGCTACAGCACGCTGGTGGCCTTGCCCGATCCCGCTTCCGCGGCCGGCGTGACCACGGTGCTGGCGCGCTTTGGCACCAACCCCGACCTGCGACCGGAGCGTGCGCGCACCTGGACAGCGGGAGCCGATTTCCAGCCACCTGAAGTCCCCGGGCTGGCGCTGTCGCTCACCTACTTCGATATCCGCTACGAGGGGCGGATCGACCAGGCCCAGCTCACCCCCGATGTGCTGTTCAACCCGCTGTACAGCTGGCTCGTGAACCGCAACGCCACCGCTGCGCAGATCGGGGCGGCCTGTGCGCACAGTGTGTATCTCGGCCCCCCGGTCAGCTGCGAGAGTTCCGGAGTCGGTGTCATTCTCGACAACCGTCTGCTGAACATCGCGCTGCTGCAGTCGCACGGCCTCGATCTCATCGGCAAATACTCGTTCGGTGGTCCGACCGGTCACTGGGATCTGGGTATCGATGGCACGTATCTCTTCGAGTACTCCCAGGCCAGCCTGCCGGGCGCGCCGCTGGTGGAGCTGCTGAGCACGCAGAACAATCCCATCGACCTGAGAGTGCGCGGTACGGCGGCGTGGACGCACCGCGGCCTCGGCGTGGCCGCGATCGTCAACTTCGCCAACCACTATCGCGATACGCTCAGCGTGCCCGAACGCAGGGTGGACTCCTGGACCACACTCGATCTGCAGCTCAGTTACGAGACCGGGGCGCAGGCGCGCGAGTGGCTCGGTCATCTGCGGTTCACCCTGAGCGCCCAGAATCTGTTCGACACCGAGCCGCCGTTTCTCAACAATCCGGTCGGAGTGGGCTACGACCAGGAGAATGCGGACCTGTACGGCCGCATCGTCAGTCTCGACATCCGCAAGCGCTGGTAACGCGGGCGGGGCCGGGACCATGCCCACAGGTCCGTGTCCCCACGCTCATCAAGGAGATCGTCATGAAAAGACTGTTCCGGTCGCTCAGGCTGATCGATCTGGGCCGCGCGTCCCGGCGCACCCGCGGTGTGATGTTCGGTCTGTTCACGGAGGCCGGCACTCCGCCGTTCATTCACTGGACACCGTGATCGGCTGGCGCGATCACGATCGATGAAGGGTCCGCGGCGCGCCGTCGTGCACGCCGCGGATCCAGGGATCACGATGCCGATGTGAGAGCTTCTTCCAGCACGCTGGTGAGCGGCTTGAGGAAGAACGATTCCTCCGGCATGACACGCGCCTGGATGCCGTGCTTCTGCAGGGTCTCCGCCACCACAGGCCCGACTGCCGCCACGACGGTCTTTTCCAGTGCAGCACGCACTGTTGATTCCGGC
>Ga0335083_10005902_pt1 | contig 15426 bp, 13 predicted proteins | sample Lox_Sample_42_FD_206716 | JGI IMG/M metagenome (GOLD analysis project Ga0335083, IMG submission 206716) | Soil microbial communities from Loxahatchee National Wildlife Refuge, Florida, United States - Lox_Sample_4.2 | ecosystem: Environmental > Terrestrial > Soil > Wetlands | place: USA... | reverse complement strand
CGCCGTCGCCCTACGAGTTCCCGACGCGCAGGGCGGGGTGGCCTGATGGCAGGCCAGGTCATTCGGTTGCCGTCGCGCGGGCGTCTTCTGCTTACGAAGAAACAGCTCGCGTCGCATCTTGGTCGGTCGGAGCGCTGGGTGGAGCTGCGGGTGCGCGACGGCATGCCCGTGGAGCAATCGACGGACCGCTACGGTCGGCGCCGCTACCACCTCGAGGCGGTCGAGGAGTGGCTGAGAAACGGACGGCCCACCCGGGCCAGACGCGAGGATCGCATCGCGCTGCTCGAACGCACCGTGGCGGACTTGGCTGCCGAGGTCGCCGAACTACGGAGGGCCGGATGATGGCGGCGATCCTGCGAAGAACTTGAGTCGCCGTTTGCGCGAGCGCCGAGATAGATCCCTCTCGCAGGCGCGTGATATATCCGAGGCGAGTTCATGACGATCATCCCTCGCAACGGCGCCTACGGAGTCAAGGTTTGGGACCGCGCTCAGAAGCGCTACCGGTGGATCGGCAGCTTCGATACCGAGGCGGATGCCATCCGAGCCGAGCAGGACGCGACCCTGAAGCCGGCGGCAGCCGCACCGACCGTCGAGCAGTGGGGGAGGGTCTGGCTCTCGGATTACCCGCGCGAGGCTCCGGCAACCCAGCGCTCCTACCGCTACGCGGTCGAACAGATCACGGCGAAGCTCGGAGCCCGCAAGCTCACCGACGTCGCCCGCCCCGAGGCGAGGCGGATCGCGAACGGCTGGCCGCGCACGACCGCGAGGGTCGCGAGGACCATGTGGGCGGACGCGGTCCGCGACGGGATCTGCGAGGTGAACCCGTGGACCAACTTGCGCCTGGAGACGCCGAAGGGCCGCAAGGACATCGACGCTCTTACCGAGCACGAGATCGCCGAACTCGCGGATCTCGCGGGCGAGCTCTCCGGGGACTATGCGCACGAGGCACGGGCGATCATCTTCACTCTCGCCTACACCGGCATTAGACCCGGCGAGCTGTGTGCGATGCGTCGTTCCGATGTGGACCTCAACGCGCTCGAGCTCGTCGTTCAGCGCAGCCTCGATGGTGTGGGCCGCGAGAAGGCTCCGAAGAACGGTCTGGCCAGGCGGATCATCCTCCCGTCGAAGGCGGCCGAGGCCATCGCGCTTGTGCCCGAGAAGGTCGGATCGCCCTACCTCTTCCACACTGTCCGCGGCCATCGGCTGACGAAGGGCACGCTTTCGTACTTCTGGCGAAACATCCGTGCCGGCTGGGTCGCCTGCGGGCACCGTCCCGTCGACCTGTACGAGCTGCGTCACGCGTGCGCGACGATGCTCGTCGAACGTGGCTTGAATGTCGGCGATGTCGCCTTCCAGCTCGGCCACCAGGACGGCGGTCGCCTGGTAATGACCCTGTACGGCCATCCCGGCGAGGATGCGATCCGGGACCGCCTCAAGATGGCCCATTCACAGCCGCCACGTACGCCGAGCGTACGCAGGCGAATCTCGCGGTCGGCCAGAAAATGAGGCTGTGATTGGGATTCCGGTCGCTCGTTCGCACCTGTTGAACCCACCGTCTCCATAAGGGCTTGAATAGCTGATGCTTTAAGGCTATTCTAGCTTACATGGTGGTAGCAACGATCACTGAAGCAAAGAACAGGCTCAGCGCACTGATCGATCAGGTGCGCGGCGGCGAGTCGGTGCTGATCGTTGACCGAGGAACTCCGGTCGCGCGGCTGGAGTCCGCTGTCAGCGCCGCGCCCGACCCTGAGGGGAGGATTGCGCGGCTTGAACGGGCCGGTAGCGTCCGGGCCGCGCGCAAGCCGCCGGCTGTCGACCTGCTCTCGAAGGAGGCCCCGAGCCTGCGACCAGGCGCTAGCGCGGTAGCCGCGATCCTCGATGAGAGACGCGACGGCCGTTGAGGTACTGGGACAGCTCGGCAATCATCCCGCTGACCGTCGCTGAGGCCAGCACGGACGCGATGCGGGCGATCGCCGAGCAGGACCCGGTGATGTGTGTGTGGTGGGCGACCGAGGTCGAGTGCGTGTCGGCGCTGGCCCGGCTGGAACGCGAGGGCGCGTTGACCGAGACCGCGACGACGGGCGCCCTCGAGCGCCTGGACGTGCTGGCGGAAAGCTGGAACGAGGTACAGCCGGTCGTGGCGGTCCGGAGCGCCGCTCGGCGCCTGCTCCGCGTCCACACGCTGCGGGCCGCTGACGCGCTTCAGCTGGCGGCCGCGGTCGTCGCTGCCGAGGGTCAGCCGGCGTCACTCGGGATCGTCACTCTCGACGAGCGGCTAGCGGCGGCCGCGCGACGCGAGGGGTTCGTCGTCGAGGCAAGCGAGCGCGCCGAATGACGTGACGGGGGGTCGTTGTGGGGCCAGTTCTTCGTCCGCCGTTCACGGAGTTCGGAACGCCGGCAGCGGCACCAGCCACCGCGCGAGTGCCGCTGCCGCCCGCCCTACCACCGCTCGAGCGGGAGATCTCAGTGACCGCAACGCCACTACGCCTGGGAGTGATCGAGAGTCTGCGTCTACGTGTGGGCTGCAGTCACCGATCGCAGCTCCTCCAGCGACTCGTCGATCAGTCGCCGGAGGGCGGTCGGGTCATCCTGCTCCACCCAGTGGGCGAAGGCCACGTGAAAGACGGTCACACCCGCCTGGGCGGCGAGGATCGCCGCGTTCGCTGAAAAGCCCCGCTCGACGAGCGCCGCCTTGATCGCGCCAGCGAGGTTCTGCAGCTTGATCAGCTCACGCTCCTGCAGCTCCGGGTTGGCCTGGATGACCCCGGCGCGGATGCGGGCAAAAGCGTGACGCTCGGTGAACATCTCCGCGACCGGATCGAGTCCGGCCGCAACGACCGCCAGCGGAGTCGCGTCCGCCGGGGCGGCGGCAATCCCTTCGAGCCAGAGGCGCTGGAGCTCGTGGCTGCCGCTGAACAGCACCTCGCGCTTGTCCGAGAAGTAGCGGAAGAAGGTGCGCTTGGTCAGCCCCGCGCGCTCGGCGATCTCGGCGACGGTCGTCGCGTCATAGCCCTGCTCGTCGAACAGCTCGATCGCGGCGGTCATCAGGCGACCCTGGGCGTCTGGCTTCCAGCGTGACATCTGAGCAGAGCGTAGTTGATGACACCAGATGACATGGGAGTGATATGCTGATGACACCAAGTGCCATCGACCGGACTGGACAACCCCATGCGCGTATTCGTAACCGGCGCCTCAGGCCACATCGCCTCCGCCGTGATCCCCGAGCTTCTCAACAACGGCCACCGGGTCGTCGGCCTGGCCCGCTCTGATGCAGCCGCTGAGGCTGTCGCTGCGCTCGGCGCCGAGGTCCGCCGCGGCGATCTCGACGACCTCGAAGGTCTGAGGGCCTCCGCCGCCGAGGCCGATGGAGTGATCCATCTCGCCTTCAAGCACGAGGCGATGCGCACGGGTGAGGTCATGAGCGCGATCGCATCCGACCTGGCGGCCATCCGCGCGATCGGCGAGACGCTGATCGGCACCGATAAGCCGTTCGTGACGACCGGCGGCACCCTGATGCTCGCCATGGGCGGAGTCACGGGTCGCCCCGGCACCGAGGACGACCACATCCCGGGTGGTCCGCGGGTCGACGCGGAGAACTACGTGATCGGCCTGGCCGGACAGGGCGTACGCTCCTCCGTCATCCGGCTCGCGCCGATGGTCCACAGCGACCTCGACCATCACGGCTTCACGCACGCGCTGATCGGCTTCGCTCGTGATAACGGTGTTGCGGCCTACACCGGCGACGGCTCAAACCGCTGGCCGGCGGCAAACACCTACGACGTCGGCGTGCTCTACCGCCTGGCGCTGGAGAAGGCACCGGCAGGCTCGACGCTGCATGGCGTGGGTGACAGGGGCATCTCGCGCAAGGTGATCGCCGAGACGATCGCCGGCAAGCTTGGAGTGGCGACGAAGAGCATCACCGATGAGCAGGCGCCGCAGTACCTCGGCTTTCTCGCTGCCTTCGCCGGCCTTGACAACCCCACCTCCAACGACAAGACGCGCGAGTTGCTGGGCTGGGAGCCGACCCACCCCGGCTGGGTCGAGGACGTCGAGACGGGCCACTACTTCGGGCGTCAGTCGCGCTTCTCGGCCGACGACGTGCCCGATCGCGCCCGCGCCGCCTGAGATCGTCCGGCAACGCGACGGCCTAGTCGGCGCGGGTTCGGAACTCACGGGGTGACCTGGAAGGACGTGCCGAACGGCGGCGGACGTACGCCGAGCGTGCGCAGTGCACGCTCGGCGTCAGGCGATTCCCGCATTGCAGAGCTGCCTCGGCCTTGATTTCGCGCCTGTCGAACCCGTCGTCTCCATGACAATTGGCTCTGGAGAGCCAAATCCTGGCGCGCCTTGGCGTCGACGAGGTGCGGTTGGCACGCGCACCTCCTTTTTCGCGCAAGGGAGCAGTCAGCCGGCCGGGAGATGAGCGTGGTGCTTTTCGTCCAACTCAGGCGTCTGGCTGCCGCCGCGGGGCGCACCTGCTTTTCGCGCTAAGCGGGCGTCCTGTACGAAAGCCGTTGATGCCCGTGTTGACGCCGTAGCGGGTCCGGCTCGGTCCGGTGGGCTTGGGCATCAGGCGGGCGAGCGGTCGAGCACCACTTCGCGCAGCAGCGCATTTACCGCCTCGGGCGCCTCCATGTTGACCATGTGCCCGACGCCTGGAACTGTGAGTTTGCGCGCACCGGGAATCCGGTCGGCCAGGACGTCGGACATCTCGTGGAAACAGGGGACGTCCAGCGCGCCGATGACAACGGTCGTCGGCGCGGCGATCGTCGCCAGGAGTTCGATGCTGTTCGGGTGCGGCGCGTGCGGGTCCGCGCTCGTCCAGTTCACGCCGGAGTAGTCGCCCACCATCTCGGCGAGCCGGCGCGCGAGGTCCGCCTCGCGCTGCGCAGGGGCGAAGAAGTCGTGGTGAAGCCACGCCGCCTTCGCGTCGTCCAGGCCGCCGGAGCGGAGTCCTTCGCCGATTGCCTGCATGCCGCGCTCAGAGTCCGGATCCCACGGCACGCCATCGAGCACGGCGTCCAGCAGCACGAGTGCCCGCACGCGTTCGGATGCGGCCAGCGTCGCCTCGACCACGACGCGACCACCCATCGAGAGCCCCACGAGCACCGCTGTGTCGATCTGGAGGTGGTCGAGCAGTCGCCAGAGATCGTCGGCGTGCGAGTACGAGGTGTCGGCGTCGCGTGTCGATCGGCCGAATCCGCGCACGTCGTAGCGAACCACCCTTGCGATGTCGTTGAGCGCAGGCACCTGGTCGTCCCACATGCGTGCGTCGAGCGCGAGCCCGTGCACGAGCACGACCGGAACGCCGTCGCCCTCGGCCTCGTAGTACAGCTCGCCGCCCGGCACCCGCAGCATCGCCATAACGCGATCGTACTTCGCGGGCCCCCGGCCTGGCCGACTCCAGCGCGACCCCAGGGCATCAATCGCTGCTCCTTGGGAAACGATCTCAGGTGTCGACCAAGTTCGCCCTGAGCCTTGTGATCCCGCGGATGCGCGTGCCTCCTGCGTTCCCGGACGCAGCCCTCGTATTCGCCAATTGCAAGCGCTCTGCGCTTGCTTTCCCCAGGCGAGCGGCAGCCAGCGTCGGCGCTGATGCCGTCGCTGCTCAGGACGAGAAGCAGCCGTCCGGGCCGTGCCGCTTCACGCTTCCGCTTTCGGCTGAATGCGGGACTCATGGTCAGGCTCGTGTCGGGAGCATTCGCCCTCCGGCTGGTCCGCGTAGACTCGCGCTGAGCGCGCGGTGACTCTCGCTGGGTGACCTCCTGCTGTCGTAACAGCCGATCACTGTTTCTAGGTCGGCGAGAAGTGGTTCGCCCGCGCGTGCAGCCGCCAGATCATCTGGGAGGTGGTTGGCAGTCTCGACGCGTCGCCATCTCTGGCGCGACACAAGCCACAGCCACCGCGCGGAGGTGATCCCGCCGGCTCGACCCCGCTCCGACTGCCTCGCCGCAATCGCTCCGCGATCGTCGTGCCCTCTGCCTGTGCTCTCGCCACCGCATACAGCGCAGCTTCGCGTGCAGCCGCCACGCGTGGCCCGGCGCGTTATTCGACGGCTTTGATCTCTATTGCTTCTTCGCCGAGCAACGAGTCGGCCATAGTAAGGCCGGCCTGTTCTGCGGTGTTCTGCGTGACGATGGTCAGCGTGTGTTTCACGCCAGCTTCGAACTGTTCAGGCGCCTGCTTGCCCCTCACCGCCTTGAGCTTTAGCTTGACCGACGCGACCATCTTGTCAAGGGACGTGACTTGCGCGATCACCGAGCCCGTGACCTCAACCGTCGTCGCGTCGCACGTAAAGACCATGAAATTGGACTCCGAGGCCGGTCTCAGGTCCCAGCCGACAGCTGGTTTGGAGCCCAACTTGACTACCCCAAGCTGACCTTCAAGGCGACTCGTCACCACTTCACCGGCTTTCGCGCCTTCGCTTTGGCATTTACCGCCGAGCGCGCCCCGCGCTTCGCAGCCCGAGAATGCAATTGACATCGTTGCTGTCTGGGAGCCGGTGTATTCGCCGTTTAGCGCGTTTCCGGTGCACGACACGGTCGCCTTGCCGGCCGTTTCGATCTTCGCTCGGCGACCCACGGCGGCAAAAGTCATCTTCGACGTTGGCCAGGGCTCCCATTCGTACTTGCCAGTGTTCTCGCCTACGCTGGTCGTGGTGCAGTGCGCGGACTTGAAGCGACCGGTAGGCGCGCCGGGCAGCCGGAGGCACCGGCCGAGCTCCGGAAGTACCGGGGGCGTGGTCAATGTTTCGTCAGCGCCATAGGTGGTGCCCCCGGATCCCGTCGCCACCAGCCGATAGTGATACGTAGCTCCTGGCGTAAGCCCCAGTACCGACGCGCTCACTTTGACCGCCGCTACACCGGTCGCGATAGGCTGCGCACACGGCGCTGTGAGGCCGTACGTTGTGTCTGTGCCGTAGTCGAAGTGACAATCCGTCAGCGTCCCGCCATCCGGGTTCACGTCGCCACTCAGCTCGGCGTTGCTTGCATTTGGAAATGGGGACTGTGCGGTGACTGCAATTGGGGGACCCGTGACATAGATCGAGTCGCCGATTAAGACAGTGTCGCCGTCGGAACTCATCGACACAGGGCGGTGTTCCGCCACTGTGGCACCTCGTTTACGCCATTCGCCGCCGCTTTTGACAAACGAGCACCCGCCAACTTGAGCTGTGTTCCCGTCGTAGGAAACCGCAACGGCACCGACACATCGTAGACGTGTCTGCTGCGCCCATGTCGACGAACTCCGCGTGAACACGTATCCGTCTTCAGTAACCGCGGTGTCTCCGTCATAGGAGAGCGCGACATCGGTGCCACAGTCACCTTCGTCACAAAGCAGCGGCTCTTCGCGACCACTCCAGCCGCCGTCAGCGTGGGTGAACACCCATACTCCTTGAGGTCCGCCACCCAGAACACCGGGCGCTAACACAGTATTGCCGTCAGGGGATACCACTACGGCGCTACCGAGGCCGTAGCCGTATGGGCCCGTTGGTTCCATTACTCCGAGGACGGCGTTTCCTATGAGCGCGTAGCCACACACGCTGCACAGGCCGTTGCCTCCTTCGCCGCAGTTTCTTGCCGCGCCGACCACGCTCGTCTCGGCGTCGGCCGAGAGGGAGACGCTTTCGCCAAAGTGGCCGTTTGCACAGCGTTGCAGCTGCTTGGTGGCGCTCCAGGAAAGCCCCGAGCGTGTGAACAGCCACGCTGCGCCCCATTTGTCTGAGCTTTCGGGCGCACCGACAAGGGCCGTGTTGCCGTCGGCGGAGAGTGCAACGGCACTTCCGAAGGCCGCGGTACCTGTGTCCTGTATCAGGCCGGGCTGAAATTCTTGATTTTCGCTAGGTGCGCGGAATCGGGCCTGTTCTGTCCAGTGGGAGCCCGAGCGGGCGAAGATGCGAGCGGAGCCGTGCCAGCTATCCGCAGGGTCGCCAACGATGATCGTGTTGCCGTCGGAAGATATAGCCTCGTTGCCTTCGGCTGGAATCGTCCCTTGGAGCACCAGAGTTCCGATAGGGGGGGTAAGGAGAACTTCGTCTTCGCTGGCGGATATTCCCTGAGTGGTTTCCGCGACCACTCGGAAATGGTAAGTGGAGTCAGGCGCTAGGCGGCTCGTCTGCGCTGTAACGGGTACTGGATGCTCGGCCGGTGGAGCCGAGCTGCACGGGGTGGTAGTTCCGTAACTCCGGGTGGGGCCGTACTCGAAGTGGCAGTTGATAATGTCCTCGCCGTTGGGATTCACGGTACCGCGAAGCGTTGCCGACACCTCGGTGAGATCGGACGCCGCTGCGGGTGCAACGACGGGGGATGCAGCGGCTTTTGTGGAAATGCGGAGGTCTTCGCCGCGGGTCGCCCCGAGCGCGTTCGTGGCTACCACACGGGCGTGGTAGGTCGTGCCGGGCGCCAGGGAGGAAATGGTAGTTTGGACTTGCACTAGGGATTCGCCATCGCCGGGAAGAAACGGGCAGGGGGCGGTTTCGCCGTAGGATTCAGTCATTCCATATTCGATCCAGCACGCGCTCACTGTCGCGTTGTTGGGGTTTATGAATGTGCTGAGCGTTGCCGAGGTGTGGCCGAGTTCTGTTGCCGCGCTCCATTGGACGGAGGGGGGCGCGGGCGTATCGGTGGCAAGTGTGTAGACCCAGGCTAAGCCCTGTTTGCTTTGTTCGCCGGGAGCTCCGATCACGGCCGTCGCGGCGTCCGCCGATAGCGCGACGCTGCGTCCGAGTTCGTGGGGTTCGTAGCCCTGGAAGATCTTGACGCCTTGGCGAGTCCAGGCCGGTCCTGATCTCGTAAACCGCCACGCGCCGCCAGGGCCGCCTTCACCTGGCGAGCCAATGAGCGCTGTGTTTCCGTCGCCAGACAAGGCGACGCTGGCGCCAAACCGCTCTGTTGCAGAGCCGATGGCCAGCTTGGGGCCCTGCTGTAGCCAGGCTGAGCCTGACTTGGTAAACACCCATGCAGCACCTGAGTCGGAGTCGTCGGCGGATCCGCCGACGAGCGCAGTGTCGCCCGATGCCGCGAGGGCAACGGCCTCTCCGAAGCGGGTCGCGCCCACCTGTTCGTCTCCTTGCAGCTCGCTCCCTTCCTGAGACCAACTAGTACCGGAGCGAGTAAAGCTCCATGCTCCCCCTTCCCCGCCCACTAGCGCGGCGTTTCCGTCTCCAGCGAGTGCGACGCTGAGGCCGAACTGTGGGTGGTCGAGCTCGTTCGGCACGAGCGAGGCTTGCAACGTCCACGCTTCCCCTGCGCGTGCAAAGACCCAGGCCTGTCCTTGACGTGTGAAGTAATTGCGTGCTCCGATCAAGGCGGTATTGCCGTCAGAGGACAGAGCCACGCTCTGCCCAAATGCCGCACTGCCAAAGTGTTCTAACGTTGCCTGCTGGTGCCACGTTGCGCCTGAGCGCACGAGCACGGTCACCGCACCAGAAGCACCGCCGTAGTCTCGGCCGATCAAGGCCGTGTCGCCATTAGACGACAAGGCGACGCTCGTGCCAAAGTGATCGAACTGCGATGCTTCACCGTCTGGGAAACTGCTCTCGGTCAGCTTGTTGCCTTGCAGAGTCCATGTCGATCCGGAGCCCGTGAATATCCACGCGGCGCCGACGCCGTCGTCATCTTCGGGCGCGCCCACTATTGCGGTACGCCCATCGCCAGAGATTGCGACGGACCAGCCCTCTTGGCCGGCGCCCGACTCTTCGACGCCGACTAGCGCCGGCCAGTTCTGTACGAGGGGGTCGACACGAAGCGGATACGCCGCGGCCTGCGCGTCAATGTGTAAGAGCACACGGCGACCTGAAGTTGCTAGCCAACTCCGCAGGGCGTGTCCATCGGCGTCCGTCGTTCTCAGCCCGCCATAATGCAGCGAGGCACTGCCCGGGTGAGTAAATAACAGGCTGCGCGCACCACGAGCGACAGACACGCGGGCGTTACCCGCAAAACTCAACGCGAGCGTCAGCGGGCCGGTAGTGTCTTTGCCAATGGGACGGGGGATAGTAAAGCCCTGCTCGAGTCCCAGTGGGCCGTTGCGGTACCACTCACTGAGCCCCGGGTACGTGTAAGTTACGCGGTTGGCCTTGGCGGTCGGCGCGACGGCTTTGATCCTTCGAAGCGACGTGCCATACCCGACGGCGCGCAGGCGCAGACCAACACGCGTGCTGCCCGAATCGACCCATGCGCCCGAACGATCGAAGCCAATGTGCATCCGCTGGGCGCCGTTCTGCGCCTGAAGGGAGGCTCCGGAGCCGATGACCGTGTAGGCGCTGCTACGGGCCCCTAGCGACGCCAAAACCGCGCTCTTCAGGGACAAGGGGAGGCCGGCGAGGGCCGAGTGCCGGGTGAGGTTAGGGCGCGCGGCCGGAACCGATGCGCGCTGAAGGTCGAATATGGTCGCGCCGAGGACCAGCGGTAGAAGCGCGAAAGCTAGGAGCGCCCAAAACCGAGGTCTCACCGGTTCAGATGGCGCCGTCCCAACGCCAAACACAGGCCTTGTTGCTGCTCTCCGGGACTCCATGTCCGCCCTCCCCCAGTGCGAATGCCGCTAGGGCTGTCGCGGGAAACGGTACACCTCAAGCGATTCGCGCGCACTCTTGGCTCGTGGGCGCCGCGAACGGGCCCGGGCTAATGCAATGCTCTGGCGGGTCCCCCTCGCGCTTGCGCTCGCTCTAGACACACGAGGTTGGGCAGCAGCCCGGATTGCGCTGCCCAAACCCTGCCTAATCGCGCCTAATCCCGCCGAATCGATGTGATGCCGGGGAACCGGCAAGCATCCATAATCGCCTGGAAATGCGGGGATTCCGCCGCTTGCGGCGTGCCGTTTTGCAAGCAGGAGGTCACCGGTTCGATCCCGGTTGGCTCCACTGCCTCAGCGCCCGGTTTCTAGGGCATTCCGGTAGCAGCGTGGTAGCAGCGTGACCCGATAATCGGGCCTATGGAAACGCTATGGAAACGCCGCAGCGCGCTCCGGCGCATGACTGCGTGTCGCTAGCCGCACGTCGGTGATAGACCTGCGGCATGGCTGACCGACGAGGCGGGAGCAAAGCTCCAAAGATCACGGGCGGACGCAAACCGCGGCCAGAACCGCGCGCGGACCTCTAAGGCGAAACCTCCGGGCGGCACATCCCGGTGGCGCGCTAAGCGATCCGACGCGGGGAAGTCCCGCCAAATAGCTTCGGCATCGGCAGACCGTCGTACTCTGCGGGCATGGAGTCGAAACCCGTCGAGCTAGAGCTTGCCCCGGCGCAGGCGAGGTCGAGCGCGAGCTTGGCGCTAAGCATCGGTCGAGGTCAAAACGTCGCGATGCGAGCAGGCGCTCGCGTGATCGTTGAGGTCACGCCATCCACAAACCAAAACGCCCGCTCTCGCTCCGAGAGCTAGGCGAGCCGGAACGCCTCGCGCTCTGGTACCTCACTATCTGCGCTCTCGGGGGCGAGGTCGCGAGGCAGTTGCGCGACCCACGGGCTGCGCCCGGCGTGATCCTCGCCTTGCTCGTCGCCTACTGCCTGCGCTCGCAGTAGCGCGCTACTTCTTCTTACGTGTGTCAAGTCTCAAGCGCATCCTGGGCAGTCTTTTGCTGTGAGGTACGTTGACTTGATCGTCATGCGTTCAATCTCGGTGACCAGTGCGTCACGATCAAAAGCGTTGAATGCCTCGCTGGCCAAGGCGGGCGCGGTGGCCTCGGGCCACTCCTGGGCGTCCTGCAAAACTTTGTAGGCGCGCTTACGGGCGGCTGTTGATTTCGCCTCGAACTTCTCGCGCGACACCCCACCAAGCTCAAGGACGTTGCCCCTCGCGTCAGTGCCCAAGGCATTGAAGGCGAGAATGCCGTGCGTAACCGGTACGTCAGTCCAGAATTCGGACCAAATAGCGTTCGGCGCACCTATCGCGGGAGGCAAGGATCGAGCAAGCGCATCCTGGGAAGCGCGACGCCTCGTAATCCTCGCGAGGCCGTCGGCAAGACAGCGATAGTCAACGCCCACGATCGCGCCCCCCCTTTCCAAGGCACACAGAAGCCGATCGTGCAGCGGCTGCTCGCGACTCAGAAAAGCCGCGGCGATCTCTAGGGCTGGTAGGCGGGATCCTCGAGCCGCATCCGCTCGCCTGGGTCGCTGGAGCGTCATTTGGCCTGGGCCTCGGCGTTTGGATCACCCTTCGCGAGTCACCGCCGGAGTACATCGAGAATTGGCGCAGAGGGGCCGAAGGCGAGCGGAAGACCGCTCGAGCACTCGGGCGGCTTGACCACTCAAGGTGGGTTATCGCGCCGGCGCGCCGGACATCCAGACTGCACACGGGAACTACGACCATGTCTTGACGGGGAATGCAGGCGTCTTTCTTCTCGACACCAAGTATCCGCGAGGGGATGCGTACTTCAGAGACGATGATCTGTGGCTGCGGCGGCCGGATGACCCTGATGCTGACGCGCCCTATCCCTGGCCACGCCGCAGCGCCCTCGCCGGGGCCGCCAGGCTGAGTGAAGAACTCCGCGCGCGTACCGGGGAGCGGGCATGGGTCCATGCGGTCGTCGTGCTCTGGTGCCCGTTTGAGCAGGGCATCCACGACGATGGGCGATGTGTCGTCCTCCACGGCACCAAGCTCGTCGACTGGCTTGAAAGTCGGCCCGACGTGCTCGATCGGCCGCGTCTAGACGCGCTAGCTGCCGGGACGACGAGCCTCTGACCGTACCCCAGAGGTCATCCGTCTGTGATCTAGCATCGCGGGCCCGGGCTTGCCCCGCCGCGCGGGTTGGGCCACAATTCGAGCCTCACTTGAATGCCGATCTAAGTGTCGCCATCGATCGCGGTCGGCATCATCCCTTGGACGTCATCTTGGGGGCCGCACGCTCGCGCCAGCTCAATCCAGTGTTGTTCGTCCCAGAACCGGCGTGCCGCCGCTGATGTCGAAGGTAGTACGAACACGCGTGCACCGGCAATCAGCTCGGGCTGCGGGCCGTAGTCGACATCCCGGTGTAAGACAGCGCGGGCTGCCTTCTTTCCGTTAAAGGCAAGCGCCCAAGGTCGGTACCGTTCAAGCAGCTCGGCGAGGGGTGCTTCCTCGGTCCAGGTATTCGTGATGGTCTGGTCTGAGGTCGACTCTGTCGTCTCGACGTCGGCCAATCCGATGCCATAGTCAAGCACTCGTCCGTATTCGTCCGGCGCGAGGCGTTCGGGGGTTAGACCACATCGGTGCAGGACGGGCCAGAACTCGTTGCCGGCGCGGTCATAGCTGACGCCCGCCGACCCAACGCCGGGGGCGCTCCCACAAAACAGGACCCGGAGACCGCGCGTAGCCGCGTCTGGTAGCGCGGAGGTCAAACCGTGGGCGGTGTCCGAGGGGTGCGAAATAGCGACAAGCTCAGCATTATCGATCCCCTCTGGCTGGTCTCCAAAGCCGACGAGCAGGTTCGTCCCAAATGCGTCGGCGAGCCGGCGCAGCGTCGTCACGCTGGTCGGGTACTGGCCACTCTCAATACGAGAAATCACCGAGTGGCTCGTCCCCACGAGCTCGGCAAGCTCACGCTGCGTCAGACCAAGAGTCTGGCGGCGGGCGATGACGATGCGGGCGATGCCCTCGTAGGGCGCGATGCGACGCAGCTCCTCGCGGTACGTCGCACTTCGCTGTGCGCGTCGGCGACTACCGGCGCGATGAGTCGAACCGATCGGCGACACCTCGCCGGGCCCGGTCGGCGTCTGGGGAGCTCGCTTGGTATCGACTTGCGGCATGGCGTTTCTGGCCCTTAGTGTCGGCGACATGATACCAAGACTTTAGCAATATTGCGAACCTAGCTAGGGAGCGTCGCGACCGGCTGCACGGGGCGGCGTTCGGCGTGGTGCGTCCATGCGCTGCTTAAAGTCGTTCCAGCGCTTCTCTGCGGTCGTGATGTCGTTCTCCGGGATTTTCCCGGTGTCCTTGCGAAGCATGTGGAGCAGAACGAACAGATTTCCCGAGCGACGGTAGAGCACTCGATAGAGCTCGGGACCATAGTGGCAGCGAAGCTCACGCAAAGCGCCTCGGACCTGGCTTGAGTGTGGATAGGGGAGGGGTGGTGCCGATGGCGGCTGGCTGTTGAGCCGGTCGATCTGGAGATCGATTGTCGGCTGCTTGCGCTCATCGAGCCGGTCTATGAACTCGCAGACGGGTTCAGAACCGTCACGTGCGCGGTAGTAGACCGTTTGGGTTTCTGGCACGCCGCAAGCCTACGTCGGGGTGCGGGCAGCGCGACTCCCGAGGTAATGCGGCGGAGGCATTCGCGGCGGCGAGCCGCAGACGGTCGTGGCCCGCGGGAGAAGGAAACCAGCCCGGTGAGAGCCGGCCTTCGCGAGTGTCTCGGAGAACGCCCGCGCGGCGATGCGTCCGCGCTGCAGTGGGCCGGACTAGGACAAGGAGGCGGCGATGCTCAGGAAGGAGATCACCGGCTACTCGTGCCGGCCTGCTCCTAACGCCGACCTGTTGCTGCCTTAGCATGCGTTCACTTCTCGAGCGAATGCCTCCGCATGCGACGGCCGAGCGTTCCGGGCACATTGGCCGGGTGATGGTCGGACAGAGTTCTGGGTCCACACCCTGCGAGACCGGCCGACGAGCTTTGTCGCCAGCGAGGACTGTGCCGGCCGTCCGGTCGGGTCTCGATCATCTAGCGGTCGTGGCAGCCCTCGGGAACAGGAAGCGAGAGTGGAGCGCGGATGCACTTGCTGAGATGACGACAGGCGGCCTGCTGGGGCTTTCGCGCGGCATTCTGGGCGAGCTACGCAAACGGGGGGTGATTCGCAGTGGAAACGCTCCAGCGGGCGATTACGCGGAGCTGCTGGTGCAACGGGCGACCAGGGGCGAGCTTGCTCCAAATTCGCAGAAGGGCTGGGATGTCGACACGCCGACGGGCGCGCACCTGCAGGTCAAGGCACGCGTCGTTACTGACTCAAAACTGTCGGGCGAGCGTCAGCTCTCCGTCTTCCGGTCTTGGGACTTCGACGCGGCGGTGATTGTTCTCTTTGACGACGAGTTCCGCGTCTGGCGCGCGGCGTGGGTGCCCGTCAATAAGCTTGAAGGAGTAGCCCACTTCAATGAACACGTGAGCGGCTTCCGCGTTATGGCCTCCAACGAGCTGCTCGATGAGGGCGACGACTGGACCGAGCGGCTGCGCCAAGCGACCGAGCAATAACGCCCAAGGTCGCGAGCGCATCGGCCTCCCACGCCGCCACGGGTCGCCCCGCGTGACCGGCGAGGCTGTCGGTTGAGCAAGGCCTCCTGCGGCCCGGCAAGCGATCACTCGTTCCGGACGGCATCTCGCTCTCATGGGCAGCGACACAGGACCGGACCGAGTCGCCGCGCGGTTCCTTTGGGCGGTCAGCGCAAGCCGGCGGACACTTGCCGAGGCCGTCCGGAACTCCTCCGCAGCGTCAGTGCCAGGTAGGCGAACCCGTGCGCCCGCTCAGCTGCT
>Ga0335083_10005901_pt1 | contig 15426 bp, 12 predicted proteins | sample Lox_Sample_42_FD_206716 | JGI IMG/M metagenome (GOLD analysis project Ga0335083, IMG submission 206716) | Soil microbial communities from Loxahatchee National Wildlife Refuge, Florida, United States - Lox_Sample_4.2 | ecosystem: Environmental > Terrestrial > Soil > Wetlands | place: USA... | reverse complement strand
CAGGCTTCCGTGCGCACATAAGATCATGATTGGATAGGGATTATTGCCGACCTGCGGCTCATGCCGGAACTGCGTGATCGAGGCCGTGCCGGTCAAGTAAGCGCCGGAGGCGCCGATAAGAAGGAGACTCGGTCTGTCGGCTGCTGCAGTGCGCTAGCCGCTGCGCCTTTCGGGAGTGTGTGCCGTGAGATTACTTTGGCTTGCCACCTTCATGGCACTTGCCGCGTGCGGGTCGTCCGCCGATCTGCCGCGACCCGTGCCGCCGCAGGGGAAGTCTGCGTTGCTCGTCGAAATCAGCAACAACCAGCAGCTGGCTCTGGCCGGTTCGGTCTTCTGGGACGGAACAGCGCAACCCGCCTCGATTCAATACACCGGCAAGAGCCAGTACAGGCCGAGGCTGACTCTGCGCCTTGCCAGCCCCAATGGCTTCGGCCTGTTCGCCGATTACGAAAAGGGGAGTGCCTCGATACCCGTCAACCTCCCGGAGGGGTGTGACGATGGCGGCGGCGATCTCAAGAGCGGCTGTTACGGGCAACTTGGCCTTGCGCAGTTCGACAGGGACGGAAACCCGGACATCGTGGTGGCGTTCGGGGATGGAAACATGAACCTCCACGTCAATGTCATTCGCTACCACCCGCCTGGCTCTGCCGGCGATGTGGGCCGATCGGAGAACTGGGAGCTCATGGGCTCCTTTGAAGGACAATCGAAAGCGCTTCTCAGCGCTGCGGACATTCAACTGCCGATCGGCTCGAACGGCAGCGGCAACCGGTTCGTATTCGCCGATGGCAGGTTCCTCGATTTCAACGCGCCATCCACTGCCCAGGCGCGACAAGTGCCGAATACTCCGGCTCCACCAGTGACACAGCGCCCCGCGACACCCACAGGGCACTTTCGCGCAGACGGCCTGTATGTCTATGACCGCACCGGTGCGAATGCCGCGGGCGAACAGGTGCGAACCTCCCGCACCGTCGCTGCCGGGGCGCCCTTGTGCTCCTCATTCAAGGGTGCAATTACCGCCGCGGCGGTCATGCGGTCCGGAAATTCAATGGCCGTCGATGCGGTGCTGTCACGCCAGGGATGCGAAACATCCTCACAGGCGATTGTATTGGACCCTGGTGCGAGCGTGAACGAGCTACAGGCTGGGGTCGTCGTGATCAACACGCCCGGTGGAGACCGTGTCTACACGACGGCTGATTCGCTATCAACCAGGGGGCAATAGATCTTCCAGGGGGATTCACCGGCCATCCCGAGGCAGGTCAGGCGATGCGCCGGGCTCCAAAAGCGTTCAGTGCCGCATCCGCATCCGCTTGCGGACACAGCATCACACACTTCACGAGAGCGTCCGCGATGGAAGCCTCGGGCGCGGCGACTGCCGCGAATCGATTGAGGGGCGCGTCGACACCGGTGGTGCCTGCGGTCCGGTTGTAATACCCCTGATGCTCGGGCGGCCGCTGCCTTGCATCGGAGTCGCTGACCGCGAGAGCCGTATCGTTCAGCGTGAGACTGCGATGACCGCCGTCGGGTTGACGCAGCAGCACCGGCGCGGGATGCGCGCCGAACAGCCGCAGATCTCCGCCCGCATTCACCAGAGCAGCATCGCAACCCAGCGCACGCAGAACGGCAATGGCCCGGTCGACGGCGTGACCCTTGGCGAATCCCCCGAAGTCCAGAGCCACCTTGGCGCGGCACACCACGTGATGAGTCTCATCGGCATCCTCGATCAACTCAATATCGGCCAGCCGTCCCGGACAGCGGGGGAGGCAGGGATCGAACACGCCGTTCGTCAGTGACGCGAGCCGGTGGGCGAGCTTCAGGAGTTGGGCGGTGGCGGCATGCACGCGAGTTCGCGTGCCAGCGGGTGTCGCATTGATCCGGGCGAGGTCGCTTTGCGGGCCGCGCGGATGCATCCGGCGGTCGACTTCCAGTACGGCGGAGAAGGCCGCCTCGACGGCCTCCAGGGCTTTGGATTCACAGGCATGCGTGGCTTCGATGGCCACGAAGGTCCCCAGCAGCACGCGTAACCGCCGGATGGATCGCGCATTTTCAGGAGAGTGCCCGAGCGTCGCTGCGGTCAAGGTTGCGCCCACTGGCGCACCCGCGCCCGGCCCGATATGCTTGGAAAAGTAAGAATGATTCGCATTTGCATTATTGTCAAGGCACGACGTGAACCGTTCCATTCTTGCCGTTTCGGGTCTCGCCGCTCTCGCTCTGGCTCCGGTGCCAGCCGTGATCGCGGCCGATTACCTCTCGGTGGAGGCCGCGCAGAAGGCGTTGTTCGCGCAGGCGGATCGTTTCGAGGAAATCGCGCTGAGCCTGAACCCGGCACAGAAACAGACGGTCACGACTCTTGCAGGACCGCAACCTCCGCATCGGTCATTGCGCGCGTGGAAGGCCTTCAGGGGCGATGAGCTCCTGGGCCATGTGTTCGTCGATGAGGTGCTCGGCCGGCAGGAGATGATCACCTACGCGATGGCGGTGGATCGGTCAGGTCGTCTGGGTGCCCTCGAGGTGCTCTCATACCGCGAAAGTCACGGCGGGGAGATTCGCAGCAGCGCGTGGCGCAACCAGTTCGATGGCCGCCAGGGACTGGAGCACCTGAGATTCGGAACCGATATCAAGAACATCGCCGGTGCCACGCTCTCGTGTGAGCACGTGACACAAGGTGTGCGTTGGATCGCCGCTCTGTGGCAGGTGACATTGCGCACTCCGATGGAACCCGCGACCTGAGCTGCCATGGCCGCGTCGATCCCCCAACGCATGTCGCCGGCGCTGAGGACCACGATCTTCGTGGTTTTCGGCGCGCTCTGGGGCTCGGGGTGCTATTGGCTGATGCTGCACTGGTTTTTTGCGCATCCCTCCCAGTTCGGCCCCGCGCAACATCCCTGGGAGCCGGGCGTGCTGCGCCTGCATGGCTGGATTGCCGTGGTCAGCGTGTTCCTGCTCGGCTGGGTCACGGCGCGTCATGTCAGCGACCGCTGGTATCAGTCGGTCCGGCGCACCTCCGGTCTTGCGATGGTCGGTGTCGTGGCACTGCTGGCGATAACGGGTTACGCGCTCTATTACACAACGGACGCCCTGCACGATTCGGCCGCCCTGATCCACGAAGGTCTGGGGATCTGCGCGCTCCTGTTCGCACTCACTCATTGGCGGCGTTATCGAGTCAGCGCCGCGTCCCGGCCGCGCGCGGTTCGCGGACCCGTCCTGTAGTCTTCGCCGACGCTTCCCATTGAGGTCCGGTCCGGCTTCGTCGCGCGGCCGACTCGCCCTGTCTGATCGTTATGTCCGCCGCCAGGCGTGTTCCCTGGCGGTTCATGCCCGGTTCATGGCCTGAAGCGTTGTATGGTGGCGCGGGAAACCCTGGCGCGGGTCCACGTAGCGCCGCGGTTCCCCGGGAACGAGACAATCCGGTAACTTACGGGCGTCTCAGGCAGGCGAAGAGGGCGCAAACGCATGAGTATCCGTTCGATCCCGACAAGTGGGCGCATTGTGCTGGCAGCGGCCGCACTGCTGACACTGGCAGGCGCTGCGCCTTCGATGGCGCAGGACGACGCCGATCCGCCGGGCCGCGTCGCGCGGCTGAGCTTCACTCAGGGCGCGGTGTCGATGGAGCCTGCGGGCATGCAGGACTGGGCCGACGCTACGGTCAACCGGCCGCTGACCACCGGTGACAAGCTGTGGACGGATCAGGGCGCACGCGCCGAACTCGACATGGGATCCGCTGCCATCCGCTTGGGTGAGAACACGGGATTCTCATTCCTCAATCTGGATGACCAGATCGCACAGATGAACGTAACGGCCGGGACGGCCATCGTGCACGTCCGCGATCTCAGCGGCAACCAGACGTTCGAAATCGACACGCCGAACCTCGCGCTGACCGTGCAGAGTCCTGGCGACTACCGCGTCGAAGTCAGCGACTCCGGCGACAGCACCATCGTGAAGGTCAGCAACGGTCAGGCCCAGGTCAATGCGACCGGGCAGAGCGTCCCGATCCGTACCCAACAGGCGTACACATTCTCGGGCACCGATCAGGTGAGCGCCGATCCGGTCTCGCTGGGTGCGCCCGATCCGCTCGATCAGTGGTCGCTCGAGCGGGACCACCGCGAAGAGCAGGCGCAATCCAGCCAGTACGTGGCGCCTGAAGTCGCCGGCGCAGGCGACCTGGATGACTACGGCACCTGGAGTTCAACGCCGGACTACGGCAATGTCTGGACACCGACCGCCGTGCCCGTGGGCTGGGCTCCCTACCACTTCGGCCGTTGGGTATGGGTCTCGCCGTGGGGCTGGACCTGGGTGGACGATGCCCCCTGGGGTTTTGCGCCTTTCCACTACGGGCGTTGGGCTTATCTCGGCACCCGCTGGTGTTGGGTGCCCGGTCCGCGTCGCATCCGTCCGGTCTACGCGCCCGCCATGGTCGCGTGGGTCGGCTCTCCTGGCGGGAGTGTTACGGTCGTCGCCGGCGGCGGTCCAGCTGTCGGCTGGTTCCCGCTCGGGCCGCGCGAGGTTTACGTGCCCGGCTACCGGGTAAGCCACAACTACGTGCGCAACGTCAACGTCTCCAACACGACGATCATCAACAACACGTACATCACGAACGTGTATGAGAACAAGGTCACCAACATTACGTACGTGAATCGCGGCGCTCCAGGTGGCGTGACCGCGGTCTCGCGTAGCGTGTTCACCTCGGCGCAACCCGTTTCCGGGCGCACTGTGCGCCTGTCCCAGGGAGACCTGAATCGGTTCGGGACGCATGGTGCGGCTCCTGCCATCGCGCCCGTGCGCCAGAGCGTGCTGGGTGTGGCCGGCAATCCGAATGTCCGTCGGCCCCCGCCGGCCTTCGCCAACCGCCCGGTCGTGGCGCGCGTTGCGCCGCCTCCCGCGCCTGCTTCCTTCGACCGGCAGCAGGCAGCGATCCGTGCGAACGGCGATCGCCCGCTCGGCCGCACCCAGTTGACCAACCTTCAGCCTCAGGCCGCCAACCCGCGAGTGCGCGTGATTCCGCAACAGGGTATCCAGATGCGGCCAGGGGCTGGCCCGGCATCGGCGCCGATCGGCGCGCCGCCGAACCAGAGCATGCGGGACCGCGAGCGGGCGTTGCATGCAACACCGTTGCCGGGGCCGCAGGGACCGCAAGGATCGCAGGGACCAGGGCGGAACGACCGGCCGGGATCGGTGCGGCAGAACGTGCCCGCTCCGCTCGGCGGTTCGAATCCGGGGCAGGTGCGCCCGTTCCGCAACGATCGGCCCGACCGGCCGCCGCAGAATTTCACGCCGCAGAATCCGTCGTCGGCCGCCCCACAGGCTACACCGCCGCCTGCGAGCGGTGCTCCGCGGAACTCGATGCGGGGGAATGACATGTATCGCCTGCCTCCGGGGGCTGATAATTCGCGAACCGCACCGCAGGCTCGACCCATCCCCGAATCCAGTCCGATTCCCGAGGCGCGACCGATCCCTCAGGCACGGCCGTTACCTCAGGCGCGCCCGATCCAGCAGCCGACACCGCCGCCGGAGCCGACTCAGCGTTCCATCGAACCGCCGCGATCGAACTTCAACCCCGCTCCGATTCCTACAGCGCCACCGACCGCGGCGCCTCGCACCATCGAGCCACCGCGTCCGGCCGTGCAGCAGCGCCCTCCGTCGCCGCCCGCACGTGCGCCATCTCCTCCGCCGCAGCGTTCGGAAGAGCGTCGGAACAACAGGCCGGATCGGCCTGACCGCGACCGACGCGATCGCTGATCGTCAATTCATCGCTGATTGATCTGACATCCGCCGGGCCAGTCCCGGCGGAATTTTTTGCGCTTGAGTCAGGGCTGCACTCGCGGAAGTGAAGGGATCTCGCCGGGCCCGGCGGCGCAGGCACCAGCACTTCCGGCCGCAAGCGAGCCTGCGGCGATCGATCGTTACGCCAGCAGTTTCTCGATGAAGCCGTACAGCAGTTCGTTGTCGGCATAACCCACGTTGAAACGGAAGTGTCCGCTCGAGCGGCCATCGGGCCGGAACAGCTCGCCCGGCGCCAGCAGGATGCCCTTCGCCATGGCCTGCTGCAGGATGGCGCCCGAATCCAGCGGGCAGGGCAGGTGCGCCCACAGGAACATTCCGCCCTCGGTGCGGTGATCGAGCCGCGCACCGGCCTGGGTGAGCCGCTTCGAGACCTTCTCCTGCGCGGCCGCGAGTCTCTGCCGCAGACGCTCGAGGTGCGTGCGGTGGCGGCCGGCGGTCAGGATCGACAGGACGAGTTGTTCAGTCAGCTCGGAGGATGACAGCGAGGCGATGGTCTTCGCGCGCAACAGGGGCTGCACCCACTCATCCCGCGCCACGACGTACCCCACCCGCAGGTTGGGGGCGATGGCCTTCGAGAAGCTGCCCACATACAGCACCCGGCGCAGCCCGTCGAGGGAAGCCAGATTCGGGGTGCGCACCGCGGCCAGATCCGAGGAGATGTCATCCTCCACGATGTTGAATCCGTAACGGTCGGCGGACGACAGCACGGCGTGGGCAACCGCGGGGGTGGTCGTCGTGCCGGTCGGATTCTGCAGCGTGGTGTTGGTGAAGAACACTCGCGGCCGCGACGTGAGTGCCGCGGCGTTCAATGCTTCGACATCCGGGCCGTCGTCGGTGCGGGGGATGCCGACCGGCCTGACCCCATGCGAGCGCAGCATCTCCAGCAGGTACGGGTAACACGGGTCATCGACGAGCACAGTGTCGCCGGGTCGGGTCAATATCCGGATGCACAGCTCCAGTCCCTGGCTCGCTCCTTCCATGAGGACGACCTGATCCTCCGTGCAACTGATACCACGCTGGAGCAGATACCCCACCATGTGGCGGCGAAGAGGGCGCAGCCCGTGCGGGCTGCCATATCGACCCGAATACGCGTTCGGACGTTGCGCCACGCGAGTCAGGGCAGAACGCACGCCATCCGCGAACAACCAGTCGGGAGGCAACCAGCCGCAGCCCGCGTCGACGCGCACGTGTCGCGGGTCATACTCCCGTCGCAGCAACCAGATCGAGTCCGCAGGCGGCTCCGGGCCCGCTGGCAAGCGTGCGCGCAGCGACTCGGCACTGCGAGCCACGAAATAACCACTGCCGCGGCGCGCCTCGACCAGACCTTCGGCGACGAGCACGTCGTAAACACGAGCCGCGGTGAAAGGGCTGACTTCACTGGAGCGCGCGAGCGCGCGCACCGAGGGCATGCGTGAGCCAGGACCCAGTGTGCCGGCGGCAATCCTGCGGCGCAGGCCGGCCGCAAGGGCAGCCGCGCGTGATCCGGTCTCGGGGACGTCGGGATTCGACATGTGACCAACTGTACTGGCAATCAAGCCGATACAGTTAGTAATTTGATCGGTTTGGGTGTAACGTCGGCCTAACGCTTCGGCGTTGTATGCCCCTGATGATGCGCAATTCGATCGGACAATCCACGATTCCCTGCCCGACGGCGCAATGGCCCGGCGCCCGCGCCGTGCTGGATGGTCCCGCCATTTCGGTTTCCGGCCGGCAGATCTTGCTCGGCACGCCGCGCACCAGCTGAACGTCCCGCCCGGGCGCACACCGTCGCGCCCACGGCGGCAAGATAACACGACTCCGTCGTGACAAGAGCGGCAAGCAACGCGGCCACCATGCATCATGCCAACACATGTTCCAGACATTGAAAGCTTCACGCGAGCTCACCCGGACACCCAATTCGTCGACGTCCTGCTTCCGGACCTGTTGTCCACGCCGCGCGGCAAGCGGCTGAAGATCGACGCGCTAGCTTCCGTCTACGCCGGCGCTTTCCGCCTGCCGGGCTCCATCTTTGCGATGGATGCCCTGGGCAATACCATCGAGGCGACCGGCCTTGGCTTCGACGATGGCGACGCCGATCGCTCCTGCATCCCGGTCAGCGACTCGCTGGTGACGTCGCCCTGGATGGATGAAGGCGTGGCGCAGATCCAGGTCAGCATGGCCGATCATGACGGCCAGCCCTTCTTCGGCGATCCGCGTCATGTACTCGACGGCATCGTCAGCCGGTTCACCCGGATCGGGTTGCGGCCGGTGATCGCCCTGGAGGTCGAGTTCTACGTGGTGGACACGCGCCGCACGCGCCAGGGTGGTATTCAGCCCGCGGCCACGCCGGGCAAGTCGGTGCGGCGCTCGGGCAAGCAGATCAACTCCATGGCGCGCATCGAGGAGATGTCCGCCGTCCTCGCCGAGATCAGCCGCATCTGCGAAATCCAGAACGTGCCCGCTACCAGCATGCTGGCCGAGAGCGGTCCGGGGCAGTACGAAGTCAACCTGCGCCATGTTGCCGACCCGTGCCTGGCGTGCGATCACGTCATCCGCCTGAAGCGCATCGTGCGAGGCGTGTTTCTCAAGCACGGTCTGACCGCCACGTTCATGGCGAAACCCTACGTGGATGAACCGGGCAGCGGCACGCACATCCACGTGAGTCTGCTGCGGGAAGACGGCACCAACCTGTTCGCCTCCAGCGGCAAGGAACCGAATCAGGCGCTGCGCCACGCCATAGGGGGACTTGCCGCGACCATGAGCGAATGCATGCTGGTGTTCGCTCCGACCGCGAATTCGTTCAAGCGCTTCCGCCCGGAGTGTTACGTGCCGCTGGGCCCCACGTGGGGTCTCAACAATCGGGGTGTCGCGCTGCGCATTCCCGCGGACACGCCGGAGAACCAGCGTGTGGAACACCGCGTGGCGGGTGCGGACGTGAATCCCTACCTGCTTGCGGCGACCGTTCTTGCCGGTATCCACCGGGGCATCGAGCAGAAGATCCAGCCTGCCAGAGCGGTGAGCGGCAACCCCTATCGCCAGGGTGCTGGTGCGCCGGTGGATCTGCTTCCGACCCACTGGCACGATGCCGCGCTGGCCTTCGAGCGAAGTGAATTCCTCAAGGAATACCTGGGCGCCGGCTTCCAGCGCCTGTTCGCCACGACGCGCCGCGCGGAACTGCAGGCTTTCGACCACCAGGTGACTCCGCTGGAGTACGACTGGTACCTGATGGCCGGCTGAGAGAGAAAACATGTCACAGACCAGGCTGATCGAGCCCCGCAGCACGCGCGACTGGCAGGCCGCCGATTCGCGCCACTACCTGCATCCCTTCACGGATTTCAAGCAGCTCGCGGCCCATGGCGCGCGCATCATCACGCGCGCGGAAGGTGTCTACCTCTACGACTCGGATGGCCAGCGCATCCTGGACGGAATGGCCGGTCTGTGGTGCGTCAACGTCGGGTACGGCAGGCGTGAGCTTGCGGAGGCAGCTTACCGCCAGATGCTCGAGCTGCCGTACTACAACAGCTTCTTCAAGAGCACCCATCCTCCGGCCATCGAACTGGCCGGGTTGCTGGCCGACCTGACACCGCCGCAGTTCAGGCGCGTGTTCTATTCAGGCTCCGGCTCCGAGGCCAACGACACCATCGTGAGGATGGTGCGCCGTTACTGGGACGTCCGTGGCGAGCCCTCACGGCAGATCATCATCAGCCGCGAGAACGCCTATCACGGCAGCACCATGGCTGGAGCCAGCCTGGGTGGCATGAAGCCCATGCACGAGCAGGGTGGTTTGCCGATTCCTGGCATCGTGCACATCGAACAGCCCTACTGGTACGAGAACGGCGGTGAGCTCTCGCCCGAGGAGTACGGCGTCAAGGCGGCCCGGCGCCTGGCGGAGAAGATCGAGCAGGTCGGAGCGCAGAACGTGGCGGCCTTCATCGGTGAGCCGGTGCAGGGAGCGGGCGGTGTCATCGTCCCGCCGGAAAGCTACTGGCCCGAGATCCAGCGCATCTGCGATCACTACGGGATCCTGCTGGTGTCGGACGAGGTCATCTGCGGATTCGGGCGGCTGGGCCACTGGTTCGGCCACGAGCGTTTCGGCTTCCGGCCGGATCTGATGACGATGGCCAAGGGCATCACTTCAGGGTATCTGCCGCTGGGTGCGGTGATGGTCAGCGATCGCGTCGCGGACATCCTGATCGAGAAGGGTGGCGAGTTCCATCACGGCTACACCTACTCGGGTCATCCGGCCTCCTGCGCTGTGGCAATCCGCAACCTGCGCATACTGCGTGACGAGCGCATCGTCGAACGCGTGCGCGATGATACGGGACCGTATCTGCAGAAGCGCTGGCGCGAGCTGGCTGATCATCCGCTGGTCGGTGAAGCTCGCGGATTGGGTTTCATCGGGGCTCTCGAACTGGTCGCCGACAAGGCCAGGCGGCGATTCTTCCCGGAGCGTGGCGATGTCGGCCTGATCTGCCGCGATCACTGCTTCGCCAACGGGCTCGTCATGCGTGCGGTGCGCGACACGATGATCATCGCGCCGCCGCTGGTGATGGAGCGGGCTCACATCGACGAACTCGTGGCGAAGGCGCGGCTGTGCCTGGATCTGACGGCGCGCGATATCGGCGTGGCCTCATAGGAGCTTCTCCCACAGCCGCCAGAACTGCTCACGGAGCTTGGTGAGCGTGGAACGCTTGCGCCAGGTTGCCAGATCGACCGCCTGGGCGTGCTGCAGGTCGCTCTCGAACAGAGCGGTCAGCTGTGCGCCGGTCTCCTTGCCGAGCACGACGGCATCGACTTCGTCGTTGAACAGCACGCTGCGATGGTCGAAGTTGGATGAGCCGGTGATGGACCATACGCCGTCCACCACCATCGTCTTGGAGTGCAGGATGCCGTCGTCGCGCTCGTAGATCTTCACCCCGGCCTCCAGTAGATCGGAGTAGTGCGAGTGCTGGACCATCAGGGCGGGTGAGGAATCACTCTTCGATGGCAGCAGCAGGCGCACGTCAACTCCCTTGCGAGCCGCCCGTTCGAGATCCTCCTTCTCCTGATGAGTTGGCACGAAGTAGGCGGCGGTGATGCAGATGCTGCTCTCGGCATTGCGGATCGCGGACAGTACCGTCGCGTAGTAGCGGGACTTCAGGCGCCGGGGAGTGCTGCCGATGATGCGCACGACCTCGTTCCCTTCCGGAGTCGCCGGCAGGCTGGCCTGCTCGTTCACCTCCATCGCCTCACCTCCCTGGTCGCGCCAGTGGTCCTTGAAGAGGTTCTCCAGCTCGATGACCACCGGCCCGGCGATCTCCAGGTCCGTGTCATGCCACACCTCGCGTGGTGGCTCGCCGGTTTGTTGCGCGGCGGGCTCCCCGGCGCTGGCGTCCCCGGAGCCGGGCCCGCTCTGATACGTCGAACTGAGGTTGACACCCCCGACGATGACCAGGCGTCCGTCGGCTATCAACATCTTGCGATGGTCGCGTTCGTTCAGTGAGAAGTGCCCGCCGGCATGCAGGGGATTGGGGGGATTGAACTGCACGACGTGGATGCCCGCGCCCTGCAGGCGATCGAAGAACGCCGAAGGTGTATCGATCGAGCCGATGCCATCGTAGATCAGGTCGATGTGCACGCCTGCCTGCGCCTTCGCGATCAACAGGTCGCCGAGCTGCTCGCCGTCACAGCTCACGTCCTCCAGGATGTAGTACTCGAGATAAAGGTAATGTTGCGCGCCGTCAATCGCCGCGAACATCGCGGGAAAGGTCTGCTCCCCGTCACGCAGGATGCGAACCCGGTTGCCCGTGAACAGCGGACTCTCGGCGACCGCCTGTTCCACGGCCAGGTGGCGTTCCAGCGCGCCGGCATCGGGGGCCTGTGCGGCCAGGCGCTTCAGTACTGCCTTCGACTGGCGGCTCGACAACGCCCCACGTGCTCCCACCATCTGTATTTCGGAATCAGAGTGGGTGCCCGCCAGCGTCTCGTCGATGATCGGGACGTTCGCGCAGCCGGCAGCCAGCAGCAGGACGGCTGGTGCGGCCAGGGCATCGCGCCGCAGCGCTCGGTCGGGTCGCACCGGAATGGGTCTCACTATGTCCTGTCGGGGGCAAGTATCGTACCTGCGCGGGTGTCGAATTTCTGCTCAAAGAGGCAGCCAACCGCGGTTCCCCGCGCGCCGCGTTCGACTACACTGATCCGGCACCTGGATGCGCACCCATCCGGCATCGATCAAGGAGGATCGTCGATGAACAGTTTCACGCTGACCGCGGTCGGCAATCTCGCCAGGAATCCGGAGCTGGTCGCCAGGAGCGACACGCTCTACACGCGCTTCTGTCTGGTCGGCAACGACTACGCCGGCAAGGACGAGGAGGGTACGGTCCGCGAGGTGATCACCAGCCTGTGGCTGGTCGCCTTCGGTTCGCTCGGCGAGGCCATCGCCAGGAACGCCCGCAAGGGCGATCAGCTGATCGTCACTGCGCGCGTGCGTGCCAACAACTGGACCGACAAGCAGGGCGAGAAGCAGTACGACCATTCCTTCATCGTGGAGGGATTCCGGTTCGGGGCTCCCGGTCGCATGAAGCGCGAGGAGTTCGACGCCCGCCGCGACGAGGAGCCTGGCGGTCCCGGCATCCAGGCGCAGGCCTGAACCGCCGCGTGCCCGTGCGACAGGGAGGACTGACAGATGCTCCGGTTTTCGCGCAAGTCCCTGCTGGCTCTGGCCGCACTCGGCGCACCCGCGGCCGTGCTGGCCCAGGCATCCCCGTTCATGACCGGCATGACCTCATTGCAGAGCAACCTGCTTGCCTGGCTGACTCCAGTGGCCATCATCCTGGTCATGGTGCTCGGGGCGCTGGCCATGGCGAATCGCATGTCCTGGGGATGGTGCCTCGGAGCGCTCTTCGGGATCGCGATCGCCTTTGGCGCACCGCAGATCGTGACCTGGATCCGCGGCATGTTCGGCGTCTGAGTGGCTGTCATGCGCCACATCGAGTCCCGGTTGATTTCCGAGCCCCTGTTCGTCGGAGCCACGCGCCCGCCGATGCGCTGGGGGGTCACGTATGCGGCGCTTCTCCTCAACATGGTGGTCACGATGGAAGCCTTTCTGGTGACCCGGGACCTGCTTGCGCTGCTGGCCTGCCTGCCGCTGCATGGAGCCTGCGCGCTGCTGTGCGCGCGCGATGCGCGCTTCTTCGATCTGTTGTTGCTCTGGGGCCGGACGCGACTGCCTTCCGCCTTGCGCAATCTTCGCTACTGGCGCGCGAGCAGCTATAGCGCGCTCGAGATCAACCTGCCGGATCAGCACGGGCGGCGTCATCTGGCAGCTCTTGAGGTGTGCGCGGCCCACCCGGTGCCGATGGTGCGTGCATGTTGAGCCGCGCCCGCAAAGCGGTTCTGCGCCGGGAAGTGACCGCGGCGGAGCAGATTCCCTGCAGCGTTCACGTCGCGCCCACGGTGATCCGCACTTCGTTCGGTGATTATCTGCAGGCGCTCCATCTGGCCGGAGCCAGCTTCGAAAGCGCCGATGATGAGCAGATCAATGCCTGGCACGAGAGGCTCAATGTGTTGTGGCGGAACGTGGGCAGCCCGAACGTGGCGCTGTGGACCCACGTCGTGCGCCGCAGGGCATGTCCTCAGCTGCAGCAGACCGGCTCGCACGGATTTGGCGCGGCCCTCTGGGCGAAGTACGCGCGCCGCATGGCTCGCCAGACGCTGATGGTCAACGATCTGTTCGTCGCCATCGTCTACCGGCCCGTCGTGGGGGCCACGAGTGGGGCACTCTCAAACCTGATCTCGCGCGCCAGCGCAGAGCAGATGAAGCTGGAGCTGACCGACTCGCTCGATGCCTGCGAGAAGTTGCTGCAGACGGTGCGGGTTTCTCTCGCCCGGTATGAACCGGAGACTCTGGGAAGTTACCGCAATGCGAACGTCTGGTGTTCCTCCCTGCTGGAGTATCTGGGGCTGCTGGTAAACGGGGAGTGGCGGCGGATGCCGTTGCCGCGCTGTGCGATCAGGCACGCGCTCGTGACGACGCGCCTGATATTTGGCGCGGAAGCCATCGAGTACCGTACACCGTCGGAGACGCGCGTGGGCGCAATGCTCGGGATCAAGGAGTACCCGACCCCGACCGTCGCGGGAATGTTCGATCGCCTGTTGTCCGCGCCATTCCCACTCGTGCTGACACAGTCCTTCACCTTCCTGTCGCGGCAGGCGAGCCAGGGGCTGCTGCAGCGGCAGTACCATCGGATGATGAACGCAGGGGACTTCGCGGTGTCCCAGGCCCGGGAGCTGCACGAGGCGCTCGATGCACTCACCAGCAACGAGTTCGCCATGGGCGATCACCATTTCTCCCTGCAGGTCATGAGCGATGTCGCGGCGGCGGACGAGCACAGCATCCGCCGACTGAAAGTCCTGAACGATCACGTGGCCCTGGCCAGAAGTCTTCTGGCCGACACCGGGATGACGGTGGCGCGCGAGGATCTGGCGCTGGAGGCCGCCTTCTGGGCGCAACTGCCGGGCAACTTCACGCTGCGCCCGCGCAAGGCGCCCATCACTTCGCGCAATTTCGCGGCGATGGCTGCATTCCACAACTATCCAACGGGCAGGCCGACCGGCAATCATTGGGGCGATGCCCTGACGCTTCTCATGACTCGCGCACGCTCGCCCTACTACTTCTCGCTGCATGCGAGCGACCCGCTCGATCCCGGCATGGGCCCGAAGGACACGGGTCACACGTTCATCTGCGGGCCCACCGGCTCGGGCAAGACCGTACTGATCGGCTTCCTGGTGGCCATGCTGGAGCGCCAGGGCGCCTCGCAGGTCATCTTCGACAAGGACCGGGGACTTGAGATCCTGGTCCGCGCGCTGGGCGGACAGTACCTGCCGCTGCGCACCGGGGTGCCGACGGGCTTCAATCCCTTGCAGTTGCCGGTGACACCCGTCCATATCGAGTTCCTCAGGGTCTGGCTGCGCAGCCTGGCGCGGGCAGCCGACGGCGCGTTGCCGGGAGCTCGCGAGCAGACTCAGCTCGATCAGGCCCTGCGCGGCACGCTCTCGCTGGCCAGATCCGCCCGGCGTCTCTCGCGACTGGTGGAGTTCCTCGATCCGACCGACCTCGACGGCATTCACGCCCGGTTGATGCGCTGGTGTGTTGCCGGGCAGGGTGGCTACGGCTGGGTATTCGACAATGGCGAGGACACCGTGGTGCCGCGCATGGCGACACCGGGAATCATCGGGATCGATGTGACGGAGTTCCTCCAGAACGAACTGGTCCGCGCCCCCGTGACGGCCTATCTGTTCCATCTCATCCGGCAGCTGCTCGACGGCCGGCGCCTGGTGTGCTGGATGGATGAATTCTGGCGACTGCTCGCCGATCCCGCTTTCGAGACTCTGGCGCGCGATGCCCCCAAGACCTGGCGCAAGCTCAATGGCGTTCTGTGTCTGGCCACGCAGAGTGCCAGTGATGTGCTGGACAGTCCGGTCAGCCGGACCATCGTCGAGCAGACACCCACGAAGATCTTCTTTCCGAACAGCAACGCCAGGGAGGAGGAGTACGCGGAACTGGGTGTGACACGCAGGGAGTTTCACCTCATCCGGGACAGCCTCGAACCCGGCACGCGTTCCTTCCTGGTGAAGCAGGGCCTGCACAGCAGCGTGTGTCAGCTGGATCTGGCGGGATTCGATGCGGAG
>Ga0335083_10005899_pt1 | contig 15427 bp, 7 predicted proteins | sample Lox_Sample_42_FD_206716 | JGI IMG/M metagenome (GOLD analysis project Ga0335083, IMG submission 206716) | Soil microbial communities from Loxahatchee National Wildlife Refuge, Florida, United States - Lox_Sample_4.2 | ecosystem: Environmental > Terrestrial > Soil > Wetlands | place: USA: Florida... | reverse complement strand
TGGAACACCGCGATCGCGCTCGTGTGCGGGGACAGCGTCGTGTGGAAGCCCTCGCCGATGACTCCGCTGACCTCGATGGCGTGCGCAGCGGTATTGGACCGCGCGTGCGCCGAGTCCGGGGCTCCCGTCGGGCTCCACCAGTTGGTTCTCGCCGACGCGGATGCCGGCGCGGCGTTGATCGACAGTCCCGACGTCGCTTTGGTGAGCGCCACCGGGTCTGAGCGGATGGGTGCGCAGGTGGCGCCCCGCGTGGCGGCCCGCCTCGGTCGCGTCCTGCTCGAGCTCGGGGGAAACAACGCCGCGGTGGTGGCGCCGTCCGCGGACCTCGAGCTCGCCACCCGCGGGATCGTGTTCGCCGCGGCGGGCACGGCCGGCCAGCGGTGCACGAGCCTGCGTCGAGTGATCGCGCACGAGGACGTCGCCGACGAGCTCGTCGGCCGTCTGCGCGACGTGTTCGACCGCCTCCCGATCGGCGACCCGTCGGCCCACGACACGCTCGTCGGTCCGCTGATCAACGAGCGCGCGTACGCCGGGATGGTCTCGGCCCTTGACGAGGCGCGGCGGGACGGCGGCGAGGTAGTCGCCGGCGGGGGGCGGCGTGAGGTCGACGGCGCCCCAGACGCCTACTACGTCGAGCCGGCACTGGTTCGCATGCCGGGCCAAACCGCAGTCGTTCGGCGAGAGACCTTCGCGCCGATCCTGTACGTGATGACCTACCGGGAGCTCGAGGACGCGATCGCCCTGCACAACGGGGTGCCCCAGGGCCTGTCGTCGAGCATCTTCACGCGCGACCAGCGCGAGGCCGAGCGGTTCCTGGCCGCCGACGGTTCGGATTGCGGGATCGTCAACGTCAACATCGGCACTTCGGGCGCCGAGATCGGCGGCGCGTTCGGTGGCGAGAAGTCCACGGGCGGCGGGCGGGAGTCCGGCTCCGACGCCTGGCGCGCCTACATGCGCCGCGCGACCAACACGATCAACTATTCCGACGAGCTTCCGCTGGCGCAGGGCGTCGAATTCGGCTGAGCCTTCGCCGCCACAAGGCAGTCTGCCACCGACGCCCAGGTCAGACTTTGGCGATGCGCATGACATATACGTGACTTCAACGCCAGAGTCCGGGCCCGGGCGTCGCACCACCTGGAGCGCAGCCGTGTATCAGGGGGCGGCCGGCGGCGCTCTGATCGACGTAACGCACGCGACCCAGACCGACCCGGGGGCAGCCGCACGGGTCGCGCGCGTTACGACGGCGTCCCAGGTCGCCGTCCGCTAGCAACCGAGCGTCCTGTCCGGCAGAGCGCCACTCGCCTCGGAAATCGCCATCTCACCGGCCGTTTGAGGTTCTGGTGAGCGATTGGTGACCGGTTGTGATCGGCCGGTGACCGGCTCCTCGCATCCTGCGTGCCGTGATCAACCACGACTCACGTAGGTGAACCGAGGACATGACGATGACCGCCACGCCGAAGAAGCCAGGACCAACGCCTCGCGGCCCGCGCGAGCGCCTCTCGCCGGAAGTGATCACCGGCCTCGTCGACGGCGCCGGCGCGGGTGACCAGCGCGCCTGGGATCGGCTCGTTCAGGAGTTCGGAAGCTTGATCTGGGCGATCGCCCGTGCGCACCGCCTCGGCGACGCCGACGCCGCGGACGTCTCGCAGGCGACATGGCTCGCTCTGCTCCGGCACATTGAAAAGCTCAACAACCCGGCCGGCGTGGGCGCCTGGATCGCGACGACCGCTCGCCGCGAGTGCCTGCGCGTCCTGCGCGGCGGTCAGCGGAGCGTGCTGTTCGGCGACGACTGTCCCGAGCACGAGTCACCCGATCCCGAACCCGGCCATGCGCTGCTCATCGCCGAACGCGACGACGCGCTGCGGCGCGCCTTCTCCCGCCTGCGGGCGGCCGACCAGGCGCTCCTTCGGCTGTTGACAGCCGACCCGGCCCCTTCATACGACGAAATCGCGGCCGCGCTGGACATGCCGATCGGAAGCATCGGCCCAACCCGGCAACGCGCGCTCACGCGACTGCGAGAGCAGCTCGACGGCGAGCAAACGCTCAACCTGATGATCGACTGATCGGAGGCAGGAAATGATCGAGAACGCCATGACCGAAGTCCCCGCAACGGGAGTCTGCTTGCTCGACGACGCGTATCTGGCCTGGTTCAGCGCCGAGTGCGAATGCGAACTGGCGCTTCACGCCTGGTCCCGGCGCGCTGATTCCGCGCGAGCCGCCGCATACTCAAGGTACCGCCTGGCGCTCGAGCGCGAAGAGGCCGCCGCGCGCGAACTCGAGCGCGCGTGGCGCCTCGCCGAAGCGCGCCGAAGCCGCGTCGTCCAGGGCACCGAAGGCGTGATCCGATGAGAGCCTGCGGCCACACCCGGCACGTCGGCACGTGCCCCGAGTGCCAGCGGGCCCAGCTCGCCCGGTGGCGCACCCAGCTGATCGCAGCCTCAGACGCCACTCCCCGCCTTGCGCGTCGACGCCCGGGCGAGTTCGCTCGGGAGGATGGCGCGGAGATCGGTCGCCGCGGCTCGGCTATCCGCCCAGGGTCGTGAGCAACGCCGCGCCATCGGGCGACCCGTTCCCGGTGCAGGCGTCCCAGCCTGGTCCGGCCTGGTATCCGACGTTGTTGCCTTGGGTGATGTCGTGGAATCCCGTCGCAGCCGAGGCGGCGTAGATCTGCGGCTGCAGGAATCCGACGGGCTTCCCCAGCGAGGCATTGAGCAACACGATGAGGCCGGCCCATAGCGGAGCCACCGCGCTCGTGCCACCGATCGTCTGCTGGCTTCCGTCGACCAGGACCTTATAGCCGGTCTCGGGATCGGCGTTGCCGGCGACGTCGGGCACACCGCGACCCGCTTTGCCGGTGTCCACGTTGGTCGGCATCTTGATCGCGGACTGATACGACGGCACCGCGAACTCGACGCTGATGCCCCCGCCGCCGGCGCCGTGGTTGGGAAGCTCGTTCCAGACCGTCTCACTCGCGATCTTGGCGTTCTCGATCTTCAGCGTCGTGCCGCCACAACCGAGCGCGTGCGGCGCGGAAGCCGGAAAGTCAACGTGCTGCTTGCCGTCGCTTTCCCCGTCCGTCGAGCCGCTGTCGCCCGAGGCCACGGTCACGGCCACGCCGACCGCGGCCGCCTCGGTCAGGATCTGTTCCATCTGGGTCCGGGCCTGCTGGGTCCAGGAGTCCTCTGGTCCGCCCCAGCTGATCGACACCACCGACGGCTTGTTCGTCGTGTCGTGCACCGCCGTCGAAAGCGCGTCGATGAACCCCTGGTCGGTGTTCGGCGCGAAGTACACGACGATCTTGGCCCCCGGCGCCACCGAGCCGAGCACCTCGATGTCCAGCATCACCTCTCCGTCGGCATCGGTGTCGGTCCCCGGCGAGTTCTTGCCGCCATCGACGCTCACCGCGCTGACGCTCGGCGGCGTCAGCCCAAGGCTCTTGAAGTAGGTGTCGAGATCGGTCTGACTGAACCCGCCCCCCAACTCGAGGATCCCCGCCGTCTGACCTGAGCCGTTGACGCTCGTGGGGAAGCTGTAGGCGGCCGCGACCTCGGGCGGCGTGTACGACTGGGCAGGCGTCGCGCTCTGGCGCAGGTGCGCTCGGGCCTGCGGGCGCTCGTCGATCCCGAACACACCCGTGATCACGTCACCCAGCCTGCTCGGAACGGTCAAAGGCCCCTGCCGGCCGCGGTACTGCCCGCCGGTCGGGTGCTCGAACACCTGCAGGTCCCGCGCGCCGAACGCTCTCGAGACCGCCTCGACCGTGCCGCGCAGCGTCACCGCCCGGCGTCCCTTGTCGACGCCCGTCACCTCGAGGCCGTACTCGCCGGCAAACGAACGCACGGCGGCGATGTCCTCATCGCTCGCGCCGGTGGCGTCCGCAAGCTCCTCCCGCGACATCGTCCGCCGCTCCGACGGTGGCCGCCCGGCTTCCTGATCGACCCAGTCGAGCGAGCCCGACGGCCGCAGGTACACGGTCACCTCGATCGGCTTGTCCTGATCCACCTCGCCGACCCGCTCGTGCTGCGGGGCGGCTACTCGTGCACTCCCTGGGATCTCCACACGGTCTGCCATCACAGAGTCCTCCTCGTTGGTCGCTCCGAGGCAGTCCGTGCCCGAATTTCAATCGTGTTTCGCTGGTATGCGACGCGCGACCCGGATGGCCGGGCGCAGCTGGCCCGGGCCGCGCGCATTAGACGCGGGACGTCCTCGACGGTACCCGAATTCGAAAGCGTGCCGACGCGTAACCAGTGAGAACGTCGAGCCCCCTGGGCTACGGAATATTCTCAGCGAGTTCTTTCTTCCCGTACCCCGGCAGAGTAAGCATACGGCCCCACTGGAGGACTATTGCGTCACCCCCGCTTGAGTTCACCGGAGATATCACGGCTATCGCCGACACGGTCGCCGGTCCGGGACGGAACCTTGCGCTATCGGGAGGGTCGAGGGCCTCGTCAGCGGCGCTCTCACCGGCCGTGTAACCGGTTTTTTCATAGGCGCCAAAGTCTTTTACCTCAAACGGAGCGCAGCCCTCGCTATCGGTATCCTTCATCGCCTTCGCGCCAAGCGCGTCCTTGGTGTTCTTCGTGTCAAGGCAATCGACGGCAAGACCAACGCCTGCCTGCCCACGACCACCCTGCTGGGCGAGCCAAATATGTAACAACGTGACCTTGCGGTTATCCATGTCCACAAGCGTGCCCTTGATCGTGACCGAGCCGTCCTCGTTTAGGTCGACCGAGTCGATCCTTGATGCTGGCATTGACTTACCCCCTAGGTGAGTCGTTGGCTTGATGGCTTACGACGGGTCCGGCGGCAAGAGTGTCGGACGAACCGCTCTGCCGGGTGATGTCGTCGCCGATACGAGCGAGGAACGAACGAACGCTCTCAGCAGCAACCAGGTTTCCTTTCCGCTCGTAGAGATCGAGGGCTTCGGCGGCGCTGGCGCGTGCCGCGTCTGGGCGTCCGGCTTGGTGGAGGACGTGCGCCAGGTCGAGCAGCGCGTCTCCGCGGTGATTGAGGAAGTCAGTCTGCATCGCTAGGCTGACCGCTTGGCGGGCCAGCGATTCGGCCTCATCGAGGCTTCCGCGCCTGGCAAGAACACGGGCACGGACGGACCGCCAGATGATTTGAGTGAGTAGATCGCTCTTCGCACTTCGTTGCTCGCTCAGCTTCGTGTAATGCTCTGCTTCGTCATCCTTGCCTTGCGCAAGGAGCGCCTCGGCGCGGAACGCGTCCGTGGTCGAGAGCAGCCCCGTCATCTCGTCAAGAGTGTCGGAGTCCTCCTTTAGATACATCTCTGCGGCAGCTGGATCGCCGGCGAGCATCTCGACGATGGCCCTGGGATGGGAGACACCCAAATTGAGCATCGGGTCGATGTCGGCGAGAAGATCCCGGCTCGTGGCCAACAGCTCGCGGGCGAGTGCGAACTGGCCGCCCATCGCGTGTAGCCCGGCTAGCGGATGCAGCATCGCGGCCTCGGCCGCAGCATCGGTGCTGACCTCGCGGCGGATCTGCTCGCAGGTGTTGATGGCCTCGTCCACCGGAGTCGGGCCGAAGAAGAGCGAGGAGGCGACCCACATCAGAAGCTCGATCCGCTCCCGTTCGGCTCCGGCGAGACGTGCGTGCTCGGCCGCCTCTTCCCATGCGCTGGCCGCCTCGCCGGCGTGCGCTTCGATCCAGTGCAGGTAGGCCCGGAGGCGCAGTGCCCGTGAGAGTCCGAGGTGATCGCCTGCCTTCTCAAATACCGGGAGCACGCGCTCGACGACTCGGTTGGCTTCGTTGGTCCCCTGATCCGTGACCTCCTCGAGCTGTAGGAATTGGCGCTCGACTTCGACGTGTGCGGACGCGCGCGCGTCGTGGTTCACAGCCGCCAGCTGCCCGGCCTTGACGAGCACGGATCTGGCTTTCGTGAGCTTGCCCGCCTCGATTTCAGTGGCAGCGAGGTCCACAAGCAAGGTCGCGCGGAGCGGATCGTCGTCGACTGGCAGCGCGGCCGCGCGTTCGAGCAGGCCGATCGCCGCGGGAAGATCGCTTCGGCTCAGAGCTCGCCGCCCCGCGGATTCCAGACGCCGCGACGCTCGAGCCGCCAGCGATCGAGCGTCCGCGTCGGCGCCTCGGAGAAGCTGGACATACCGATAGGCGTGCTCGAGGTGGTAGCCGACGATCTCCTCGAACTCATGTATCCGCGTTCCCGTCGTGCGTTCGAGCCAGGCCGCGAAGCGTTCGTGCAGCTCAGCGCGTGCGTCCTTTTGCAGCGACTCGTAGGCGGCGTCGCGGATCAGCACGTGACGGAACCGGAACGCCTGCTCCCCTGCAAACGTCTCTCGATCTGGACGGATCAGGTCCCTGCGAACAAGCGCGCTCAGGCTGCGGTCCAGCGAGACTTCCGAGCGACCCGGATCGAGTTCTTCGACCGCGCCGCGGTGAAACTGGGTGCCCTCTACTGAGGCGAACTCGATCACCGCGCGCTCGTCGTCGGGCAGCAACTCGAGCCGTGCGCTCAGCAGCGCCTGGATGGTGGGCGGGAGGGACAGCCGGGACGCGTCCGTCGACCGCTCTACCTGCGTGTCGTCGACGACCATCGCCAGGAGCTCCTCGGCAAACAGGGGATTGCCTTCCGCCGCCTCGGCAATTCGCGCCTCGGATTTTGCGGACAGCGGTGCCGCCCCGCGCAGGTTCGCGATCAACTCCGCGCAGTCGTCGTAGCTGAGCGGCTCCAGCAGTGCGCAGGTGGCGTTCAGCTTGCCACCCGACCACCCCGGGCGCGCGTCCAGTAGTTCGGGCCGCGCCATGCACAGAATGAAGATCGGGCACCCGCGGGAGTAATCCGCGATGTGCTCGATGAGATCGAGAAATGTGGGCTCCGCCCAGTGCACGTCATCGAAGACGACGATCAGCGGTCGGCGGCTCGCAAGCGCCTCGAGAAGCTTCCGTACCGCCCAGAACGTCTCCTCCGGAGCGCACGCCACGGGGTCACCGACTCCGAGCGCCGCGGCGACTCGCTCAACGATCAACTGCGCCTTCGGTTCGTCGGCGACTTGCTCGGCGATCGTCTCGGCCGACAGCTCTGCGCCCAGACGCCCACCGGAACTCACCAGATCGCGTAGCGCGTCGGCGAGTGGCCAGTAGGTGATGCCCTCGCCGTAGGGGAGGCATCGCCCCGCCAGCACCGTGACGTCGTCACCGAGCCGTTCGACGAACTCCACCCCCAATCGTGACTTCCCTACGCCGGCAGACCCGAGCAGCGTGTATAGGTGGCAGGCTCGGTCGGCCGCGATGTTGGAGAACACACTCGAGAGGGCCTCGAGCTGGCGCACGCGGCCCACCAGTGGCGAGTGGAAACGGCGAGGACGACCGGGCGAACCGGGAGGAAGCACATCCACCAAGCGGACGGCGTCGATCGCTCCAGAGCCATCCTGGCTGCTCCGCTCGGCGCGCTCGACCTGCACGGCACCGGTGACAAGCCGGCATGTTTGCTGGCCAATCAGGATCTCGTCCGGCGCCGCGGCCTCCTGGAGTTGCTTGGCGAACTTGACGGCCGCGCCTGCCGCCAATGGATCACCCCCAACGCGATCACCCACGATGACCTCACCCGTGTTCACGCCGATGCGGATGCCAAGCCGCACACCCCACGTTTGCTCCAGCTCCTGGTTCAGATCGCACAACGCGTCACGCATGCCGGCGGCTGCCCGCACTGCGCGTAGCGCGTCGTCTTCGTGCACGACGGGAACGCCGAAGACGGCCATGACCGCGTCACCGAAATACAGCTCGACAGTCCCGCCGTGACGCTCCAGCACTGCCCGCATCTCACTGACGTACCGCGACATCAGGCCATGGAGAGCTTCGGGATCCAGCCGGCGGGTCAGGCCGGTGAAGTCAACCAGATCGGAGAACAGGACCGTGACGACCTTGCGTGCCGTGCGGACCCGACGCGGTGTATCGGTCCCGACCGCCATTTCCGTGTCACGGTTGCCGGCGTTGGGCGCGACCGGGGGGGTGCTTTCCGAGGGCGGTACGGAGATGTCGAGGCTTGCGTCCTGCCGCAGGATCGCATCGTTGAGCTCTCGTAATGCGGCGCCGGGCTCGACTCCCAGCTCGTCGATCAGCTTCTGGCGCGCCTCGTGGAAGTCCGCGAGCGCCTCGGCCTGGCGTCCACACCGGTAGAGCGCGAGCATAAGCTGGCCTCGGGCACGCTCGCGAAGCGGTTGCTCGCGCACGAAAGCCTCCAGCTCCGGCATCAACTGCCGATGGCGTCCCAAGGCGAGCTCGGCTTCGATCAGTTCTTCGCGACAGCTCAGCTTCAACTCCTCGAGGCGAGCGATAGCGGCCTGCGCGAACGGCTCGTAGGTGAAATCGGCGAGAGGAACCCCACGCCATAGCGCCAGAGCGTCCCGCAGCAGGCTCTCCGCGTGGGAGTAGTCTCCGGTTGCGAGCGCGGCCCTAGCGCTTGTGTACAAGCGCTCACAGCGATCCGCGTCGATCGCGTCGGCATCGATCTCGAGGGCGTATCCGGGGCCTCTGGTTACCAGGCGATCGGCGGCGGCGCCCAGCGCCCTCCGAAGACGAGAGACGAATACCCGCACTGTGTGCAGGGCGGTGGACGGCGGCGCGCCTGCCCATAGCTCGTCGATAAGGCGGTCGGTTGAAACCACCTCACCCCGGTTCAGGGCGAGGATCGCGAGAAGGCCTCGTTGGCGTAGTCCACCTGTGTCGACCGTCTCGTTGTCGACGCATACCTCGAACGGGCCGAGGAAAATCAACTCCACGGCAACCCCCACGGAGCGAACACTACACGCTGAGGTATCAGCAAAGCGAGCCTTCGCTCTGTATGTCACGTTGCCGCGATCACCGCCGTGATCGCCCGCCCGACTGACGGTCACCGAGTTCCTGATGGCACCCGAACCCATGCCCAAGACAACGAGCGAGCCGGCGCCTCGCGTGGCTGCCTCGGGGGGGCCGCAGCAAGTTCGAGGCACCAACATCCAGGTGAGGCCTGGGTGAGTTGCGGACCCGCCGCCCCCGGCCGGTCAGGGGCGGCGGGTCCGCGCGCGCGGCACCGCTCCGCCCCAAAGCCGCTCCCGGAGCCCTGACGCCCGCGCCACCGGGCGGGCCACCGCCTGCCGCACGGCATCCTCGGTACCGACCAGGATCAGCTCCCGGCGGGCGCGGGTGACCGCGGTGTACAGCAGTTCACGGGTCAGGATGCGGGAGCTCGCGGCCGGCAGCAACACCGCGGCGCTGTCGAACTGCGAGCCCTGGCTCTTGTGGATCGTCATCGCGTAGGCGGTGTCGACCGCGCCGAGCCGGAGCGGACTGAACCGCAGCACCTCCCCGGCGCGCTCGAACGCCGCCGCGGAACGCTCACCCGCGCCGTCGACGATCACACCCGTGTCGCCGTTGTACAGCCCGAGTTCGTAGTCGTTCTCGGTCACGAGGAGCGGGCGGCCGACGAAATCGCGCTGCTCGATGTCCTCGATATCCGGAGCGAGCCAGCTCTGGATCCGAGAAGTCCAGTCGCTCACCCCGTAGGGACCGCGCCGGTGGGCGCACAGAAGCCGGAAGCGCCCGAGCGCGCCCAAAGCCTCGAGCGCCGCTCCCGCCCGGGCGGCGCTCGCCACCTCGCGTCCCGCCGCGACGGCCCGTTCGCGGACCACCTCGAGGCCCGCCTCGGTTTCGTGCAAATCCACATCAAGCCAGGTGATCTCGCCCGGCGCCTCCCGCAGCGCCGCCGCGGTCGCGTCGCCGTCGCCGTCGCGGATCGCCGCGGCGAGCTTCGCGATGCCGCCGCCGTAGCGGTGCACCCGCTCGAGCACGACGATGCCATGCCCCACGCCCGGCCCGACGATGTCGGCGAGCACGACGCCGGCCTCGATCGAGGTCAGCTGACCCGGGTCACCGACCAGGATCAGCCTTGCCTCGGGACGCACCGCCTCGACCAGCCGCGCCATCATCGACAGCGACACCATCGAGGTCTCGTCGACGACCACGACGTCGTGCGGGAGGTGGTTGCCGCGGTCGTGTGCGAACCGGCTGTGGCTCCCGGGCCGCCACCCGAGCAGCCGGTGCAGCGTCGACGCGCGCAGGGCCATCAGGTGCTCTCGGACCGACTCGCCGACCGGGAGCTTGGACGTCTCCTCGTGGACGGCCTCCTGCAGTCGTGCCGCCGCCTTGCCGGTCGGGGCAGCCAGGGCGACCAGCGGCGCCCGCACCCCCGACCCGCCTGCCTGCTCGATGAGTTCTGCGACGAGCCTCGCGACGCGGGTCGTCTTGCCGGTGCCGGGGCCGCCGGCAATAACCTGGAGCCGGGCGCTCGCGGTCATCTGGTTCAGGTCCTCCGCCACCGCGCGCTCGTCGCGCCAGTAGCGGTCGAGGTAGAGCCGGGTCCCGAGCAGCCGTAGCGGTCCCTCCTCGCCTTCCTCACCGAGCGCAATCAGATCGCTCCCGGCCAGCTCGCCCAGCCACTCATCGACCACCGGCCACGGTAGCGCCGACAAATCGACCGGCTCGTCCGACTCGACGGTCGCGGTATCGCGAATCGTGGCCAGGTCGACGAACACATGGCCGAGCCGCGGTCCGCGCACGGCAAGCGCAACTGCGAGACGTACCGACTCGCTCTCCTCGCCCACGAGCGAGCCGAGCCGTGTGGCGACGTGCACGTCCGCCGCCGACAACACGCCGATCTCGTTGAACTCGCGGAGCAACCCGGCGGCCCCGGCAGCCCGCCGGGCTCCGAATGGATCGGCGAGCGCGCTCACCGGGCGCTCCCGTCGAGGACGTCGCTCAACGACTCGACGAGCGAACCCGGTGGGCGCCACGCGAACACCCCCGCGTCCGCGTCACCGGCCATCCCTCGCACGAACAGGTACAGCACACCGGCGAGGTGGCGCTCCGGGTCATAGCCCGACATCCGCCACCGGAGATAGCGGTGGAGCGCAACCGTGTAGAGCAACGCCTGTAACCAGTAGTGCGCACGGCTCATCTCCGCCGCGAGCGCGTCGGGCTGGTAGTAGGCGAGGGTCAGCGGCTCGCCGGCGGGGCCGAGCCAGTTCGTCTTGTAGTCGACGATCGCGAATCTCGGCCCGTTCAGCCGGACCACCAGATCGATGCTGCCGGTGAGAAAGCCCCGCACGTGTGACCGCAGCGCCGGGTCCTCCAGCCGCCCCGCATACGCGGTTATCGGATCGCCAGCCGGGAGCTGCGAGCGGAGCACGCCGGCGATCGCGGGCAAGGTCAGCCGGCCGGTGGGCTCGTCGCCGCCGGCGAGCGGCAGCTCGAACTCGAGCTCGTCGAGGCGGTCCGAGCGCGTGACGTCCCGCAGGCGCACGCCGTCGACGACCGGCCCGAGCGGCGTCTCGATCGCCGCCCGGAGCCCCTGAACGACACGATCGGATTCACCACCCAGATCGAACCCCCGACGAGACAACGCCCCCGCAACGCTCTCGGCGAGCTCCGCTTCGAGGTCGGGCGCGGCAAAGTCCGTCGCCTCGAGCACGGTGTGAACGAAGGTTCCGAAGTCGACGCCGACCGGCGCCGTGCCGAGCGGTGATTCGCGCGCGAGCTCCGGTTGCTGGACCCGCCCGAGCACGACCGGCGTTGGCATCTCGGGCTCGTCGCTCAGAACAGGCCGTTCTGGCTCGCTCGCCACCAGAGGGTCGTGCGCGTCGGCGGTGATGTCGCTGTACGACGTCCGCCGCCACGAGAGGTCGAGCCCACGGTTCAAGCGCGCCGCCGTGAGCTCGGGCGCCGGCTCGATCCGCGGACTCCAGGCGGTCGGCGTACCGAGCGTCGAACGCTCGACGGCGATATGACCGGGCGCGGCGGCCGCCAGCTTTTCGAATCGCACAACCGCGTCGGCGTCAGTCGGCGTGCGGGCGCCGTCGGTTCCGACCTCACCGTGTTCGCCCATCGCGAACATCAGACGCCCGATCGGAGAGTTGCGGCTCTCATATGAGCCCGCCCACCAGATCACCGCCTGGTGCTTTGCGCGAGTCAGCGCCACGTACGCGAGTCTGAGATCCTCTCCTCGCTGCTCGAGTCGATGGCGCGCCACATGGGCGTTCCAAGCGCGACCCTCGAGCCCTACGTCGATCGTGTGCTGGAACCCGCTAGCCGGATCGTGGAACGACACCGGCTCCGGATCGCGTGCGATCGGGCTCGGCTCCCACAGAAACGGGCAGTAGACGACCGGGAACTCGAGCCCTTTGCTCCGGTGGATGGTCAACACCTGCACTGCCTCCGCGTCTGAATCGAGCCGCCGGGTGCGCTCATCCTCCGGGCGGTCACCCTCCGCGTCCGCGATGCGCTTGGCGAGCCACCCGCGCAGTGCCGTGACGCCAAGTCGCTCGGTGGCAGCCGCGCGATGGAGCAGCTGCGCGATGTGGTTCACATCGGTCAGCCGCCGCTCGCCTCCAACCTCGGCGAGCATCCGGCCGGCGAGATCCTCGCTGACCGTAACCGCCTCGATCAGTGCGGCCACCCCGCTTGCCCGAAGGATCCGGCTCCAGCGGTGGAGCCGCCGGTGTACTTCCTCCCAATCCTCCTCCGGAGCGGTCGCGATGCGCTCGCCGCCCCATCCTAGGAAAAGAGTCGCCGCAGCGGTCTTGGCTCGTACGATCGCGGCCGGCCGCTCGAGGGCCTCGAGCAACCGCAGCCAACCCCGGGCCGCCGGAGTCGCGAACACGTTGCCGCCGCCGTTGATGACCGCGGGCACTCGCGCGGCCTGCAACTGCTCGCACACCAGGTCGGCGTTGGCGTGGGTGCGTACGAGCACGGCGATGTCCCGGGGACGGACCGGCTCGGTGCCCTTCGGCTCGCCATCGGCGGCGCGGTGCTCGAGCGTCGCCCCTGAAGCCAACAGCGCGACCACGTCGGCCGCGACGTCGCGAGCGACATGCTCTCGGGCCGACGGCGCTCTGGCATATCCGTAGTTGGTCTGCTCGATCGTCGGGTCGGCTCGGTGCACGACCCGAATCCGGAGCGCGGCGTTCTCGGGCGCGCCGCTGAGACGGCTGGTCTGGTGAGCGCTCGTGGCTCTCACCTTGCGATAGACGATCTCCTCGTGGCCGAGCCTCGCGTCGGCGAACAACGCGTCAAAGGCATCGAGCAGCGACTGGTCACTGCGCCGGTTGCTGCGCAGCGTCGCCTGGGTCGCAGCGGTCGCCGCCGCTACCAGGTACGCATAGACGTCGGCGCCTCGGAACGCGTAGATCGCCTGCTTCGGGTCGGCCACGAGGACCAGCGTCACCCCTTCCTTCGCGAACGCCCGGTACAGGATCTGCCATTGGATCGGGTCGGTGTCCTGGAACTCGTCGACGAGGACCACGTCGTAGCGAGTCCGCAGCCGCTCCCTCGCCTCGGGGCCGTTTGGCCCGACGAGAATCTCGTTCAGCCGCGTGAGCAGATCGTCATACGTCATGATCGCCAGGCGCCGCTTTCGACGGGCGACCTCGTTCCGCACCCTGTCCGCGAGGCGGTAGCGCATCGCGGCTGTGCTGTCGTTGGGCTCGCCGGACGGCTCGAGCTTGGCCGTCGGGTTGAAGACCGCGTCGCGGGCGATACGGAACGCCTGCGACCGTGGGAATCGAGCTTCTCCGGCCGGTCCGAAGCGGCGGACGTAGAGGTCGTCGAGCGTCTGCTCGAGCAGGTCAGAGACATCCTCAACGAATTCGGTCTCGCGATCGAGGTCGCCGATTGTCCCGAGCTCCGCCAGGACTTCCTGGCAGAAGCCGTGCGTGGTCGCGATCGTGGCCGCATCGAAGTCGGCGACCGCCCGGGCGAGCCGATCGCGCCGAACGCGGACCTCGTCATCCGAGCCTGACGCCAGCAACGCTACAACCGGATCCTCAGGCGCGGCGGGCCCGCCAGCGAGGATCCGCGAAAGTTCCTGCTCGCACAGGACCAGGCGCTCCCTGACCCGGTCGCGCAGCTCACCCGTCGCCATCCGAGTGAACGTGATCAGCAGCAGCCGCTCGAGTGGCGTCCCCTCCGCCACGTAGCGGGCGGCCAGAGCGGCGATCGTGTACGTCTTGCCGGTTCCGGCGCTCGCCTCGAGCACCGTGACGCCCGACGGCAGCGGACCGCACATGTCGAACTCCTTGGCGCTCATCGATCGAACAGCACCTCGATCGCCAACAACCCGCTCCAGAGCCGCACCGCATAGCGCCCGAATCTCGTCGTCTCCCCCTCGTCCCATCCCGGACCGCGCTCGTCATCGCGTGGGCCATCGGACATCAGCGAAGCGAGCGGAACGCCGTCGCCGAACACGAGCAGATGCTCGGGATCCCGATCCTCCTTGGGGATGCGCCAGACGGTCTCCCAGGCGCCGCGGGCAGCGGCCTCGCCGTCGTCGCCTGCCGCCGCGGCCTGGGCATAGGACGCAGATGTCTCGCAGGCGAGCGGGAGCGGCTCGCACATGCCACGGTCATAGAGATCGAGAAGCACGGCGAGATGCTCGAGCGCCATCCGGCGCCGCTCCGCGGGAGTGTCGGCGAGCGGGGGAATCCGCGACACCGTCGCGCCCGCCCAGCGCGATTCCGAGCGGGCCCGCCCGATCACGACCGACTCAAACGGCCGCTCGGGTCGCGCTGCGCTCAGCGCGAGCAGCCTCACCCAGGCGCGGAGGCGGTCGCGCGCCTTGACCCGCGAGTACGAAATCGTGCGAATCGTGTCCCCGCACACGCCCGTGACCGTTCCCGCCAGCGTGCGCCCGTCCGGCAGCGCGAGGTTGACGTCAATCGAAACAGGAGTCCCCTCGGCGCCGAGAGCCTTCGCCTCCGCCGCCAACTGCAGCACCTTCGGCCGGATGTCGGCAAGCGTCGTTCGCCCGAGCTCGCCCGGCGGAAGCGCGCCGCGCGCGATCTCCGCTCGCATTCGGGCCGTGAGGTCCCCGCCGGCAAGCACACCCTCGAGCAGTCGCTGTCCCACCTCCCACTGTTCGAGCGCGTCGAGCTCGACGGGCATCGCATCCTGCACTTCGTCGTAGAACTCGCTGACGCTGATCCCGAGGCGGTCGCGTAGGAGCGCCCTCACCGGATGCTCGACGAAGCGGATGAGATTGGTGAGCTCGACGACGCTCCCGGTTGGAGGTGCCAGCGGCGCGGACAGGAAGCGGCAGCGCTCGCTGCGAACGCTTGCGAGCGCTCGAGCGCCGGCGAGCGCCTGCGGGTCGAAGCTCCACGGCCCGCCGGGGACGAGCTTGCCGGGGACGAAGTTCCGGGGATCGAACGGCTGCAGCGGGTGGTGGATCACGACCTGGTCGCGAGGCGACCCGCGTTCGCACCTCACCGTGCGTTCGATCGCGTCGAGGAGCTCGCCCACCGGGACGGCGGGCGGACGGGGCAGGTTCGTGCGCTCGTCGGCGCCCGTGTAGGTAATGATCACCCGCTCGGTCGCGGCCATCAGCGCGTCGAGCAACATCTGGCGGTCCTCCGTGCGC